>Ga0209415_10002033_pt1 | contig 38378 bp, 36 predicted proteins | sample PeaSoiSIISIP2007_FD_187696 | JGI IMG/M metagenome (GOLD analysis project Ga0209415, IMG submission 187696) | Peat soil microbial communities from Weissenstadt, Germany - SII-SIP-2007 (SPAdes) (version 2) | ecosystem: Environmental > Terrestrial > Soil > Wetlands > Peat | place: Germany...
CCGCCGCGCCATTGGTTTGCACGTTCAGCGAGACGTCGAGCCCCGCTTTTTCGAACAGCCCGGCCTTCGCTGCATAGACGACTGACGTGACGGCGTCACTCGGCGCGATCCCGATGCGCAGCGTCCGTAGCGGAGCCGCCGTCTGCGCGCCGACCCGCGCCCCGGCCAAGACGGCCGCGGCCGCCGCGCTCTGCCCGAAAAACCAGCTTCGCCCGCCAACGCGCATTGCCATGCCCCATGCCTTCGCGAACGGCGCCTCGCGGCGCCTTTTAAACGCTGAGCGCACCGGGAACGGAATTGCTGTCCGTCCAACTGCTCGCGGTATGGGCGCTTGGAATCGGCTGCCGGAAATGCGCACGGAGCGCGAGCTGCGCGAATCGAGCCGGCGGGGCGTTCTCGAGCCGGCCGACGACCGGCGCACGAAGCCGTACGACCTCTTCGTTCCGGGCGCTGATGAAAACACCGACACGCGCGTCGGAGTCCCGGCGCTTGGGTTGCGCGAGTATTGGTATCCGATGATCGAAGCGCGCAAAATAAAAGCGAAGCCGGTATTTTGGGTGATGCTCGGTGAAGAACTGGTGCTCTTCCGAGACAAGGACGGCGAGGTTGCGGCGGTGAGCGACGTGTGCCCGCATCGCGGCGCAAGCTTGAGCGCAGGCAATTGCTTCTACCGGGGCAGCGTGACGTGCCCGTACCACGGCGCAACCTTCGACGGTCAAGGAAATTGCATGGCGTGGCTGACCGAAGGCCCCGATTCCAAGATGGTCGGGGAGGTTTCGGTGCGCCACTTTCCGACCCGGACGCTCAAAGGTTGGGTGTTTGTGTGGATGGGTGACGCTGCACCGGCGCCGATCGAAGAAGATGTGCCACCAGAGTTCTTCGAGCCCGAGTCCACGCTCGTTTGTAGCACCTACACGTACTGGCGTTCGAACTGGCTGATCGCCATCGAGAATCAGAACGACGCCCACAACTGCGACTTCGTTCATCGCAACTCGGTCAAGCAATTTCTCGGCTTTTTTCGTGGCCGCGCACGCACCCCGTTGAGCCCGAAGAGCGAGATCATCAACGACCGCGCGGTCGTCATTAAAGGCCGCGCGCACCAGGAATATTACGGTGCCGGCGATCAGTCGCGCGCCATGTACTACCCGGGCGTCGACGGCGTATGGCCGCAGTATCGCCTGCGCCGCCTCTGGCACCCGTTCTTCCACCGGCTGGGCAAGGGGCGCATGCGCCGGGAAAACTACGACACGCCGGCCGAATGGGCGTCGGCGCACCATTTACCGAGCGCGGTGCGGGTGAACTACGGTCGCCACATGTACACGCGCTATGCCGTGCCCGTTGAAGCCAACCGTTCGCGCATCGTGTTCTTCCACATGCGCCGCTTGCCGACGAAATTCGCGCGCCTCAAAGAGCGCCTATACTTCTTTCTTCTGCACAACTGGCTGCAGAACTACAACTTCTCGGCCCAGGACAACCACGTGGCGGCGCCGTGCCGGTTCTGGACACAAGAAAACCTCTCGCCGACCGACAGTCATCTGATTATGTTGCGGCGGTTGATCCGCGAGCGCTCGCGCGATGCGGTTCGGCGGCGCAGCCTGGCGCAACACGACAGGGTCACGGCCGGTGGCTGAGAACCTTATGAAACTTGCGGTCACCGCGATCGCGTTCGTCCTTGCGGCTTCGGGCAGCGCCGGCGCGGCGGACAATTGGGATCAGGTCATCGCAGCGGCAAAAAAAGAAGCTGCGGTGACGATGTATTGCAACAACGGCAACGCCGCCCAGCTCGAAGCTGCTGCGGCGAGTTTCCAGAAATTGTACGGCATCGAGGTCACGCTCTCGCACGCCGATGGCCCTACCAACGCGCAGCGCGTTATGGCCGAGGCGCAAACCGGGCACGTGAAGGGCGACATCTTTTCGTCCGGCCTTGGACCGCTGAACCTGCTGAATAAGGCGGGGTACGCGGTTGCGCTCGATCCGCCGAATGCGGCGAACATCATCTCGGCCTTTGACGTGCTCAAGATCGCGACGCCGCTGTTCGTCAACGTGTACGGCATCCTCGTCAACACGTCGCGCCTGGGAAGCGTCAAGGCACCGACGAGTTGGGCGGCGCTGATCAATCCTGCTTTCGCAGGGAAGATGGTGATGCAGGATCCGCGCGTCGATAGCGGCGGCGGGGTGTTTTTCATCTCGACGTACGACCGGCTGGGCCAGTCGTGGGAAACGGCGTTGGCCGCGCTGCATCCGACCATCGACGGTACGGGTAGCGGTGAAGCGGCCGAAGAGGCCACGGCACGCGGCGACTACACGGTGATGATTGCCGGGCGTGCGCACGCCCTTGAAGCGTATCCGCAGGCGCCGCTCAAGTGGATCGCGCCGGCGGAAGGGTCGATCGCGGTACCCGTTGCGATGACGATGGTCAAGGGGGCTCCGCATCCGAATGCCGCGCGGCTGTGGGCGAACTACTTGCTGCGACCCGAGATCCAGTCAACGTTCTCGACCTCGGTGCTGCCGGTCGTGAAGAACGCCGCGATCAAGAGCCCGGTCGTGAAGATCGGCGCAACGGGCAAGTTCCTCGAAGTGCTGCCGCCCAGCCAAGACCGGACGAAGTATTATGCCTATGCGAAGGAGCTCTACGGAACGCAGTAGCCGCGTCAGGAAAGCTTGGCGATGACGTCGCCCGCCGGGAAGACCTTCGGGATGACGCCGAATTGCGCGGAGACGTCGATCACCGGCTGAAGCCGTCTACACCCTCGCGAGACGAAGCGGCATCGGAAGCGTTCGCTACGCTTCTGCGGCCGTGACTCAAGTGTCACCGTTGTGTCACGGGCGCTGAAATAAACGCTCGGACATAAGAAAAACCCCGCCGTAGCGAGGTTTCGAGATTTAGCCCCAACGGGAGTCGAACCCGTGTTACCGCCGTGAGAGGGCGACGTCCTAGGCCACTAGACGATAGGGCCGTTATGCTCCCGGTGATGGATTCGAACCACCGATGATCGGGTCAGAGCCGATTGCCTTTCCGCTTGGCTAACCGGGATTGCACTTACGATTAGGTCTGTTTTTCGCAGCGAATGTGTCAGTCTGACTATGACAATTCGGACAGAGCATCCGAAGATTTTCCAGGCGATGATCGTTGCGAATGCCGTTGACGTGGTCGATTTGGATGGACAGCGGACGGCCCCTCCATTCGCTCAAGCCGCACCAGTCGCAACGATTTTTAATTATACCAGCCCTGAGCAAGTGGATTTTGATCGTACGGCGGCTCTTGGAATTAGCGAGGGCCTCCTCGGCCGTCCAGGCCTTGATGATCCGGGGCACGATCCGGCCGGCCTTCTTGGCTTTTGTCCACGTGGCGGCCGAGAACCCGAAGTGCGCCCTGCATTTCCGGTAGCTCGCGCCGGCATCATAGTACGCTTGGACGGCCACCCAGTCATAACGTTTGTTCGCGTCGCTGTACGGCTTGCGCGACGTGTCTGGCCGGATGTCGCCGCGGCAAACCGCCTTCTTCCAAGTCGCGTGCGCGATTCCGAATCGAGCCCGGCAGCGAATGAAGCCGTTGCCAGCATAAATGTACGCCTGCATTGTAGCCCAATCAAACCGTTTCAGCGGCCGTCGCCCCACGAACATATGTTCGCATACTTGTGTTGCCGCGATATTGCCGTGTGGCAAACTCAGGTTGTCGCGGTATGATAGGGAACCGGGTCGCCGCGAGTGCCGTCGACCCCGCCGCCTTTCCATAGAGGAGCCGTTTCGTTGCAGGCAGTCGTTCTGGTCGGTGGTGAGGGCACGCGGCTACGGCCGCTGACGTTTGAGACGCCCAAGCCCATGATCCCGGTCATGAACGTGCCGTTCCTCGAGCGGACGCTGCTCCGGCTCAAAGAGGCCGGCATCGACGACGTCATCCTGCCGGCCGGTTACCTCCCGGAGGCGATCACGAGTTTCTTCGGCGACGGCAGCCCGCTCGGCCTCAAAATCCGCTACGTGATCGAGGAAACGCCGCTCGGTACCGCCGGCGCCCTCAAGAACATCGAGCACTTCATCACCGGGCCGTTCTTCGTGCTCAACGGCGACGTCCTCACGAGCCTCGATCTGCGCGCCATGCGCGCCTACCACGAGAAGCGAGGAGGCGTGGCGACCCTTCACCTCATCAAGGTCGAGGATCCGTCGGCCTTCGGTTGCGTGGTCCACGATGCAACCGGCCGCATCTCGGCGTTCGTCGAGAAACCCAAGCGCGAAGACGCCCTGACCGATGAGATCAACGCCGGCACGTATCTCCTCGAAACCGCGGTCTTCGCTGCCATCCCGGCCGGGCGCGCCGTCTCGATCGAGCGCGAAACGTTCCCGCAACTCATTGCCGCAGGCAAGCCCCTGTACGCCTTCACGACCGACGACTACTGGATCGACTTAGGCAAGCCTGAGGCGTATCTCGCGTCACACCGGCACATTTTCGACGGCTCGATGCCGCTCGGTCTGCAACCGTACGTTGACGGGCCGGGTGCTAAGGGAGTACCCCCTTCAGCCATCATTCCGCCGGTCTTCATCGGTCGCAACGTCCGCGTTGCCCCGGATGCGAAGGTCGGGCCGTACACGGTTCTGGGTGACGACTGCGAGGTGGGTTCCGGTGCCGTGGTCGCCGACTCGCTCCTTTGGGATAGCGTGGTCGTCGAAGCCGGCGCCAGCCTGGACTGGGCGATCGTCGCCAGCCGGGCACGCATCGGCGCGGGAGCCGTAGTAGGCCGGGGCTCGGTCATCGGTCACGACGCGCAGATTGCGCCGAACGCAGCGGTCGGCGAAGACGCCCGTATCCCCGCGACACACTAAAAAACTCGTTTGCGTCCCCATCGGGTAGGGTACAGCATCCCTGAGCGATCGATCCGGACGATGGCCCTTGATGAAGGTCGGCTTTCTTCACTATTCGCCGGCAGCGCCCGGCCGCCACAAGGGGAACTCTCGTGAACGCACCTCGGATGATCTTTCTCGGCTCCTTTCCGCCGCGTGAATGCGGGATCGCGACGTTCACCAAAGACGTCGTCGACAGCTACGACGAGCGCTTCGGCGGCCACAGCGAGATCATCGCGATCGAAGAGCCGGGAGCTCCGCAGCGCGACTACCCGCCGACCGTCCTCGCAAGCCTGATTCAGGACGATCGCGATTCATACCGCGCGATCGCCGACATCGTCAACCACCATCCGTGCGATGCGCTCAACGTACAGCACGAATACGGTCTCTTCGGCGGAGAAAACGGCGAGTGGATCGTCGACCTGATCGCGCTCGTGCGCAAGCCGGTCATCGTTTCGCTGCACACCGTGCTGCCCGAACCGACGCCCGATCACATGCGCGTCGTGCGCACCCTGTGTGCGACCGCCAGCAGCGTCGTCGTGCTCTCCGAGACCGGCAAAGACGTCCTGATCGAACGCTACGGCATCGATCCGCAGAAGATCAGCGTGATCCATCACGGCGTACCGGACGTTCCGTTCCGTGGAACCGACGCGGCGAAGACGTTCCTCGGACTGCGCGACCGTCAAGTCGTCTCGACCTTCGGGCTGATCAACCGCGGGAAGGGACTCGAGTTCGCGATCGAGGCGATGCGCGAGGTCACCGCGACGCATCCCGATGCGCTCTACCTCATCCTCGGGGAAACACACCCCGTCGTGCGCCGCCATGAAGGCGAAGCGTACCGCGAGTCGTTGGAAAAACTCGTCGCTGAATACGGCCTCGAGCGCAACGTGCGTCTCGTCGACCGCTACCTCGGCTTCGCCGAGTTGGTGCAGTACCTGCAGGCGACCGACATCTATCTCACCCCGTACCTGAACCCGGTGCAGATCGTGAGCGGCACGCTGGCCTATGCCGTCGGTCTCGGGAAGGCCATCGTCTCGACGCCGTACCTATACGCCGAGGAACTGCTGGCGCACGGGCGCGGCTTTCTCGTGCAGTTCCGCGACGCCGTTTCGATCGCGCGCACGGTGAACGCGCTCTTCGACGATCGCGATCTCCGCGCCAGCACGGAACGCCGCGCCTACCGCTTCGGACGACAGATGACCTGGCCGAACGTGGCACAAGACTACTGCGGCCTCTTCGCGTCGTTGCTGCCGCAGCAGCGCACCGCGCTCGCGATGGCCTAACGACCGTGCGCAGGCCGGTGCTCGACCACATGGTCGCGATGACCGACGACGTCGGCATGTTCCAGCATGCCCGCTTCGACATCCCGAACCGCTCGTTCGGCTACTGCACCGACGACGTCGCCCGCGCCCTCATCGTCGCGATTGAAGCCACGCGCGACCGGGCGACGGAGCAGGCCGGCGCCAAGCTCGCCACGACCTACCTCGCATTTCTGCTCGACGCGCAGCTGCCCGACGGCGGCTTCCACAACTTCATGGGCTACGACCGCCGCTGGCAGGACCACCGGGGCACGGCCGACACGCTGGGCCGGGCCATCTGGGGCCTCGGCCACTGCGTCGCCCGCGCGCCGCGCGACGCCTGGCGCCGAGTGGCGCGCGAGCAGCTGGACGCCGCGCTGCCGCACCTCGCCGGGCTGCCGCACCTGCGCTCGCTTGCCTATGCGGCGCTGGGCCTCGCGGCCCTGGCCACGGCTGAGCCCGGCGATGCGCGTATCACGACGGCCCTGCGGGCTGCGGTCACGCCGATTTCCGCCGCCTATCGCGCGACGGCCACGCCGGACTGGCGCTGGTGCGAAGAGATGATGACCTACGACAACGCCCGGCTCTGCGAGGCGCTGATCCGGGCCGGCGTTGTGCTCGGAGACCATACGCTGCTGCGCGAGGGTACCGAGATGCTGGCGTTTTACGCCGGGGTCGTCGTGGAGGACGGCACGTTCGCGCCGATCGGCAACGACGGCTGGTATCCGCGGGGCGGGCCGCGCGCTCGCTTCGGACAGCAGCCACTCGAGGCGGCGGCCCTCGTATCAGCGGCGCTGGCCGCGTGCGCCACGACCGGCGATGCGCGTTACCGGGTCCTCGCCGAGATCGCCGGGGACTGGTACTTTGGTCGCAATACCCACCACTTCCTGATGGTCACGAACGGCGGCTGCCGAGACGGCATCGATACCACCGGCGTCAGTCCGAATATGGGGGCCGAGTCGACGCTCGCATACCTCATGAGCGCAATCGCGCTCGCCGAAGCGAAGCCGCTCGACCTGCGGGTGGCTCGCTGACGCCTGTCCGCTATAGGCCAAATTGCCCGACACGGCGAATGTTAACGGGATGATTGTCGAGACGGAACTGCTCAACGATGTACAGCGCGCTGCGGTTGAGCACACCGACGGACCGTGTTTAATCTTCGCGGGAGCCGGGTCGGGAAAGACGCGCGTACTCACCCACCGCATCGCCTATCTGCTCAACAAAAAGAAAGTTTTCCCCGACCGGATCCTGGCCGTAACGTTTACGAACAAGGCCGCCGGCGAGATGAAATCGCGCCTGGAAGCGATGGTCGGCGCCCCCGCACGCGACCTGTGGGTCGGCACCTTTCACGCCATGTGCGTGCGCATGCTGCGCCGCGACGGCAAGAAGATCGGGATCGCGAGCAACTTCGCCATCATGGACGATACCGATCAGCGCCAGATCATTCGCGACATCCTGCACGATCTCGACATGGACGAACGCCAGGTCATACCGGGCGCGGCGCTGGGCGAGATTTCCAAAGCCAAGAACAATCTCTGGTCGCCGGATGCGTATGAAGAGAAACATCCGTCGTTCATCGGCGAGCGCTATGCTGCGGTGTACCGCGAGTACGAGCGCCGCCTGCAAGAATCGAACGGCCTCGACTTCGACGACCTGATCTCGCGCACGATCGAACTGCTGCAAAACGACGAAGAGACGCGCGTCCGTTACCAGTCGAAATTCCGTTACGTGCTGGTCGACGAATATCAGGACGTCAACTACGCGCAGTACAAACTCGTCGCGCTGCTTGCCGACGAGCACAAGAACATCACCGTCGTGGGCGACGACGATCAATCGATCTATTCGTGGCGCGGCAGCGACTACCGCATGATCCTGCGCTTCGAAGAAGATTTCCCGGGCGCCAAGGTCTTCAAGCTCGAAGAGAACTACCGCTCGACGCAGACGATCCTCTCCGCCGCCAACGAGCTCGTCACGAACAACCCGAACCGCGCCGAGAAGAAGCTCTTCACCAAGCGCTCGGAAGGCGAGAAGATCACGGCTTTCCAGGCCGAGTCCGAGCGCGCCGAAGTCCGCTACGTGATGGAGAAAATCAAGGAGCACGTCCGCGACGGTTCCGCCTATCGCGACTTCCTCGTGCTGTATCGCACGAACGCGCAGTCGCGCTACTTCGAAGAGGGCTTCCTCGCCGAAGGCATCCCGTACCGCGTCGTCGGCGGCGTCGGCTTCTACGCGCGCACCGAGATCAAGGACATGCTCTCGTATCTGCGCTACATCGTGAACCCGTCGGACGCGGTCGCGTTTCGCCGGATCGTGAACGTTCCGCGCCGCTCGATCGGCCAGCAGACGCTGACGTCGCTGCTCGATGCGGCCAACGCGTCGGGCGTGTCGGTCGGTCAAGCGGTGTTCGACTCGGCCTTGCTCAAGCGTGCGGTGCCGAAGAAGCAGCGCGAACTCGAGCGCTTCGCCGAACTGATCAACGACCTGCGCGAGAAGGCGAAGACGTTCACGATCTCCGACCTGCTCGTCGCGGTGATGGAAGAGTCGGGCTACCTGCGCGAACTGCAGGGCGACGACACCAACGAAGGCCGCGCGCGGGTCGAGAACATGCAAGAGCTGATCGGCGTGGCCAAAGAGTTCGAGGCGAACCCCGAGACGGGCTCGACGCTCGACGATTTCCTGGCGAACATCGCGCTCGTCAGCGACCTCGACACGCTCGATCCCGAGTCGTCGTTCGTCACCTTGATGACGATGCACGCCGCCAAAGGCCTCGAGTTCCCGATCGTCTTCCTGACCGGTCTCGAGGAAGGCGTCTTCCCGCACACGCGCGCGCTGACCGACATGACGGAGCTCGAAGAAGAACGCCGTCTGGCCTACGTCGGCGTGACGCGCGCCATGGACCGCCTCTACCTCTCGTATGCCGCGCGGCGGACACTCTTCGGCAACACGTTCTCGCATCCGAAATCGCGCTTCATCGACGAGATGCCGTCGATCGAAGCGATCGGCGGGATCGGTATCGGACCGCGTCCGGGCGGCGGCCGTTGGCGCGAGGTCTCGATCCACGAGAACGCCGGAGCCGGCGTCGGACTGAACTTGAGCGCCGGCGACCGCGTCCGCCATCCCAAGTGGGGTGAGGGCCTGGTCGTCGACATCGCCGGCGCGGGCGGCGACGGACTGCTCACCATCAACTTCCCGAACGTCGGGCAGAAGATGGTCATGCTCAAGTACGCCCCCTTAGAGCGAGTCTAGTTCGGTGCGCGTCGGCGTTGCCGGCGCGCTCGGCCGGCTCGGGCGCGTGGCGTCCGCCGCAATCTGTGCGGCGGACGACCTTCGCCTGGTCGCCGCGTTCGGGCGCCGCGGCGCGGGGGACCGTCTCGCCGACCACATCGGGTGTGGCGGCGAGCTGCGCATCTCCGATACGCTCGAAGCGTTTTATGCCGTCGAGATGGATGTCGTGGTCGACTGCACGGTCTATCCGCTAACGCTCGACGTTGCGCGCGGCGCGCTCGCTGCCGGCGTTTCGCCGGTGATCGGCGCGACCGGCTGGACCGATGCGGATATGGCGGCATTTGCCGATGCTTGCGACGAGCGCGGCATCGGCGCGATGCTCGTGCCCAACTTCTCGCTCGGCGCGGTGCTGATGATGAAGCTCGCCGCCGAAGCCGGCCGGGTGATGCCGCACGTCGAGATCATCGAGCTGCACCACCCGGCGAAGCGCGACGCTCCGAGCGGAACGGCGAAGCTGACCGCTCGCCGCATCGCCGAGGCCGGCGGACCGGCCGAGGTGCCGATCCACAGCGTGCGCCTGCCCGGATTCGTCGCGCACCAAGAGGTCCTCTTCGGCGGCGACGGCGAGACGCTGACGATCCGCCACGACTCCCTCTCCCGCGACTCGTTCGGGCCGGGGATCGTGCTCGCGGTGCGCAACGTACGCCGGCAGTCCGGTTTGACCGTCGGCCTTGAATCCTTGTTGTTTACGGAGGCTATCCCGTGAGAGTCGCGGTTATTGGTGCAACGGGCGTCGTCGGGGAGACGATCCTGCGCGTGCTCGAGGAACGGAACGTTCCGGTCGAGACGCTCTTGCCGTATGCTTCGCGCGCGCGCGCCAACGCCGTGACGTTTCGCGGCATCTCGATGCCGGTCGAGGCCGCAACGACGCAGCGCATCATCGCCGATCGGCCGCACGTTGCGTTTTTCGCATCGAGCGACGACGCGAGCGCGGAGATGGCGAACGCGCTCGCCGCAGCCGGGACCATCGTGATCGACAATTCGTCGACGTTTCGCCTCGATCCGGATTGCCCGCTGGTTGTGCCGGAGGTGAACCCGCAGTCGATCCGTCCCGAACACCGCATCTTTCCGGTCGGCAACTGCACGGCGATCGTCCTGTGCGTCGCGCTCGCACCGATCGAGAACGCGGTCGGCCTGCGTTCGGTGCGCGTCGCGACCTATCAGGCGGTCAGCGGCGCCGGCCGCGCCGGACTCGACACGCTGGCCGATGAGGAAGCGGGCAAGCCGCCCAACGGAACGTTCGCCGCGCCCATCCTCCACAACGTCGTGCCGCAAGTCGGCTCGTTCAGCGGCGTCGGGAACAACGGCGAAGAGGACAAGGTCGCGGCGGAAACGCGCAAGACCCTCAACCGGCCGGATCTCCACGTTGCCGCGACGTGCGTGCGCGTACCGGTGCGACGGGCGCACAGCGAAGCGGTCTTCTTCGAAACGGAACGCGAGACGGACGTCCAAGAACTCGGCGATGCGCTGGCCGCTGCGCCGGGCGTCGTCTTCCACGACCGCGGCATTGTCACGCCGCTCGACGTGGAGAACACCGACGTCGTGCACGTGGCGCGGTTGCGCCCCGAACGAGACGACCAGTCGAGCTTCATGATGTGGGTCGTCGGCGACCAGCTGCGCAAGGGCGCCGCGACCAACGGCGTGCAGATTCTCGAGCTGCTGATCCAGCAGGGCCGCTTCGCGGCGGCGGCGCGATGAGCATCGTCGTCCAGAAGTTCGGCGGCTCGTCGGTCTCGACGCCGGAGTTGCGCGAGATCGCGGCGTCGCGCGTCATCGAGGCGTCGCGCTCCGGCGCGCACGTCGTCGTCGTGGTCAGCGCGATGGGCCGCCTGCCCGATCCGTACGCCACCGACACGCTGCTCGGTTTGATCGGTCCGGTTCGCGGCGGCGCGAACCGGGACTTGCTCCTGGCGGTGGGCGAGATGATCTCGGCCGCGGTGTTCGCCGAATTGCTGACCTCGCTCGGTGCGCACGCGCAAGCGATGACCGGCGGACAAGCCGGCATCCTGACCGACGACACCTACGGCGACGCCCGCATCCTCAAGGTCGATCCGGTGCCCGTGCGCCGGCTGCTCGAAGCGGGCATCATCCCGGTCGTCACCGGTTTCCAAGGCGCGACGCGCGACGGCAGCGTCTCGACGCTGGGCCGCGGCGGCAGCGATCTGACCGCGATCGCGCTCGGCGACGCGCTGGGCGCCGCGTCGGTCGACATCTACACCGACGTCAGCGGTGTGTTCACCGCCGACCCGCGGCGCGTTGCCGACGCGCACTCGGTCGAGCGCGTGACGCCGGCCGAGATGGTCGAACTCGCCGGCAACGGTGCCAAAGTCATGCACTCGAAAGCCGCCGAACTCGCGCACGCCACCAAAACGCCGTACGCGGTGAAAGGCTTGCGCAGCAACGTCGGCACGCTGATCGACGAGGACGCGCCGGTCGACCACGATCGTCCGGTCACCGGCATCACCGCGCTGCGTAACGTGTCGTTCTTCCGCGTGATCCAGGGACTCAGCGACGAGGGCGGCCGCGCGACCCTCGACCGCGAGCTGTTCGACCGCCTGGCCGCCAAGAACATCTCGATCGACATGATCAACGTGAACGACGCCGGTGTGTTCTTCGTCGTCGACGACGAGAACGTCGAGCGGGTGCGGGCGGAACTGCACAACCTCAACCTCGCACTGCGCGTGCGGATGCACTGCGCGAAGCTCTCGATCGTCGGTGCCGGGATGCGCGGCACGCCGGGCGTCATGGCCCGGGTCGTGCGTGCGGTGACCGAAGCCGGGGTCGAAATCATCCACTCGACCGACTCCAACATCACGATCTCGGTGCTCGTTCCCGACGATGCGGCCGGCCGCGCCGAACAAGCCCTGCACGACGACTTCGCGCTCGGACCAAACCCGGCGACCGTCGCGCCATGAAGGCGCTGGGGCGGCTCCTGACCGCGATGATCACGCCCTTCGAGAAGAACGGCGCGGTCAACGTCGGCGAAGCCGTGCGCATCGCGCGGTTTCTCGTCGAGCGCGGCAACGACGGGCTCGTCGTAAGCGGCACGACCGGTGAGGCGCCGGCGCTCGAATCGGAGGAGAAGCTGGCGCTCTTCGGCGCGATCAAGTCGGCGCTCGGCGAACGCGCAACCGTCATCGCCGGAACGACGGGAAACAACACCCGCCACTCCGTCGAGTTGACGAAGGAAGCCGCGGAGACCGGCGTCGACGGCATCCTCGCCGTCGTGCCCTACTACAGCAAACCGCCGCAAGAGGGTCTGCTGCGGCACTTCGGCGCGATTGCCGAAGCGACGTCGCTGCCGATCGTGCTCTACAACATCCCCGGCCGCACAAACGTCAACATGTTGCCGTCTACGGTGCACGAACTGGCGCGGCGTCATCCGAATATCGTGGCGATCAAAGAATCGAGCGGCAATGTCGAGCAATTCACGGCCCTCGTACGCGACCGCGTGCGCGAAGACTTCACCGTCTACTCGGGCGACGACTACTTCTATCTGCCCGCGCTCGCGCTCGGTGCGTACGGGTGCGTCAGCGTCGCGGGACATGTGTGCAGCCGCGAGCTGCGCGCGATGGCCGACGCATACGGCCGCGGCGACATCGCAACGGCCGGCCGGCTGCATCGCGATCTGCAAGCGCTCTTTACGGCGCTCTTCGCGCACCCGAGTCCCATTCCGGTGAAGTGGGCGATGAACGAGTTCGGTTTCCGGGCCGGCGCCTGCCGGCCGCCGCTGGGTGCGATGCCGGCGCATCTCAAGGCCGTCCTGCGCCCGCTGATCGCGCCGTTTCGGCCGGAGTGATCCGACGGACCCCTCGATCCAAATCCTCGGCTGCCGCGTCGATGCGGTAAGCCGCGAAGAAGCGGTGGAGCGTATCGCCGCGTTTGCACAGGGCAAGACGCCTGCGCTCGTCGTCACGCTCGGGGTCGAGATGACGATGTACGCGCAGCGCGACGTGCGCTTCCGTGCGCTCGTGGACCGGGCTGCGCTCTCGCTCTGCGATACGATCGGAATCCTCCTCGCCTCGCGCGCGCGTCACGGACCGTTGCGCGAACGCGTCACCGGAATCGATCTGATCGAACCGCTCGCGGCGCGTTCGGCCGCCGGCGGTGATCTGCGCTTGTTTTTCTTCGGCGGCGCGCCCGGAGTCGCCGAGCGAGCAGCGAACGCGTTGCGCGGGCGTCATCCCGGCGTGGCGATTGCCGGTACGCGCGACGGCTACTTCGCGCCGGCCCAAAATCCGGAGATCGTCGCATCGATCGCTGCGAGCGGCGCAAACGTGCTGCTGGTGGGGCTGGGAAGTCCCAAGCAAGAATACTGGCTCGAAGAACATCTCAGCGCCACGAGCTGCGGTGTCGGAATCGGAGTTGGTGGTTCGTTTGACGTTCTGGCGGGAACCGTGCCCCGAGCCCCGCGTTTGTGGCGGCGCGCCGGCCTGGAATGGCTCTACCGGCTCCTTCGGGAACCATCGCGGTGGCGACGCCAGCTCGCGCTCCCGCAGTTTGCCTTTGCGGCTACGCGTGAGGCCATGACCGAAAGAGGAAGTCGTCTGCGGTGAACACGACCAAAGCCATGATTCTTGCCGGCGGGATGAGCACGCGACTCTACCCGCTGACCAAGCAGGTTCCGAAGCCGCTGGTTCCGGTGGCGGGCGAGCCGATCAGTGCGCACATCATGCGCTGGCTGGCGTCTTTCGGGTACACCGACGTCGCGATGAACGTGCACTACCTTTCCGACACGATCGAAGCGGCCTTCGGCGACGGCTCGTCCTACGGCGTCAAGCTCAACTACCTTCACGAAGCCGCGCTGATGGGCAGTGCCGGCGCCGTCAAGCCGCTGCAGCAGTTCTTCACCGGCACGTTCGTCGTCGTTGGTTGCGACGACCTGACCGACGCGAACCTGGATGCGCTGGTGACGTTTCACAAGACGCGCGGCGCGCTCGCGACGATCGGTCTCGTCGTCGCCGATGAGGTCGAGCAGTACGGCGTGGTGATCACCGACGAGCGCGGGCGCATCGTCGAGTTTCAGGAGAAGCCGCCCAAGGGGACGGAGCGCTCGAAGCTCGTCAACACCGGCATCTACGTTTTCGAACCGGAAATCTTCGACTACATTCCGGCCGGCGAGTTCTACGATTTCGGTCGCGGCGTTTTCCCGGCGCTGCTGGCGGCCGGCGCAGACTTCTACGGCATGCGGCTCGGCGGCGCGTATTGGCGCGACATCGGCACTCCGAAGGAGTACCGCTTGGCGACCCACGACGTTCTAGCGGGGCGCGTGCGATTGCGGGGAGCGCGCGCGACCGGCGTTCCCGCCGACGTACGCCTCGGAAACGACGTTCGCATCGAGGGCGACGTACGGCTCGGCAGCAACGTCAGCGTCGGACGCCGCGTGCGCATCGCCGGTCCGACGGTGATCGGCGACAACGTGCGCATCGGCGACGAAGCGTTCATCGAACGGTCGATCGTGTGGGACGGCGCGACGCTCGGCGCTCGCGTGAGGGTACGCGATTCCATCGTCGGCATCGACTACGACGTCCCCGCCGACACGGCGCTCATCGACCGGATCGTCGCGAACGAGCCGATCGCGACCTAGTCGCGCGCGGTCCCCGCGTGATCGGGAGATGTGTGGGCCGCGATTCGCCCCTGGCTCTTCCCGGTATGGTGCATCGGCTGCGGTAAGCCGGAGACCGGGCTGTGCGCGGTTTGCGCAAGCCTGGCGCGACCCGTCAGCGTCGATGTCGATGGAATATTGGTGCGAGCAGCGAGCGATTACAGCGGCGCGGTTCGCGAGGCGATCCTGGCGCTCAAGCGCGGCGAACGCGCGTACCTCGACCCGCTGGCGGAACTGCTCGCGCCGCTCGTCGCGCGGGGCACGACCGTCGTCCCGGTGACCACGACGCGCCGGCGAGCCGCCCAGCGCGGCTTCGACCAGGCACGCGAACTGGCGCGGCGGGTGGCAGCGCTACGATCGGGGTCCAGCGTCGATCTGCTGCGCAAGCACGGCGCCGCCCAGCACGGGCGCGGTCGCGTCCAGCGGCTTGGGGTGCACGGGCGCTTTTCGTTGCGGCCCGGCGCCGCCGTTCCGGCGGCGGCGCTGCTGATCGACGACGTCGTTACGACCGGAGCCACGCTGTGCGACGCCGCCGCCACGTTGGCCGCTGCCGGCTGCCGCGTCACCGGGGCGGTCGTCGTTGCGCGAACCCCGCCCGGCCGCGAAACCTCGCGTCGCGGTGGGCGGTTGGTCGAAGCGTGAAAGCAATTTGGAACGGCGCCGTGCTCGCCGAAAGCAACCGCACCGAGGTCGTCGAGGGGAACCAGTACTTTCCGCCGGAGTCGATCAAGCGCGAATACTTCAAGGACAGCACCAAGACCACGGAGTGTTCGTGGAAGGGCACCGCGTCGTACTATACCGTCGATGTGAACGGCAAGCAGAATCCGGACGCCGCGTGGTACTACCCGGTGACGAAAGACGCCGCCAAGAACATCGAAGGGTACATCGCGTTCTGGAAGGGCGTCGAGGTCGCACCGTAGACCCTAGCGACACCGTCTATCTGGCGCGCGCGGTGGAACTCGCCGCCCGCGCGCGCGGAGATACGGCTCCGAATCCGCCGGTGGGTGCGGTCATCGTGCGTGATGGGCGCACGCTCGGTGAGGGCTGGCACCACCGCAAGGGTGAACCGCACGCCGAGGCGGAGGCGTTGCGCGCCGCTCGTGACGGCGGCGAAGACGTGCGCGGCGCGACGATGTACGTCACGCTCGAGCCGCACGATCACGAATCGACGATGCCGCCGTGCAGCGTGGCGGTGATCGAGGCCGGAATCGCGCGCGTCGTCGTGGGCGCGTTGGATCCGAACGTGCGCACGCACGGCAACGGCGTCGGTCGCATGCGCGCGGCGGGGCTCGAGGTCGAGGTCGTCGACGATCCGCGCAGCACGGCATTGATCGAGCGTTTCAGCTACACGATCGATTCGCTGCTGCCGTTCGTCACGCTGAAGATGGCGATGTCGCTCGACGGGTTTGTGGCACCGCGTCCGGGCACGTATCGCGTCACCGGCGAGGCGGCGCGCGAACGGGTGTACGACTTGCGTGCCGAGCACGACGCGGTGATGGTCGGCGCGGGGACCGTGCGCGTCGACGATCCGCTGTTGACGATTCGCCCGCATCGCACGCGCGTCAAGCCGTACGTACGGGTCGTCGTCTGTGAGACCGCGCCGGTGCCGGAATCGAGCCGCGTGTTTGCAACGCCGCCGGATGCGCCCGCGGGGAGTTACCGTCCCACAATCGTGCTGGCGCCGGCCGGCCTTGCCGGCGCATTCGCGCCGCTGTCCGCCCGCGGCGAGGTATTGCTCGCCGGCAAGCCGGATGCGCAGCAGCTCGATTTGCATGCGGCGCTGCTCGCCTTGCGCGGCGCGGGCATCACGAGCGTGTTGTGCGAGGGCGGGCCGACCCTGGCCGCGCGCCTGATCGCGGCGCGGCTGGTGGAGCGCGCCGTGTGGTTCGTGGCGCCGGTATTCTTGGCTGCGCCCGAAGCCGTTCCGGTACTTGCCGGCGCCGACCTGAGCGCGATCGCAAACGGATGGACCTTCGATGAGGTCGAACGGGTGGGCACCGACCTCATGATTACTGCACGGCTACCAAATGTTTAGCGGCCTCATCCACCACCTCGGCCGCGTGGCGTCGCTCCGCGGCGATCTACGCAACGGGATGGTCCTCACGGTCGAGGCGCCCGACGCCATCGCTGAAGGCGTCGCCGAAAAGGACTCGATCGCGATCAACGGAGCGTGCTTGACGGTCGTGCGGCACGATCACCGCACGATGTCGTTCGACATCGTGCCGGAGAGCATCGCCCGCACCGGCTTCGACGCGTTGCGCGAGGGCGATCCGGTGAACGTCGAGCTATCGCTGCGGATGGGCGACCGGCTGGGCGGGCACTTGGTCTACGGTCACGTCGATGCGAACGCGGCCATCGTCGGCAAGCCGGTCGAGGGTCAAGGGCACCGGCTGACGATTGAACGCCCCGCTAGCGTCGCCCGCTTCATCGTCGAGAAGGGTTTCATCGCGATCGACGGCGTCAGCCTGACGATTGCGTCGGTGACCCCCGATTACTTCACGATCGCGCTGATTCCCGAGACCTCGCGTCACACCACTCTCGGTTCGAAGGGCGCCGGCGCGCGGGTGAACATCGAGATCGATCCGGTCGCGCGGTACGCGTTTGCCGCCGTCGACGCCTATCGCGGTTCGGACGAGCCCGGCGGCGCGACCGAAGAAGAGCTGGCCTGGGCCTACGAGATCTAGGTTACCGTCACCAGCCGGTTGTGCGTGTGATCGTCGAACCGGATAATCTTGTTCTTCTCCGGATCGCGCAGCACCGCCATCGGCTCGCCGCCGGCTTCGACGATGGCGATCTGTTCGTCGAGCAGCTTGCGCAACATGATGACGCCCTCGTCGCTGGCACCGAGATGTTCCTGCGTGCGGTCGTAGATCGCGCCCTGCGTTTCCCACGCCATCCGGTCGTGACTGTTGAAGTTCGTCAGCGCGTACTCACCGTCGGGTCCTTTGTCGTCGTCGTCGGGCATGTAGTCCACCGGCACGGTCGTCTGCAGCGGCTCGTCTTCGCCGGTCGCGTTGGGCAAAAAATGCACCCCGATGATGCGCGTGCTCATATCGTCGACGGGCACGCGCCAGTGCTGCATCTCGACGCGCCCTTGGGGGATGCGCAAGATATTGGGGAAGATGAGCGGCGGCCGAATTTCTTCCTCGAGGCCGTTCGGCGTCGAATAGAAGCAGCGCTTTTCGATGCCCCACTCGCAGAGGGCAAATTCATACGAAGCGATGGGCCGGTGATAGTAGAGCACACCGGGGCTCGTAAGCCCCTTCTGAAGCATCGTATGGCCGTGCAAGTAGTAGGTGTGCGTGGTGTCAGCGGTGTTTTCTTGAGCCTGTAACCAATTGCACGTCAGCGTCGGCCGGATTTCGATGTGGCGTTTTCCGTCTCTGCGCGCGAGCGTGTCCCAGCGCGGCAAGAGCGGCGCCGGTAAGGGGCCCATGTAGACGAACAGCAGCCCGCCGAGCTCTTGGACCGGATACGCACGCTGGCGCACGCGATCTTTGAACGTGCTGCCTTCGGGTTCGAACGGCTGCTCGAGGCACGTACCGTCGGGCGCGAACTTCCAGCCGTGATACGGGCACCGGATCGCACTGCCTTCGAGAAATCCGTAGTAGAGCGAACAGCCGCGATGCGTGCAACGCTCGGCCACGCAACCGAAACTGCCGTCCTCGCCACGGTACACGACGAGATCCTCGTCCATGACCTTCAAGCGCTTCTTGGGGCGCTCGCTGGTAAACTCAATCGCAGGCCAAAGCGGCTGCCAATAACGGCGCAGCAATTCGCCGGCCGGCGTCCCGGGGCCGACCTGCGTGAGACGGGTGTTTTTCTCTGCTGAGAGCATGGTTTTTATGATTCCGTTCGGAACGACGCCGGACCTCGTCTGGAGATGCCCATGCCCGATCGTTCGCTCCTCAGCCGCCGCGCGGCAATCGCCGGCGCGCTGGCCGCTGTCGCCGCCGCCGAATTAGCTCCGGCTAACGCGCAGAGCGATGCGATGAAGGCGCTGATCGCGGCTGCAAAAGCCGAGGGCACCGTCGTCGTCGACGGTCCGCCGGTCGACGCCGCCCGCATCATGATGACCGAAGGGTTTCAGCGCGCGTACGGCATCTCGGTTCAGTACATCGGCACGACGAACTCGGCCAGCGGCGCCCGCGTCCGCTCCGAACGCGCCGCGGGGAAATACCTGCTCGACGTGCTCGTAAGCGGGCCCGACACCCCGATACTCACCTATTTGCCCGGCGGTTGGCTCGATAAGGTCGAGCCGTTCCTGATCGCCCCCGACGTCGTGGACAAAAGCCGGTGGAGAGACGGTCACCTCTGGTACGCCGATCCCGGGAACATCATCTTGCGCACGCAGCAGTTCGTCGTGTCCGAGCTCGCGATCAACACGAAGTTGGTGAAGCCGGGAGAGGTGACGACGTGGAAGTCGCTGCTGGATCCGAAGTGGCAGGGCAAGATCGTCGCCAAGGATCCGAGCGTGTCGGGCGCCGGCGCATCGCTGATCGCGTTGCTTTACATCATGTTCGGCCCCGACTACGTGAAGCGGCTGTACACCGATCAGAAGCCGATCATCTCACGCGACGGGCGCCAGGCGGCGCAATTCGTCGCCGAAGGAACCTATGCCATCCTGATGGGTCCGGACACGTCCGCGCTCATGCAATTTCAGCACCTGGGTTATCCGCTGGAGAGCGTGTTCCCGACCGACGCGCCGAACATTCTCTCGGGCGGCTACGGTCTGCTCTCGCTGGTGAACAAAGCACCCCATCCCAACGCCGCCAAGTTGTTCATCAACTGGCTGGCCGGACGGCAGGCGCAGGAGGCGTTCGGCGAAGCGCTGCTCTCGGTGAGCTTACGCACCGATACGGTGTACAAAGACTTGCCGGCGTATCTGTTTCCGCAAAAGGGCACCAAGTATCTCGACGCCTACGACTACGCCTTCGTGACCAAAGATCGGGAAGCCGCGATGACCAAGGCGCGCGCCCTGCTCGGCGCATGAACGCGCTGACTCGCCGCGCGGCCATTGCCGGTGCGTTGGCGTTGGCCGCAGCCGCCCGAACCACTCCGGCACGTGCGCAGAGCGATGCGCTGGCGGCGCTCGCGGCCGCGGCCAAAGCCGAGGGCGCCGTTCAAGTCGACGGGCCCCCGATCGGCGGTTGCCGTAAGATGATCGTGGAAGGCTTCCAGAGCGCTTACGGTATTCCGGTGACCTACGTCAGCAGCACGGGCCCGGCGACGGCGGCTCGCGTGCGCACGGAGCGCGCGGCCGGGAAGTATCTGCTCGACGTTCTCGTCGGCGGTATCGATACGCCGACGCTGACGTTTCTACCGTCCGGCTGGCTCGACCGGGTCGAACCGGTGCTCGTCGCACCCGACGTCATCGACAAGCGCAACTGGAAAGACGGCCATCTGTGGTGGGAAGAGGACGCGCACACCATTCTCCGTACGCTGCAGTTCGTCACGCCGGAGCTGGTCGTCAACACGAAGCTCGTGAAACCCGGCGAGGTGACGACGTGGAGGTCGCTGCTCGATCCGAAGTGGCAAGGAAAAATCGTCGCCAAGGACCCCGGGATCTCCGGCGCCGGCGCGTCGCTGATCTCGATGCTCTTCATCACCTTCGGCCCCGATTTCATCAAGCGGCTCTACAAGGATCAGAATCCGACCATCTCACGTGACGGGCGCCAAGCGGCCACTTTTCTCGCGCAAGGCGACTACGCGATTCTCCTGGGGCCGGAGGCGACCGCAGTCGACGAATTCCAACGCCTCGGCTATCCGCTGTTAAACGTCTTCCCGACCGACGCCCCGACGCTGATCTCCGGCGGCTACGGACTCATTTCGCTGGTCAACAAAGCGCCGCATCCGAACGCCGCGAAGCTATTCGTCAACTGGCTGGCCGGACGCGAGGCGCAGCAAGCGTTTGCCGAGTCGCTGCAATCGCTCAGCCTGCGCGCTGACGAACATTACACGGGCGTGCCCTCCTGGGCGTATCCGCAAAAAGGGGCGAAGTATCTGGACACCTACGACTACAAATTCGTGACCGTGCAACGCGAGGCGGCATACACCAACGTGCGCGCCTTGCTGGGCGAATGACGTTGCTGACTCGCCGATCAGCGATCGCGGGCGCCTTGGCCACCGCCGCCGCAGCGCAGATCGCTCCGGTACGCGCGCAGACCGATGCGATGAAGGCACTCGCTACCGCCGCCAAGGCGGAAGGCTCCATCATCGTCGATGGTCCGCCGAACCCCGCGGTGCGCGAAATGCTCTCGGCCGGCTTCATGCGCGACTACGGTATCCAACTGTCGTACATCAGCAGCGGCAGCTCGGCCAGCGCGGCGCGCGTGCGCGCAGAACGCGCGGCGGGCAAGTACCTGCTCGACGTGTTCATCAGCGGTCCCGACACACCGGCGCTGTCGTTCCTCCCCGCCGGCTGGCTCGACAAGATTGAGCCCATACTGATCGCCCCGGACGTCCTCGATAAGCGCAAGTGGAAGGACGGCCATCTGTGGTACCTCGATCCCGACCACACGATTCTGCGCGTGCTGCAGTCGGTCGTCCCGGAATTGGTGGTGAACACAAAACTCGTCAAGCCGAGCGAAGTGAGCACCTGGAAGTCGCTGCTCGATCCGAAGTGGCAAGGGAAGATCGTGGCCAAGGATCCGGGCATCACCGGGGCCGGCGCGTCGCTGACCGCGCTGCTCTACATGGACTTCGGCCCGGATTTCGTGAAGAAGCTCTACATCGATCAAAAGCCGCTCATCTCGCGCGACGGGCACCAGGCGATGCAATTTCTTGCCACCGGCAACTACGCGATTCTCACCGGGCCGCAAACCTCGGACATGCTGGAGTTTCAGAAACTCGGCTACCCGCTCGCGCCGGTATTTCCCACCGATGCTCCCAGCGTGCTCACCGGCGCCTTCGGCATGATCTGCCTCTTGAACAAAGCGCCTCATCCGAACGCCGCCAAGCTCTTCATCAACTGGCTGGCGCAGCGTGAGCCGCTGGGGAAGTTTGCCTCGGCCGAACAGTCGCTCAGCCTGCGCACCGACGCGACGTACGAAGGCTTGCCGCCGTGGGTGTGGCCGCAAAAGGGGGTCAAATACTTTGACTCCTACGGGTACAAGTTCGTAGTCGAGGACCGCGATGCCATGATGGACAAGGCGCGCGCGTTGCTCGGCGAATAGCATGGCGCTGAGTCGGCGCTCTGCGATCACCGGCGCGTTGGCGCTCGCTGCTGCAGCGCGCAGCGTTCCGTCGCGCGCGCAGGGCGACGCGATGGCGTCACTCGCCGCTGCCGCCAAAGCGGAGGGCGCGGTCGTCGTGGATGGACCGCCGATTGACGGGGTCCGCGTGCTGTTGACGCAAAGCTTCCAGGACGCCTACGGCATTCCGGTCTCCTATATCAGCAGCGGCAGCTCCGCGAGCGGCGCTCGCGTCCGTGCCGAGCGCGCGGCCGGAAAGTACCTGCTCGACATCTTCATCAGCGGCAGCGACACGCCGGCGCTGACGTTTCTGCCCGCGGGTTGGCTCGATAAAGTGGAGCCCGTATTGGTCGCGCCGGACGTCATCGACAAGCGCAAATGGAAGGACGGTCATCTTTGGTTCGAAGACCCCGATCACACGATCCTCCGCGTGCTGCAGTCGGTGGTGCCGGAAATATTCATCAACACAAAACTCGTGAAGCCGGGCGAACTGACGACCTGGAGGTCGCTGCTCGATCCGAAGTGGCAAGGAAAAATCATTGCCAAGGATCCGGGCACGTCGGGGGCGGGTACGTCGATGACCGCGTTGCTCTACACGCTCTTCGGGCCCGATTTCGTGAAGCGACTGTACATCGATCAAAAGCCCCTCATCACGCGCGACAGCCGCCAAGCGGCGCAGTTTCTCGCCCAGGGTGGCTATGCGATCCTGGTCGGGCCCGAACCATCGCAGGTCCTGGACTTTCAAAAACTCGGCTACCCGCTGTTGCCCGTTTTTCCCACCGATGCGCCCAACGTGCTTACCGGTGTCTTCGGAATGGTTTGCCTCGTGAACAAAGCGCCGCACCCGAACGCCGCCAAGCTGTTTATCAACTGGCTGGCAGGGCGCGGGCCGCAGGAGAAATTCGCCGAGGCGCAAGTTTCGCTCAGCCTGCGTACCGACGCCGCCTACGAAGGCCTGCCGCCGTGGGTCGTTCCGCAGAAAGGTGTGAAGTATTTTGACTCGTACGGCTACACGTTCGTGACCGGAGAGCGCGACGCCGCGATGGCCAAAGCGCGCGTGCTGCTGGGAGAATAACGCATGCTCACTCGCCGCGCAGTCATCGCCGGAACGGCAGCAATCGCCGTTGCAAACCGAACTGCTCCTGCTCGCGCGCAGAACGACGCGATGAGCGCGCTCGTCGCTGCGGCCAAAGCCGAGGGCTCGGTCGTCGTCGACGGCCCGCCGATCGACACCGTGCGCGACGCATTCGTTACCGGCTTCCAGCGCGACTACGGCATCCCGGTGTCATACATCAGCAGCGGAAGTTCGGCCAGTGGGGTTCGCGTTCGCGCCGAACGTGCGGCGGGCAAGTACCTGCTCGACGTGCTGGTCAGCGGCGGCGATACCCCGCCGATGACGTTCCTGCCCGCCGGTTGGCTCGACAAGGTCGAACCGATACTGATCGCGCCCGACGTCATCGACAAGCGCAAGTGGAAAGATGGCCACTTGTGGTACGAAGACGACGGCCACGTGATCTTGCGGACGTTGCAATTCGTCACACCCGAAGTCGTGATCAATACCAATCTCGTGAAGCCCGGCGAGGTGACGACCTGGAAGTCGTTGCTCGATCCGAAATGGCAGGGCAAGATCATCGCCAAGGATCCCGGCATCTCCGGCGCCGGCACGTCGTTGATCGCCGAGCTCTACATCGTGTTCGGTCCGGACTACGTGAAGCGGCTCTACAAGGATCAGAAGCCGGTGATGTCGCGCGATGGGCGCCAAGCCGGGCAGTTTCTCGCGCAGGGCAGTTACGCGATTCTGCTCGGTCCGGACACGACGGTCGTCGACGAATTTCGGAAACTCGGCTATCCGATCGGCTACGTCTTTCCGACCGACGCCCCGAGCGTGCTCTCGGGCGGCTGGGGCCTGATCTCGCTGATCAACAAAGCACCCCACCCGAACGCCGCCAAACTGTTCATCAACTGGCTCGCCGGCCGCACGGCGCAAGAAGCCTTCGCCAAAGCCGTCGTCTCCGTGAGCCTACGCACCGACGTGACGTACCAAGGCCTGCCGTCCTGGGTGTTCCCCCAAAAAGGCGTCAAGTACATGGACACCTACGACTATAAATTCGTAACCGAACAACGCCAAGCCGCCGTAGACAAAGCCCACGCCCTGCTCGGCGAGTAAAAGCCGTCGCCATCTAGCAGCTGATGCGCCCTTTATGTCACCCCGAGCTTGTCGAGGGGCAGCCGCAATCGCCATCCTTGGTCGCTGCCCCTCGACAAGCTCGGGGTGACACCGAGGGCGGGGTTGACAACTGTTAATCTCTGTGCGGTGTTAATATCCGTATGGACAACTTTTCCGCAGAGCTTAGGACCGCCATGGATGCGGCCGGGCTGTCGGCTGCTGACCTGGCCCAACGGACTGGGCTGACCGAAGGGGCGATTTCGTACTTGCGGTCGGGGCGGCGGGAGCCGTCGTTCAAGTCGATCCGGGCGCTGTCGGCGGCGCTGCCCGAGTTGGCGGCCCGGCTGGCGCAGCCGCGCAGCTCGATGGATTCCATCGAATCGGCGATCGCCGACATTCGCGCCGGCAAGATGATCATCGTGCTCGACGATGAGGACCGCGAGAACGAAGGCGACATCGTCATGGCGGCCGAGAAGGTCACGCCGGAGGCGATCAACTTCATGCGCAAGGAGGCCGGCGGCCTCATCTGCGTGCCGATGACGACCGCGCGGCTCGACGAGCTCCAGATCCCGAACATGGTGCAGGACAACACCGCGCCGCTCGGCACCGCGTTCTCCGTGTCGGTCGAGGCGCGCGGCCGCGTCACGACGGGCATCTCAGCGCACGATCGCGCGAACACGATCCTCGCGCTACTCGATCCGGAAGCGACCCCGAAAGATTTCCTCCGGCCCGGCCACACGTTTCCGCTGCGCGCCCGCGACGGCGGCGTGCTCGTGCGGATGGGCCAGACCGAAGCGTCGGTCGATCTCGCGCGCCTGGCGGGCTTGGCCCCGGCCGGCGTGATCTGCGAGATCATGGACGATGACGGCACGATGATGCGCTTGCCGCGCCTGCGCGAATTCGCTGCCAAGCACGGCCTGAAGCTGATCACCGTCCGCGACCTGATCGCCTACCGCCTCAAGCACGAGAAACTCGTGTCGCGCATTGCCGAATTCGCGCTGCCGACGACCTATGGCGAGTTTCGCGGGGTGGCGTTCGCATCGCAAGTCGACGACGTGTGCCACGTGGCGATGATCATGGGCGACATCGGCGACGGGAAGAACATTCTGGTGCGCGTTCACAGCGAATGCCTGACCGGCGACGCGCTGCATTCGGTGCGCTGCGACTGCGCCGCCCAGCGCGACGCGGCGCTGGCCGCCATCGCCAAAGATGGCCGCGGCGTGATGCTCTACCTGCACCAGGAAGGCCGCGGCATCGGTCTCGCCAACAAGCTGCGCGCCTACGCGCTGCAAGACCGCGGCGCCGACACCGTCGAAGCGAACGTGCTGCTCGGACTGCCGGCCGACAAGCGCGACTACGGCATCGGCTCGCAGATCCTGGCCGACCTCGGCGTTCACGAGATGCGGCTCTTGACGAACAATCCGAAGAAGATCGCCGGCCTCGAGGGCTTCGGGCTGAAGATCGTCGAGCGCGTTCCGGTCACGGTCGAGCTGACCAAGTACAACGTGACCTACATGAACACGAAGCGCGACAAGATGGGGCACATGTTCGAGCCGTCGATGGTGGAGCAAGGGTGAAGGTCGAGAAAGCGCCGCGACCGGCGACCTTTCCGCAGGCCCATGGCAAGAAGTTCGCCATCATCGCCGCGACGTTTTACGCCGATCTCGCCGCCTGGCTCGAAGACGGGGCCCGGCGCGGTCTGCGCGACTGCGGCGTGGCGGACGATGCGGTCGACGTGTTCCACGTCCCCGGCTGCTTCGAACTTCCGGTGGCGGCGCGGCGGCTGATCGACGGCGACGAGTACGACGGCATGGTGGCGCTCGGCGTCGTGGTACGTGGTGATACTCCGCATTTCGACTACGTCGCAGGCGAGTGCGCGCGCGGGCTCATGAACGTCCAGGTCTCCTCCGGCGTGCCGATCGGCTTCGGGGTCCTCACCACCGATACGCTGGATCAAGCGACCGAGCGGGCCGACCCCAAGCAGGGCGACAAGGGCTACGACGCCGCTATTGCGGCCGCCACGATTGCCGTGCTCGAACCCAAGGCCGACCGCCCGCGGATCGGTTTCCGCTGAAACTTGTCCTGAGCTTGTCGAAGGGCCCCGTCAACCCGTTGTCAAGCGGACCGCCCTACCGTATACTCCGCGTACAGCGGTCGCCCTAAAAACGGCCGTTACGTTTCCTCGTTCCGATGGAGGGCTGGGCGCACCAGCTGTCGTCCGGTCGTAAGCGGTTGTACGAAAATAAAACGTTGATCTGCAAAGACTGTGGGGCCCCGTTCGATTTTACGGTCCGCGATCAGATGTTCTACGCGGAGAAGGGCTTCGAAAATGAACCGCAGCGCTGCCGGGATTGCCGGACGGCGCGCAAATCTCAGCGCGGCGCATCGGGTGCCGGCGGCACGCGCGAGATGTTCGACGCCGTCTGTGCCCAGTGCGGTGAGAGCACCACGGTCCCGTTCCGCCCGAGCGGCGACCGGCCGGTTTACTGCCGGAGCTGCTTCACCGCCCTGAACGCCGTTCGCGCTTAAGCGGGTTGGGCTGCGGCCCTAAAGAGACTTGGGTGGTTCGGCCGCGAATGCGGTCGAAGTGGAATCGGTGTGGCATGACGGTGACGCCGTCGGGTACCTCGACCAGCGCGCATTGCCCCAGGCGGTCGTACGCGAACGCGCGCGCTCGGTCGACGAGGTCGTCGAAGCGATTCGCACGCTGGCGGTACGCGGCGCCCCGGCGATCGGCATCTTCGGCGCCTACGGCGTCGCGTTAGCGGCGCAACTGCATTCCGGCGCCGCATTCGAGGCTGCCGCGCAGCGCATTCGCGAAGCACGTCCGACGGCGGTCAACTTAACGTATGCGGTCGATCGGGTGCTGGCGCGCGCCGACGGCAACTATTTGGCCGAGGCGAGCGCCATCCACGCCGAACAGCGCGACGTCGACGCGCGCATCGGACGCTTCGGCGCCGAGGTGCTGCCGCGCAAGGGCAACGTGATGACGCACTGCAACGCCGGACCGATCGCGACCGGCGGTGAGGGCACGGCGCTGGCCGCGATCATCGCGGCGCATCGCGCCGGCAAGTCGCTGCACGTGTTCGTCGACGAGACGCGGCCGCTGCTGCAAGGCGCGCGGCTGACGATGTTCGAGTTGCGCGAAGCCGGCGTGCCCTGCACGCTGATCACCGACAGTGCGGCCGCCGTGACGATGCAGCGGAAGAAGATCGCCGCCGTCGTCGTCGGCGCCGACCGCATCGCGCGCAACGGCGATACCGCCAACAAGATCGGCACCTACGGCGTCGCGATCATGGCCGCGCACCACGGCATTCCGTTCTACGTTGCCGCGCCGCGCTCGACGTTTGACTTCGAGATGGCGTCGGGGGCGGAAATTCCGATCGAGGAGCGCTCGCCCGACGAGATTCGCATCACGCCCGACGATCCGGCTTACAACCCGGCGTTCGACGTGACGCCGGGACGGTTGATCACCGGCATCATCACCGAATACGGCGTGTTGCAGCCGCCGTACGAAGACGCGATCGCCGGCCTCGAAACCCGCGCGCGAATTCTCATCGCGTGAGATATTACGACTTTTTGGACAAGTCGCCCAAGATCGACGGGTTGGTCGTGATCGAGGGGACCGATTCCGTGCTGGCGCAGCGCGCGCTCGATGTCGTGCTCGACCGCTTGATCCCGGCCGATATGCGCGCGCTCAACCTTGAAATCATCGATGGGCCGGCGACCGAGGATCTGGCGCGCGTGGTCGCCGACTCGGTTGCAGCGATGCCGTTTCTGGCCGAGCGGCGCGTCGTTGCGGTCCGCGGGTGCGAGCGGTTGCGCGCCCAACCGCGGCGCGACCTGTGGGCCGTGGTGGAGGCCACCCCGGCCGGCAACACGCTGGTGCTCGAAGATCTCTTTCCGCCCAACAAAAAGACGCTGCCGGAGCCCTTCGGCGCGCTGGCCGGACGCAAGGCGCTGCGCATCGACACGACCCTCACGGCCGACACGCGCGAACGCTACGTCCACGAGACGCTCGCGCGCCTGGGTGCAAAGGCCGAACCGCGCGCGATTGCCGCGCTCGCCGACAGCGAAGCCGATCTCGGCGCCATCGGCAACGACCTCGAAAAACTGGCGCTCGGCGGCACGAAGATCACGCTCGCCGACCTCGAGCGCGAAAGCCTCGCCATCGAAGACCCCAAAGCATGGCACTACGCGAGCGCGCTCGTGGAGGGTCGCGCTGCCGAGGCGTTGGCCATTGCCTTCGAACTGTTTGCGAACGACCCGCGCGGCGCGGCGGTTCCGCTGGTCAGCGCGCTCGCAACCGACCTTGGTCTGATTTGGGAGCTCGCCCGTCCCAACGGCGGCGAACTGCCGCCGCGGCACCGCTGGCGCGAGCGCAATCTGCGGCCGCTCGCCCGGCGCATCGGCGAACGGCGCGCGCGCTACGGCTACGCTGCGGCCGTGCGCGGGTTCGAAGCGGTCGTGACCGGAGCGGTCGACGATCCGCGCGGCTTGATCGAACTGCTCACCGCCGACATCGCGAGCAAAGTCACGGCAGCGCCGCGGCGAACGGTCGCATCGTGAACGAGGAAATCTACACCTCGCCATTCTCGTGGCGCTACGGACGCCCCGAGATGCGCGCGCTGTTCTCCGAACGCGAACGGCGCAAGCTGTGGCGTGCCGTCTGGATCGCGCTGGCCGAGTCGCAGGCCAGAAGCGGTCTCGTCACGCCGGCCGAGCTCGCCGATCTGCGCGCGCACGGCGAGGACATCGATCTCGAAGCGGCGCTGGCGATCGAACGCGAGATCGGACACGACCTCATGGCCGAGATTCGCGTCTACGCTTCGCAAGCGACGATCGGCGGCGGGAAGCTCCACCTCGGCGCGACCTCGATGGACATCGAAGATACGGTCGAGACGTTTCGCTTGCGCTTGGGCCTGCGGCACCTGCTGGCCTCGCTCGACGCGTTGCTGGCCGCTTTCGTCATGCAGATCGAACGCTACGCCGACCTCGTGTGCATCGGCTACACGCACTTGCAGCCGGCCGAGCCGACGACGGTCGGACACCGGCTCGCCATCTACGCGCAGGACCTGCTGATCGACCGTGCCGCGCTGGTCTTCGCCGGAACGCAGCTCACCGCGAAGGGCATCCGCGGCGCCGTCGGCACCTCGGCCTCGTACACGCAGCTGCTCGCGGGCAGCGAGCGGACGGCCGAACAGCAAGAGGCCGAAGTTCTCGGCGCGTTCGAGCTGGAAGCGCGCGACGTGGCGACACAAACCTATCCGCGCAAGCTCGACTACCTGCTCCTCGCGCAGTTGGCGGGGCTCGGAGCCTCGCTCTCCAAGTTTGCCTTCGACGTGCGCATTCAGAGCTCGCCCGGCTTCGGCGAAATGTTCGAACCGTTCGGCGCCAGCCAAGTCGGGAGTTCGGCGATGCCGTTCAAGCGCAACCCCGTTATGTCGGAGAACATCGATTCGCTGGCGAGGCTACTGCCTGGATTTGCGGACGTGGCATGGCAGAACGCCGCCACCAATCTTTTGGAACGGACGATCGATGACAGCGGCAACCGCCGGACGATCCTGCCCGAGGCGCTGCTCTGCACCGACCAGATCCTCCGGACGGCACGCCGGATCGTCGAAGGTCTGCGCATCGACGAGCGCCGGATCAGCGAGAACCTGCGCACGTACGGTCCCTTCGCCGGCAGCGAGGCGGTGTTGATGGAAGCGGCGCGGGCCGGCGGCGACCGTCAGGAGCTGCACGAGGCGATTCGCGAGAACGCGATGGCGGCGTACGCCGCGCTCGAACGCGGCGAGACGAACCCGCTCTCGCAGTTGCTCTCGGACGACGAGCGGATCGTGCGCTATCTCGATCCGGCCGAGGTTCGCTCGCAACTCGATCCCTCAACGCACGTCGGCGACGCGCCCGTACGGGCCCGCCGCCTCGCCCAACGCATCCGCGCCACGATCGGAAAATAGCCACCATGCAAAAAGGGCGCGAGATTACGCGCGGTAAGACGAAGATTCTGTTTGAGGCTGAGACGCAGCCGGATTTGGCGGTCGTGCAGCAGATGGACGCGATCACGGCCGGCGACGGCGCGCGGCGCAACGAGATTGAGGGCAAGGGCCGCATCGCCGCCAAGACGACGGCGCGCGTATTCCGTCTTTTGAACCTGTGCGGCGTGCCGACGCACTATATCAGCGGCGGCGAAGACGACGACAACAACGAGATGCTCGTGCGGCGCGCGCAGATGATTCCGCTGGAGGTCGTCACGCGCGGCGTCGCGGCCGGCTCGTTCGTGCGCCGGCACCCCGGCGTCGCTCGCGGGACAATTCTCGCTCCGCGGATCGTGGAGTTCTTCTTCAAAGACGACGCCAACCACGATCCGTTGATGGCGCCCGAGGAGATCATCGCAAAAGGGGTTGCGACGCCGCAGGAATTGGGCGTGATGGGCGAGATCGCCCGCATCGTCTACGAGATCCTCGCGCACGCCTGGCGCCGGCACGACACGCTGCTGGTCGATCTCAAGATCGAGTTCGGCCGGATCGCGTCGGGCGAGGGGAAGGGGCAGCTGGTCGTCGCCGACGTGATCGACAACGACGCGTGGCGCATCTGGCCGCAGGGGCGCGAGGAGCTGATGCTCGACAAGCAGCTCTACCGCAATCTGCCGGTCGTGACACCCGCAGACTTGGCCACCATTCGGGCCAACTACGAACGGGTCGCGGAGATCGTCGGCACGTTTCCGCTGATGCGCCCGGGAATGGTCGCGGTGCTGGCCGACGGGCCCGAGTTCGGCGAGCGGGCAAGCGAGATCGCCCGCGCGTTGGTCAACTTCGGCTTGCCGGCCGTGCGCCACATCGCCTCGGCGACGCGCACGCCGGGGTACGTCCTCCAGCTCGTGACGCAACTGGACGCGACCTTCGCACGCGCGCTCTTCGTGACCGTCGGTTCGGGCGACGGAGCGCTGGCAACCATCATCGAATACGCCTCGGCCACCCCGGTGATCCGGGCGCCCGCAGCCGCCGACATCAGCCTGGTTGCGCTGCAGTGCGCGAAAGCATTCTCGCTCGAGGATACGGTCGTGTTCGGCCGCGTGTTGCTCGTGCAGGCCAACACGCGCTCGACGGTCCTCCAAGCGGACGCCGCGCTGAACCAACCGCCGCCGGCGTGAGCGTCGCGCTCTCACCCGACGAATTGCGCGCGATCGAGGCGCACCTGGGGCGACCGCCGACCGAGACGGAGCGCTACGCGTTCGATGCGCAGTGGAGCGAGCATTGCTCGTACAAATCGAGCCGCCACTTTCTACGCCGCTTACCGCTCGACGGGCCGACGGTGATGCAAGGGCCGGCCGAAGACGCCGGCATCCTGCACCTGGGCACGTGGGAGGGCGAACGCTACGGGATCGTCATCGCGCACGAGTCGCACAACCACCCCTCGCAAGTGGTACCGTTCGAAGGCGCGGCGACGGGCGTCGGCGGGATCGTACGCGACGTGCTGTGCATGGGCGCGGAGGTGATCGGGCTCGCCGACCCGCTGCGCTTCGGCCGGCTCGAAGATCCGCACTGCCGCTACGTCGCGCAGAGCGTCGTCGACGGGATCGCCGCCTACGGCAATGCGATCGGGGTGCCCAATCTCGGCGGCGACGTCTTCATCGACGAGTCGTTCGACGACAACGTGCTGGTCAACGTCGTCGCGCTGGGCCTCGTCCGGGAACGCGAGATCATTCACTCCTACGCGCCGCCGGGCTCGATCGGCTACGACATCGTGCTCGTCGGAAAAGCGACGGACCGCAGCGGCTTCGGCGGCGCCTCGTTTTCCTCGCTCACGCTCGACGACGCCGATGCGGAAGCGAACAAGGGTGCGGTACAAGTCCCCGATCCGTTCCTCAAGAACGTGATCATGCGCGCCTCGTATCAGGTGTTCGCGGAATTGCGCCGGCTCGGCCTCACGGCGGGCTTCAAAGATCTCGGCGCCGGCGGCTTCGTGGGCTGCAGCGCGGAGTTGTGCGCCGCGGGTGGCGTCGGCGCGGAGGTCGAGCTCGATCGCTTGCCGGTCTCGCAGCACGATCTGCCGCCGGCGGTCATCGCGATCGGCGAGACGCAAGAACGGCTGTGCTGGATCGTCCCGCCCTCGTTCACGCCGCTGTTGCTGGCGATTTACAACCAGCAGTTTTCGCTGCCGCGCATCTCGCGCTCGGCGGGGGCGGCGATCGTCGGCAAAGTCGTCGGCGGGTCGCGTTACGTTGCGCGCCATCACGGCGAGATCGTGATGGACGTTGACGTGGGCTTTCTGACCGGCGGGGTGCGCTACAACCGCCCGTATACGATCGCGCTGCCGAACGCGGTCGCGCCGGCGGCACCGTGGCCGCGGTTTCGCGATGCGCGCATCGCGCTCGAGGCGCTGTTGGCGCATCGCGACGTGTGTTCGCGGCGCACGATCTTCCAGCGCTACGACGGCGTCGTGCGCGGCACGACCGCGATTCCGCTGGGGGCAGCCGACGCCGGCGTGATCTGCCCGATCCCCGGCGCGCCATTGGCGGTTGCGCTGGCGGTCGCGGGGAATCCACGTTATGGCAAAATCGATCCGCAGTTGGCGGCGGAACACGCCGTGCTCGAGGCGGTGCGCAACGTCGTCGCCGTCGGCGCGCGCCCGCTCGGGCTCACCGATTGCCTGAACTTCGGCGATCCGACCGTGCCCGAGCATCTCGGCGCGATGGTCGCGGCGATCGACGGCCTCGCGTACGCCGCGCGCCGCCTCGGGACGCCGTTCGTCTCCGGCAACGTCAGCCTCTACAACCAGTCGAAGTCGGGCCGCACGGTTGCACCCTCGCCGATCGTCGCGTGCGTCGGCGGCATCGAGAACATCGCGCAGACCGCGAGCATGGCGTTCAAGCGCGCGGGCTCGGCCCTCTACTTCGCCGGCCGGCCCGAAGATCGGATCGGCGGCTCGGTGTACGCCGACCTGCTTGGGATCGTGGATGCGCCGTTGCCCGCGATCGCCTACGATCGGGTCGAGCGCGAGATCGCGTTGCTGCTTGCGGCCTACGCGGAAAATCTGGTGCTGGCCGCGCACGACGTTTCCGACGGCGGCGTGCTCGTCGCGCTGGCCAAGATGGCGTTCGCAACGGCCGGCGACTCGCGCATCGGCGTGCGGCTCGTGCCCTCACCGCTGGACGGTCGCGAGGGCACGGCGGCCTTCGCCGAAGCGTGCGGCTTCATCGTCGAGGTAACCGACACGGTGGCCTTTGCCGCGCTGGCTGCGGCGCACGGCATCGAGCCGCTACGGTTGGGGGAGACGACCGCTGAGTACACGCTCGCGTTGGCCGGCGACATCGAAGCGCCGCTCGATGTCCTCTACGAGACGTGGTCGGCACCGTTGCGCGGCTTCTACGCGCCGGCCGGGGCGGGTGTGGCCTGATGGCGCGCGTCGCCGTCGTCGTCTTCCCGGGCACGAACAGCGAAGACGAGACGCAGCGCGCGCTCGCCGCCGCCGGGATCGACGCGGAGATCGTGCACTGGAGCCGCGGTTCGGCCACGCTGCGGGCGTTCGACGCATACGTGTTGCCCGGCGGCTTTGCCTACGAAGACCGCGTGCGCGCCGGCGCCGTCGCGGCGCACGATGAAGTGATGGACGCCGTCATTGCCGGGGCTGCGGCCGGCAAGTTCGTGATCGGCATTTGCAACGGTGCGCAAGTGCTGCTCGAAGCCGGGCTCGTTCCCGGCCGGGGCCCGCTGCGCCGGCCGACCGCGGCGTTCGCGCCGAATGCCGGCGGCAAGTTCATTTCGGTGCGCGTGCACGTCCGGTTGACGGTGCCGCCCGCGCGCGTACCGGTGCTGGCGGGACTGGCGGCGGGTGCGGTGTTGCCGGGCTGGGCGTCGCACGCCGAAGGCCGCCTGGCCGCCTCGGAAGCTGAACTCGATGCGATGGAGCGTGACGGTCACCTGGCGTTCGTGTACTGCGATGCGCGCGGCGAGCGGGTTGCCGCGCCGAACGGCTCGGCCCGCGACGTCGCCGGTCTCACGAATCGTGAGGGCAACGTGCTCGCCATCATGCCGCACCCCGAGCGCGACGCGTGGACGTTCATGCATCGCGACGGCGATCCGCACAAGACCGCGGCGCGCGGCGACGCGCGTGCGATGCTCGCCCCTTCGGGCGGTGCGGTCTTCTTCGCGGCCTTTGCGGTAGGCTTGACCGCGGCGGTGCGGCCGCGATGAGCGAGACCGTCGAACGCGCCTACGTGATCACGCTGACGATCCCCGACAACGAGGCCTTCACCGCGTTGACCACGCTGAACCGCATGGGCCTGCCGGTGGAGGCGGCGGTGCGGTCCGACGTCTGGATCGCGACCGTGGACGCCGAGCACGCGGCCGCGCTCGACGGTACGATCGGCACGATCGAGACCATCTACAACCCCAACAAGCATCACCTCGAGGTGCGTAGCGACGCCCGCCCGCGGCCCGGCGAGGTATGGATCACCGCCCGTGACGAAGCGCCCGCGACTACCGTAGCCGGCCGAACCGTGGACGGCGTCCGGGGCATCGTGCGCCGCACGGCATGGCGTCTGCTCGACGAGCACGGCGCCGATGTCCCCTCCGACGTCCTCGACCGCGCCACCGAAACATTTCTCTGCAACCCTGCGTTCCAGAAGGCAATACGATGACCATGATGGTGCAGCCGTTCCTCGGGGGAGCCACGAGCGAGCGGGAGTCATCCGAGTTTTACACGATTGCCACCTTGGGGTCGCACTCGGCTTTGCAGATTCTCAAGGGCGCCCGTGACGAGGGCTTCCGCACGCTCGTGATCGCCAGCCCCGATACGGAGCGGCTGTATACATCGTTTGCGTTCATCGACGAAGTCATCACGATCCAGAAGTACTCGGAGTTTATGGGCCTGGTTCCGGAGCTGGGGAAGCGGAAGATCATCATCGTCCCGCACGGCTCGTTCGTGGCCTACCTCTCGCTCGCCGATCACAAGAAGATGTCAATCCCCTACTTCGGCAACAAGGCGGTGCTCGATTGGGAGGCCAGCCGCGAGTTGCAGCGCCAGTGGCTGACGCGCGCCGGCCTGAAGGTGCCGCGGCAGTTCCGCACCGGCGCCGAGATCGATCGCCCGGTCATCGTGAAGCTGTACGGGGCCCAGGGCGGCAAGGGCTACATGTTTCTGCGCAATGCGATGGACTTCGAAGAGCGCGCCGGTTTGCTCGCGCGGCAGAACTACATCTTGCAAGAGTACGTCATCGGCGTCCCGTTCTACATCCACTACTTTTACTCGCCGCTGACCGGGAAGCTCGAAATCATGTCGATGGACCGGCGCTACGAGACGAACGTCGACTCGCTGGGCCGCATCCCCTCGCGCGCGCAAGAAGGGATGGACATCGACCCGTCCTACGTCGTGGTCGGGAACTCGCCGCTCTCGTTGCGCGAGTCGATGCTAGCCGAAGCCTACCGCATGGGCGAGGACGTCGTGCGCGTGAGCCAGGAAATCTGCGGCCCCAAGGGACTCTTCGGGGCGTTCTGCATCGAGACGATCATCACGCCCGACGCGCAGTTCTACATCATGGAGGTTTCCGCGCGGATCGTCGCGGGAACGAACCTGTTCATCGACGGGTCGCCGTACTCGTACCTGAACTACAGCGAGCCGATGTCGACCGGGCGCCGGATCGCTCGCGAGATCAAGAATGCGCTGCTCTCGAATTCGCTCAATGCGGTCTTGGACGATTCCACGCAAGTTCCGTAAACTCACCGCTCTCCTCGCGCTGGCAGCCTGCCTGCCCGGCACCGCGCAAGCAACGCTCCAAACCGATCCCGCGGCCCTCACCCGGACGATGAAGGCGGCCTACGATCGCGGCGCGTCCAATGGCTGGCACTTTGCCGACGACGTCTACTACTTCTCAACGCTGCTCGATACCGGGCGCGCGTACGAACTCGTCCGGCGCGACGATCCCGGCAACGCCACGCTCAAAGGACAGGTCGTTGACATCGCGACCAAGCTGCACTACGACGCGCTGATCAACCGCGATGCCGCGGAGTGGTACGTGCGCGTTGCCGCCGGCGCGTTTGCCGGCGATGCGACGCGGGGACCCGCGGCCCGGGCGCTGCTCCTCAAGCTCGACGCCGACGACGCCGATCCGGCGCGCTTGGCGCAGGATGCCGACGCCGACGCAACGCTCAATGCGACCGCCGCGCCGAACGACGTCGAGGCGCTGCTGGAACAGGTCGATGCCGACGTGCGGGCCTACCTCGTAACGCAGGACGTGCGCTACCGCTCGCTCGCGCTCTTGCGCGCAGCCCAGGCGGTGTTCCCGATCGGGCTCGTGCCCGGCGACACCGGGACGCCGCTCTGGGCGGCCGCCCAGGCGGCGCGCAGCGGGGCGAGCGGCTACAACGACGTCGATCGCCAGGCCGCGGCCGCCATGTACTCGCACAAGGCGGCGGCCAAGGCCGCGCCGACCATCGGACGCGTCCTCTCGCACGAGGCGTATCTCGTTATCACGGCACCCGCCGACGAGTACTTTGGCCGGACGCGGCTCTCGCCGGTCGGCGTGCGCAACGAGCTGACCCGCATCGGCAAGTACCTCGATGCGGGCTGGGGCGACCGGATGACGAAGGACACGCTGTGGGTGGTCGACTCGCTCGAGGACTGGCAACACCAGTACCCGCGCGACTACGAGCTCCCGCGCCTGTTGCTGCAGACATATGAAACGCTGGGCCGCATGGAATCCCCCGAAGCCCAGAAAGCGCAAGCCGACGTGCGCCGAACCTTAACGATCGATTACAACGCGACGACCGAAGCCCGTTCGCTTTTGATGCCCGGATGATTCCGCTTCGGCCGGAGATCGCGCGGACGCTGGCCGGTTACGACCGCGACCAGCTCACCTTGTGCTCGATCGGCAGCCATTCGGCGCTCGAAGTTGCAGCCGGGGCGGCGGCGGCCGGCCTGCGCAACTTGATCGTGACCGAGCGCGGCCGCGAACGGACGTATTCGGAGCACTTCAAGCGGCGCACGGCGCCCGACCGCGGCTGCGTGGACGCGACGATCGTGCTGGCGGCGTTCGCCGACATCCTCGACCCGCGCGTGCAGCAGGGCCTGATCGACGAGAACGTCATCTTCGTTGCCAACCGCTCGTTCGAAGTCTACCTGCATCAGAAGTTCTCCTACGACGAGATCGAGCGGCGCATGCTCGTGCCATTCTTCGGCAACCGGCGCCTGCTGCGCGCCGAAGAACGCGACGAGGAGAACAATCAATACGATCTCATGCACCGGGCCGGGATCCGCTTTCCGCAGCAGTTCGACACCCCCGACGAGATCGACCGGCTCGTGATGGTCAAGGCATCGCACGCGACGGTCTCCTTCGAGCGCGCGTTCTTTCTGGTCCGCACGCCGCAAGAATACGCCGAGAAATCGGAGCGGCTGATCGCGGCCGGCATTCTGACGCGCAAGGGCTTGCAGAAGGCGGTGATCGAGGAGTTTGCGCTCGGCCCGAGCGTCAACCTGAATTTTTTCTACTCGCCGCTGCTCGGCGAGCTGGAACTGCTCGGCACCGACACACGCCGGCAAACGAATCTCGACGGCTTGCGCGGCTTGCCGTTCGCCCAAGCCCAACAGCTCGCCGACGAACCGGTACGCATGGAAGAAGCCGGGCACATCGCGGCGACGCTGACCGAATCGATGCTCGAACAAGCCTTCGAGATGGGCGAAAGATTCGTGCGCGCGACGCAGGCCGCCGATCCGCCGGGCGTCATCGGACCGTTTGCGCTGCAATGCATCATCGTCGCCGGGCCGCCGAAGGGCTTCGTGTGCTACGACGTCTCGTTGCGGATCCCCGGCTCGCCCGGGACGCGCTATACGCCGTACAGCGCCTATCGCTGGGGGCGCGACATCTCGGTCGGCGAGCGGATTGCGATGGAAGTCGTGATGGCGCGCGATGCGAATCGGCTGGGCGAGGTCCTGACCTGACCCGGTAGCGAACGAGGCGGGATGCCCGTCGTGACCCCGCGCTCCGGAACCGTCGT
>Ga0209415_10002035_pt1 | contig 38367 bp, 35 predicted proteins | sample PeaSoiSIISIP2007_FD_187696 | JGI IMG/M metagenome (GOLD analysis project Ga0209415, IMG submission 187696) | Peat soil microbial communities from Weissenstadt, Germany - SII-SIP-2007 (SPAdes) (version 2) | ecosystem: Environmental > Terrestrial > Soil > Wetlands > Peat | place: Germany...
GGCGGTTCGCAGCATCAGCGCTCCCCTGGCCACCGGGCTGTTCGTCATCTACGCCGCGCTCAACGGCCTGTTGTTTTCCAGCATATTTTGGATGTACACGTTGACCAGCATCGCTGGCACGTTCGGTGCCTGCGCCGCCATGTTCGCGGTGATGAGCCTCTACGGAATGTTCACCAAAACCGACCTCACGACCATGGGCAAAATCCTGTTCATGGCCCTGATCGGCCTGATCGTCGCCTCCGTGATCAACCTGTTTGTCGCCAGCAGCGGGCTCTATTGGTTAGTCTCTTACGCCGGGGTCATCATCTTCGCCGGCTTGACCGCTTATGACACGCAGCGTCTGCGGGGGATGGCCGCCTCGACGCAGGGCGACGCGGCCCTGGCCGCGCGTCTGTCGGTCAGCGGCGCGCTGATGCTCTATCTCGATTTCATCAACATGTTCCTGCTTCTGCTGCGCTTCATGGGCAAGCGGAAATAATCAAAACAAATCGCAATGCTTGGCTCCGGCAGCCGGTTTGAATCCACACTATATTTTCTCGCGTGGCGCGCCGACTGAAGATTTTTATCGGTAACAATTTTCCTGACGGCCGGCGGCGTTGACTCGTATATAAATGGGCACCGCCGCCGCGGGAGCGGTTGGCTGGCCTGCTGAAGTTCGCGGCGGCTGTTTGCTTCGGGGCAAAAAGGCGGAGAACCCGCCTGCGGCGGCCAATGCACCAGAGTTTCGGCCGCAGGCCGACCTCAACCGTCTGTCACCGCCGCTTGTCCGACCTCCCTTGGGCATTGCGCAAGGCCGGCCGTTGCGCATTTGCCAGGGAGGTCGGACAAGCGGGCGTGTCTTTGGACGGTTGAGGTCGGCCTGTGGCCGAAACTCCCCAGCATCTGCGGCCGCAGGCGGCGACTCGTTTTTCGCTACGCTCGCAGACGGCCGCCGCGAACTTTGTCAGGCCAGCCAGCGGCCCTCACAGCGCCGCGGCCCATTTATATTCGAGCCAACTCCGCCGATCGGCACGAACACCATAACCGACAAAAAATCTTCTCGGTTGCAACCGACTCCGTTTGGGCAGCGCACCCAAGAAAGGTGCGCTTATTCCTCTTCGAGTTGTCGGACGACTTCCGATTCTTCTCCGCGCAGGCCAAATTCGTCCACCGCCACTCGCCGCACCCGCGTCCCGATCCGGCAGAAGATTTCGTACGGAATCGTCCCGGCCAATTCGGCGATCCGGTAGACACTGGCCGGCGACAGCGGATCGCTGTCCAGCACCGTCACCTCGTCCCCGATCGTCGCCTGCGGCACGTTTTGAAGGTCGATCACCATCAAATCCATGCTGACCCGCCCAGCCACCGGCGCCGGCTGGCCGGCCACCATCGTGATCCCGTGATTCGACAGCACTCGCGGATATCCATCGGCATATCCGACCGGGATTAACCCCAGCCGCGTCGCCTTATCCGCGGTCCACGTCTGGCCGTATCCCACTTGCGCTCCCGCCGCCACCTCGCGGACGGCGATCAGCGGGGCCGTCCATTTCATCGCCGGCCGCAGCGGCCGATCCGCGTTCGGCCGGCACGTCGGATCGATCCCGTAGATGCTGATCCCCGGACGCACCATGTCCAGATGCGATTGCGGCTGGAAGAAAACTCCGCCGGAATTGGCCGCGCTGAAGTGCGGCCGCGATTGCCGCCCGCCCGACAAGCTCGACGTCGCCGCCAAAAATCGCCCCAATTGCTCGCAGTTCAGTGGATTTCCCGGCTCGTCCGACGAGGCGAAATGCGTCGCCACGCCCAGCAATCGAAGCGCTGGCAGAGACGAGATTTTCTCGACAAGATCGTCCAATCCCGCCAAATCCACCCCCGCGCGATTCAGTCCGGTGTTGACCATGATCTGCACGTTGGCGCGTTGGCCGCGGTTCTCGGCGATCCTGGCCAAATCCTGTGCCGCCGCCGCCGAGCAGAGCGACAGCACCCACCCATGCCGGGTCGCCGCCTCCAGCCTGGCCCGCTGGCTGCCCAGATACGCGTTTTCCACAGGTCGCAGCACGATCACCGGCAGATCGCACGCCATCAGCGCCGCCGCCTCGTCCAGGTCCGCCACCGCCAGCGCATCCACCATCGGCGGCTCGGCTTCGCTGTTGGAAAAATTACACAGCGTATCCACGACGATGTCCGCCCCATGGCCGTAGGCGTCCGCCTTTACCACGGCGCAGATTTTCACGTCCGGCCCAATCGCTTTGCGGATCAATCCAACGTTATGGAGGATCGCCGCGCGGGAGACAAGACATCGCGGCTCGCCCAGGGAGTTCTTCGCGTCCATGCGAACGTCCGAAAAAAGACCACCGGATCCGTCCGGCTGGGGGGGAGTATAACGAATAACCCGGAAAGAATGAAATGGCCACGGATGGAAATCAGATGAAAACGGATAATTCCCCACGGTGGCACCGTGGGCGTTGCGGCCAATGCAGTGGAATTTGAAACCGCTTCTAAATCTTTCTCGCCACCCGCAACGGGTCCGGTTTCCCCGCCTGTTGAAACGCGGCCTCTCTTGATCGGCAGCCGCGGCAGGTCCAGCAGGCCTCGCTGGTTTCCTCCAGGCAACTCCACGTCCGCTCGAACGGCGCCGACACCTGAAATCCCACGTCCACCACCTGCCACGGTTCCAACTCCAGCAGGGGGGTCATCAATTCCGTTTCGCCAAGCCCGCACGGCAGTTGGATCATCTCGCTCCATATCTGGCAAAACTCCGCGGCTTGGGCCAATTCATCCGTGCCCGGGCCGACGCGTAGCCCAAAATAAACCGCCGCCGCCTGGTGGTGCGCCGCGGATTTCACCGCCACGGCCAGGATCGGCAGAAGCTCCAGCAGTTGCGGAGAGATGTTGGCCGATAGTCGCGGATCGGCGGCGATCGAGGCCGAAGATTGCGTCGGCCCCGACCCCGCTTGCGCGATCGGCACCGAATATTCCCGGTACGGTTTGAAATGCGCGACCTGTTGATCGTACGCCGCCCGCATCCGGCCCGACGCTCCCGGCGCGGTGTCGGCAAAGATCATCACCGGCCGATACCGCTGCGACGCCATCGCCGTCACCACCGCGCTGTTGATGCTTCCGTTGTTGAGAACAATTGCCAGGTCTTTTGCCATGGGAAATTCTTACGGAAGGATCAATTGTCAATTGTCCATTGTCAATTGTCCATTGTTAACAGCACCTTCAATACTCCCGGCCTGCCCGCCAGGTCCAGCGCCTCCACCCCTTGCTCGAGGCGCATGCGTCGAAAGATCAGGCTGGCCACATCCACCTGTTTTTCGGCCAGCGCCTTGATCGCCTCGCGAAACGGTCCGCACCGGCTGCCGACGACGCTGATTTCGCCGATCACCAGCGGGGCCAGATTCATCGGTTTGCCCGCCGCGAACGTGCTCTTCAATACGATCGTTCCCCGCGGGCGCACCATTTGCATCGCCAGCTCGAATCCGGCCGCGCTGCCGGTGCAGTCCACCACCACGTCCTGATCGTGGCGTGGAAGGATGTCCCTCAGCGGCCGGCTGCGAATCTGCCACTTCTCGCACAACGCCAGCTTCTCGGGGTGTTTCCCAATCACCCGCACCGGGCAGTTGGCATTCCGCAGCACCTGCGCCACCAGCAAACCCAGTTTCCCGTCCCCCAGCACCGTCACCCATTTTCGTCCGCGCGCCGAATCCGCCTTGGCATCCACGTTGATCTGCTTGAGGATCTGGAACGCCGCCGCCAGCGGCTCCACGAACACTCCCGAATCGTCATCCACCGTCTTGGGCAGCACGTGCAGGTTGGCCGACGGCAAACGCAAAAACTCGGCGAACGCGCCGTCGTGCTTATGGATGCCCAGCACCGTGCGGTTCCGGCAATGCGATGACAGCCCCGATAGACACAAGTCGCAATGCCCGCAAACAACATTGATTTCCCCCACCACGCGCTGGCCGACCAAATCTTTGTCTTTATTCTCGGCCGAGACCACCTCGCCGACGAATTCATGTCCCAAAACGCCCGAGAACCCCATGTATCCCCGTAGAATTTCCAAATCGGTGGCACAGATTCCCGCCTGGCGCACCTTCACCAGCGCATCGCCGTCGGTTTGGGCCGGCTCAGGGTGCCGCGGCCGGAAAGTCACCGTTTGATCGAATACCAATGCTCGCATGTCTCTAAGGTTCCACGTCGCTCCCCATTGACCAATGACAATCCGCTTACGTTCCCGTGGCTGCCAGGTAATTTATCCACGCCTTGGCGTCATAGCGAAAATCCTGCCCAGTCAACAGTTCGAGGCTTTGTCTCGACTGCCACGCCACGCTGAAATCTTCATCGTTCAATTGGTTGATCAGCGCCTGCATCGCCTCGTGGGTGTGATAATTCCGCAGCGCTTCGGCGCAGGCGATGCGCACGTCGGCGCTCGGCTCGACATTGGCCAGGTGAGCCACCAGCATGGGGATGGCGTCCGGATCGGGGATGTTGCCCAGTGCGTCCGCGGCCTCCAGCCGAATCAGTTCCTGATCGTCCGTCAGCGCCTCCACGAACAGCAAGGTATGCCCCCTGGCCCGGCACCGGTTCAGCGCCCGCAACCCCGCCGCCCGCACCGTGTAATCCCCGCCGCTTCGCGCCGCCAGCGTGTATCCCTTCAGGTAAATCCCACTTCGAGCGAAATCGAAATCCGTCAGCCGCAGCATCCCCTCGCGCTGGTTGTCCGGCGACGACCTGTCCGCCATCTTCCTCGCCGCGTACGCCGCATTGTCATGGGTTATGTAGTCGAAGAAATTCACGAACGGCTCGCAAAACAATGCGTCCAGCCCCACGCCGACCGCTTCCAGCGGAGTCTTGTACAACGGCACGATGCGGACGTCTTCGCCGGCCAGCCGCTGCTGGTTGTCCAGGACGGCATCTTGATACAGCCCGCGATCGACCGGTCCCGGCGCGGTGGAGTCCGAAATGCTGCCGCCGCATCCGCCCAGCGCCGCCAACATCGTCCACGCCAGCCAGCGTAACTGTATGCGTGACAGTTGTCGCGGAGAATTTCCCCCTCCCCTTGTACTCAGGGGGAGGGTTGGGGTGGGGGTCGAACGTCGATTCCGCATCGATCGCCTTTCATCCGCGGCGGCTTTATCCGGCTGCCCGCAGCGCCACTGGCGCCGAAGGCTCCGGCGCCTCCAGCGGCTTCACCAGCGTCGGAGGCTCGATCTCCATCTCCAGGAACCGCGACGCCAGCATCGCGAACCGTTCCGGATCGTCCGTCACAAACGTCCGCAACGTCCCGCTCGCCGATGGCGATTCGTCCATCGCCGCCGTGTCGTCCGGCGAGCCTGCCGGCTCGTCCCGCGAGCCAGCCGGCTCGCGCAACAAGTCCTTCCGTTCCAGCCTTCGCACGACATCTTGGGCACATTGTTCCGCCGAGTCAATCAGCCTCACGTTCGGCCCAATCACTTTGGCGATCGCCCCCTTCAGAAGCGGATAATGCGTGCATCCCAGCACCAGCACGTCCACTTTGCGAAGAATCATGCTCTGTAGATATTGCCGCAGCGCCGTTTCCACCAGCGGATCATCCCCCGTGCGGCCTTCTTCGATCATCGGCACCAGCAGCGGCGTCGGGCGCAGCATTACCCGCGCCAGGTTCCGCCTCTGGAAAATCGCCCGCTCGTATGCCTTGGATCGCACCGTCGCCTCGGTGGCGATCACGCCGATCGCCGGCAGACGCCGCGCGCCCGCCGCCGCCACCGCCGCTCGCGCGCCCGGCTCGATCACCCCGCTGATCGACAATCCAGGAAACTCCGCCGCAATCGTGGACATCGCCAGCGCCGTCGCCGTATTGCACGCAATCACGAAGTGTTTGGGATTCATCGGCTCCAGGAACCGGACGATCTGCCGCACGAACCGGCACACCGCCGCCGGCGATTTGTTCCCGTAGGGAAGATGGGCCGTGTCCCCGAAATAGATCAGGTCCTCGGCCGGCAAGACGCGGCGCAAGGCGCTCACCACCGTCAGCCCGCCGAGCCCGCTGTCCAGAACGGCGATCGGGTCGCTTGGTTTCATCATGGACCGGCTATTTATCGCAGGGCCATCACATTTGAGTGCGGCTTGCGTTCAAAGGTTCAAGGGTTCAAAAGTTCAAGGGTAAGACATTCAACTTGAACCCTTGAACCCTTGAGCCCTTGAGCCCTTGAACCCTTGAACCCTTCCCTGCTATTTATCGGACCTGCCCACGATTCCGCTTGACATTTTCGCCCCGCAAACGAAAGTGAGTGACGCCCCATTTTTCCCGGAGGCAACCATGAGCGACGCATTGGCCGGAAAAAAGATCCTCCTGGTGGACGATGACAGCGACATTCTTGCCAGCATGCAGGCCGCTTTCGAGCCCACCGGCGCCGTCATCGACACCGCCGCCAACGGCAACAAGGCCGTCGAAATCGCGGAAAGAACCCAGCCGGACCTGGTGATCCTCGACATGATGCTCCCCGGCCGCAGCGGATTCATGGTCCTGGAAAAAATCAAGTCGAAGAAGCTCCGCAACGCCAAGCCCTTCGTCATCATGATCACCGGCAACCTGGGCGCCAGGCACAAGCTGTACGCCGAGAGCCAGGGTGTCAGCGAATACTTCACCAAGCCCGTGAAGCTCGACAAGCTGATCGCCACCGCCGAAAAGCTCCTGGCCCCGCCGCCGCCGCCCGCGCCCCCGGCCCCGCCCGCATAGGCGAGACCTGCATGCAAGAAACAAAATCCCCCGAACCCGGCCCCTGGCCAGTCGGCTGGGAATCCCACCGCAACCACGAGATCGTCTATACCGCCCTGAACACCACCCCCGCCCAGCGGTTTGCCTGGCTCGAGGAAATGTTGGATTTGCTCCGCCCCCAGATGCCGGAACTGCTGAAGGCCCGCGAAAACGATCCGGATCGGAAGTATAAATAACAATATGGACTTGCTCGTTCGCATCAAGCGCGCCGTCATCGCCGGACGGATTGTCTTTACCCGCAAGGCCGTCGAAGAACGCACGGAAGACGGGCTCAGTGAACAGGAGGTCCGTGAGTCAATAGTCAATGCGGCCGCGATCTATAAATCCATCCGTTCGACCAGCCGCAAGCGAACGCGATCCCGCGAATTGCTCCATATCATCTACGGTACGACCTACACCGGAATCGTCGTTTATACCAAAGGGAAATTACTTGTTGAGCAGGGCATCGAGACCTATTATGTTTTGATCTCTGCCAAGAGGTCGGAATGAGCGAATCATGATTCGTTTGCGAACCTGTCCAACTTGCGGCTCACGGGCGCTCAAGCCAGTGCATGGCATCGCGGTGTTTCGCATCAAACGTCGACCGATCAGGGTGCCCGACCTTGACTACCTCCGATGCGACGTGTGCGGCGAGCAGCTATTTGACTCCGAAGCTAATCGCAAAATTGATGCATTTGCCGCGAGCCAACCCCATCGCGCTCCGCGGCGCAAGTCGGCGTAGGCTATCCCCGGGGCGCTCTGCCCCTATTTGCTTTCCGCCGGCTTCCACTCCATCTGAAACTCAATCTTGCTTTCCTTGATCTGTCCCGATGCGGGCGAAAAATTCAGCCGCAAACTGAAGCGATCGTCGTTCCATTCGCGGTCGTCTTGCAGCAGCATGTTCAGGTTGCCCGTGATGATCAGCGTGCCAGTCGCCGTGGGGATTTCGATCTTGTGGACATTATCCTTGCTGATCAACTGGGCCTCGCCCTGCTTGGCAGGCTCGGAGGGCAACAAAGTCGGTTCGCCGTCGATCATCGCCTTTTTTCCGCCCACCGACTTCACCGGAAGTGAAAATGACATGTGCAATTCATTGGTTTCCACCGGTTTATCGCTGGCCATGTCCGCGGAAAAATGGACGCCGTCCCCGGCCGCTTCCATCCGATCGGTCAGATTAAACGGACCGGACGCGCTCACAAAGACCCCGGTGACAACGTGTGAACTCGGCTGGGTTGCTGGCGGATTCGGCGCCGACGCTTTGAACACGTCGTGTTGCTCGCTGACGGTCCAGTCGCCGTCGAAATGCCCAACCTCGGCGGAAATATCGCCGATCTCGATCGCTCCGTTGGCGCCGAGCTTGAATCCGGGCGCCACCTCAACCGCGTCGCTCGGCTGCTGCTGCGCCCACGAAGTCGCGCTCAGGATTATCACGATCAGCCCACAGGCAATCTTACATCCGTGTTTCATCCGTCCTCCGCGCCCGCAATTCATTCGGAACGTCAAACGATCGGCGCTTTGCCCCTATTTATTTTCCGCCGGTGTCCACTTCATCTGCAAATCAATCTTGCTGTCCTTGATCTGCCCGGAATCCGGCGAAAAGCGCAAACGCAAACCGTAACGCTGATCGCCCCATTGGCGGTCGTCCTGGAGCCAAACGTTGAAATTCCCGGTCAGGGTCAGCGTCCCGTCCGGCGTGGGAAGATCGATCTGCTTCGCGCCGCTATTCTGGAAAATCTGTGGCTGATCTTTCGCCGCCGGATCTTGCGGCAGTTTCACGGCTTGGCCGTCCACCGTGATCTCTTTTCCGCCGAAAATCGCCACCGGCAGATTGAGCGCGACCGAGACCTCTTTGCTGTCGATCCCCTGATCGCTGGACATTTCCGCTGAAAAATGCACGCCCTGGTCCGAGGCATCAATTTGCTCCGTCAGCGCAAACTCGCCGCCGGGCGTCTTGAAGGTGCCGGAAAGAATCTTGGAGCTTGGCTGCGTCGTCGGCTTGGCCGACGGCGTGAAAACGTCATGTTCCTCGGTTTCGGTCCAGTCCGTGCCATATTGAACGACTTCGAGATACATCGCGCCAACGTCGATTCCCCCGCTCGTTCGCAGCTTAAAACCCGGCGAAAGGTCGGTGTCGTCGCTCGGCTGAGTCTGGGCCGGCGCGTTCGCTCCGAGCATCAAAAGAACGATCCCGCATGCAATTATGTATCCGTGTTTCATAGTTCCTCCGCAAAAGTTCGTATTGAATCCCGGGCGATGTTACTCGGCGGCGAATCTCATTGCAAAATATATATGAATTGCTCTATTTTTCGTATCGAACAAATCTCTCTCTTGACCCGTGCCCGCCGCGGCTCTATTCTTTGTCCGCTTTCCGCTTACGGCCGCGGGTGCGGCAGCGAAGGGCGTACCCTATCGCGGCGGAACCCTTTATGACCGGTTTGCCGGGGCGTTCGATGGCCGAACGTTTTTCCTGGCTTACCAGGTGTCTGGGAGTTTTTCTAATGTCGATGTCCGTCGAGCAGAAGCAGAAGATCGTCGCTGATTACAAAATCCACGAAAAGGATACTGGTTCCCCTGAAGTGCAGATCGCGCTCATCACCGAGCGCATCAACCAGCTTCGCGGGCATTTCGATGCGCATAAAAAGGACCATTCATCCCGCCGCGGATTGCTCAAGCTCGTCAGCCGCCGAAACCAACTGCTCAAATATCTGACGCGCGAGAATCGCACCAGATATCAGCAGATCATCGGCCGGCTGGGACTGCGAAAATGAGATTGATCGGGTGCGGCGCGGGGCCGTGCCCGTTTTTGTTTGCTTTGTCATCCTTCCCTGCGCCATTTAAGCCCCGGGCGCGGCGGCGGGCTGGCAAGACGATTCGCCACAGATGCACAGACCCGGGGAGGGAAGCTGCCACTATCCTCCCTGGATCTGTCCATCTGTGGCCTACCGATACACCACCGGGGCTTAAAAAGGGACATTCTTCATGCAGGCTATTGCAATTGAACGGCAAATCGGCGGCCGTACGCTCGCCATCGAGACCGGCACCTACGCCAAGCTCGCCGATGGGGCCGTCACGGTCCGCTACGGCGATTCGGTTGTTTTCGGCGCGGTCGTCCGCGCCGTTCCGCGCGAGGGGATCGACTTTTTCCCGCTCCAGGTGGATTACCGTGAGCGCCGCGCCGCCGCCGGCAAATTCCCCGGTGGATTCATGAAACGCGAGGGACGTCCGACCACCAAGGAAATCCTCACCGCCCGTCTCATCGACCGCCCCCTTCGCCCCCTGTTTCCCAAGGGATTCATGGACGAGGTGCAGATTCATCTCAACGTCCTGGCCTTCGACGGCGAAAACGATCCGGACATTTTCTCCGGCATCGCCGCCAGCTCCGCCCTCGCCATCAGCGACATTCCCTTCCTCACCCCCACCGCCCACGTGCGCGTCGGCCGCGTCGATGGTCAATTCGTGCTCAATCCCACCGTCGAGCAGCTTGAATACAGCGAAATGGATTTGGTCGTCGCCGGCACCAAGCATTTCGTCAACATGATCGAACTTGGCGGCCGCGAGGTGAAGGAGGACATGGTCGCCGACGCCATCGAGTTCGGCCACAAAGCCGTGATCGAAATCGTCGGCATGATAGAGGAACTGCAAGCCAAGGCCGGCAAGCCCAAGGTCGGCGAAATCAAGCAGCCAGACCCCGGTTTCGTCGACGCCATTCGCGCCCGCGTCACCGACAAGATTCGCGACGTGAAGGGCAAGGCCGGCAAGGACAACCGCGCCGATTCCATCGAGAAAATTCTCGACGACCTCCTGGCCGAAATGGCGCCCCCGGTCACCGATCCCAACGCCAGCTACCAATCCATCGTGGCCAACCGGGAAAAACAAAAGCAGATTCGCGCCGTCTTCGTCGAAGTCGAAGAGCAGGTCACTCGCCAAACGATCCTCTCCGGCGTCCGGCCCGACGGCCGCGATTTCCACAGCATCCGCCCCATCTCCTGCCAGGTCGGCGTCCTTCCCCGCGTCCACGGCTCGGCCGTCTTCACCCGCGGCGAAACCCAGGCCATGTGCACCGTCACCCTCGGCACCAGCAGCGACGAGCAGCTTGTCGATGGTCTGATCGACGAGTACAGCCAGAAATTCATGCTCCACTACAATTTTCCCAGCTACAGCGTCGGCGAAGTCCGGCCCATCCGCGGCCCCGGCCGGCGCGAGATCGGACACGGCGCCCTCGCCGAACGCAGCCTCGTCGCCGTTCTCCCCGGCATCGAACTCTTCCCCTACACCGTCCGCATTATCAGCGACATCCTCGAATCCAACGGCTCCAGTTCCATGGCCAGCACCTGCGGCGGATCACTCGCCCTCATGGACGCCGGCGTCCCCATCTCCAAGCCCGTCGCCGGAATCTCCATCGGACTCGTTAAGGAAGGCGATCGCTCCGCTCTGCTCACCGACATCATCGGCGAGGAAGACCATTTCGGCGACATGGATTTCAAGGTCTGCGGCACCCGCGACGGCATCACCGCCATCCAACTCGACATCAAAACCGAGGGCATCGATCACAAAATCATCCGTGAAACTCTGCACCGGGCCAAAGAAGCCCGCCTGACTATCCTCGATAAAATGGCCGCCGTGCTTCCCGCCCCACGCGCCGAAATCAGCAAATACGCCCCGCGCCTGCTCACCGTCAAGATCGATCCGGAAAAGATCGGCAAGCTGATCGGCCCGGGCGGAAAGAACATCAAGAAGCTCCAGGAAGAAACCGGCGCCCAGATCGACATCGAGGACGACGGAACCGTCTACATCAGCTCCGTCGATCAGGCCGCCGCCGAAAAGGCCCGCGATCTCGTCGAGGCCATCACCGCCGAGGTGAAGGTCGGCAAGATTTACGCCGGCCGCGTCGTCAGCATCAAGGAATTCGGCGCGTTCGTCGAAATCGCCCCCGAAACCGACGGACTTTGCCACGTCTCCGAGCTTTCCGACAAGTACGTCCAGAACGTCGACGACGTCGTCCACATCGGCGATGAGATTCGCGTCAAGGTCATCCTCATCGACGACCAGGGCCGCATTAAACTCAGCCGCAAGGCCGCCATGAAGGAAGAGGGCCAAACCGATCCCGAGCCGGTCGGCGCACCCGCCGGCGGCGGCCCCGAAGGCCGCCACGACGACCGTGGCCGCGATGATCGCGGCGGCCATCGCGGCCCGCCCCGTCACGGCGGCGGCCGTGGCGGCGACCGCGACCGCGGCCCCCGCGGCCCTCGCCGCGATTAGCGTTCCCGTTCGCTTGCCGCTCAACATTCCCCCGAAAGCCGCGGGATGGCCATCCCGCGGTCTTCGAACGCGCCTAAGCTCCATCCCCCGCGCCCACCAACGTGAATTGTCCCATTTTGCCGACTAATATAGATATATGTCTTCCCACACCGTTGGCCCATTCCCCGCCGATCTGCTTGCCGCCAAAAAGCAAATCCGCGAACGTGCCCGATCCTACGGCCTGGATTTCTTCCCCGTCGTCTTCGAGATGTGCGACTACGAGCAGATGAACCAGATCGCCGCCTACGGCGGATTCCCCCAGCGATATCCCCACTGGCGATTCGGCGCCGAATACGAACGCCTCCGCAAGCAGCACTTCTACGGCCTGGGCCGGGTCTACGAGATGGTCATCAACAACGATCCCTGCTATGCCTACCTCCAGGAATCCAATCAGCTTGTCGATCAGAAGCTGGTCATCTCCCACGTCTATGGCCATGCCGACTTCTTCAAGAACAACCTGTGGTTCAGCCAGACCAACCGCAAGATGATGGACGAGATGGCCAACCACGCCACCCGCATCCGCCGGCACATCGAGAAGCAGGGCTACGATACCGTCGAGAAATTCCTCGACGTTTGCCTCAGCGTGGAAGACCTGATCGACGCCCACGGCATGTTTCTCAACCGCGGCCCCATGGAACAGAAACCCGAGGAAGTCCCTCGCCAGGAGCAGGTCTCCAAGTTCAAGGCCAAGGATTATCTCGATCGCTGGATCAATCCGCCGGCATTGCTCGAAGCCGAAGCCAAGAAAATGCGCGAGGATCGCGCCAAGTTGCGCCACGTCACCCCGGCCCGCCCGACCCGCGATGTTCTGCAATATCTCCTCCAACACGCCCGCCTCGACGACTGGCAAATGGATTGCCTGGCCATCGTCCGCGAGGAGGCCTACTATTTCGCACCCCAGGGCATGACCAAGGTGATGAACGAAGGCTGGGCCAGCTATTGGCACAGCACCCTCATGACCAAGCATTTCGTCGACGCCACCGAAATCATCGACTATGCCGACCATCACAGCGGCACCGTTCACATGCCGCCGGGAAATTTCAATCCCTACAAGGTCGGCCTGGAACTCTTCCGCGACATCGAGGACCGCTGGAACAAGGGCCGCTTCGGCAAGGCCTACGACGAATCCGACAACGTCGGCGAGAAAAAATCCTGGGACAAGGGTTTGGGCCTCGGCCGCGAAAAAATCTTCGAGGTCCGCCGAATGTACAACGACGTCAATTTCATCGATGAATTCTTGACCCCCGACTTCATCGAGCAGCACAAGTTCTACCAATTTGGCCGCGATCCCCACACCGGCCAGCTTCGCATCGTCACCCGCGACCCCCATCGCATCAAGCAGGCCATGCTCTACCACCTGACCAACCACGGCCGCCCGTTCATCTACGTCGTCGACGGCGACTACTGCGCCCGCGGCGAACTATATCTAGCCCACAAACACAACGGCCAGGACCTGGAAATCAAGTTCGCCATCGAAACGCTCAAGAACATCTACAAAATCTGGCAGCATCCCGTTCATCTTCAGGCCCGGATCGACGACGACATGATTCTCTTCACCTTCGCCGGCGACCAGCCGAAACAGCAGACCATTCACGACGAACTGCCCAAGCCGGCGCATCAGATTGGGTAAATGGATGACCGCTCATAACGGTCGCGCAGCGACTTTCAAATGGGAAAGTTCAATCCATGAATCGTCCGCTCCGCATCGTTTTCGCTGTCGTGACGTTGTACGTTTCTTGCATGGGCATGATGGCCGTGCATGAATCGGGGCACGTCCTTGCCGCGTTGGTCGGGGGCGGCCGGGTCCGTCGAGTTGTGCTTCCATTCACGGATTTTTCGCGAACGGACGTGGACCCCAATCCCTCCCCGCGACTGGAAGTGTGGGGCGGACCGCTTTGGGGTAGTGTTCTTCCGCTATTTGCATGGTTGCTGGTGCGCCGGAAACTCTCCAAATCACTCAGGGTAGCTGCCGGGTTCTTTGCGGGGCCGTGTTTGATTGCAAATGGTGCTTACTTGGGAATTGGTTGGACGATGACTGCCGGTGATGCCGCGGAATTAGTAAAATTTGGCACGCCGATTTGGCTGCTCATTGCCTTCGGCCGGACAACAGCGGTTCCCGGCCTCTACATCTGGCACACGCTTGGACAAATCAAGGACATTTGGCGTTAGTTCGGCTATTTGACATCGGTGCGTTTGACCATGACTTTGACTTGCGTTACGTTACGCATTACGGCTGAAGATGATAAGGTCGATCCGCCACAAAGGACTGAAGCGCCTGTACGACGACGATGATCCGCGCGGCGTGATCCCCGAACATGCGCAAAAGCTGCGTGATATCCTCGTGCGGCTTGATGCGGCCGGTGCCGCGAGCGACATGGATTTGCCCGGCTTTCGGCTGCATCCGCTTAAGGGAGTGTTGAAAGGGTTTTGGGCCGTGACCGTTCGAGCCAACTGGCGAGTGATTTTCCGCATTGCCGACGGCGATGTGCTGGACGTTGATTATGTCGATTACCACTAACGGAGGCTGAACCGTGCCAATGAAGAATCCACCCCACCCCGGCGGTTTTGTGTTGCGGCAATGCATCGAGCCATTGGGCTTGACCATTACCGACGCCGCTGCCGCTCTGGGCGTCACCCGCACCACGCTGTCAGAGTTGGTCAACGGCAAACGCGGCATTTCCGCCGAAATGGCCGTGCGCCTGTCCAAGGTATTCGGCGGCAGTCCTGCAAGTTGGCTTACCCAGCAGGTCCATTATGAACTTGCACACGTCCGCCCCAACCGGATCAAGTTGCGAAGGCTGAAAGTCGCCTAACGCATACGATTAAACCAGGGGCGGCAGAAAGCTTTGTGCTCTGGCGTGCGCAGATTACGGGAGAATGGCCTCGGCACGCAGGCCCGCCAATCATGTTGTTCTGAGAATTCCTTTCCCTCCAAGATTCTCCCGCCGCGCCGCCGAAAACAATATTTCCAAAAAATCCGCCGAATTCCAAAAACACGTCCAATTCCTTCACCTCCCGGAGCCGGGATCCACCGCCTTGCTCGCGCGCGGGTTGCGCATTTTTGGCGAAGCGTCGGCGGTCGTGGGGCTGGGGTGAACCCGATGATCGCCGCAAATCGCCGCGCTCTCAGGGGTAGGAAATCTTGATCAGGCTGTAGATGGTGGCTGCTCCAGTGGACCACACGCCTGCTCCGCCGCAACGGTTCGGCGCGATGGTTCCTTCCATCGTCAGCGTCTGGTCATCCACCGTGTTGTGGGCGGTCACGGAAATCGTCGATCCGGCCACTTTCAGGGCTAAGATTGTATTCTGCTTGAATACACCGGATAAGACCTGCTCGTCATTCAGCGGTGAGCCAACCCCGCTTTCAATCTTGTAAAATTGGTACATGCAGGCCGCCGCCGATCGGGTGGTTCTCCAATACCTCAATGAGTAGCCGTTCCGGGTCAGCGGATCATACTTGATGTAGATGTCCCCGTGCCCATTTCGCGTGCCGCTGTCGTTGGGGGCGCCGGGGATGGCAAATACCGTTCCCTCGGTCTTGTCGGGCGTCATAACCAGATCAACCTGCATGTCACCGAAATCGCCGTCCTTAAAATACAACAGGGAGCTGCCGCCGACGCCGGTTCCTCCGCGCGCGGCGCCGGCGTTTGGAAGGCTCGGGCGCGTTTGCAGGCCAAAACTTCCGCCCAATCGAGACCCAACGCCCCTGCCGGCGCGAATGCCATACCCGTTCGTCAAATTATCTCCCGCGACGATGGTCCAGTCTCCCTGGACGGCCCACAGTCCGCTCTCAGGCGTGTGGGTTGGAGTCTCCACGAAATTCCGAAAATTCGGAGAAACGGTGGAAGAAGGAATGTCCGACGACGCGATGGCCGTCGTAGCCATTGCATAGACCGCCGGACCCGGCTCCGATACCTGGTGTTTGGGCTCAACGCTCGCTCGAAGGTATTTCCCAACGTCGCCGGGCATCAACGTATACGCATTGAGCGGCTGATTCCCGCGGCTCACCGCGACTTTCTTCGGATTGGCGCCCGAGGCGTCATCGCAGGTGAACCATGTTATCAACGACTGATCCTCTCTTCCGCCCAGATCAAGCGTGTAATCAACGCTCACCTTTCCATCCGCCGGAGCATTGAGTTTTGGAGCAACCTTCACTACCGGCGGATCGATGAATTTGGGCTCGACATAGACATAAGCGGTGACATAAAAGCCGTTGGATGCCTTCGCCGTGATCGGCGCATACTGCGCCTCGTCGGTCGTGTTTCGGGCTGTCACAACAATATCCGGGCCCGTTGTTCGGCTCAGGGAAATCAAGTCCGATTCGGTCGACCAGGTGATGGTTTTATCGGAGGCGTCGCTCGGGATGACCGTCGCGCCAATGGCAATGCCCGGTTGGCCGGTGCGAATGGACGGCGCCGATGCGCGCGAAGCCTCCTCGCCGCCGGCGCTGCGACGGCCTCCCCGTCCGGACCCGGAGCCCGTCGTCAACGCCATTCGGAACACCAGTCTTCCCTGACCATTCCGTTCGTATTTTTCCTTGACTCCCGCCGGGTCCCAGTCATCCGCACGCCCATTTGGCGCCGCTCGCAAAAGGTTCCATGGGTTGTAGGCCAGAACCTCTTCTTCGGACAATTCCCTGGAATAAGTGGAGGCCGGCCCGCTGACCGAGTCGTCATAGATGACGGCAGGATTGCCGCTCGCATCCTTGTTATGGTACGTGAGTGAATACTGGCTGGGCCGTGGCAGGGCCTTGCCTCGCACCCAGGCGACAGGAGCCCGCGGCGATGTCACCGGCACCACGCAGTTGATAAGAGCATCCGGCCTGGCTGCGCTTCCAAACTCAACTTTATAGAACTCCATGCCGCGAGTCGCTTCAAACCTGCAATTGAAAAAAATGACTCCCGACGCCGACATCACGCCGCGCCCCCTCGGGTAGACAAGCTCGCAGTCTTGCCAAACGCTGATCTGCCCTCCCCCCATCCAATCGTCGGTTCCTTCAATATAGACGTTTTTGAAGTATGAGCGCGTGGTGCGCAGGAACATCGTGTCAAGCCGGCCGAGAAGCGCCACGTTCTCATAGACATGTTTATCGCCCGACGCCTGCAGCGCTACCGCCTGGGTGATCGTGGGATTTCTCATCTTCAGATTTTTGCCCGGATCGCCGGGATATTCGTAATCGCAATTACAGTAATTGAGTATGGTCAGGTTCCTGACGGTGAAACCCGTCGCGTTGACGTCGAGGAGATATCCATCATCGTCGGCTCCCTCGTCCAGACCGCGATTGTCTGCCAGCACCACCGACCGGCGGTTGTTCGTCAGCCCGAGTAAAGTAATCCAGTTTTTCGTGATGCTCATGCTCGCACCGCGCTCCATGCTCCCGGAAATCTGGTAGACATTGGGCTCGATTCCGATGACCGTCGGCCTGCCCTCGCTTCCCTCCGGAGCGGCCGCGTAGGCCGCCTGCAACGTCTTGAATTTCTTGTTGCCCGGATCGTCCTGGGCCAGGTTCCCATCGACCAGGTAGTCATACGTCAGCTTCGAAGGATCGATGGAGTTGACGATCGGTTCGGAACCGCCCCTGACGCTGTCCTGGGCCTTTGCGCCGGACCCCCAGATCATCAAAACGACGCACAATACCGAGGGATAGATTCTGCTTAATCTCATGGCTCGCTCCTTGCCGGCGCGGTTTAGCTTGATTTGGGAGATGAATGCCCGCGCCATCGGCCCCATGGCCATTTCACTCCGTCTCGGAACCTTGATTTTGTATCGTTCCCAGGCGGAATCCACAAATATCGGGGTATCCGGCTTTGGCCGCCCTGACAACAAGCCGCGTACTCCTGTCAATCTGCCGGCGAGGCGCTTACGGATGCGAAGCCGCGTGGCTCCGGGGTCGTTGCGTCATTGGCAGCCCCATCGCCTTTCGAATGCGAAGCGCTAGTTGGTCGGCATCGTGCCGGGACAACGCGTCCGCAATCACAAAATAGCTCCCCTTTCTCGATTTGAACCGCAGGGCGTAGAGCTGCTCGCTATGCGGCCCGCTGAGTGTCATCGTCGTCCCGACGCTCGTAATCTCCGGCGATTCGAATCGGCGCGCGGTGGAAACGAAAAGCCACCGCCGAGTCAGTTCCAGCGTTTTGAATCGAATCGTAACCCGACTGCTGCCAAAGCAGAGCCGAAATGGGGTCGGAATAATCGCCAGAGCGATCAATCCGAAAAAAATGGCAAAGACGATCGCGGCCGTATGGCCGACGTATTGCATCCGGCCAAGAAAAATCGGCGCGGCGATGAACAGCCCGGCGAAAAAAATATGCTCGATCGCCACGACCGGCTGGCGCATCGCGGCAAAGGAAATATCCAGTTCATCCCCCGCCGATTCGCCGACCGTGATACCGCGCGCCAGCGCCGTACTTGGAGCCGGAGCGGGAACCCGATACGCCGCGCCGGCATCCGCCAGCGGCGGTCCCTGCGGCGTGTCTCCCACCGGCACTGTAAACTCCGCGTGAAAGCGGCTGCTTCCGCTCGTGGAATCGGCGCTCAACCGCCAGACAATGTGCTCGTCCGCGCTGATCCGCTGCGTCGGATGGCAGTCTGACGGAATGTTGAAGTGGACCGGAATGGCCGTCGATCCGGCGTCTGCCCCAAGCTGATGACTGAGGAAATAATGGTCATGCCAGCGCGTTGACTCGTCGATAGAAGTCCGCCCCACGAACGTGTGCCGTTTGCGGTCGAAACAGCCCAGACTGAGCCGAATGTCCGAATCAAATCGTACCGGACGTCCGGTGATTATCGACCCGGCAAGCTGCCCGCCGATCGCCCCCGGAGCCGCTGGCTTAAACCGCGTCGGCCCGAACTTCCGATTGAGTAATGCATATCCCGCCGGCATGGCCAGAGGCAGCGCGCAGACCGCGGCAAAGAACACCAGCATCAACCACGAATTCAAGTCGTGGGGCTCTCTGACGACGATCGAAACGCCCGGGGGAATCAGCAGGCAGGCGAAAATGATCGAGAAGACCCAGTAAATTCGCTTAGTCCGCCGGCCATCCTCGAGAATCGGTGCGGCAAAGTCAGATTGGGGCGTCGAATCGGACATTTGGCGCCAATACGATACCGGCAAGCCTCATTCCATACACGGCCCATCACTCTTCAGCCCCCCCTCCAGAGATTTTCGTGGTTGAATGCTTGCAGTACCAACTGTTTCGCCGCCGCACTTGTGCGGCGTTTCTGCGCGGAAATGAGGGCAACTGCAATTCCCAGCGCCGGACAAGCGCGGCGGCTCTGCAAAATGCGGTTGCCCCGAAATGAATCCGCTTCCAATCTTGGCAAAATCCCCCAGATTCGCTATCTTGTAGGTGAAGGAGCGCCTTCCGTGGCCATGCAGGAATCCAGCACTCGTAATATTTACGACTTCCACTCGATGTTCTATGACGTGACTTTCGGCAAGCTCGTGCGCCGCCGAATCGCGCGGGGGATTTCGCACATGGCCATCAATCCCGGCGACCGGGTGCTCGATCTGGGCATCGGAACCGGCGCTTCCCTTGATTTCTATCCGCGCCACGCAAGCATCGTCGGCATCGATCTCTCCGGCGGAATGCTCCGCGAATGCCGGAAAAAACTCCTGCAACGCCGGCTGGCCCCCACCCAGCTTCTCCAGGCCAACGCCCTGGAGCTTCCCTTCCGCGACAACGCCTTCGATCACGTGTTCATCAGCCACGTCATCAGCGTCGTCAGCGATCCCTGCCGGCTGATCACCGAGGCCCAGCGCGTTTCCAAGCCGGATGCGCGAATCGTCATCGTCAACCATTTTCAATCGACCAATCGGTTCATCGCGATGGTCGAGAAATTCTTGTGCCCGCTTTGCACGATGCTCGGCTGGCGCAGCGATTTGCCCTTGCACGACCTGATCCGGCGCACGGGGGTGGAGGTCGATTATCGCTTCAAGTTGGAAAGCATCGATCTGTGGGAAACGGTGGTGATTACCAACAACAAGGATCGCCGGGCTTTCACGGCGCCCGCGGGGGTCGGGTGCGTCGCCGCCCAGCGCGTAGTCGCCGCCTGATCGGATGTTTTAGCCTTGATCTGCATCACATGCGCTGAATGCGGGGAAACGTTTGAAATCGGCGAGGAGTTCGCCGGGATTACTGAATTCTGTCCCGCCTGCGGCGCGCTCAACGACGTTCCCGATGCCGATGAGGAACGCGCCCCGGACGAGCCGATCGAGCCCGCGCCCGCCGTCGCCGCTCCCGCTCCGCGGCGAGGCATTCCGGCCCCCCTGTGGTGGACGATTCTTCTCGCCTCCGTCGGATTGTTCGCCGTGGCCTGCGTGTTTCTCTTTTCCGACAATTGGGAGAGCCGCAACGTCCAGAGCCTCGCCGATGCGACGATTCGCGGCGACGTGCTGATGGCCGATGAAGATTACGCCGCCGCCGGCGGCCAATACCGATTCGTACTGGATACCGTGGGTCACCGCACAATCGAAAGCGTATTCATCCGCCAGTTGATCGATCGCGCCCGTCGCGGCGAAGCCGAGGCCGAGGAGCGCCTTCACGCCGCCCCAACCACGGTCGCATCCACCGAGCCGGTCCCGGCCACGCAGCCCGCCCCCCCGACGCAGCGCGATCTTCAGATTCAGCTTGCCATCAAGTCGTTCCAACGCGATTGCGAGGCCTTCCCGGCGTTCATTCGCGGCCATCCCTTGCTTTTCCAGGATGCCAAGGGCAATTGGCGCCGGCGTCAGTTCGTCGTCTGGGACGTGACTTACGATCCGCCCGCGCAATCCGATTCGCCGCGGATTTTATTGCGGTACACCTGCGGGTCCCATGTGACCGAGCCGCACCACGATCGCCAGGAAGCTGCCGCCGACGATAATTTCCTGAACGATGAATCCCCCAAGAACGTTCATTGTCAGACCCAGTTCGAATGGCTCTCGAATCGTTGGCTCATCGCCCGCCACGACGCCGACGCCGAAAAGGACCAGATTGCCGCAGTCGATCTTCGCCCGTCGCTCGACGATTTCTACGTTCTCGAGCGGCAGGCATTCCATGCGAATCAGCCATCGCCGTGATTCGCCGCGCATTTTGGGAGCGACTAACAAATTCACCACAGAGATCACAGAGGACACAGAGGACACAGAGGACACAGAGGACACAGAGAGGAAGCGATTTCAATGCATTTCTCTGTGTTCTCTGTGTCCTCTGTGATCTCTGTGTAAGTTTTGCCGTTAGAGGCTTGGCCGCCGGTCGAAAGGGATCATTCTATATCCCCGGCCGAGTCGCCGTATGAGCCAGCTTCTGGGCCTTCTCCAGCGTCTTCTGGACGTCCGGGTCGGACTTCAGCGCCAGCGATCGCTTGAGCATCTCCACCGCTTCGAGGTATTGATGGTTCTGTAGATAAAGCATCCCCAGCATCGCCTGCAGCGCACCGGGATTTTCCCGCCCGTACGGGCTGGCCAGCGGATCAACCTGCGGCTCTACTTTCATCCACTGCTTCACCACTTCGATCGCTTCGGGAATCCGGCCCAATTGCTTCAAATCCTTCGCCAATTGGTCGTATCCGTTCGTATCCGTCGTCTCCAGCCGTATCGCCGTCCGGTAGTATTGAATCGCCTTCTCGGTATACGCATCTCCCTGCTCCACGAATTGCCTGACGTCCGACGCGTGACCGTCCTGAGCTGCCTGAAGGGCCCTGCGATAATACGGCGATGCAAGAGCGTCCTGATATTCGCCCAATATGATGTAATGGATCGGCCGGGCGCCGTTCAGTGCGTAACTATAAAGCGTTTCGGTATCCGCCCAGCGCCCGGCCTGCACGAACGACAGCGATCCCAAAACCACGATCGCCGTGCAGGTCGTGATTTTGACCGCGCGGCCCTTGTGCCCGTCGATCCACCATCCAATCGCCAGCGCCACGCCCAGCATCGACAAGTACACGTACCGATCCGCCACCGTCGTGTAATACTGATATGCAAAAGTCTTCAGCCCCAGGACCGGCAGAACCCCCAATACGAAAATCAGCCCGGCCACGGCCAGCATCTTTCGCTTCATCCGCCAGAGAATCACCGCCAGCGTCGCCGGGAAAATCCACGTCCAATAGAGGGGATGATGCAGTTCCGGATCAGTCAGCACGGCCGCCGGGCTACGGCCGTAATCAAAACGCAGGCCGATCGGCCAAACCAGCTTGCCGAGGTAAAACGCCAACGCGTCCATGGCGATCAACGGGTGTGCCCACATCGGACCGCCCACGCCCGGCAATATTTCCTGAACCTTTGCCGCGATGACGGTAATGACAATCGCCATGCCAAACCATGGCCAGAGCCACTTGGCCAGGTCGCCCCACGAGCGCCCGTAAACCATCCGGTCAATCACCGCCACGATCGCCGGCACAATCACCGTGGAGGGTTTTGATAACAACGCCCCCGCAAAAAACACCGTCGCCAGCCAATAGTTCTTTCTTCGCACGGCATTCGTCGATTCCAGCGCCGCGAGGTATCGCCAAATGGACAGCAGCGCGAAAAACCCGCTCAGCAAGTCTTTCATGGCCGTTGCCCAGGCCACCGCTTCGGTCTGAAGCGGATGCAGGGCGAAGATCAATCCTCCCGCCGCGGCCGCCCAGTCCCCGATTTTCAACCGGCGCAGGATTTCGACCACCACGCACGCGCAAAGCCAATGAACCGCCAGGCTCGCCGCGTGGAATATATTCGGATTGAGCGTCGCCCCCAACAGGTCGGGGCTTTCGACATGCGCGCCGTGCGCCAGCGCCCACCAAAGCGTATAGACCAGCGGATTGTACATCGAGTGAGTGCGCAGGCTCGCGGGATTCCAAGCGTCCCGCAATCCCGCGATCGTATGCTCCGTGACGTTCGGATTACTGTAGATCAGCGGGCCATCGTCCCAATCCACGAAATCGTGCGTCACGATCCGGCCAAACACCAGAACGATCGCCAGCAACAACAAAAGACGGATCTGGTTGATTCGCGTCATGACCTGTTGGCCGCAATCACCGCGGCCATTCGCCCGGTGATGCCGCGTTCCCGGCGATGGGAAAAGAATTCGTCCCGATGAGTCAGCGTGCACCGGTCGGTGGAATCAATGTTGCATTCGCACAGTCCGCTGCTTAACAACTGCATTCGCGCCGCCCGGCGCAAATCCACCGTTCCCTTGCCGTCCGACGTTCGTCCTATCGGCGCCGCATCTCCGAAAACGCCGAGAAACGCCTCCAGCACTTCCGGTCCGACTTCAAACGCTTCCGGCCCGATGCAAGGGCCGATCGCCGCCAGGATCGTGCCGGCCGCACCGGCCCCTTCCAGCATTTTCGCAGCTGCCGCCGGAATCACCCCGGCGACGATGCCCCGCCAGCCCGCATGAATCGCCGCCACGATCCGTCCGTCCCCGCTGCAAAGCAATACCGGCACGCAATCCGCCGTCCGCACGGAGATCACCCTTTGGCTGTCCCGGCTCACCAGCGCGTCGGCCCTTTGTCCGGTGTCAAAATCCCCACCCGCTTCCACGCACGCCACTTCGCGGCCATGAACCTGGTGAACGCGTAGCGGCGGCTCTTCGCCGCACCCGATGCTCGACGTCAATCGCGAGTAATTCGCCCAGATTCGATCGTAATTGTCCTGCAGGTCACAGCCGTTTGGGTTTCCCAGGTTGAGCGAATCAAACGGAGCGGGGCTGGTCCCCCCGATCCGCGTGCTGAACGCATGCCGTACCCCGACAGCATCGAATTTTGCCGAGGCGTAATAGACCACGCCGTTCTTGCCGATTCGCCGCTCAAGCACGATGGCGAGGGTACAAGTGGGAAGTGCAAGTGGCAAGTTGCAGGCGGCAAGTGCAACTTGTAACTTGCAACTTCTCCTCTATGATCCCCCCATGCCGCGGCGCGTTCTCAAAGTTGCCGTCTTTCCCGGGCAGTTCGATCCGATCACCAACGGCCACCTGGACCTGATCAATCGCGGCGTGCGGCTTTTCGATGAGCTGATCGTCGCCGTGGGAATCAATCCGGAAAAGAGCGAGTTGTTTCCCCATGCCGATCGCGTCTCGATGGTCCGTGCCGTGCTCAGGAACGTTCCAGGAGTTCGAGTTGAGAAATACACCGGTCTGACCGTGGACTTCGTCAAGCGCTGCCACGCCACGGCCATTCTTCGCGGCATCCGCGATGTCTCCGATCTGCACCATGAATTTCGGCTTGCCTTGGCCAACCGCGCCGTCGGGCGAGTCGAAACGGTCTTTATCATGACCGGCGACCAATATGCCCTGACCAGCAGCAGCCTCATCCGGCAGATCGCCTCGCTCGGCGGAGATATTCGCCAGCTTCGCGGTATTCTCCCCGAGCCGGTCATCGAGCGTCTTCTGGCAATCCGGCGTCGAATCAAGCGCCCACGCTCCGACCCCGACGCTCAAAGCACCTGACCATCAGTCGGCATTGCATTCCAGTTCCGTTTGTCTGCTAACAAAGGCGAGCCTCGTAAACCCGCATAACTTTCCTTAAATGCAAGGGTTAGAATTATTATCGGGCGTTCGTTGAATCTGGGCAATTCTCTTGACCTGGCGCTAGCGCCTCGGATACACTAACTACGCAGTTCGTTTGTAGCGAACTGGCGTTTTTGCGTTTTTGTAACTGCGGAGTTCTGAGGACTTTCGACCAAGATGATATAAGCGTCCGGCGGCGGTCGCCGGCGCAACTTTTCCCATGTCACATTTGATAGATGCATCCGCGATCGATGGGGTCGTCTCCTTTTGGAGTACGATACGGCAATCATATCTATCCTTCCGTACGATCGCTCCCGATGCGCCTTTGGATGTGACGCATTTCGAAAGGAGCTTCGTATGAAGCCAATTTGTATGACGAGTCCCGGCGCGCCGGGATTCGTCAAGGCGGGCTCTCCCGTCGCAAGGACGAGAGGATTTACCCTCGTCGAACTTCTGGTCGTCATCGGGATCATCGCTCTGCTGATCTCAATTCTGCTGCCCAGCTTGAACCGCGCCCGTGAAACGGCCAACCGCGTCAAGTGCGCCAGCAACCTCCGGCAGATCGGTCAGGCCATCCTCCTCTATTCCAACGACTCCAAGGGCCCCTATCCGCGCACGATCTATGTTGGCGCCGGTCAGCCCATACCCGCTGCCAGTGCTATCAACGTGCAGGGATACTCGGCCACCGTCGGGCTGGTGGCCGGAGACACTGATCCGTTTAGCGGCGCGTGCACTGTGGTTGCCCAGTACGGCTTTTCCAACAACGTGCCCCAGGCGCTTTATCTCTTGCTGCGCACCGAGGACATCACTTCGGCCGTCTTCGTCTGCCCCAGCTCAAATGCCACTGCGGATGTGTATGGCGGCGGTACCAATACCGCTTTGAACCAGGTGAATTTCACCAACATCCAGAACAACCTGAGCTACAGCTATGCTTGTCCCTACCCGGACACCACCGCTCTGGGCAGCGGATACAAGATGATTCAGGGTCTGGAGCCCACGTTTGCCGTCGCTGCGGACATCAACCCCGGCACCTCCGGGAACAGCGGCAACGACAACGTGATCTTCCCCAACACCGCCAGCTCGGGCTTGCAGATGCAAGAGGGCAACAGCAACAATCACGGCAAGCAAGGCCAGAACGTGTTGTATGGCGACGGTCACGTCGAATTCCAGAACAATCCGTTCTGCGGCGTCGACCGTGATAACATCTACACGCGCGGTGGAACCTCCTGGGGCACCACTGCCCAGGATCTGGTTAACTCGCCCTACATTGCCAACGACAGCGTACTGCTGCCAACCGACGACAACTACTAAAAGTTGTTTTGTCGGCAGTATTGCAGAGCAATAACCGGGGCCCGCCTTTATCGGCGGGCCCCTTTCTTTCCGTGCTCGACATTCGCTGCCGAGCGCTTCCCTGGCCATGTTTTCATATAATGGACGTAGCGTCCGGGACTGCGGACTCCACCGAAGAGGGCTATGAACGGTCCAATTCAGGTCGGGAAGGATCTTCCCAGTCTCCAGCGTTCCAGTGTTTTTCCCGATCTTGGAGCGATAACCTTCTGCCTGGCGATGCTCGCGGTCTTTGCGGTGTTGGCGCGAAACGCGGCATTGGGAAAGTCCGCGACCTTCGACGAGCCGGCATCTTTATTCTCGGCCTGGGCGCAGACCCACTACTTCGATTTTCGTTTCGGACCGGAGAATCCCCCACTTTATAAATACTACATCGCGGTCGGAACGCGGAGCGACGATCTGAGCCTCGATCGCCGGTCGTCGTCCTGGGATGCGATGCTGCGCGATATGGATGGCGTTGGATCGCTGTTGATCGACACGCTCTATCGCACCGCGGGCAACGACATCGATCGGTTGCTCAACGCCGCCCGCTGCCGGATGATCGCCTTGGGCATTGCGCTGGGCGGCATTGTCGCATGGTGGGCTTGGCGCTGGCGTGGGCCGGTGGCCGCCATCGTCGCCACGGCCGCATACTGTCTCGATCCGAATTTCCTCGGCCATGTTCCGCTTTTGAAGAACGACGTGCCGCTGGCCCTCGTGCTCACGGCGTTGATGGCGAGCATTTGGCTCTTAGGGGAGCGCGCCACCTTCGTTCGGTGGGCGATGACGGCGCTTTTGCTCGGCGCCGCCATGACGATCAAATTCTCCGGCGTGTTTGCGCTTCCAATCCTGATGGCCGCGTTGGTTGTCCGGGCCGTCGGCCCCGATCCGTGGCCCTGGTTGCGATGGTCGGCGCGCGCCCGCTTCGGTCGATTGGCCCTCGCCGCCGTCATCCTTGCCGCGGCCATGATCGTCGCCTACCTGTCCATCTGGGCGAGTTACGGCTTTCGGTTCGAACTCAGCGGCGACCCGCGGCACCCCTTCGATCCCAGTGCGCTCACTCGCGCAATATCCGATATGCGATCCCAGCAAGCCGCGCCGCAGGGTTATTCCAGTTCTCTGCTAGTTCCTGCGCAATGGGCATTACGCCACCGAGTTCTCCCGGAGGCGTGGATCGTCGGATTTGTGTTCATTTACAACTGGTCTCTGTCGGCGCCCGCCTTTCTCGCTGGAAGCCTCAGCGCCAAGGGATGGTGGTATTACTTTCCCGCGGCCATGCTTTTCAAGACGCCGACGGCCACGCTGTTGGCGCTCCTCCTCATCCTTGTGGTCTGGGCCGCCCAGCCGCGCCGGATATTCGCATTCAATCCGCGGAACTGGTGGCCGATCTGCGCTGCCTGGATATTGCCGGTCATGTACATGGGGGTGGCCATGACCACTCATTACGACGTGGGTTTACGCCACGTCTTTCCGGTCTATCCGTTTCTGTTCGTTATCCTCGGCGTGGGGGCGGCCAATGCATGGCGGCGGCGGCCCCGCATTACCGCTGCCGTTGCATTTTTTCTCCTCTCGGGCTTGGCCTTGGAAACGTCCGCCGCTTACCCGGATTTCATTCCATTCTTCAACCTCCCTGCCGGCGGCTGGCGCGGCGGCCTGCATCTGCTCAGCGATTCCAATTTGGATTGGGGGCAGGACCTGCCTCTTGTAGCCGATTGGCAACGACGCCACCCCGATCGCCCGGTCTTCCTCTTGTATTTCGGGACCGCCGACCCCTCCCATTATGGAATCGCTTACTACAAAACCAGCGTTGAATCGCGATATCCCGATTCGCGGCAGGCCGCTTCAAAGAATTTGATTCTCGCCATCAGCGCGACGGTCTTCCAGGGAACCTACCTTCCCCCCACACAGCAAAAGGCGATGGAGCAGCTACGCCGCAAGCACCCCTTGGCGGTTTTAGGCGGGTCGATCTACCTCTTTGACGCCCAATGAACCAGCCGCGCCGTATTTGCCGGGCAACAGTCTGGAGCCCCCTTCATCGGCGGGACACTTTCTTTTTTTATTAGAATTCCGCGTTCCCCGAACATAAGCTTCCTTTCATGGAAGGCGTTCTTCCGCCACAAACCGAACGAGGTTCCGGGTTCGAGCCGCCGCGGGTCCGGCAATTCACCGTCTTTCTCGAAAACCGGGTCGGCCGGCTCCAGACCCTCCTCGGCGCTCTGGAATCGGCCGCGCATCCCATCCGCGCCCTGTCCATCGAAGAATCCGGCGATTCCGCCCTGGTGCGGCTTATTTGCTCCGATGCCGACTCCGCCCGTCGCCTTCTGCGAGACGGCGGATTCCCCTTTGGCGAAATCGATCTCCTGGCCGTCCAGATTCCGAAAAACAAACCGCAGCCGCTCATCGCCATTTGCTCCGTTCTTCTATCCGCCGAAATCAACATCCATTACGTCTACCCATTTCTCCTTGGCCCTCACGGGCCCGCGCTGGCGCTTTACGTTGAAGATGCCGTCCTCGCCGAACAATTGCTCATCAAGAAGGGGTTCACCCTGATCGGCGAAAGCGATCTGAAGACCTGACGGAATTGCCGATTGCCAATTGCCGATTGGAAGAGAGGGATTTGAGATGGCCGCTTCTTCAATTGGCAATTGGCAATCGGTCGGGTTGCAGCCGCTTTTTCCATCTTGCCGATAGGTACGGCTGCGTTGCCTCTCGATCGGAGACCGAATCTTGGATGGCCCGATAAAATCCCACTTCTCGATCCACGGCCCGGCCGTCACGCTGATCAATTCCTGTCGCAATCTCGACGAGCAGATCAGCTTCTTTCTCGATCCGTTCTCGCTGAAGCGTCATTCGTCCGAGGCTCTGGAAATTCACGGCCAAATCCGGCCGTTCGATCTGGCCGAGGTCACCCGCTCGTTTTCCGCCGCCGCCGACAGCCGCCGATGCTGCGACGAACTCGTCGAAATCTATTCCCTGGCCGAACGCCACTGGATCGTCGACGAACGCTGGGGCGTCTGCGAGATTGATCTTCTCAAGCACCGTTGGCGAAGCTGGCTCCTTCCCCATCCGTTGCTCGACCCCGTCGCACTCGTCGAGGCCGCCGTCTTGCAGCCCATGGCTCAGCTGCTTCGCCTACGCGGAGTTGAATTGGTTCCCGCAATTTCCATCGAGCGCGCGGGCTGGGGCGCGCTAATCATCGCCCCATACCCCATCAGCGCTGAAATCGCCCGCATTGTCCGCGCCGGCTATCGCGTGATCGGACAACGCTGGACCGCCCTGGTGCGCCAGAACGGCCGCATCGCCCTTCGTCGCGTTCCCGGCGTCCTGGAATCGCCCGTCTTGCCCGGCAAATCCCTTTCCCGCGCCGCCGCCTGGATCGATCTGACCCGCGACAATCCCTGGGCCTCGGCCGACCTCGCTTGGTGCGATGCCGTGCTGGCGATCGCTCCGGGCCGGCGTTCCAACTCTCAGGGCCGCGTCGTGCCCACGGGCGAATCCCAAGCATTCCTCCGCCATGTCTGGCCGCTCAGGCAACTGCCCCTCGATCGCCCTCGCCAGCATCCCGCCGCCACGCTTGCCGGCCAGTGCATCTGCCTCAGCCTCCAGTTATCCCGCCACGAGGATGAATTTCTCCAAATGATCGAATTCGCCCGCAAACGATCCGCCTCAAGGGTACAAGTCTCCATCAGCCGGGCCCTGCGGCGAATCACCGTGCCGGCGTCGCCAAGAGCGGGATAGCAAGGACAAATCCGAAATCCGAAATCCGAATGACGAATCAAGCCCGAATGACGAATGTCCGAGTGAATGTTTCGTCATTTGTCATTTGGTCATTCGGATTTGATTCGTCATTCGGATTTCGGATTTCGGATTTTTGATTTCCCCTACTCCCCATCCACCCTCTGATATCGAAACGCCGCCCGATACATCCCCGCCAACTCCTGACTTCTAACCATCATCGGCCGATACTTTTCGTTGCGCGGCTGAAGCCGCACCACCGGCGCCTCCCCGTCCGTCTCGAAAAAAATCCGCATGAAGGTCGTCTGACCATCCGCAAACCGCACGAAACAGTCGTCCCCATTTCTCGCTGCCAACGACGGCGCGAAGATCACGATGTCCCCCTCCCGATATTTCGGCGTCATGCTGTCCCCATGCACCCGCGCCGCAAACGCGTCCTTGTCCGAAATCTCCGGGCAACCCACGTATTGATCCGCCACCCGCGCCGGATACGACAAATCCAGAAAATCCTTCGGATACCCCGCCGACGCCCGATTGATCACTGGAACGGCGGCGGAGGCGAAGCCTACCGCATTTCCCATGATGCGCTCGGCCCCTTGGCTGCTTCGATCCACGAGCTCCCTCAAAATCCCCGACAGATCATCGACCTCGCCTTCGACCAGCGGCGTCGCCCGGCCCTTCTTCCGTTCCAGCAGCTTTCCCAAAACCGCTCGCACGTCCTGCGGCGTTCTTTGCAGATGCGCCTGCGTCACCAACTCTCCGACCCCAAATCCCAACGTTTGTTCCAATCTCCGAAGTTTCTCATCGCTCGGCGGATTCGGCACCCGCCCCGTTTCGATGAGCGACAGATACGGCTTGGAAATCATCGCGCGCCCAGCCAGTTCATCCAACGTCAGCCCCAGCCGCCGCCGCTGCCTGCGAAGTTTTGCGCCCAACGGTTCCATGTCTCCAAAACTCGCATACCGATAGCCCATCATCTCCAAAAAATCAATAAAATTGTCTTACAAATACCTAACAATAGGCCGAGGCAGGATTTGAGTTCATTATTTATTAAACTATCTTCGGCACCGGAATTCTGCATTTGACAAAAGTAGCCATAATCCACGGTCTGATACGACCCTAGCAACGTGGCATCAGCAGTGTTCGCGTAATCTTCCGCCGTTTTATAGAGGGGCAAGGCCCGCGCCGGTGTTCGCGTAGATTCGTGCCAAAATGAACATTGCCACAATTGCGATAGCTACGCCAAGCACAATGCAAATCAGTATGCGGCGGACCCACCGCTTCGGTGGCGGTGGCGGGCTATAGTCCAACGGATGCGGATTACTCACGGCTACGCCTTCTTAGTTGGAACTGAATGGGATACGACCCCTAATATTAGGGGTCGTATCCCATTCGGTTAGCGCGCAATAGGATTGTGATGCACCGTGCGGCAACCGCCGCTGGCGGCAATATCCGGGCCGGATAGGAGCTTTCGACGAGCAGCGCTTTTGGGGGCGGGAACAACCTTCACGCCAGCCGGCAATGCCGCCGTTCCACCCGTCGCCACCCTCTTGCGCTTGTCATGCTTTCGGCCAGTCATGCGTGAACTCCGTCGAATTCCGGTCCTTCAATAGTCCACTCAACTCGGCCCCTTCTCCTCAAGCTGAAACAACCTCGGCCCGATCCGCTGATCCGCCCATTTCATCGACTTGTTCAGCACAAATCCGAACGCGCACAAAACCGCGATCAGCGCCACAACCGTGATCAAATGCTTGGGCCGCCAATGGCGGATCGTCGATCCATACGCGATCAGCGCCAGCACCGCGGCCACGGTGACCACCGCGTCGTAGCTGGCTCGTTGCCAATACGGGCCGCCGAGATGCAGCCACATGCCGAATTCGTCGAACGTCAGGCCAAGCCCGACGCCGTAGGCCACCGCCGTCGCCCAGAGCCACCAGCCGGTGGGGCGTCCGAAAAGCGACACCGCGCCGCTGATGCTCAGCAGGAATATCCCGTAGTTCAGGTGATGGACGTGCGTGCCCTTCACGTGGAAGAACAATTCCGGCGGCAGCTTCCCGGCCATGATGAAGATCACCAGAATCCGCGCGATCACGAACGTGAAGATAAACGCCGCCAGCACCAGCCTGGCCAGCTCGTTCCGCTGATGGATGGCCGCTTGCCTCGCAGTCAATTCCATCGTCTCCTGGGTTTCCATTTCCGCCTCTATTCGTGTGGGCCAACGGCCGCTTTGCTTGCCATTTCCGTTGCCGTGCCAAGCCGTCTCAGTCTCTCGTTTTCGCCGCCGCGATCGTACAAATAGAATACGCGCCCCGGGTCGATCCGCGAATAGTATTCATACAACGGACGATCGCGATCCCCCGGCTTGCCGATTGCCGAAACGTCCGCGTTCAGGTCGTGGGCGCGAATGACCGGCGCCTCATCCGGCCACGCCACGCCGGCATTGAAGACCGGTTCGACCGAGGGGTTGTTCGTCACCTTCTTTCCTCCAATGACCGCGTTCCAGTTGTAATGAAACAGAACGACCGCCGGCGGCGAAACTCCGCCAGCCAAATCTTTGTCGATCTGTTCCAGTTCCGGAGTCTCGAAATACTGGTCGTGTATGATGCGATCCAACTGCGGCAGGTTGGCCAGCGTCAGCCCGATCATCCCCAGCCCCGTCATCGTGCGGATCATCGCCGCGCGCCGCGGGAACGTATCGGTCAAAAACCGAATCGGCACAATGCACAGCAGGATGGTCGCCGGCATGACAACGACGACATAGTGCGGAAAGACTGCCCCAAACGCATAGGTTGCCAGAACGACGAGATACGCCGGCAGCACGCCCCAGACCGCCCATCTCCGCCGGTCCCAAAGCGCCAGGACCGCCAGCGGCGTCGTCAGCCAGAAAAATGGGTCCGGCATCGCCAACTTCGACACCAATTCCCATTCGCCCGACAGCGCCGCCCCGACGTTCGTCAGTTGGTGCCGCTCGATCGCGTCCTTGGCATACAACTCATAAAACAGTTGTTTTTCCGGCACGTTCGAGACGTGCGGCGGAGCCTGGCCTTCATGGAATCCAATCGCGCCGGGATAGTTGATGTCGGTGTAATAGGCGAACGGGGTTGTCAGCCAATGCCCCGTCACATTTCGATTGACGAAAAGTTGAAGCAATAGAAACGGCAGCGCCGCCGCGACGACCCACGCCGCGATCTTTCCCCAGGCGCGCCAAGGTTTACCCCACAAGTCCATGGCCATCACGCTTCCCAGCACGATGGCGAAGCAAAACGCATCCGCCGGCCGGGTGATAGCCGCCCATCCCGCCGCCGCCCCCAGCAGCACCAGCCACCGCCCCTTTCTTTCCCGTCGCCAATTCAGCACCGCCCACGTCATCGTCAGCCCCAGCAGCAGCGTGGGGATCTGCGCCATAAGCATGATCGACGTCATGCGGAACATCGCCAGGGAAAGAAGGATCAGCACGGCCAGGATGCCCGAAGCCCCGTCGAGAATTTCCGCGACGATCAGATACAGCATCGCCGCGCACAATCCCGACGCCGCCAGCGGCGCGACGACATACGGCAAATGCAGCAGCAGCGCCGGCATGTACATCATCGCCGCGCCGGGGAAATACATCGACGCGTACACCGGCGTCACGATCAGGTAAAACGTGTCGAAGAAATCCGGGCATGGGATCGCCGGCATCCAAAGCCGTCCGGATGCCAGCATCCGCATCTGGATCAGATAGCTGAATTCATCGTGGAATTTGGGGTGAATCGGGATTTTCTCGTAACGCTGCGTCGAGTACAGAAACAGGCTCGACCCAATCCAGATCGCCAGCGCAATCCATCGCCGCTTCATTGGTGACGGCCGCGAGGCCGCATTCCACAGCCCGTTGAATGCCCAATTGATCGGCCGAATCAGCCCCGCGACAATCGCCGCCAAAATGATCAGCGGCTTGTACCGATGCCCGTAGTTGCCCCCGCCCAACAGCAGCCAACATTCCACCCCAAGCAAAAGCAGCGGCGCCGTCAGCCATCTGGCGAGCCTGGGGGCGATCCACCCAATCGTTGCTTTCGGTGCCGGACTCTCGCCGCCAATTCTCGACATGGGTTGCCGAACGGGCCTACACCTTATGATTCGTGTTTCCTGAAATCAACGCCATGACCTCGGCGCGGCTGGCGGCATTGTCCTTGAAGATGCCCCGCAACGCGCTGGTCACCATCATGCTCCCCGGCTTTCGCGCTCCGCGGATCGTCATGCACATGTGTACCGCCTCGATCACGCATGCTGCCCCGACCGGATTCAACTCTTCCATCAGCGCATCGGCGATCTCCGTCGTCAGCCGTTCCTGCAACTGCGGCCGGCGCGCATATCCCTCCACGAGCCGCGCCAGCTTGCTCAATCCCACGACCTTCCCATCCGGCAAATAAGCCACGTGTGCTCGCCCCGTGAACGGGAGCAAATGATGCTCGCACAGGGAATGGAATTCGATGTCCCTCAGCAGCACCACTTCGTCGTACCGCTGCGGGAACACCGTCCGCAAATGGACCCGGGGGTTCTCATGCAGCCCGGCCATCAATTCCGCGTAGGACCGCGCCACCCGCTGCGGGGTCTCCAGCAGTCCCTCCCGATCCGGGTTTTCCCCGACGGCAAGCAATATCTCCCGCACCGCCCGCTCAATCCGGGGCAAATCAACCCCATTTGAGGATTTCGGTTTCTGCGACATATCTGCTCCTCTTGCCGTGAAAGGCGATTATAGACGCTTTGCCCGCCTGCAAATACCCCGGTCGGAATTCGGGGGTGTGATGCTTGTTTGTGGCGAACAAGACTCGTGATTGCCGATTGCCAATTGCCAATTGCCTATTGCCTATTGAAAGAAGAGAAGCTTACCGACTCCTGTCTTCCAATAGGCAATAGGAAATAGGCAATTGGCAATCTCCCTGCCGACCAAAGCGCTAAAACATCAGACAATTTCTATCATTCCGCCATTTGCTAGCCGACTCGCTTCGCCTTAACCTATTTCCCCCTGTTCCGTTCTGAACAGCCGGACGATTTATGCTTAGATCGAAGCTGCTGCATCCCGAGATTCTGGGAGGCCTGGCGTCAGCCGGCCATTTGGCCAAGGTGTTGATCGCCGACGGTAATTATCCCAGCAGCACCAAGCCCAATCCGCGGGCAAAAATCGTCTGGGCGAATTTCACCCCCGGCATCGTCGATGCCTGCACCATCCTTCGCCTAATCTGCGGCTTGGTTCCCATCGAGACCGTCGAGGTCATGGCCCCGGCCCGATCCGGAATGTACGCCATGGATCACGATCCACCCATCTGGGAGGAATTCCGCAAAATCCTCCGCCAAGACGCCGGCTTCCGCGGCGAGCTTGTCCAGCTCCAAAAGCCAGAATTCAACCTTCAGGCCCAGACCGAAGACCTCGCACTTATCGTCGCCACCGCCGAGACACAGATTTACGCAAACATTCTTCTTACCATTGGAGTCGTTCAATAAAAGGAACCAACATGAAAACCGTAGCTACCACGTTAGGGACCAAAGCCAGCTTCGGATTTGGCGACCGCCTGGGCCTGGCCACTCCCGGCCACGCGGCAGCGCTCAAACGCTGCGGATCGGGAATCCTTCCCATCTTCGCCCAGCAATCCATCCGCGAGATGACCCGCACCAATCGCACGCCCCAGCAGGTCATGGAGGATGCCCAGAACGGCCTGCGCCAGGCCGGCTACACCGGTATCCAGGGCGCCGATGCCGATCATCTCAAAACCCCCGCCGACGTCGATCGCACCGCCCAGGCCGGGTTTGTCTTCTTCACCATCGACCCATCCGGCGAAGTCGATGCCCACGCCGATGATTACAACCCCGACCAGCTTGCCGAGAAATTCAAGCCCATCGCCGGCGAAATTTCCTGGCTCGGGCAATACGAAGGCAAGAAGATCAAGCTGGCGACTGGGACGGCGATCGATTTTTCCCCCGCCGTTTGCCGCCGCGCCGCCGTCAAATATGGCAAGGCCATCGCCATGGCCGTTCAGTTGGCCAGGCACATCGAGAAAACCGCCAAAAAACTCAACCAGCCTTTTGAAATAGAATTGAGCGTCGACGAAACGCCCAGGCCCACGACCCTCGCAGAGCACTACATCATCGCCGATCAGTGTGCCAAGTCTGGCATGAAGCTCGTCAGCCTCGCTCCCCGATTCATCGGCGATTTCGAGAAGGGCGTCGATTACAAGGGCGATGTCGCCGCCCTGGAAAAATCCCTCGCCGACCATGCCGCCATCGCCAAACAGCTCGGCCCTTACAAGCTCAGCCTCCACAGCGGCTCCGACAAAATCTCGATCTATCCGTCGCTGGCCCGCGCCACCGCCGGACTGTTCCACGTCAAGACCGCCGGCACCAGTTATCTCGAGGCCCTGCGCACCGTCGTTCGCGTCGATGCCAAACTTTTCCGCGAAGTCGTGAAACTTTCCCGCTCGCGCTACGACACCGACCGGGCCACCTATCACGTCTCGGCCACCCTGCAATCCGCCAGACCGGCCGACGAAATCTCCGATGCCCGCGCGTTGGAAAAAGCCTACCTCGGCCTCTGGTCCGACACCCCAAAAGGCAAGGGCCTGTCCGATCCCGGCCGGCAGATCGTGCACTGCACTTTCGGTTCCGTCCTTTGCGATCCAAAGCTCGGTCCCCAGGTCAAGCAACTCGTCGCCGAGAATCAGGCGCTGTACACCAAGATTCTCGACGAACATTTTGGAAAACATCTAGAGGCGCTCAAGGCGGGAATGTGAAAGATGCCATTAGTCATTTGTCATTAGGATTTCATTATGCTCACCATTCGTAACCCCAAGGACACCAAGTTCGATCTAGTTTCGCTCGGCGAATGCATGATTCGCCTGTCGCCGCCGGCGCACGGGCGGATTGAATTTGCCAACACCCTGGAAGTCTGGGCCGGCGGCGGGGAATACAACGTCGCCTACGCCCTGGCCCGCCTGGGCCTGCGCACCGGATTCGCCAGCCGGCTCGTCGACAACCCCGTCGGCCGGATCATCCTCAACCACGCCCGCAGCGTCGGCATGGACGTCAGCCACGTCGCCGTCGCCAAGTACGACGGCGTCGGCCGCGCCGACCGCATCGGGCTGAACTTCACCGAAGTTGGCACCGGCGTCCGCGCCTCCGTCACCATGTACGACCGCGGCCACTCCGCCGCCAGCAATCTCAAGCCTGGAATCATCGACTTCAAAAAAATCTTCAAGGAACAAGGCGCCCGCTGGGTCCACACCGGCGGAATCTTCACCGCCCTGTCCGACGGAACCGCCGCCGTGTGCAAGGAAGCCATCCTGGCCGCCAAGGAATCCGGCACCATCGTCAGCTACGATTTGAATTTCCGCTCCAAGCTTTGGACCAGCCAAAAAGCCCAACAGGTCACCAAGGAACTGGTTCCCCATCTCGATTGCATCATCGGCAACGAGGAGGATTTCCAGAAAGTCCTCGGCTTCGAGGTCGAAGGCGTCAACGAAAATCTCTCCGCCCTCGACACCTCCGCCTACAAAAAAATGGTCGAGAAAGTCGTGAAAACCTATCCCAACGTGAAAGTCGTCGGCACCACCCTGCGCGAGGTGAAGAGCGGCCTGATCAACAATTGGTCCGCCATCCTCTACGTTGACGGAAAATTCTACGAGAGCCGCCGCTTCGACAACCTCGAGATCGAGGACCGCGTCGGCGGCGGAGACGGCTTCTCCAGCGGCTTCGCCTACGGCTTCCTCACCGGCAAAAACCCGCAGGAATGCGTCGATCTCGGCGCCGCCCACGGCGCCCTGCTCCAATCCACCCGCGGCGACACCAGCCAGATCGACCTGGAAGAATTGAACCACGTATTCAAAGGCGGCAGCGCCCGCATTAAACGATGAGCGACTGACTTGGAATTTCCAATAAAATGAACCACAGAGGACACAGAGACAGACCACAGAGCTCATAGAGATAAAACTGATATTTCAATCTACCTCTGTGCTCTCTGTGTCCTCTGTGTAAATCTTTTTGTTCGAGGTTTTTGTTTTCAAGGAGAACAACGTCCGTGCGAATCCTATTAACCACCACCAGTTTCCAGGACACCCCCGGCCCGCACCACGAGGCCCTGAAGAAATCCGGCTTCGAGATCGTCGCCGCACGCGGTCCGCTCACCGAAACGCAAATGCTCAACCACGCCCGCAGCGGTTTCGACGGATTTCTCAACGGCGACGACATCATCACCGCCAAGGTCATCGACGCCGCCCTCCCGCGCCTTCGCGTCATCGCCAAGTACGGCATCGGCCTCGATTCCATCGACGTCAAACACGCCACCGCCAAGAAAATCCCCGTCCTCTATACCCCCGGCGTGAATCACACCACCGTTGCCGAGCACTGCATCGGTCTGATGATCGCCCTGGCCAAGCATTTCTGGCCCCACCTTCGCTCGACCAAGAACGGCGAATGGAAGCGGATCACCGGCAACGAATTATTCGGCAAAACGATCGCCGTCCTGGGCGTCGGCCGGATCGGCAAGGAGGTCATCAAGCGCGCCGCCGCCTTCGATATGAAGTCGATTGGATACGACGTCTATTGGGACGAGAAATTCGCCAAGCAATACAACGTCCCGCGCGCCTCGACCGTTCTGGACGCGATCAAGGATGCCGACGTCGTTTCGCTGCACATGAATCTGGACGAAAAAAACCGCGGCATGTTCAACAAGGATTTGCTGTCGAAGATGAAAAAGGGCGCTTATCTGATCAACACCGCCCGCGGCGGCCTGGTCGTCGAGAACGACATTGCCGAAGCCTGCAAGACCGGCCACCTCGGCGGATACGCCGCCGACGT
>Ga0209415_10002036_pt1 | contig 38363 bp, 41 predicted proteins | sample PeaSoiSIISIP2007_FD_187696 | JGI IMG/M metagenome (GOLD analysis project Ga0209415, IMG submission 187696) | Peat soil microbial communities from Weissenstadt, Germany - SII-SIP-2007 (SPAdes) (version 2) | ecosystem: Environmental > Terrestrial > Soil > Wetlands > Peat | place: Germany...
GCTGGACGCGGCCTACGATCAGGCCGCCTACGCGCCGAATCTCGCGCAGCTGACCGAGCGGCGCGTCTCAAACAGTGCTTTAGCGCGAAAACGGCTCGGCGATCCCGAGCGCTTCGCGTATGGTCCGACGCCGCCGGAGTTCGTCGAGATCTATCGGGCGAGGCGTGCAAATGCCCCGGTCCTCGTTTTTCTTCACGGAGGTGCCTGGAAGAGCACGTGGACCGCGCGCTACGACTTCGCGGCGGAGACGTTCGTCAATGCCGGCGCCCATTTTGTGATGGTCGAGTTCACCGGCGTCGAAGAGGCCGGCGGCAGCCTCATGACGCTGGCACTCCAGGTCCGCAGCGCCGTGGCGTGGGTCTACAAGAATGCCGCACTGTTCGGCGGGGACAGGGATCGCATATTTCTGGGAGGTCATTCGTCGGGAGCGCATCTAGCGGGCACCGTGACGATCGCAGACTGGCGCGAGTTCGGCGTCCCGGCGGACATCGTGAAGGGGACGCTGTGCTGCAGCGGCATGTACGAGCTCGCGCCGGTACGGTTATCGAAGCGAAGCGCGTACGTTCAGTTTAACGATGCGATGGTCGAGGCGCTGAGCACGCAGCGGCACCTCGACCGGATTCGCATCCCGCTCGTCGTGGCGTACGGAACGTACGAAACGCCTGAATTCCAGCGTCAAGGCCGCGAGTTCGCCACCGCGCTGCAGCAGGCGAGGAAGCCGGTCCGGCTGATCGTCGCCGAGGGCTACAACCACTTCGAGCTCATCGAAACGATCGGAAACCCCTACGGTTTGATCGGCCGTGCCGCACTGGAGTTGATGGACCTCAGGCCGTTTGAATCGCTGCCTTGACGCGCGCCGCGGTAAGCGGAAGATCGCGTAGCCGAATCCCCACGGCGTCGTAGACGGCGTTCCCGATTGCCGCGGGCGGCGTCGTATTCGGCGGCTCGCCGATCCCCCCGGGAGGGAGGTCGGGACGGTTGATCAGCGAGATCACGATATCCGGGACTTCCGTGAACCGTAGAATCGGATATGTGAGCCAATCGGCCGTCGAAAGCTTGGCGCGATCGAATTTCACCTCTTCTTTGAGCGTGCGGCTCACCGCATAGATCGTCGCACCCTCGATTTGCGCCTTGATGCCGTCCGGATTGACGATTAAACCCGGGTCGACAGCGACGAACATCCGCGTGACGCGCACGTTTCCGGTTCGGCGGTCGACTTCGACTTCCGCGACGGTTGCGACGTAGGTGCTCCGTTGACTGGCAACGAGCGAAACGCCGCGGCCTCGCGCGATCCTCGCGCTCGAGCGGACGTCCGGCGAAGGAGAAGGCCGGCTCTGCCACGCGGAGATCTTCGCGACTTCTTTGAGTACCGCCGCCCCGCGTTCGTCGACGCCGTGCCGCAAGCGGAATGCAATCGCATCTTGACCGGTCGCCGCCGCGATCTCGTCCATGAATTGCTCGCCGGCAAAGTTCACTTGAATGCGGCCCGGCGAGCGCATCGCCGTCCCGCGGAGCAGCGGCGGCGCCGTATTGCCGAGCACGCGTAAGTTGTCGAACCCGTACGCGCTCACTTCGCCTCCGCCGGGTTGACGGAACAACGGCGGCATTTGCGCCGCGATCCGCTCTTTCGGAATCAGCATCACGGGCAACTCGTCCGTCACCCAAGCCCACGTCCACTCTTGGTGATCCCAGGCGATCACCTTTCCGGTCGCGTCGACGCCGGCTCGGAGCGTAAACGTCGACGGGGGCTGCAGCGGTTCCCAGGTGTGTTCTTGCCCGCGCATCATCTGCACGCGGACCGGCTTGCGCACTTGTTGCGAGAGATAGGCGGCGGCAACGGTCGCGTCGTCGATACCGAGACGGCCGTAGCAACCCGCCGGCTCGACGGGGAGCACGCGGACGTTCTGCTCGGGAACGTCGAGAAGCTTTGCGATCGATGAGCGTGTCGAGGCCGCGTCCTGCGTACCCGCGTAGACCGTCGCTTCGTTGCCCCGCACGTCGGCAACGCCGCACGAGGGTCCGATCATTCCGTGGTTCTGCGACGGATAATTGTACTCGGCGGTGAACGTCTTCGCCGCGGTTTTCAACGCCGCGTCGACGTCACCGGTCTTCTTGACGACCCTTTGCGGGAATTGGGCCGGTGCCGTAGCCGAGCGCAGGTATTTGAAGATGCCTTCGTCGCCGGGGAGCGTCTCCGCGCGCGTCCAGGTGACATCGAGATTCTCGGCACCGCGAATTGCGGCCCATTCCGTCTTTGCGACAACGGCAACGAAGTCGCCCTTCGTCACGACGCGCACGACGCCCGAAACCGGGGTGCGCAACCCGCCGACCTTTGTCACGTGGGCTCCGGGGTTCGGCGGCAGGACGAGCCGTGCGTGGAGCATCTCCGGCAGACGCACGTTGTGCACGCGGGGCCAAGTCGCCGTTACGATGTGCGGGATCTCGCCGGCCGGGATCGATTTCCCGACGATCTTGTAGAGGCTCGGATCTTTGGGCTGCGCTTGACCGGCGACGTCCAGGAACGGCGCCCCCTCATTGGTGACTTTCAGAATCACGTTGAAGCGCTGGTTCCCGATGAGCTCGCCGTATGAGACGCTCTTCGACGGGTTGCCCCCGGCGCTGACGATGCCGTTCGTCACGGTCAATTGGGCGACGGGAACGTCAAAGCGCTTTGCCGCAAGATTGAGCAGAACGCGGCGAGCTTCGGCGGCTGCGTGGCGAAGCGGCCTGACCCCGTAGAGAATCCCGTCGCTTGCGGAAGACGCACCTTGTTCGACCGTCCGCGCCGTATCGCCCATGACCATGACGACGGCATTGAACGGTACGTCGAGTTCGTCCGCGATGATCTGCGCAAATGCGGTCCGCTTGCGTTGGCCAAAATCGATTCGGCCGGTAAACGCCGTCACAGTACCGTTGCGCGCAATGGAAAGCCACGAATCGAGCTGCGCCGGGTCGGGCCGGCCTGGGTCCGATGCTTCGGCAACGTTTGGAGAGAGCGGAATTCCGAAAGAGACGACGAGCGCGCCGCCCGCTTTGAGCGCACTCGAGCGTGTCATCGTCGCCTTCATGCCATCGACCTCGCTGCGCGGGCAACCGCCTTCACGATACGCGGCTGCGTTCCGCATCGACAAAGGTGTCCGTTCATTCCTTGCTTGATCTGTGCTTCAGTCGGATGCGGAACGCGTTCGAGCAGGCTCGCCGCGGCGATCAACATCCCGCTCTGGCAATAGCCGCACTGCGGGACTTGCTCGTCGATCCAGGCTTGCTGCACCGGATGCAGCTTCCCGGTGCCCAGCCCCTCGACCGTCGTGATCTCGAGATTCGCGACGCTCGCGACCGGCGTCACGCATGAACGGATCTCTTTCTTGCCGAGCAGCACCGCGCAGGCGCCGCACTGTGAGAGACCGCAGCCGAACAGCGGCCCATCCAATCCCAGTTCGTCGCGCAGTACGTAGAGAAGCGGTGTATCCGGCGACGACTCGATCGTCCGCTGTTTCTTGTTGACTGTGATCGTGATTGACATAGCATTACCTCTTACAGGGAAGCAACGAGATCTTTCGCAGGAAACGGCTTCGAGATCAAGCCGTATTTAGCAGCGCCGTCGATGAGCGGTTGCATCGTTCCGAGATCGAAGCGCTCTTGGTACTGTCCGCGCATCTTCATCGCGAGGATGGCAGGCAAGGGGACCTTCGCGTACTTTGAGAGGATCTCGGCCGTGCCTTGCGGATTTGCATTTCCCCAGACATTCGCTTCTCGGATTGCGTCGCTGAAGGCTTTGGCCGCCGCCGGATTTTTTGTGACCCAGTCTTTGGTTGAATACCAGGCGCCTTGCAAGATCGCCGGCGCGATGGGTTTCTTATCGAGCAAGACCAGCGTGTTTCCGAGCGTGACCGCGTTGCTGATGAATGGATCCGGCGCGACGAAGGCGTCGATAGTCCCGCGCTTGAGCGCATCGCCTCCGGCCGGAAACGGGATCTCGACCCATTTCAGGCTCTTCGAGTCGCCGCCGTTGTTGTCGATCCAGGCGCAAGTGACCAAGTAGCCCAAACCGGTAATCGTCGCACAGCCGAACGTCTTGCCGTTGAAATCTTTGCCCAGCTTTACGGCCGGATCCCGAACCGCGATGGCCAAGGTCGGTACCTTGCTTGAGTGAAGCTCGGCGGGCGCGATCAGGACGAAGGGTATGCCCTTGTCGTGTGCGGTGGAAAGGACGACGATGTCGGCGATCGCGACATCGAGCGCTCCACCGAGCATCGCCGCAGCGGCTGCCGCGTTGGTAACGGAGGTCGAGATGGACACGTTCAATCCGCGTTTGGTGAAGAAGCCCTCGTCTTGGGCGTAGAGCGCTGCGCCCGTCGACTCTCCGGCGAGGCAGCCGACCCTGATCGGCGGCGAGCTCTGCGCCCAAGCCGGTCGCATTAGGCCGGCAACCCCTGTACCGGCGACGAGGCTGAGAATACGACGGCGATTTAGCATCAATGCTCCTTTTGCAGCTGCGTTTCGACCCAGCGCGCGGCGGCGAGGAGTGCCGCATCCCGGCGGAAGGCGCCGATGACTTGGATTCCGAGCGGAAGGTTGGCGGGCCCGCGTCCCGCGGGCAACGTTAGAACAGGAAGGTGCAGCAATGACCAGACGCGGTTGAGGACAGGGTCGCCGGTACTTTCGAGCCCCTCGGGCGCTTCACCGGTCGCGCTCGCAGTCAGCCAGAGGTCGGTCTCGCTGAACGTTCCGGCGATCCATTCTCGCGCCGCGGTCGCGACCGCTTGCGCCGCGAGATACTCGTCGAACGGACAGGCGATGCCGGCTTCGATGAGCCCCGTGAGGACTGCACTCAACGCTCGGCGATGCGACGCCCACTCGTATGCGAGCGCGCGGGCAAGTTCGTAGACGACGATCTTGAGGTGCGCGTCGAGTGCTTTCCGCAAGATCTCGAGGTCGCCGACCTCGCGAATCGCCGCGCCCGCGTCCGTTAACCGTCGCGCCGCCGCGTCGAGAGCCTCCTCGGCGGAACGCTCTACCTTGCTCCAGTCGGGCCCGCGGTAAAGCGCGATCCGTGGCGGACGCTGTAACGCGCCGTCAAATGCATCGGGTCGAGCGCCGGCAAGGAGCGCCGCAACGGGCGCGACGTCGCTGACGGTGCGGCCGAAGACGCCGACCGTGTCGATCGACTCCGCTTGCGCTTTGATCCCGGCGCGGTTGACCAGACCGAAGCTCGGCTTGAATCCGACGACCCCGCAATAGGCGGCCGGCCGGATCACGGAGCCCATCGTCTGCGTCCCGAGGGCGATGGGGACCATTCCATCTGCGACGGCGGCGGCGGAACCGCTCGACGATCCGCCGGGAGTCCGGCCGGGAGCGAGCGGATTCCGCGTTTTCCCGGGATGGATCGTTGCGAACTCGGTCGTGACGGTTTTGCCGAGGACGATCGCACCGGCCGCGCGCAGCAACGCGACGCACGCCGCGTCCGCGGCGGGCCGATGACCCGCATAGATCGCCGAGCCGTACGCCGTCGGCATATCGGCGGTGTCCATGATGTCTTTGATGCCGACCGGCAGGCCGTGGAGCGGGCCGCGAACGGTGTCGCGATCGCGCTCGCGCGCGCGGGTTAGCGCCTCCTTTGGGTCGATATAGGCCCACGCCCGAACCACGTCTTCGCGCGCCTTGATGCGCTCGAGGCACGCACGGACCGCCGCCTCCGCTTCCACGTTTTTAAACGGCGATGGGAGCGCCGATGTTTTCCCCCAGAAACTTCTGCACTTTGGGCCAGACGTCGCGCGCGCCGGGAGTCGACTCGCCGTTGACCCCAAAACGGAAGAATCCATGCCCCTCGTTAGGATAGATTTCGAGCTGATAGGTCTTATGATGCTCGTCGAGGGCTTTCTTGATCGTCGCCACGTCGTCCATGGGGATGCTTGGATCTTGCTCTCCGAACGCGAGGAAGATCGGTGCCTTGACGTCCTTGGTAAACTCGATCATCGGTGGCCGGTGGGGCACCTGTTGCTTGGCAATCTGTCCGCCGTAGAACGAAACGGCTGCCTTGATGTGCGGATAGCTCGCGAGCATGTATGCCATCGATCCGCCGTAGCAAAAGCCCCAGGCGCCGATCGATCCGTTGCAGCGCGGATGTTTCAAGAGAAAATCGATCGACGCAGCTAAGTCGGCGGCGACGCTTTCCATCGTCGTAGCATCCGCGCCCTCACGTCCCTTCGCCCTCGACTCGTTCGTGTAGTCTAGGCTTAGGCCCGGGTGCGTGCGATGGAAAAGCTCGGGCGCAAAGCCGATGTATCCGGATTTCGCGACGAGCTCGCAAATGCGCTTGATCTCGCGATTGACGCCGAAGACTTCCTGAACGACTAAAACCGCGGGACATTTGCCGTCGCCGTCGGGGAGCGCGAGATAAGAGTTCATCGGGCTTCCGCCGACCGAGAGCGTGGGAGACTCAATTTTCATCTTTCGAAGGGACCTTTCTTTTGATAACTCGCGACGGCAAAGGCATTTCTCAAACGAAGGCGCGCAATAACGCCGATCCCGCGACGACGACGAAAGGCGGCCAGCGCAGTGCATAGAGTGCGGCAAATGCGAGGAGAGCAATCGCGACGTCTCTCGGGTCGTGCACCGCGCTTGTGAGGATGGGTTGGTAAAATGCCGCGCCGAGAATTCCGACGACGGCCGCGTTGACGCCGATGAGCGCGCGCCGGAAGGCAAGGTTCGCTCTCATCCGCTGCCAGGTGGGGACAATTGCAATCAGCAAAAGGGCACTGGGCAAAAAGATGCCGATCAGTCCGAGAGTTGCCCCCGCGACGCCGCGTAACGGGGGGACGATCGCGCCGAGAAACGACGCGAAGGTAAAAAGCGGGCCGGGAATGACCTGCGCGACTGCGTAGCCGGCGAGAAACGTGTTTTCCGGCACCAAACCGGGCGTCACGAAGCGGCCTTGCAGCAGCGGAAGCACGACGTGGCCTCCACCGAACACGAGGGCGCCGGCTGCGTAGAACTGGGTGAATTCGCCCAGTATCGTCGTGGGCGGAATGACGAATGACAACGCAAGAAGTGCAAGGAACGCAAGACCGGCAACCGCGGGCCAGAGCGAGAAGGCCGCTGCGGCCGGCTTTGGGACCGAGTCGCCCGATTCCGGCGGCGCGAGCCACCTTCCCAGGACGGCACCCAGGACGATTGCCGCAAGCTGCGTGAGGCCAGTCGTCGGAATGACGACCAGCGCTGCCATAACAATGATGGCAAACGCCAAGCGCGGCGGATCAGGCGTTAGCGAGCGTACCATGCCCAGAATCGCGGTTGCAACGACGGCGACCGCTGCGAGCAGCAAACCGTGAATCCAGGCCGCATTCGGATCGACGCGCCCCACGCCGTACGCGAAGGTGGTCATCACCACGGCGGACGGCAACGTGAAGGTGAGCCACGCGACGCAGGCGCCGAGAAAACCGGCGCGTTCGTGCCCGATCTGCATTCCGACTTTCGAACTCGCTGGGCCCGGCGTCGCCTGGGCAAGCGCGATCATCTCCGCAAGACGCTCGTCGCTCAGCCATTGACGGCGCGTGACGAACTCATCGCGAAAGTAGCCGAGGTGAGCGATCGGCCCTCCGAACGCGGTAACGCCCAATCGCCCGAAAGCTTCGGCAACCTCCCAGAGCCGGTGATCTTTAGGCAACGACGGGATCGGTGTGAGGTTGCGCTAACTCGAGCGCGTGGCCGTCAGGATCCCGGATCCATGCCGTGATGTTTTTGCCGGAACTTCCGCGCTTCGGTGGCTGCATGAACTCAATGCCCGCTTTTTCGAGGACGGCGCAAAGCTTGTAGAGATCGTTGACGTGGATGGCGATGTGACCGTTCCCAGCTTTCACCGATCCGCCTGCGCCCTCGCCCAAACGTTGGTGCAACTCGATAGAGGGTTGCATTTCCCGCTCACCATAGCCGACGTGGCCGACCTTTAGGTTGCGGACCTCGTCCGTTCGGCGCGCCATCACCTTCATGCCGAGCAAGCGAGTATAGAAGTCGATCGATCGATCGAGGTCGGCGACCGGAAGCATCGTGTGGTGAATTCGAAAGGTGAGATCTTCGATAGACGTCTCATCGCTCATGAATTTTTCGTTTCTCTCCTGTTAAGCGTCCTGATGCCTAGAGATTGGCGACCATGTCTCTAGCGGGAAATGACTTCGAGATCAAGCCGTATTTCGAGGATCCGTCGATGAGCGGCTGGATCGTCGGGAGATCGAGCCGCTCTTGATATTGACCTTTCATCTTCATCCCTTGGATGAGAGGCAGCGACATCTTCGTGTACTTTGAGAGGATCTCGGCCGCGGGTTGCGGATTCTCATTCGCCCATCTGTTGGCTTCCCGGATCGATTCGGCGAAGGCTTTCGCCGCTCCGCGATTTTCCGCGACCCAGTCCCTAGTAGAAAACCATGCACCTTGCAGGACCGTCGGCGCGATCGGCTTCTTATCGAGCAAGACGAGGTAGGCTCCGCCCGCGACCGCGTCGCTGATGAACGGATCCGGTGCGCAAATACCGTCGATTTGTCCGCGTTGCAGCGCCAGCGGCTCCACCGGGAGTGGGATTTCCCGCCATTGCACGCTTTTCGAGTCACCGCCATTGTTGTCGATCCACGCGCTGGTCGCGAGATAACCGATGCCCTTCGTCGTGCCCGTCGCCATCGTCTTCCCGTTGAAGTCCTTGCCCAGCCTCATTGCCGGATCGCGAACGGCGATTGCAAACGTCGGGACCGTGCTCGAATGGAGTTCTCCGGGAGCAAGCAAGACGAATGGAATTCCCTTATCGTGCGCGATGACGAGTACGACGACGTCGGCTATGGCGATGTCGATGTCGCCGGCAAGCATCGCCGAACCGAGCGCTGCGGCGTTGCTGATGCCGGTCGAGATCGACGCCGTGAGCCCGCGCTTGGCAAAGAAGCCTTGGTCTTGGGCATAGAATGAGCCGGCGGTTGCCTCGCCGGAAGCAGGGCAGCCGATCCGGACCGCCGTCGAGTTTTGCGCAAGGACAGGACGCGCTACCGCTGCGGCACCCGCGCCGACATACAGGCTGAGAGCGCGACGCCGGTTCACGCGATTTTACGCCGGGATCGGCGGTGCCGTCCCTTGGATCTGAACGCGGAAGCCTGAGCGCACGTGCGGATAGTAGTCCCAAATGGCCCGATGGTGCGCGCAGCGGTTGTCCCAAAACGCGATCGAGTGCGGCTGCCAGCGGAAGCGGACTTGAAAGTTCGGGTGCTGGCAATGCTCCGTGAGGAAATCGATGACGTGGTTGCTCTCTAACTCCGTCAACTCGTTGATCTTCGTGACGACGGCACCGGTAAAGTAGATCAGTTTCCGCCCGGTCTCCGGATGCTTTGCTATGAGCGGATGGACGGAGACGGGCGGGATGTTGTCCGCCGTCCGCTCGAAGACGCGCGAACCGTCGTGGGTAGCAGTCAACCCTTGGAGGTACGACTTCATGCGCGGCGTGAGAGCGTCATAGGCCGCATACATGCTCGCGAACATCGTGTCGCCGCCGCCGTTGGGCGGGACCGTGTGCAGGTACAGAATGCTGCCCATAGGCGGAATCGCGGCGCAAGACTGATCGGTATGCCAGGTTTCGCCTGAAACGGCCGTCGAGTGTTCATCGAAATGGAATTTGCGTACGACGGGATCCTCAGGTAGGGCGCGCGAGTGCGTGACGCTTCCCCCGACGCTTTGGTGCAGCTTCCCGAAGTGTTCGCCTAAGGCTTTTTGCGCGGCGTTGTCGATGTGTTGATCGCGGAAGAAGATCACCAGATGCTCCATGAGGGCGTCATGGATCTCCCGTACCTGATGGGGTTCGAGCGGTTTGGTGAGGTCGATCCCGGCGATCTCCGCGCCGATATGCGGCGACGCCGGCGTGACTTGAATGGATTGGTAGGTAATCATCGATGCTGCCTTATCGCGCTAGTCGAGCGCGTATCCCATCTCGTAGTGCTGGTAGATCCCGTCGAAATAAAACCATCTCATACGAGCGCTTTCGTAGGCCCAATGGATGGCAAGTTGCTTGAGCTCGTCGGTCGTGCAATATTTCTCGAGCATGTCGAAGGCACTGCCGCCGTGGCCGTTATCCCCGTCCGCCTCGATGTGCAGCCAGAAATGCTCGAGGTCCGCTTCGTCGAATTTATAGATGTTGCGAAGCGCAGGCAGCACTTTGGAGTACAATCTGGGCGACTGCGATTCGGTCCCCATGACCGCCGCGACGCCGGCGATCCACGAAGGCTCACGCGCCGCCATGCGGAGAAAGCGCGTCCATGCCTCCGTGGAGGGGAGACCGCGTCCGCGTTTGATCGCACCGATGTCGCCGCCGTTCGCTTTGGCGAAGCGCAACACGATGTCGAGGTGTGAGTGGGAGTCGTCGGACTCCTCGCGATAGTTTTCCATCTGCATCCGAAGTACGTCTTTGGGTATGCCGTCGTGCGCGCAGACGTCGAAGAAGAGGGGCAGCACGTTGCTCACCCAGTGGTAGTGCTCCGTGGCCCATCCGCGCAGGGCGTGGCGGCTAAGCTCGCCCTTGGCCCATTTCTCCGTCATCGGATGGTCGGCGCAATGGCGCCGTAAAATCGCGGCCTTCAGGTCGTCGCGGAACGTCCCGGCAGGGCGAAGGGCCTCGGTTTGTAACATAACGCCTCGAGGAAGTGGATATTGTATCCATATCTTCGCACAGCCGAAGAGCAGCAGTCAATGGCCATTTATCGTTGGCCGGGTGCGCGGGACAGCGGGACGCTTGAAGCCAGAATGCCGCTTAGGTCGAAATGTTGCTCGATGATTCCGTGATTGTATGCGAAATCAAGTGGCCGCTGCATCTCGGTCAGCGAGACCGTCTCGGCGGTTGTGGAACGTAGACCGCGTCCGAGCAGCACGGGATCTTGGCCCGTAAACGCGGCAACCATATCGATCGTCGCGGCCTGATGTGCATTGGTATAGCGTGCAGCCTCGGTAAGCCCGTTCACAAAGCCTTTGACCACGTCCGGATTTTTCGCCACGAAGTCAGCGGTTGCAACCCAGCATGAGAGCAGAAAGCGGGGACCAACCACGTCGTATGGTGTGCCCAGTTGGCGAAAATTCCCCGTCTCTAGGGCAGCGGTCAAGAACGGCGGCTTGAGCACCGCCGCATCGATTCGGCCCGCTTCGAGCGCGGCAAGCTGTGCCGTCGAGGTTAGCTCAATCGTGTGCAGCGACTTCCCATCTCCGCCATGCTGATCGAGCCACGCTCGCGTCGACACCATCGCGATGTCATTGGGGGCATCACCGCCGACGATCTTGCCGTTGAGGTCGCGCGGACGCCGTATCGTTGAGTCTTTCCTGACGAGCAAGAACGCATCGGGATGGTCGCTCGCGTAGATTGAAGCCGGTGCTATGATACGCAACGGGAGGCCGCGCGCGTACGCCTGAAAGACCGGCCATAGACTGCCGGAGCCGAAATCTGCGGAGCCGCCGAGGACTGCAGCATAGATTGCCGAGCCACTTCCCAGCGCAACGATGTCGGCCTGAATGCCGTACTTGCTGAAGAGATTGGAACGTTGCGCATACAGCACGGACTTCGCGCCGTCGGCCGGTACTTCGAGAACGCGCACCGTCGTGAGGTGCTGGGCCGCTGCAGCGCCCCAGGACGCGATGAATGCCCCAAGCGATGCGCCTGCGGCTCGTTTGACGAAATCGCCGCGACCTATCGTCATTCCGTTAGTTCATGCGACGACGACCGGTGCTTTGTCGTGGTCGGTGAAATTCTTTCCGGCATCAAAGCGGATGACGTCGTTCGTTTCAGGGCCGCGCACGATGCCGTGCGGATCACGACCTTCTTGCACGGCCTTCATGGAATCGAACGCTAGCTTGCGCCACATGATGATGCCGCGATCCGACGAACCGAGGACCTCGCGGGTGCGATCGTGGATCAGGCCCTGACTCTCCTGGGCAGCGCGATCCTGGTCATCCGACGAAAGTCCCCACCAGCCGTCCTCGACGCGTTTGTAAACGCCGCGCACCGTGGTCTGAAAGCCGCGGCATTCGCGTTTGTGCGGGCCGTCATTCTTGAACCGGCTTTCGACGAAGAACGTCATTGTCGAGTAGTCGTCGACCGGCACGCGAATATGGAGGAACTCGCTCGGAATGCTGCCGGCCCGGGCGTTGAACCGGCGCGTCGACGATGGAAAGATGTCGTGAACGATGTTGACGTTGCCGCCGGGGTATTCGGATTGCGTGCGAAACCCGTACCACGTCTTGACGAACTCTACTTCGGGGCGCTTTAGAGCGATCGACGGATAGACGGAGGCATGCAGCGACATGCTGTGATAGGCATCGACACCGTTTTCGGCACGCTGAACCCAGTTGCAATGATCCTCGGCGGCCCAAATCGTCCGGTCGCAATCGTCGAGAAAGAGAAGATCGTAGCGGGGTAGGGTCGGCGCCGGCTCGGGTCCGAGATAGGCGAACACCAGGCCGGCCACGACTTGGACCCTCGCCGCGCGCTGACGCACCTTACCGGGGAGTTTGCTGTCCGGCGGTTCTGCGGGCATTTCAAGGCAGCGCCCGCCGGCATCGTACAACCAGCCGTGGTAGCAGCAGCGCAGCCCGCGCTCCTCGACCCGTCCGAATTCGAGCGACGCTCGACGATGCGCGCAGGTACGGTCGAGCATGCCGATGTTGCCGGCACCATCCCGGAATACTACAAAATCCTCACCGAGGTGCCGCACCGTCACGGGCTTCTTTTGGATTTCTTCGGCAAAGCCGACCGGCCACCAATAACGCCGCAGCATCTCGCCGCCCGGCGTTCCGGGACCGACGCGGGTCAACATCTCGTTCTGTTCAGGGGTCATCGCATTCTCCAAGTGAACCGGCGCGTGCAAATTTTGCTTTTCACGAGCGCGCGCCCTCCGGCGGCCACGGGCGCGTCAGATCGCCGTTGTCAAAGACGTACTGCGCGACGTCGACGGCGCGTGCGAACCACACGTCGGAAAAGGTTTGAAAGTAGCGGAAGAGCTGGTCGAAGACCGCGACGACGAGCGGCCGGCCGCCCGCGTGAGCGTGGATCGCGATGCCGATCAGCGAGATCGGCTCGTGCGCGCGGAGAAAGTCGAACGTGTCCTTGTAGACATCGAGCAACACGCGCGGGCTCGCGCGCAGGACGCGATTGTCGGAAAAATCGGTCGCCGGAAACGCGACGAGCGGTTTGCCGTTTTCCCTCGTCAATCGCGGCAGATCGAAGTCGCTCGCGTCGCCGTGATAGAGCAGCCCCTCGTCGGCGACGATGCCGTGGGTGTGCTCGGTGAACGAGAGGGCGGGCGAGTACCAGCCGCGCGGCCGTGTCCCGGTCGCCCTTTCGATCACGTCGAGTGAGTGCCGGATCGCGGCGCGTTCCTCGGTTTGCGTCATGTAGACTTGCAGCTGGTCCTGCGTGTAGCCGTGTGCGGCGATCTCGTGGCCGCTCCGGACGATCTGAGCCGTCGCTTGCGGATAGAGCTCAGCGCAGCGGGCGTTCATTGCGAAGGTCCCGGGGATGCCGCAGCGGTCGAGCAGGCTCAAGATGCGCCAGACGCCGACGTTCCCGCCGTACTCGGCCCACTTCCGTCCCGCGTAGTCGACTTGCCCGGGCCGCAAGTTCGTCGCGTGCACGCCGTATTGCGGGGCCGTCCCTTCAGCCCACGTTTCAAACGGCGAGGTGACGACGATCGCGATCCGCTTACCGCCGGGCCAGGTCGTCACGTCACGAAACGCCAAGGAGCGACCGGTGTTGACGCAACTCGATCAACTTGTGGATCTCGAGTCGACGGCGATTCTCGTCGTCGACATGCAGAACGATTACTGCTCTCCCGAGGGATCAGTGGCACAGCGTGGCCACAGCGTCGCGATGATCGATGCGATGCTCCCCCGGCTTCAGCGTTTCTTGGACGGTGCCCGAAGGGCCGGCGCCAAGATCGTCTTTGTCCAGTGCATTCACGAGCCTTCGACCGACTCTGCCGCGTGGCTGTTTCGTCACGGCGGGAAGCCTCAGGCGCATTGCCGTCGCGGGACCTGGGGCGTTGAATTTTACGGCGTCTCGCCGGTCGAGGGCGAGCCCGTGGTGGTCAAACACCGCTACAGTGCCTTCGTCGGAACGAGACTGGAATCGGTCCTGCATACCTTGAACATCAAGACGCTCGTGATGACGGGCGTAGGGACGAACGTTTGCGTCGAGTCGACGGCACGCGACGGATTCATGCGTGACTACAACATCGTCTTTTTGTCGGACTGCACGGCCACGAGCACGCAGGAAGCGCACGACGCGACGCTCGCCAACATGCGCCAGTTCTTCGGGATCGTCGCGACGTCCGATGACGTTCTCGCGGCTTGGGGTCAATCCGCCGCGATCGGTTTCGAACCGCGGATCTGGATGCGGTAGCCCGAGCGAACGTGCGGGTAGTAGTCCCAGATCGCGCGATGGTGCGCACACCGATTGTCCCAGAAGGCGATCGAATGGGGCCGCCAGCGGAAGCGAACCTGAAAATTCGGATGCGCGCAATGTTCGGTCAGGAACGCGATGAGGTGGTTGCTCTCTAGTTCGGACAGCTCGTTGATCTTCGTGACGACCGCGCCGGTGAAGTAGATGACCTTGCGTCCGGTCTCGGGATGCTTGGTGATGAGCGGGTGCACGGATACGGGAAGATTGTTGGTAGCGGTCCGAGCGTAGCCGCGAGAGGCGTCGTGCGTGGCGGTCAAGCCCTTCAGGTACTCTTTCATCCGCGGCGTTAACGCCTCATAGGCAGCGTACATGCTCGCAAACATCGTATCACCGCCGCCGTTGGGAGGCACCGTGTGCAGGTACAAGATGCTGCCCATCGGCGGGACGGCGGCGACCGATTGGTCCGTGTGCCAAAGCTCGCCCGAGACTTCCTTCGAGTTCGCATCGAAATGGAGCGCGCGCACGGCGGGGTCGTCGGCCATGACTTTTGAGTGCGTTCCGTCGCCCGCGACGTGAATGTGCAGCTCGCCGAAATGGCGTGCAAGCGCTTTGTGCGCTTCGAAATCGATCGGCTGGTCGCGGAAGAAGATCACCAAGTGCTCGAGGAGCGCGTCGTGAATCTCTTGGACTTGCCTGGGGTCGAGTGGCTTCGTGAGGTCGACGCCGGCGATCTCTGCGCCGATGTGCGGCGATGCGGGAGTGACCGTAATCGACTCGTAAGTGACCATTAGCGCCAGATGATTTCGCGAGCGTCGAACGGCTTATCGAGCATGTGTGTGCGGACCATCGCGTCGATCACCGGCTGCACGTCTCGCGCGTCCAACGTGTTGGCCGTGACGATCCGAGAGACGGTCTTCGCCCGCTGCGGATCCAACCCGACGAAATCGGCTAGGAGACCGGACGTCTCGACGAGGTGCACGTTCACGTAACGGGATGACTGCTCCAGGACGCGCTTGAACGCCAAGATCGACGAGCGGTTGGCGTCGAGGTAGGCGCGATTGCCGTAATAGACCGATTCTAGGAAGCGGGGCGCGATCGCGCCGTACACCGGCGCGAGGACGCGCTCCTTTCCGGAGTCGACCGCGTCGGTGATGAACGGCTTGATGAGGACGCCGGCTTGCACGCGCCCCTGTTCGACGGCCGGTGCAGTGGCGGAGATGCTGATCTCGACGAGTTGGGCGCTGCGCACGTCCATGCCGTTTTGATCGAACCACGAGCGGATCGCGACTTCGCTGATGTCCCCAAGGGTCGAGACCGCAATAGCCTGGCCGGAGAGATCCTTTGCCGACCTGAACGGGGAGTCGCTCTTAACCCCCAAGACGGCGTCGGGGGTCTTCGGGTCGTAGACCGCCGACGGCGCGACGATCTGGAATGGAATGCCTTTCGCGTGCGCCAGGATGATTGCGACGACGCTGGACTTCCCGACGTCGATCGAGCCGCCGAGGACGCCGGCGACGACGGCGCCGCCGCTCATTTTGATCGTGCTGACGTCGAGGCCGGCTTTCGCGAAAGCGCCGGTTTGCTCGGCGTAGAGAACCGGCACGATGCCGTCGGCCGGCGAACTGGCGATACGAATCGTGACCAAGTCTGCCGCACTGCTGCGAAAGGCCAGCGGTGGCTGCAAGAGGAGCACGAGGAAGACGGCGGCGGCCAGGGACGCTCTGGAGAGAGCTCTCACGAGTGCTTGTTCACCTTTGCGAGGTACTCCGGTGACGTACTCGAGACGACGGTCGCATAAGTGGGCGGAAGCCACTTTTCGTCCGGGAGGAACGAAAAGAAGCCGGGCTTGACGCGCTTCTGGATCTCTTGCAGGACGGCGCGGTGCTCCTCCACGCTGCGCCACTCGCCGATCAGGTAGAAGTGGTCGGGATCGGTGGTGTCGCGGCAGAGGACGCCGTCCTTCACTTGCGCCGCGGCCTGATGCATGATGTTGTCGTCGGAGTAGTCGAACTCGTTGAACGCGATGATGAACTCATCGCCGCATCCCGGTTTTACTCTGAAGTCGTAGACGTGAAGGACGTTGCCTTCTTCGGCCAGCGCGACCAGCGGCATCTGCTAATTCTCCTGGTACTAGGCGAGCGGATAACCTAGCTCGTAGTGCATGTAGATCCCGTCGAAATGGAACCAGCGCATCCTCGCGCTTTCGTGTACCCAGTGCAGGGCCAGCGCTTGGAGCTCAGGTGTCGTGCAATATTTTTCGAGCAGGTCGACGCCTTGTCCGCCGTGGCCCTCGTCTCCGTCGGCTTCGACATGCAGCCAGAAATGCTCGATGTCGTGCTCGTTGAATTTGTAGACGTTTCTGAGCGCGGGCAGGACCTTCGAGTACAGCATTGGTGATTGCGATTCCGTCCCGACGTTGAAGGCGACGCCGGCGATCCACGACGGTTGCGTCGCCGCGAAGCGCTGATAGCGCCACCATGACTCGGTCGACGGGAGGCCGCGTCCATTGACGATATCTTCCCGTTTGCCGCCGTTCGCTTCGGCGAACCTGAGCATGATGTCGATGTGCGAATGGCCCTCGTCGGACTCTTCGCGGTAGTTCTGCAGCTGAACGCGTACGACGTCCCTCGGAGCGCGCGCGCAAATGTCAAAGAAGATCGGGAGCGCGTTTGATACCCAGTGATACTGCTCGGTCGCCCAGCCGCGCATTGCGTTGCGGCTGAGTTCACCCTTGGCCCACTTTTCGGTCATCGGGTGGTTGGCGCAATGCCGCCGTAAAATCGTTTCTTTGATACGATCGCGAAACGTTGCCGTTTGTGATGGTGCCTCTATCGCCACTTGACGCGCCGCCTTCGTTCCGACATACTGTATACAGTACACTCTAGCGTAGGGGCACGCATCGTGCAAGTGGCGTGGGAGCAATCTTGATCACGGGCGGCGCCGGCGGAATTGGCACCGCGATCGCACGGGAGCTGATCGACTTGGGCCATCGGGTCGTCTCACTCGACCGCGTCGCTTCGCGCCTCGCGACGTCGTCCGCGATCGTCGATGTCGCCGACGAGGCTGCCGTGGCGAACGCAGTGCGTGATGCCGCTGATGCGCACGACGGAATCGACGGCCTGGTCTGCGCGGCGGGAACGGTAACCGAATCACCCGTCGAGGACATGTCGCTCGCCGATTGGCGCCTCGTTACCGACGCCTCGCTGACCGGGACGTTCCTCGCGACGCGCGCGGTCCTTCCATATATGAAGCGTAAGCGGCGCGGGAAGATCGTCGCGATCTCATCGGGGTACGGGAGTAAAGGCTATCGTCACGGCGCGCACTACGCAGCGGCCAAAGCCGGGATCGAGGCTTTCATCAAGTCGGTTGCCCTCGAAGTGGCGGCCGACGGGATCACCGCCAACGCGATCGCACCGGGTCCGATCGAAACGCCGTTCCTCGATCTCGTCCACGATCCCCAACGCTATGTTGCCGTCGCGCAGCAGATCCCCATGAAGCGGTTGGGCGTCCCGGCTGACGTCGCCGGCGCCGTCGTCTTCCTCCTTGGGGAGAAGAGCAACTATATCACCGGACAAGTCGTCCACGTCAACGGCGGGTTTTACATGCCATGAAGCTCGATATCGATACGCTCCGCGCCGAAGCCGGCGGCATCCACGATCAAACGCGCGTCGTCGCTAACCGCGTCTACTACGACCAGGCGATCTATGAAGCGGAAATCGAGAACATTTTCAGCCGGTCGTGGAATCTGCTCTGCCACGAAAGCGAGGTGGCGGAACCGGGTCAGTTCTTGACGATGCGCCTCGCCGATTCGCCGATCGTCATGGTCCGCGGCAAGGATCGCCGGCTGCGCGCTTTCTACAACACTTGCAGGCACCGCGGCGCGCGCGTCGTCATGGAAGAATGCGGGCAGAAGACGAGCCTTCGCTGCGCGTACCACTTCTGGGTTTATAATCTCGAGGGCGAGCTGATCGGGATCCCGGGAGAAGATGCGTACGACGGGACGGGATTCCGGAAAGAAGACTTTCCGCTCGTCGAGTTGCGCTGCGAGACGATGTTCGGGCTGGTGTTCGTAAATCCCGACCTGCGGGCGATGCCGCTCGAGGAATGGCTGGGTGAAGAGATCATCGAGACGTTGCGGACGCCGCTCAGCCTGGCTGAGTATACCGTCACGACGATACGCAGCACCGAGCTGGCCGTCAATTGGAAGGTCTTCGCGGAGAACGCGCGCGACGGCTATCACGTCCCGTTCGTCCACCCGTTCTTCCTAAAAGCGAGCCCGCCCGGCGAGTACAAGCTGTGCGCGAACGGACACGCGGTCCAACGCGTAGGAATCGATCGCAACGGGATGACGGAGGAGCTGTGGGATGCGATGCAGCGGGACCGGCTCCCGGGCATGGGGCCCCTCGACGGCTACGTCATGAATCTGTTTCCCGATGGATTCTTGATGGTGCGCTGTAATTTCGTCGCGATCGACGTGCAGCACCGGAGCGATCCGACGCATCTGCGTTTCGAGGAGCGCCAGCTGGGCGTCAACGGAGAGACGCCCGATGTGACGGAGCGGCGCGCCATGGGGCAAAAAGCATTCTTGTGGGATGCGCTCAACGCCGAAGACTTTCCGATCTTTGCCGCGCAACAGGAAGGCGTGATGTCCCGAGGGGTCGCGAACAGCATCATCGCGCGCGGTCGCGATACGACCACCGGATTGCGCGGCGACGACAATCGCTTGCGCCATTTTTGGCGTCAATGGCGCGAAATGATGGGGACCGACCGGAATGCATAAGCTTTCTCTGGGCGGGCTGAAGGACCGCCGCACCGCGAGCGAGGCGGTCGCCGAGTCGTTGCGCAGCGCGATCCGCAGTGGGAGCCTCGCCGACGGCTCCGAGCTCAACCAAGTCGCGCTCGCGGAGCACTTCGGGGTCTCGCGCGTTCCCGTCCGTGAGGCGATGCGCCAACTGCAAGCCGAGGGCTGGATCACCGCGCGTCCCCACCATCGCGCCGTCGTCCAGGCGCTCAGCCCCGAACGCATCCTCGAGATCCTCGAGCTGCGCGCCCTGCTCGAAGCGCATCTGATCGTCAAATCGATCCCGAAGATCGGCGACCAGCGGCTCGCGCGGCTCGAGCGTCTGTGCGAGCAGATGGACCGCCTAACCGATCATCAGCGCTGGCTCGAGGCGAACCGCGCGTTCCACCGTGAGCTCTACGAAGATTCAGGTGCCGAGACGACGATCGAGCTCGTTGAGCAGCTCAATGCGCAGGTCGAGCGCTACGTCCGCACGCGCGGTGACGGCATCGACCGCGGCGGCGAAGCCGGCGCCGAGCACCGCGCGATCATCGCAGCAGTCCGCGAACGCGATGCCCATGCTGCAAAGCATCTCATCGAAGCGCATATCGAACGTACCCGACAATTGGTCGCCCTTCGCATAGAGGAGAAAACCAGACATGCCGCTACCGTATAAGCGAAACGAAGTCAAAGACCGCGTGCGCGCGACGTGGCGCGGGATGTGCAGCGTTACGATCCCGTCGTTCACGACGGACTTCAAAGGCCTCAACGCCAAGGCGATCGCGCACGACGTACAGCTCGCCGCCAAACACGGCTTTTGGGGGACGCTGATCGCCTCTGAATCGGGGACGACGTTTAAGGAATATCTCCAGTTCATGGAGATTGCGTCCGAAGCCGCGCCCAAGGGCTTTGCGCTCGTCACGCATCTGAGTCACAATACCCTCGACGAAATGGTGGATGCCGCGAAGCGCGCGGAGGCGCTCGGCTTCGAGGGCGCGTTGCTCAACTATCCGCCGTCTTTCAGGCCGAAGTCGGCAAGTGACGTCGTTGCATTCAGCCGCGAGGTTGCCGAACAGACCGATCTCGCGCTGATTCTCTTCGCGGTCGCGACCTGGGGCTTCGGACAGCTCGATCCGGCGCAGTTCCCGCACGAGGCGATCGCCGAGATGGCGCGTTTCGAGACCGCGGCCGCAGTCAAATACGAAGCGGCGAATCCCGGGATGATCGGCGGGCTCGCCGACGTACGGCGCAAAGTCGGCAACAACGTGATCGTCGAGTGCCCGCTCGAACATTACGCGCCCGGCTTGATCGATTGGTACGGGATGCAGTGGATGGGGACGAGCTCGTACGAGTCGTACGCGGATCGCATCCCGCGCTGGTTCAAGCTGCTGCACGACGGCAAGTGGGACGAGGGGATGAAGCTCTACTGGAGTTATCAGCAGGCGCGCCAAGCGAAGACGGCCTTTCACGGGACGTTCCCCGGCGCGAATTTGATCCACCGCGTCGGCTGGAAGTACATGGCCTGGCTGCAAGGGTACAGCGGCGGCCTGCTGCGCATGCCGGTCATGCGCTTGCTGCCGGCTCAGATGCGTCAACTGCGTACGGCGTTTGCCGCATCAGGCTTCGACCTTCCGGAAAATGACGATGGATTCTGGGCGGGACGCTTCCCTACCGAGCAGACAACGCCTGAAGCCGTTCTCGCCGCAGCGGCGCGATGACGCTTGCGTTCGACGGCGAGACCTTAGCGAAACACCTATCGCACGCGCTTGCCCTGCAAGCGATGGAAGAGTGCTTCGCCACCGAAGCGCGCGGTGCGACGAAGCTCCCGCATCGCATCGATACGCCGACCGGCAAGGGGTTCATCCGCGTAATGCCGGCCGTCCTCGAAGACGTGATGGGGCTCAAGATCATGACGCTGGTCGAGGGGCTTGGAAATCGCTATCTGGTCCTCTTGTACGACGTCGCGACCGGCGAGCTGCTCGCGATGTTCGATGCGGACGAGCTCACGCGACTGCGTACGGCAGCCGTGACCGCGCTCGCCGGAAAGGCGCTGTGCCCGAGGCCGCCGTCGCGCATCGGGATGATCGGCTCGGGCTTCGAAGCCGTCGGCCACCTGCGCATGTTCGCGCATCTGTGGCCGCTCAGCGAAGTAACGGTGTTCAGCCCCAATGCTGCGCGTCGCGAGCAATTCGCGCAGGCGATGTTCGAAGAGCTTGCGATCAACGTCATCGCGGCACCGAGCGCCGATGAAGCGATCGCGAATCAACCTTGCGTGATCCTTGCGACCAAAGCGAAGACTCCCGTGATCGACGGCAATGCGCTCTCCCCGAAGACCGTGGTTCTTTCGATCGGCTCGACCCGTCTCGACTTGCGTGAGCTGGACGACCGTTCGATGCAACGCGCAGCGGTCGTCGTCGTCGACGGCGCGAAGGCCGTGATCTCCGAATCGGCCGACATCGCCGAGGCGCTGCAGCACGGCATCCTGCAAGAGTCGCAGCTCTTGGAGCTCGCGGCTCTTGCCGGCGGGGCGACGATTCCGCAACCGACGCGCGAGCGCGACCTCTTGCTCTTCAAGTCGGTCGGGACGGCGCTGCAAGACTTGGCACTCGCGCGCGCTCTCTATCGCGACGACAAAGTCCGGGCAAGCGGGGTCGACATCGGTGAGGTTACGGGGCTCAAGCCGTTTTCCGCGAAGGCCTTCCCGCCCAAGGTGCCTGCAATGCTCGATGCGAGGAGAGCGTAGCGATGCTGACCGAGTCGCGAAAGGTCCAGCCGAGGTCAGCAGACCTCCAGGAGCTGCACCGGCGTACGAGCGAGCAGCACTTGTACGAGTTCTGGTCGGAAGATTTTGAGGTAGCTCACGACGCGACCGAGCGTTTGGGGTTCTATACCCGTGCCGTCCCGCATATTTGGAAGTACTGCGACATTTGGCCGCTCCTCAAGCGTTCGGGCGAGTTGATCGATATGTATATGTCCGAGCGGCGTTCCCTGATCATGGTCAATCCCGCGCTGCACCCGAACGTAGCTACCGTGACGACCATGTTCGCTGCGTATCGAATCAACATGCCGAATGAGAAAGCCCCAGCGCATCGGCACTCGCCGAATGCGATCCGCTTGGGACTAACCGGCAACACGAACTTTACCGGCGTCGAGGGTGAAGACATCACCTTTGGTCCTGGGGATCTGGTATTGACCCCGCACGACACCTGGCACAATCATGCGAACGGCGGCGATTCCGACGCAGTCAACCTGAGCGTCCTCGATATGCCGCTGGTCAATACCCTAAATGCGACGTATTTCGAGCACGAGTACACCGAAGAGGAAGCCGGCCGGCTCGTACGGCGGGAGTTTCAGTCAGCTCGCTTTCCCACAGACTACTCGAAACGGATCTATGGTAAAGGCGGGCTCATGCCTCGGATCGTCGACCACGTTCGCGGGACCGGAAACAGTTCGCCGATGTACGTCTACCGTTGGGAAGCGACACGGGAGCTTCTTGAAGATCTGCGCTCGCACGATGGCAGTCCGTATGATGCCATTATCCTCGAGTACGTTGATCCGACTACCGGCCGGCCTGTCTACACGACGATGACGTTCTTCGCTCAAATGCTGCGGCCGAACGAGCGGCTCTTACCCCAACGGCAAAATGCAAACCGGATCGTCACGGTTTTAGAGGGACGTGGACATTCGTTCGTCGGCGAGCACCGTTTTGCATGGGAACCGTTCGACACGTTCTGCATCCCCGGCGGCGAGTGGGCTCATCACGTCAACGAAACCCCAAACGGCGACGCTATTCTGTTCGTCTCCAGCGATGAGCCGGCGCTGCGCAATCTCGGCTTCATGCTCAAACACGGCAGGACACCGACGGGCGATGTCGTCGTCTTGGGCTAAACAGAAAGAAGAGTCGATGAAGATCGTTCGCCGTTTTTTCCGCGCTGCTGCCGCGATCCTCACGCTGGGTGCGCTCGGACTTGCCTCCGCCGCGCATCGCGCCGAGGCGGCCGACCCGATCGAGATTCATGCGATCCTCGCCGTGACCGGTGGTGCGGCATTCCTGGGCCGTGCCGAGACGGCCGCGTTGCGCGCCTTTGAGGAATCGGTCAACAAGGCCGGCGGAATCAAAGGCCGGCAGCTGAAGATCGTCATCGACGACGACCAAACCAATCCGCAGATCGCCGTCCAGTTCATGAATCTGGCGCTGGCGAAGCGTCCGTCGATCGTGTTCGACGGCGGCCCAGCGACGACGTGCCGCGCGACGTCCGCGCTGCTGGGCGCCGACGGCCCGATGCTCTACTGCTTTACGCCGTTCATAAAGCCGGTTCCGGGCAGCTTCGTCTTTTCGTCGGCGTACTCGTCGGATGCGATCCTCGGCGTCTCGCTGCGCTATCTGCGCGATCGCGGCTTCAAGAAGATCGCGGTGCTCAACGGAACGGACGCGACAGGGCAAGACGCGGACGAGATCCTCAACGATCTGATCAAGACCCCCGAATTCGTCAACGCCGGCGTCTCCTTCGTTTCCTATCAGCATTTCAACCTGAACGAGGTCACGGTGAACGCGCAATTGGCCCGGATCAAAGCCGCCGGGCCCGAGGCGTTGATCGCCTTTACGACCGGGACGCCGATCGCGACCGTATTCCACGGATTGCAGGATATCGGACTCGACGTCCCGGTCGTCACGTCGCCCGGTAACATGTCGTACGCGCAGATGGAATCCTACAAAGGACTCATGCCCAAGGAACTGCTCTTCGCGGGTTCGCCGCTGTTCGTCCCCGATCAAGTCACCGACGTCGGCGTGAAGAAGGCCGTCCTCGCGTTCGCCGATGCGCTCAAGTCGCAAGGGCAACGTCCCGATCTGCTCAACGTCGTCGCGTGGGATCCGATTAATCTGATCGCAAGCGCGATGCAAAAGATCGGTGCCGACGCCTCGGCGGCAGCCTTGAAGAGCCAAATTTCCGATATCCGGAATGTTCCTGGCGTGCTCGGCCGTTATGATTTTCGCGCGACGCCGCAGCGCGGCATCTCCGCGAACTGGGTGATCGTCGAGCGCTGGGACCCCGACAAAGATGCATTTGTCGCCGTTAGCAAGCCTGGAGGACGTCTCTAATGGTCAAGTCTGCCGAACAAGTCGCCGGTGCCGCTCTGCGCTGCCGGGGCGTGCACCATCTGGCGCTCAATACCGACGACATGAAGATGACGATCGATTTCTACGCGAACGTCCTCGGGATGCCGCTTGTCCACGCTTCACGCGTCCCGCCCGGGGTGGGGACCAAGCAGAATCGCGGCAACCCGCCGTTCGAGAACTTACGTCATTACTTTTTCGACATGGGCAACGACAGCTTACTCGCGTTTTTCGAGATTCCGAAAGGTGCGAAGCCCAAGGGTGATCGCGATGCGATCGCCGCCATGCAGCACTGCTCGTTCGCCACGAGCGCCGAAACGGCCGAGGCGATCATCGGGCGGCTCAAGGCGAGCGGGATCGAGATGCTCGGACCGCTCTCGCCCCTGCCGGGCCTACTCTCGGTTTATTTCTTCGATCCCAACGGCGTCCGGCTCGAGATCAGCTGGCGTCCCATCGACGGCGAAGGCGACGTTCACGTGATCGAGAGTACGAAGCAGACGCGCGAAGAGGCACTCGTCGAACTGCGCACGCTTCACGATGACGCGCAATGGCTGGCACGCGTAACGCAAGGTTACCAAAGCTAGGAAGGTCTGAGGGGATGCGTACGCTGATCGCACTCGCTGCCGCACTTTGCATCGGGATCGCCTCGAGCCGTGCATCGGCCGCAGCAGATCTGGTGAAGGTGACCGTCGGGACGACGGGGAGCCAGAGCGACGCGCCGCTCGACATCGCGATCGAGAAGGGCTACTTCCGCGACGAAGGGCTCGAGGTCGTCCTCAACACGTTCGACAGCGCGTCGAACATGGTCTCGCTCGTCGGCACGGGTCAGCTCGATATCGCCGCCGGGAACGTCTCGCCGGGCTTGTTCAACGCGGTCGAGCGCGGGATCGATTTGAAGATCGTCGCGAGCAAGTCTTCCGAGCCGAAGGGATATGGCTACAGTTCGCTGCTTGTCCGCAAGGCGTTGTGGGATAGCGGAAAAGTCCGCTCGATCAAGGACCTGCGGGGCTTGAAGGTCGGCGAGCCGTCGCTGCGGTCGAACCTGGTGGAATATGCGCTCGAAAAGGGCGGTTTGACGCTGCGCGACGTTCAGGAGGTTCAACTTTCCTTCGGAGACCAACTCGTCGGCATCTCCAGCGGATCCCTCGACGCGGCGATGCTGGCCGAGCCGTGGGTAACGCGGGCGCTGGCGACGGGCGGCGTCGTGCGCCTCATCCAAGGCGACGTCATCGCCCCCAACCACATGATGACCTCGATCATCTACGGCGGGCCGTTCATGAAGAGCAAGCCCGATGCCGCTCGCAAGTTCATGGTGGCGTACATAAAGGGGGTGCGCTACTATAGCGACGTCCTCGACAATGGACGCATCGCGGGCTCGAAGGCGGACGACGTCATCGCGATCCTGATGAAGTACACCGGAATCAAGGATCCGAGCATCTATCGTTCGATCACGCCGAACGGAGTCGATCCGAACGCACGCGTCAATATCGAGAGCCTCAAACGCGATCTGCAGTTCTACAAAGACTTCGCGCTGGTGAAGACGGATGTCACGGTCGAGCAAGCCGTCGATCTGTCGTATGTCAACGACGCGCTCAAAACGCTCGGTCCGTACCGGCCGCAGCGCTAGAAGAAGGCGCCATGTCCGTCGTCATCGTCACGGGTGGTACGTTCGGTATCGGGAAGGCGATAACGATCGAGTTGGCCAAGCGCGGCCACAAGGTCGTCGCATTCGGACTCGACGCGCGCCAACACACGAGCATCGCGGAGAACGGGACGGCGCTGGTCCGTGCCGAGGCGGAGAAGGAGAAGCTTGCGGTCGATGCACTCGAGGCTGACGTCTCGCAGGCCGCCGACGTGCAGCGCATCGTCGATTTCACCCGCGAGAAGCACGGGCGTATCGACGCGCTGGTGAACAACGCCGCAATCGGGCCGCTCGGCACGATCCTCGACACATCCGAAGAGCTCTGGGACCGCGTCATCGAGGTCAATCTCAAGGGGTACTATCTCACGTGCAAGGCCGTGCTGCCCCACATGATCGCACAGGGCGGCGGCTCGATCGTCAACGTCGGCTCGGGCGCGGGTTGGGGAAAGCCCAACATGTTTGCCTACGCGACGAGCAAAGGCGGCATCTTCGCGCTCAGCGCGGCGCTCGCATACGATCATTTCCATCAGCACATTCGCGTGAACACGGTCGTCCCCGGCGGCGGCGGGCTCGGGACCGGGATGAGCAAAGGCCGCGCGCAGACCGGGCTCCAGATGTTTACGCCGGGCGGCTACACGGGCAGCGTCTCCGGACGGACCGGCACCCCCGAAGACATCGCCTACACGGTGTGCTTCTTGCTTTCACCGGAAGCGGACATCATCTCAGGCGCGATCTTCGACGTCGGCTGTTTCGCATATCAAGGCGGCCCGATCCCGCCAAGACCGAAAGTGGAGGTTTCATGAAACTCGTCATTGCGGCGGCGCTCGCCGTCGGGCTCCTCGTCCCCTCGACGTCCGTTGCGCAGACGACGAAGCTCAACATCGGCTACCCGCCCGCGAACGACTTCCTGCCGGCGTTCGTCGCCAAGGACCAGGGATTTTTTGATAAGCGCGGCCTGGACGTGACCATGACGCCGCAGCGCGTCGTCAGCAACATCCCGGTCGCGCTCAGCTCGGGTGCGCTCGATATCGGGGCGCTCCCGCCGACGGTCATCTTGGGAGCGCGCGACGGCGGGCTCGATTTGGTCGCGATCGCGGGGATCAGCCGCCAGTCGCGCGAGCACCCGACGATCAGTCTGCTCGTAAACAAGAGCTCCACGATTCGGACGGCGAGCGACCTCCAGGGGAAGAAAGTCGGAGTTCCCGGTCTCTATGGCGGCATCGATTTGATGCTCCGGATGTGGCTGATGGAAAAGAAAGTTCCTCTCACGGCCGTGACCTTCGTCGAGCTGCCGTTCCCGGCGATGGCCGAGACGCTCGGCCGGCAGCAAGTCGACGCGGTTGCGACGATCGAGCCGACCCGCTCGCGAATCATGGCGACGGGCAATGCATACAAAGTCAGCGACTATGTCGGCGATCTGACCGACGACGTGTGCTTGATCACTTGGGGTACGACCCGTGCTTGGGCAACCAATCACCGCGACACGATCGCGCGCTTCCTGGCCGCTCTCGCCGAGGCGCAGACGTTCATGTCGGCTCATCCCGAGCAAGCCGTCGCGATCGAGACGAAGTTCCTCGGTTTCGCCGGACCGACGGCGACGTTCTCGCCGAAGCTGAACCCTAGCGATTTTCTCTTCTACGCGAACGGGATGCGCTCGATCGGACTGTTGAAGCAGAACGTCGACTTTTCGACCTTGATCTATCGCTGATAGATGGTCGAACTCAGAAGAGACCTTCACTATTACGAGCTCAAGGAGCAGATCGAAGAGTTTCTCTACGATGAAGCCGAGCTGCTCGACGAACGCCGGTTTTCGGAATGGCTCGATGTCCTCGCGGACGACTTGGTCTACTTCATGCCGTTGCGCCGCAACGTGAAGTACGGTGAGCACGCAGCGCGCGAGAACACGCGCGTCGGTAAGGACATCAGTTGGTTCGACGAGGACAAGTGGACGCTCGCGAAACGCGTCGAACAGCTCCTAACCGGGGAGCATTGGGCCGAAGAGCCGCTCTCGCGGGTCTGTCATATCGTGAGCAACGTCCAAATCCTCGACGCCCGGCCGTCCGCGCGAGACGCGCGCGAAGTCGTAGTGCGCAGCCGGTTCTTGATCTATCAGAACCGCATGGAAACCGAGACGAATCTCATGGTCGGCAAACGGACGGACGTCTTGCGAAAAGAGTCCGGCGGATGGAAGCTGGCCCGGCGCGAGATCACGCTCGATCAAAGCGTCTTACTGTCCAAGAACCTCACGGTGTTCTTTTAGGGCCGTTGTCCGTCTGCATATTGACTTTGAAACAAAGCTATTCTATAAAGGCTTAAATGTCGGAATACGAGCTCAACCGGGCCATCCATCATATCTACACCGACCGCGAGCTGACCAAGGCTTTTGCAGCCGGCGACACAGCCGTGCTTGCCGGGTTCGATCTGACCGCGGACGAACGGCGGGCGCTCGCGGAACGCGACTTCCCGGCGCTTTGGGCGCTCGATGCTCACCCGGTCCTGCTGTTCCATCTCTCCGCCGTCCTCAACCCGCGCGAGTGGTACCTCGAGCACGTCGTTCCGAAGATCAAGGGCGTCCCGAATAAATATTACGACTACTATGGCGCTCCCGGTTGAGCAGATGCGGCCGGTAACGCAGCACCGGCCGCGCATCGGTCCAAGGCTGAGCCACGTGAACATTCACGTGTGGCGGCTCCTAGTCGGCGTGATCCTCGTCGGCTTGTGGTGGGCCGTCGCCGTTTTCGCCGGGCAGCGCTTCTTGCCGACGCCGTGGGAAACCGTGAAATCGGGGATCGAGATCATCGGGAACGGGACTGTCCCGGTCGCGACCCTCGACACGCTCGTCGTCTTCATTTCCGGTTACGCGATCGCGGCGGTCCTCGCGATCCCGCTTGGTCTGTTCATGGGCGGCTTCCGCGTCCTCGGCGCCGCGCTCGAACCGTATACCGATGCGCTGAGCGCGATGCCGCGCGTCGCGTTCATCCCGGTGATCATCGTCTTCTTGGGCTTGGGCTTTGCGGCGAAGATTTCGATCGTCTTCCTCGGCGCGGTCATGCCGATCCTCATCAACACCTACCAAGGGGTCCTCAATTGCGATGGCGAGCTGATCGAGATGGCGCGCTCCGCGGGGGCGAGCGATCTGCAGATTTTTCGCAAGATCATGCTTCCCGGCGCGCTTCCCTACATCACCTCGGGGCTGCGGATCGGCGCATCGCTCGCGCTGATCAACACGGTCGTCGCCGAGCTCTACACGGCCGTGCATGGTTTGGGCGGCTTGCTCTCGATCTACGGCAACAGCTTTCGTATGGCACCCTACTTCGTCGTCGTCTTCGTTCTCGCAGTGATCGGCGTTATCGTGATGCAATCGCTGAAACTCTTGGAGCGCAACATGGAGCGCTCTCGCTACAAAGGATGATATGGCCCAGATCGTAGCGGTCGTCGCGTCGACCCACAATCCGCGCATCTTCTGGAATCGCGACCAGGCCGACAAGAACGACATGGACGCGCTCTACGCGACCTTCGCCGACCTGCGCGGGATGCTCGCGCGCTCTGCGCCCGATGTGATCGTCGCCGTAGCCAACGATCATCTCGACAATTTCTTCTTCGATCAAATGCCGACGTTTTCGGTCGGGACGGGTCCGCTGATCGAGGGGCCGTTTTGGTACGAAAGCGAGATCATGCACCTGCCCCACTACCGCGCGGCGGTGCAGCAAAAATTCGCGCAGCACGTGCTGCGCACCGGCGTCGAGGCCGGGGTGCAGTTCACGCAAGTCCGCGAGCTGCACATCGATCACGCGTTTACGCTGCCGCTGTCCTTCGTTCGGCCGCAGTCCGATTTGCCGATCGTCCCGATCATGACGAACGTCTTCGGGTATCCGATCCCGAGCAGTCCTCGCTGGTTCGAGCTGGGGCAGTTTCTGCGCCGGACGATTGAGGCGTGGCCGGGCAAAGAGCGCGTTGCGATCGTCGTCTCGTTCAATATGACGGTCGAGGTCGGCGGCCCCAAGATGGGCAACTACAACTTTGACTGGATGCGCGCGACGCTGGAGCTGATGCGCGCTGGGAAGCTCGAGGAGATCCTGCGCTTCACGGTCCCGCAGCTCATCGCGGAAGGCAACTCCACGGCGGAATTTCTCAACTATGTCGCGGCTCTCGGGGTGGTCGAAGACAAGCCACCGGATTTCATCCAACACAAACCCGTAAAGGGCGTCGGGACCTGTCCCGTCGCGTTTTGGTCGCTGACATGAACAGACGTACGTTTACTACGGCCGCTCTCGCGAGCGCAGCGGCCGCAACGCTTCCGTTCGGCGCACGCGCGGCCGATACGTTCCGGATCATCATCACCGAGACGGAGACGCCGCTCGTCCCGAATTCCGTCGAAGATCTCGCGCTGCGTCTGGGCTACTACAAGAAGGCGGGGGTCGACGTCGAGCTCATCCGCGTCTCGCAGACGCCGTCGGCGATCGCTGCGCTGCGCTCGGGGCAAGGCGACATGGCGAACGTCGCGACCGACACGGTCCTCCAGCTCGTCGGCCGCAACCAGATGCGGCTGCGCGCCGTGATCTCGCCCGACAAGGCGCTGCCGCTCACGATCGTCGCAAAGAGCGCGATCAAACAGCCGAAGGATCTTCAGGGCAAGACGTTCGGCGTCGCGCGGGTCGGCAGCATCGACTACGAGATGACGCGGCTCGTCCTCGCCAAGTACGGCGTCGACGTCGACAAGCTGCAATACCTCGCGATCGGTCAGCCGCCGATCCGCGCGCAGGCGCTGGTCGCCGGCCAGATCGACGCGACGGCGATCTCCGTCGGCATCTGGACGACGATGCCGGATCGCCGTGGTTTGTCGGTCTTGGTCGATCAACCCGACTTCTATAAAGCCGCGCCGTTCATCAGTAAGCTGAGCGTTGTGACCGACACGGTCGCCAAGACGAAAGCGCAGCAAGTCGGGGCGGTCGTCCGCGCGATTATCCTAGCCTCGCGCGATTTCGCAAAGAATCCGTCCCTCTGGGTCAATGCGATGGCGGCGGCAAGGCCCGACGTGAAGCGTTCCGATCTCGAGGCGCTCGCCGTGATCTATCGCAAGAGCTGGAGCGTCAACGGAGGCCTCAATCTCGACAGCCTGCGATTCACGGCCGACACGCTCTACCGGACGAGCCCGGACTTCAAGGATCTGCGCCGCGTCGAGCCGGGCGATTGGATCGACATGAGCTTCATCAACGCGGTGCTGCGCACGACCGGCAACAACCCCAACATCGATGTTTCGGGGCGCGGATGATTCAAGTCCGCAACGTCTCCAAGACGTTCAGGCGCGCGAAAGAGGCGGAGGGCGTCCATGCTCTGGACGGTGTTTCGCTCGACGTCGAGCCGAACACATTCGTCACTTTGGTCGGTCCGTCGGGATGCGGGAAGACGACGTTGTTGCGCATGCTCAACGGATTGATCCGCCCCGACTCGGGCGAGATCTTCGTCGGCGGCGAGGCGCCTCGTCCGGGGCCGCACATGGGTTTCGTTTTCCAGTCGTTCCGGCTGATGCCGTGGCGGACGATCCGCTCGAACGTCGCGTTCACCGTCGAGATCTGCGGAATGAGCGCGGACGAGCGAGCGGAGCGTACCGATCGCTACCTCGAGATGGTCGGCTTGCAGCGCTTCGCGGATTCGTATCCCAGCGAGCTCTCGGGCGGGATGAAGCAGCGTGCCGCGCTGGCACGGGCGCTGATCGCCGAGCCGCGCTACCTGCTCATGGACGAGCCCTTCGCGAGCCTCGACGCGCAGACGCGCGAGTTCATGCAGATGGAGCTTTTGAAGCTCTGGTATAACCACAAGAGCGTCGTTGTCTTCGTCACGCACAGCGTCGACGAAGCGGTCCTTCTGTCCGACCGGATCGTGTTGCTGCGCCCGCGGCCGGGACAAGTCGCCGAAGTCATCGACGTCGATCTGCCGCATCCGCGCTTCGACTACGACGTCCGCGCGACGCCACGGTTCGTCGAGTTGCGCCATCACCTGTGGGAGCAGATCAAAGCAATGGTCACGGAGGTCGGCTGATGCCCGAGATCCTCAACTACGAAGTCGCCTGTCTGCAAACACGGTCGCGGCAAGTCTCGATCGACGACGCCGAGCAGCGCGACCGGGACATCCGCGCCAATATCGCGCGGATGTGCGAGCTCATCGACTACACGACGTCGTTCGGAAACAGCGACGTCAAGCTGATCGTGACGCCCGAGTACGCCATCAACGGAAACTTCCGGCGACTCGACCTCGAGCAGTGGCTCGGCATCGCGACGATGGTCCCGGGGCCGTATACCGAAATCCTCGCCGAAAAGGCGAAGGCGCGAAAGGTCTACCTCGCCGTCAACATGCTCGAGGTCCATCCCGACTTTCCGCGCCGGTTCTTCAACTGCTCGATGCTCTTTGGGCCGGATGGCAAGATCCTCATCAAGCATTGGAAGAACAACAACAATTGCTGGGTCTTCCCATACACGACTCCGGCTGACATCTACACGGAGTTCGTCGCGAAGTTCGGTCGTGAGAATCTGTTTCCGGTCGCGAAGACGGAGATCGGAAACATCGGGCTGCTCACCTGCGGTGAGCTCGGTTTTCCGGAGAACGCGCGCTGCACGATGATGAACGGCGCCGAAATCCTCGCGCATCTGACGTCCGAGCCCAACAACATGAGCCACGGCGACGTGCGGAACTGGAAAGGGCTGCGGACCGCGCGAGCCTACGAGAACAAGTGCTACCTCGCTGCTGCCAATATCGGCATCTACGAGGGCACGCTGCGCGGCATGCACGATTCCCACGGTGATTCGGCGATCCACTATTTCGACGGGACGATCACCAACGAGATTCAAGGGCCCGGCGAAGCGACGATCAAGGCGCGCATCAATCTCAACGATTTGCGCCTGTCGCGGACGCGGCCGTTTCATCCCACCTCGATTCGCGCTGAGCTCTACGCTAAGGAATATGCGAGCTGGCCGAGCTGGCCCAACGACGGCTTCGCGCAGAAGCCGATCGAGAGCATCGAGGATACGCGCGCGGTCTTTCGTGCGCTCGTCAAAGAACGCCAGAAGCGCGGCATCGATCGCGCGCCGCGCGAGTACGTCCAGGACTAAGGTAGAGGAGAGGATCAGGATGCGTAAGGGATTCCGGGTGATCGACGTGGATAGCCACGTGACCCCGTCTTTTGAGGTGCTGCACCGTTACGCCGGTCAGGCGATCAAAGACCGGTGGGACGAGTTCAAGCCGTACATCCGCGAGATGAACTCGCCCGCGGGCCGCGGCCATCCGCTTGGACCGTGGCATACGATCAAAGTCCACCCGATCCCGTACAACCGGATCGCCGGAGAGAAGCCCGGCGTTGAGAAAATCGAGAAAGGCGGTGCCGGCGCCGTCGAAGGCCGGGTCGCGAACATCTCGACGGCGGTCTGCCACGAGCGGATCCAGCACGACAATCCGCACGGCCGACTCGAGGACATGGATCTCGAGGGCGTCGACGTCGACCTCTTGATCCCCGGGACGTGGGCACCAGCCTCGAGTTTTTTCGAGCCGGCGCTCACGACGGGACTCTACCACGCGTACCACAACTACATGCGCGATTTCTGCAGCGCCGACACGAACCGGCTCAAGGGCTTGTTCCTGGCGCCGGGCGGCGACGTCGCCTGGGCCGTCGAGCAGCTGAAGAAGATCGGCAACGAACCCTGGGTCGCGGCGGTCTGGCCGTCGCTGCCCGAGGGGATGACGATCGACGATCCGGATCTCGAGCCGCTCTGGCAAACGATGAACGATCTCCATCTGCCGTTCATCCACCACAGTTTCTTTTACGAACCGCCGTACTTCCCGGGCTATCGCGATATTTGGGGGAACGCGGCGGTCGCGCGGACGGCCGCGCATCCGTGGGGCGCGCAGCGCGCGCTCGCGTACATCATCGGTGGCGGGATCCTCGATCGGTATCCCAACATCAAGGTCGGCTTCGCCGAGACGGGCCACGGCTGGCTGCCCTGGTGGCTCTTGCGGTTCGACAGTCAAGTACACTACGTCAAGGGCGTGATTCCCAAGCTCGATCATCTGCCGAGCGAATACGCGAAGATGGGCCGCATCACGTGTTGCATCGAGGCGCACGAAGGTCCGCAGATGACGAAGGCGGTTTTCGACATCCTCGGTGAGCGGTGCCTGATGTATTCGTCGGATTTCCCCCACCCCGAGTGCGATTGGCCGAACTCGGTCGACAACGTCCTCAAATGGCAGAGCGTCCTGGGCGAGTCGGCGATGCGCAATCTGCTCGGCGGAAACGCGGACAACTATCTGCGCATGGGGACGCTTTCGGTCCGCTGATGGATTTTCAGAAGGCGATGCATTTTCTCGAGACGGCGAAAGCGTTCGGTGCCGAAAAAGGCGTCGAGGTGAGCGTCGCCATCGTCGATGCCGCAGGGCATCCGGTGCTGGTTGCGCGTGGGAAGAAAGATGCGTGGCACGGCCCGTACATGGCGACGGGGAAGGCGCGGCTCGCCGCGGCTTTCCGCAAGTCGACCGCGGCGCTGATCGAGCAGTGGGCCGACCGGCCGATGTATCCGATGAGCTTGAGCGGCGTGCTGCCCTTCCCCGTCACCCTCAACAAAGGCGGCTATCCGATCTTCGAGTCGGGCGAGTGCATCGGCGCGATCGGCGTCGGCGGCAGTTCGCCCGATTCCGACGACGACGTCGCGCGGCGGACGGTCGAAAAGCTCGGCGCGCTGGAGCACACCTACCGCCCATGATGAAAAAAGAAGCAATTCGGACCGAGGGGGCGCCCAAACCGACCGGGCCGTTCAATCAGGCGATCAAGATCGGCAATTTCGTCTTTACGTCGGGTCAAGCCGGGCGCAATCGCGAGACCGGCAAGATGGGCGACATCCGCGATCAGGCACGACGGTGCATCGGCAATATCGCCGCCGTTCTCGAGGCGGCGGGCAGTTCGCTCGAAGACGTCGTCAAGGTGACGGTCTTTCTGCGCGACGCGGACGACTGGAAAGCGTTCAACGAAGTCTACGTCGAGCTGATGCCCGAGCCGCTCCCCGCGCGAAGCTCGATCGTCGTGGGAGCGCGCGTCCCCGACATGCTGCTCGAGATGGAAGTCATCGCCGTCATCCCGGAATGAGGTAGTCATATGTTGAGAAACGGTCAGCAGCACACGCAATCGCTACGGGATGGCCGCGCCGTGTTCGTCGACGGCCGGCGCGTCGAGGACGTCACGACCGATCCGGCCTTTCGCAACGCCGTCGCTTCGATCGCGGCGCTGTACGATTTTCAAAGCGCGCCGGAAAACCAGGAGCTGATGACTTACGCTGTTCGCGGCGAAAAGCGGCGCGCGAACCGGATCTGGCAGCTCCCGGGCTCTCTCGCGGAGCTCGTCGAACGCCGCAAGGCCCTTGAGGCATGGACCGAGCTGCACTGCGGATTCATGGGACGCGCGCCGGACCACGTCGCATCGTGCGTCTCCGGTCTGTATATGGGGCTCGACCTCTTCCGGGAGTACGATCCGAAACGGGCTTCCGCGCTCTCGGACTACTATCACTACGCGCGCGACAACAATCTGTATCTCACCTACGTCATCATCAACCCGCAGGCCGACCGTTCGAAACCCGCGAGCCGGCAGCGCTCGGAGTACCTGAGCGCAGGGGTCGTCGATCGCGACGCCGCCGGGCTCACGATTCGCGGAGCCAAGATGCTCGCGACCGCCGGGATCATGGCGAACGAACTGTTCGTCACCTGCATTGCGCCGCTGCAGCCCGGCGACGAAAAGTATGCGGTTTCGTTCGTCGTTCCGATGAACGCCAAAGGGCTCAAGATCCTTTCGCGCAAGTCGTACGAAGCGGCGGCGCCGTCGGTTTTCGACAATCCGCTCGCGAGCCGGTTCGATGAGAACGATGCCGTGATCTACTTCGACGACGTGAAGGTCCCGTGGGAGCGGATCTTCGTCGCGGAAGACATCGAGATGTGCCAGAAGCAGTTCCACGCGACGCCCGCGCACGTCTATCAAAACTATCAGGCGATGATCCGGCTGACGGTGAAGCTGCGCTTCTTGATCGGCTTGGCGCGTCGTGTCGCCGATATGAACGGGATCCTCGCGTTTCCGCAAGTCCGCGAGACCCTCGGGCAGCTCGCCGCCGAAGTCGAAATGGTCGATGCGCTCGTCTGCGCCATGGAGTCGAAGGGGACGGCGTTCGGGGAATACTACGTACCCGATCGCCATACGCTCTACTCCGCGCAGGTCCTGACGCAACAACTCTATCCGCGCTTCATAACGGCGTTGCGCGATCTCGCCGGCGGCGGTTTGATCATGCAGCCGTCGTCGTTCCGCGATTTCGGCGTCCCGGAACTCGCCGGTTTGATCGAGCTGACGCAGCAGTCGCCTGCGGCGGAGGCCTTCGATAAGGTGAAGTTCTACAAGCTCGCCTGGGACGCGATCGGCTCGGAGTTCGCCTCGCGGCACACGCAGTACGAGATGTTCTATGCCGGGGCGACGTTCGTGACGAAGGGCCATTCGTTCCGTACCTACGATTGGGCGAAGGCGACGGATTTGGTCGACCGGATGCTCGATTCGTATCAGCTCGAAGCGGTGAGGCCGCCGATGGTCGGCGTCCGGTGAGCGCGGTGACGGCGCCCTCGCAGTCGACCGTCGATACGCGCTTCCGTTCGGTATTGACGCGGATGGCCGACCGCGGGCGTCTGCAAGCCTACGTCAGCCCCGCCGACACGCACCTCGAGATCGCCGGGATCATGAAGCGGCTCGACGGCGGCCCCGCGCTGTTGTTCACCAACGTGCGCTCGCACGACGTCCCGGTCGTCGGGAATCTGCTGGCTTGCCAAGAGAATTGCGAGGCGGCGTTCGGCGTTGACTTCACCGCGATCCGCGACTTGATCGGGCGCGCGTTGGCAAATCCGCAGCCGCCGCAGCGCACCCAATCGGCGCCGGTGCATGAGGTCGTCCACCGGGACGCGATCGATCTGGGCCGGATGTTCCCCGTTCTACAGCACACGGCGGCGGACGCGGGCCGCTTCATTACCGCCGGCGTCGTCATCGCGAAAGATCCCCAGACCGGCGTCTACAACGCGTCGTATCATCGCCTGCAGCTCACCGGTCCCAACCGGACGGCGATTCAGCTCGATCTGGGGCGCCATTTGCGCAACGCCTGGGAGCGCGCGAAGAAGCGCGGTGAGTCGCTCCCGGTCGCCGTCTGCATCGGGACGGACGTCGCGCTGCAGTACACTGCGGCAACGATGGGCTCGCAGCTCCCCGAGACGACCGACGAGCTTGCGGTCGCGGGCGGCCTAGCGGGCCGGCCGCTTCCCGTCGTCGAGGCGGTCTCCCAGCCGTTACTCGTCCCGGCGGAGTCCGAGATTGTCATCGAAGGCCTGATCCGCACCGATCAAACCGTAGCGGAGGGTCCGTTCGGCGAGTTCGTCGGTTATCTCTCACCGGCCGGTAATGAAGCGCCCGTCTTCGAGGTCACCGCCGTCACGCAGCGCCGCCACCCGATCTACCACGCGATTAACGGGTACGGCCGCGAGACCGTTATGCTGCGCAAATACGTCCTCGAAGCCAGTCTCCTGAAAGTCTTGCAATCCGCCGTCCCAATCGTCATCGACGCCGAGATGACGGCCGGCGGGTTGCATCGCTTCCACGCGGTCGTGCAAGTGCGCAAGACGGGGCCGCAGCACAACGGCTTGCAGCGCAACGCGATCCTCGCCGCGTTCGGGGCCCTCAAAGATCTCGATCTCGTGATCGTCGTCGACGAAGACATCGACATCCGCAATCCGGCCGATGTCGAGTACGCTCTCGCGACGCGCATGGAAGCCTCGCGCGACCTGATAACGATTCCGGGCGCGCGCGGACACGAGTACGTGCGGGTCGGGCAAAACGGCATTCGCGCAAAACTGGGGATCGATGCGACGGTCCCCTTCGAGGAGAAGGCTCGCTTCGCACGCTGCGCGTTCGCGCCGGTCGACGTCGACCCGAAAGATCTCTCGTTCGACCGCAAGGCGATGCGGGTGATCTTCGAATCGTGAGGCGTCAGACGGTCTCGAAGCGGGAGCTCTTGGTCGACGGAAGCGACGCCGCGTTCCGGCAGTTCATCCACGATTTCCTGGCCTTCGGCGCGCTGGTCGAAGAGATTCGCGCAGGTTTCGGGGAGCACGTGGGGATTACGGGCATCGGCTACACCACGTTGATCTCGATCAGGCACCTGCAAGGCCGCCGCGGGATCGGCGTGAACGCGATCGCCGAGCACCTGCATCTTTCGGGAGCATTCGTGACGATCGAAGTGGCAAAGCTCGTCAAGGCGGGCCTGGTGCAGAAGCGGGTCGATACTCGCGACCGGCGCCGCGTCTTGTTAACCGTGACGGCCGCCGCACACCGCTTACTTGACGCCCTGGCGGCAATTCAAGC
>Ga0209415_10002037_pt1 | contig 38355 bp, 33 predicted proteins | sample PeaSoiSIISIP2007_FD_187696 | JGI IMG/M metagenome (GOLD analysis project Ga0209415, IMG submission 187696) | Peat soil microbial communities from Weissenstadt, Germany - SII-SIP-2007 (SPAdes) (version 2) | ecosystem: Environmental > Terrestrial > Soil > Wetlands > Peat | place: Germany...
AGGACCGTTGGGGCCTGCTGCTGATTTTTCAGGCCATGGACGCGGCCGGGAAAGACGGAACCATCAAGCACGTCATGTCGGGTGTGAATCCTCAGGGCGTGCAAGTGTCGTCTTTCAAGGCGCCCTCGGCGGAAGAATTGCATCACGGCTACCTTTGGCGAACCATGAAGGCCAGTCCGGAGAGAGGCCACATCGGCATTTTCAACCGTTCGTATTACGAGGAGGTTCTGGTGGTGCGCGTCCACCCTCAGCTTCTGGAAAGTCAGAAACTGCCGAAATCACTGGTCACAAAACATATCTGGCAGCAGCGCTTCGAAGACATCAATAATTTCGAGCGCTACGTTACCCGGAACGGCATCGCGGTGGTGAAGTTCTTCCTGCATCTTTCCAGGAAGGAGCAAAAACGCCGCTTCATGGAGCGGCTCGACAATCGGGAGAAGAATTGGAAGTTTTCTTCGTCCGACGCGAAAGAACGCCAATTTTGGGACCCTTATCAGGAAGCCTACGAGGATATGATCCGGCACACGGCGAGTGAGTACGCGCCCTGGTTTGTCGTGCCCGCCGACAACAAGTGGTTCACCCGGCTGGTGGTCTCTCACGCGGTGGTGGATGCGCTCAAGGGCATGAAATTGAAGTATCCAAAAGTGAGTGCCGCCGAGCAGGCCGCACTGGCCGAAGCACGTCAGCAACTCGATAGCGAGTGAGGCGTGAATTGCTAGTGGAGTGCCGGGCGCCCCCGCCCGTCCGTCCCTCTATCGCGCATCATTTCAATACCACCGGCACCACCTGGTCATAAGGCTGAATCGTGACCGTCAGCGCCTTGCGCTGATCGAAAGCTTCTTTGCTCACCTTGAAACTGACGATGATGGTTCCTCTCTGTTCAGTTCCGGCTAGCAGCTTGGTTTCGGGGGAAAGCGGCGGCTCGGAACTTTCCTTCAGCGCCGGGAAAGCCTGGTAGTAGCGGTCGAGATCCACGGCCGAGGCCGCTTTATCGTCGAACGTCTTGTCGTCGGCCGTGGTCAGCCGTGCTTGCAGCGCTTTAATCCACAGCGGTTTGTCCGTGGTATTCCGCAGGGTCATGGTAATAGCCGCCAGGATCATGTTCTGGCCGGGAACTTCGGCCGCCGCCACGAAATTGATCGCACCCGCACCCTGCGGTTTCGGACGCTCCTTGAAAGCGAAGATGCCCACAATGATCGCGACGGCAGCGATGCAGATCAGGACAATGCCAGCGGGCGGAAGATTGCGCTTGGCCGTCCCGAATTCATCGCCGATATGAAACTCGGTGGCCAGCCCAGTGGAAGGCTCGGTGGTCGGCTTGGTGGTCAACTTAACCATCGGCTCGGGTGCTGGCGGTGGCTGCGGCGGTACGGGTTGATCGGACATGCTCTGATTGTAGATTCAGCAGGCTTGCGGAAGAAGCCGATTTGCGTTTCCAGCCCCAGGGAGCTCCTGATTCCCCGTAGAAACGGCGAGCCCAAGTCTCCGCAGTCGAAAGGGCGCTACGGGACGTGTTGTTACGTCCTTACAGTGCCGTGACTTTGGTTACCTTGTCACACGTGACGGATGCTGCGACGATGCGGAAGATTTCCTTTTGGAGGTACTTGGCGGTGAATCGTAAAACTATCCTTGCCGCGTTAGCTTGCGCCCTGCTGGCGTTCTGCATGCTGGGCTGCGGAACCACCAACCACCTGCAGACCATCACGCTCACTTCCGGCAATGCCACCGGAACCTTTAACGTGCAAGGCATCGGCGGGACTCTCCAGTTGGTTGCGACTGGGAACTACAGCAGCGGTAAGACCTTCGATCTTACCAACATGGTCACCTACAAAGTCATCGTCGATCCGGTCCACAACGTGGATGCATTCGGCGACACGCTGATTCCTCCCTGCGCGACTCCGTGCAACGTTGCGGGCCAGGGTACCCTCGAATACAGCGTCACTGGCTTGTTCACGGCAGTTCAACCAGCGACTTGCACATATGTCGATGTTGCGGGCATCATACCCCCGGCGACCACAGCCCCGGCACCAGCGTGGGCCCTCAGCGGCGACTACATGGTCACGGCTTCATTTGAAGGCATCACCTCCCAGCCGGTTTTCGTGGGTGTTGCGTCGTCGGTTGGTAACCCCAGCAACCCCGCTCTGGGCAGCGAGGGCAACAACAACAACCCCGACGAACTGTGCGACTGACCGTGGTTTGACGGTTCCTGATTTTTGCTTTACAAGGGGACGGCGGTACGACCGCCGTCCTCGTCTCCTTTTTAGGGCAGCTCTTTATCTGCTCCAAGCTCACCCTCTTCTGCATCCCGTTTGAGCGTCTTGCGCGCAACCCTTTATAATTCCAATGGTTGTCAACGATTGCCATCTTGCCTATGCCTGTCATTCCTGCAAATGAAGTTGTGTCCGGATGAAGGTTCGCGCCGGAATCGAAGTATCGAGTCAGTCCGACCTGGGCTGCCAGCGCTCCAACAATGAGGATTCGTTCGGCTATTGGGAGCCGGAGGACGACCAGCAGTTCCTGCGCAAGGGGCGATTGGCGGTGGTAGCGGATGGCATGGGCGGCTACGAGGGCGGCCAGGAAGCCAGCCGGCTGGCCGTGGAAACCCTGCTGGATGTGTATCGCGACTTTGTTGGCGACAACCCACAGCAGGCGCTGGTCGAGGCTTTGCAGGCGGCTCACGAGAACGTCCGGCAATACAGTTTTGCCCATCCCGAACTGCGGGGCATGGGAACGACTTGCACCGCCGCGGCGATTGTTCAGAACGCGCTCTATTACGTGCATGTCGGCGACACCCGCCTCTACCTCATCCGCGACGGCCAGATTACCCGGGTCACGCGTGACCACTCCTATGTGGGACGGCTGGTGGAATCAGGCATCATCAGCCCGCAAGAAGCCGAGAACCATCCGCAACGCAACATTTTGACTGCCGCTTTAGGGACAAACCCCGATCTCATCATGGACTCGCCCGGACAACCCGAACCTCTGCGCGCGAACGACGTTCTCGTGCTCTGCAGCGACGGATTGTGGGGGCAGGTGCATGACTCGGAGATTCGGGATGCCGTGGCCAACCAGAGCGTGGAGCAAGCGGGCCGCAAACTGATTGAACTGGCCCGGGAACGCGGTGGGCCAGACAACATCACGGTTCAGATTTTGCGCTTGCGCTGAGCAGTTGTGATCTGAGAGCAGCGTCCGGCAAGGGAAGTCGCACCTTCCACCCTCGTCCAAAAGTGCAAAGCCTTGCACAAGGGCCCACGCTGCGAAGCCTCATTCCAGCGGCAACTTACTGAAATCACACGGCCTGCCCAGAACGCGAAATGTAGCGCTTTGGCAGTGCGCTTGCATTTTCTATAATGCCTATTAGTACAATAGAGATAGTCGGAAGCGAGCCACGATGAAGATTTCTCAAAAAGGGCTCTACGCGTTGCAGGCTATGATGGCGCTGACCCGGCGTCATAATCAGGGTGCGATCCGGATTCGCGATATTGCCTACGAAGAGAATCTGCCGGAAAAATTTCTGGAGCTGATTCTTCTCGAAATGAAGAACGCGCGCATGGTGGAAAGCGTCCGCGGCGCCAAGGGCGGATATCGCTTGCGCCGGCCGCCGGCCGAGATCCCCTTGAGTGAAATCATCCGCTTGATCGACGGGCCCCTGGCGCCGTTTGGGGACGCAGAGCAGTTGCGGGTTCTGATCGATCGCGATCCCGATCATAGCGCCCTGTACAAAGTGTTTCTGGAAGTGCGTGATGCAGCCGCCAGGATTCTGGAGAATACGACTCTCGCCGACCTGATCGCCCGCGCGCCTGCTGGCTCCGGTTCCAAGACCGCCAAAAAGGCGAGCCCCAAGAAGACCAGCCGGAAGAAGGCAGCCGAATTCAAAGTGCTGCCGATGTTGATGCGAGGCGAAGGCTAATGATTCCGCGAAGCTTCTTGGCTTCTTTGTGGTTGATTATTTTGCTGGGTGCATTGGCCGCGGCCGAGACCGTAGTGCGTGTCGGTGCGTTTCCCAATATCACGCACCCGCAGGCGATGGTGGGCAAGAACACGGCGTGGTTTGAAAAAGCCATGGGGCCTCAGGTCAGGATTGAGTGGAAAAGCTTCAACGCCGGGCCTTCGGCGATTGAAGCTTTATTTGCCGGGGCGATCGACATGACCTATATCGGCCCCAACCCGGCCATCTCCGGCTACGTTCGCTCCAACGGAGAAGCACTGCGAATTGTGGCGGGTGCGACTAGCGGAGGCGCGGCGCTGGTCGTCCGCAGCGATTCCGGCATTCAGAAGCCGGAAGATTTTCACGGCAGAAAGATCGCTTCACCGCAGATGGGCAACACGCAGGACGTCGCGCTGCGCGCGTGGTTGAAAGCGAACGGCATGAAGACCACAGACAAGGGCGGAGATGTGCAGGTAATCCCGCTGGCGAACCCTGATCAATTGACATTGTTCATTAAAAAAGAGCTAGATGGCGCGTGGGCGCCCGAACCTTGGGCGACGCGCTTAATACAGCTAGGTAACGGCCGCTTGTTCCTGGACGAGCGGACTCTCTGGCCAAACGGCGAGTTTATTACGGCGCATCTGATCGTGCGGACGCAGTTTCTGAAGGAACATCCCGACGTGGTAAAGAACTGGATCCGCGCCCACGTGGAACTAACCGACTGGATTAACGGTCATTTACCCGAGGCCAAGAAACTTCTCAACCAGCAGATCGCAAAAGAAACCGGGAAAGCGCTCCCGGACGCCGTGCTGGAGGAAGCTTTTGGCCGCATGACGGCCACCTACGACCCGCTGCGTGGGTCGCTGTTGAATGCCGCCAAGTCCGCATTTGACGCGGGTTTCCTTGGACGCCAGATGCCCGATCTTTCGAGCCTGTACGATCTTTCACTCCTCAACCAGGTCTTAGCCGAAAAAGGGAAGAAGGCAGTCCAATGAGCACGAGTTCTCAAAACGCGTATTCCCCGGCTGTCCCAGTCGCCCCTCGCCCAGGAGCGCGTGCCAATGTATTTCACGGTAAACCCGCTTCTTCGGTAACCATGTTTCCGCGCCCAGTACCCGAAGTAGTGGTCCCGAAAGTTGCGCTCGATGCCATCTCCCTCAGCTATAGAACGACTTCGGGCGAGAGTTTGCTGGCGCTCGACAACATTAATCTTGAGGTGCGGCCGGGAGAATTCCTTTGCATCGTCGGTCCCTCGGGATGTGGCAAGTCAACACTGTTGCATTTGATCGCGGGACTCTGTCCCCAGACGTCAGGGAAGATTCTGGTGGATGGCAAGCCGGTCAATGGGCCGGGCACTGATCGCATCCTGATCTTTCAGGAACTCGGCCTTTTTCCCTGGCTCACGGTTGGCGGCAACGTCGAGTTCGGCATGAAGATGAAGAACCTCCCGAAAGCCGAGCGCGAGGAGCGGGCGCAATACTATCTGCGCCTCGTCCATCTTTTGAATTTCAGGGACAGCTATATTCATCAACTCTCGGGCGGCATGCGGCAACGAGTCGCGCTGGCGCGAGCACTCGCCACCGAACCCGACGTCCTGCTGATGGACGAACCGTTCGCCGCGCTGGATGCCCAGACTCGCGACCTGCTCCACGACGAGTTGGAGCGCATCTGGGCCGAAACCAACCGCACCATCATTTTCGTGACCCACAATGTGCGTGAAGCAGTAAGGCTGGGAGACCGCGTGGCCTTGATGACGTTCCGTCCGGGCCGGGTGAAGCAGGAGTTTTCCGTGAACCTGCCGCGCCCACGCCAAATGGAGCAGCCCGATGTCGCCCGCACCGCGGGAGAGATTCTGGGTTACTTGCGCGAGGAGATCAATAAGTCTCTGGAAGAGGAGTACGCCGATGAAAAAGCTCGCTAAGCAGTTCATCTTTTATTCGGTGCTTCTCGGCCTCTGGGCCCTGCTTGCGAAACTGCGCGTCTGGCCGCCGTATCTCTTTCCTCCGCCCTGGGGAGTTGGCCACGCCTTGTGGGATGGATTTGCCGACCACAGCTTCTGGATCGGCATCGCCGTCACCATGAAACGTATGCTCATCGGCTACAGTTTGTCGGTCGTGCTCGGGATGATCCTCGGTTTAGCCGTGTCAAGCAACAAGTTTCTGGAAGAAACGTTGGGCGGTTTGCTGGTGAGTTTGCAATCGCTGCCCAGCATCTGCTGGATCCCGCTGGCCGTCCTCTGGTTCGGATTGTCAGAAAAAGCAATTCTCTTTGTCGTGCTCATGGGCTCTCTGCTCTCGGTGACCATCGCCATGGAGGACGGTCGTAAACAGATGCCAAAGATCTACGGCATGGCTGGACGCAACCTGGGCGCCAGCGGCTTCCGCCTTTTCTGGTCGGTGCTGTTGCCGGCAAGCTTGCCGTTTATCGTGAATGGTATGAAGCAAGGTTGGGCCTTCGCCTGGCGCTCACTGATTCAGGCGGAAATGATTTTTCTAAGTCTGGGACTGGGCCAGTTGCTGATGATGGGTCGCGACCTGAGTGACATGAGCCAGGTCATGGCAGTAATGATCCTGATCATTATCCTCGGCTACATGGTCGACGGCCTCATCTTCCGCACCATGGAACGGCGTCTGCAAGAGAAATATGGACTGACGCCAGCGTAGAGCAGCAGGTTCCAGGTGTCAGGTCTCAGGAAGACCCAAGCCATCGGCAGCGACTCATTGCAAGAAAAACAGCAGGTTTTCCTGACACCTGAGACCTGACACCTCATTCTCGACTTTTGTTTTCCCGCAAATTCATTTCTAATGCTGCCCTATGGCTCGCAAACTCGGGTGGTTGGGCTTCACTCTCTCATTTCTGGCATTTTCCTTCTTAGCAGCCTTCGCCGGTGATCGTGATTCCGATCGAGAACTCGCGGATCGTCTGATTGCGGAAGCACTCAAGCCTTCCCCGCTGGAAACCAATCTTCGCCGCTTGAGCGACGAGGTTGGCGGACGTGTTCCCGGCACTCCAGCCTTCCAGCGCGCCGTGGATTGGGGCGTAGCGGCGTTCCAGGAAGCCGGCGCCGACAGCGTGCACACCGAAGAGTTCAGCATCCAGCATTCGTGGGCCGAGGGCGCGACCGAGATGACGGCGTCGCTCTACTCCGGGACAACTTTTCCCGTTCACGCTGTGTCCGTCGCGTGGGCGCCAGAGCTGCCTGCTGCAACGCATGTGCCTATCGTCGATGTAGGAGATGGCTCAGCCGCTGAATTTGCCAAAGTGGGAGACGTTGCGGGAAGAATCGTCTTGGTGCACAGCAAGGTGCTGGCGAGCTGGGACGATCTCTTCGGCGAATACGAGCGGGCGCCTCGGATCATTGCGCTGGCGGTAAAAGGGAAAGCCAAGGCAATCGCGTTTATAGCCACGCGCGAGCACGAGATTCTTTACCGTCACACAAACTCTGCGGCCGGAGAGATCGACGCCCTGCCGCAGGTGGTGGTGGCCCGCGAAGACGGAGAACGGATTGCCCGCTTGCTGGCGTCGGCCATTCCGGTATGGGCGGATCTCTCAATTCCCAACAAAATTGCCGGCCCGATCAAGTCCTGGAACGTGGTGGCGGAATTTCGCGGCAGCGAGAAGCCCGACGAGTTCGTAGTCCTGGGCGCGCACCTGGATTCCTGGGAACTGGGAACCGGCGCGCTCGACAACGGCTGCAACTCAGCGCTGGTGATTGACGCGCTGCGTGCGATCAAAGCCTCAGGTCTGAAGCCACGCCGATCCATCCGCTTCGTCCTGTTTTCGGGAGAGGAGCAAGGAGAGATCGGGTCACGAGCCTACGCGACGGCACATCGCAATGAACTCGACAAAGCGGCCGGCGTGGTCGTTTTCGACGCCGGTACCGGAAAGACAATTACCTTCTCAACCGGAGGACGCAAAGACGTTCTGGCGGCAGCTCAGGCCATGCTGACGCCTTTAGAACAATTCGGCGTCACCAAAGCAGTTGCCACAGCCGAGTCAGGCACGGATCATTTCGACTTCATGCTGGAAGGTGTGCCCACGTTTGTTGCCGACCAGGAGGAAGCGAACTATCTCGAGAATTATCACGCCACCACCGACACCTTCGATAAAGTGGATTTCGCGCAGCTCAAGAAAAACGTAGCCGAAGCGGCGGCGCTGAGCTTTCAACTGGCCAATTCCACCGACCCCATCGGCCCCCGTCTGAACCGCGCCCAAATCGAGCAGATGCTGCATGAAACCCATCTCGACCAGGAGATGAAGGATATGGATATGTGGGAAGAATGGACCAACGGAAAGCGGGGGAGAGAGCAGTAAAGCAGGTCTCAGGTGTCAGGTCTCAGGTCTTAGGTCTTAGGAAAACCTGCTGCATCTCGAGGCGCTGAGTTCATTGCACAAAGCAGAGCTTTCCCTAAGACCTAAGACCTAAGACCTAAGACCTGTCGTACCATTCCCTGTGCTCGTCTTCTGGATTCTCTTCAACCTGTTCGTAGTGGCGATGCTGGCGCTCGACCTGGGAGTGCTGAATCGCCGCTCCCACCGCGTCACCGTTCGCGAAGCGCTTGCCTGGTCGGGGCTCTGGATCGCACTGGCGGCTGCCTTTGCTGTATTGGTTCTGTTCTGGCATGGGCTGGTTCCAGCGCTGCAGTTCGTGACCGGCTACGTCATCGAACTGTCGCTCAGCGTCGACAACCTATTCGTATTTCTTGTCATCTTCCGTTATTTCAACGTGCCCGACCAGCATCAGCACAAGGTGCTGTCCTGGGGAATCCTCGGGGCGCTGCTGATGCGGGGTGTTTTCATCCTGGCGGGCGTGGGCCTGATCTCGCGCTTCACTTGGATCACCTACGCATTTGGTGCTTTGCTCATCTATTCGGGATGCAAGCTGTTGCGGCAGGGCAAGACGGAAATCCATCCCGAGAAGAATCCCGTTCTTCGCCTGTTCCGCCGAGCTTTCCCGGTGACCGACGAATATGTGGAAGGGAAGTTCTTTACCAGGAGAGACCGGCTTTACGCGACTCCACTGCTGGTGGTCCTCTTGGTCGTCGAAACCACCGACATTCTTTTTGCAGTAGATTCGATCCCGGCCGTGCTCGCCATCACCCTGAATGCCTTCATCGTGTATACGTCGAATGTGTTCGCGATTCTCGGCCTGCGCTCCATGTACTTTGCCCTGGCGGGCATGATGGACGTGTTTCACTACCTTCACTACGGACTCTCAGTGGTGCTGATTTTTGTCGGGATCAAAATGCTGGGCTCGCACTACGTAAGCATTCCGACCGGATGGGTGTTGCTGATCGTGCTTCTTGTTTTGGGGGCATCGATTATCGCCTCATTGCTGCATCCCCGCAGGGAAGCCTCTGAGTGATCCGACCGCCGTTCCTTCGTGTTCCTTTGTGCCCTTGGTGGTTAATGAATTTGGGATACCGTCCGGATCTTCAACCACTGAGAACGCAGCGTGCCCATACGCTATGATGAACATTCATGATCAGCGTTCCCGTCTCCACGCCGTCGCGCTCGTATGAAGTACTCATCGGAAGCGGTTTGCTTCCTCGCGCCGGAGAATGCCTGGGCAAGATTCTTGAAAACCGTCGCGCCTTTGTAGTTACGGTCCCGCCGGTCCGGCGGCGCTGGGCAAAAGTCCTTCTGAAATCGCTGGCCGCTTCGGGAATCGAAACCGGCGTCATCGAGATGCCCGATGGCGAGCGCTCGAAACGTCTGACCACATTGGAGAAGCTGGCGGAGAAACTCGTAAAGCATGGCGCCGATCGCGGGGCAACGTTGATTGCACTGGGCGGCGGCGTGGTCGGCGACGTGACTGGCTTCCTGGCCTCGATCTATATGCGAGGCGTAGACGTCATCCAGGTGCCAACCACGGTCTTAGCGCAGGTGGATGCCGCGATCGGCGGGAAGACGGGTGTCAACCTAGTGTCGGGAAAAGTTTCGGGAAAGAATCTGCTCGGCACCTTCCACCAGCCGCGAGCCGTGCTCGTCGACCCCGCCGTTCTGGAAACGCTGCCTTCCCGCGAATACTGCGCCGGCCTCTACGAGTCGTTGAAGTGCGGCATCATCGGAGACCCGGGATTATTCAAGCTTTTTGAAGACCGGCGCCGCGAGATTCTGGATCGCGATCCAGTGGTGGTTGAGAAAGTTATCGCCGATTCCGTACGCTTGAAAGCATCGGTCGTGAGTGCCGACGAACGCGAAGGCGGTTTGCGTCAGGTGCTCAACCTCGGCCACACCATCGGCCACGCGCTTGAGGCCGAGACCCGCTATACCCAGTTGCTCCATGGAGAGGCAGTAGCGTGGGGCATGATCGCCGCGACGCACATCGCGCTCTCCACCGGCAAACTGGATAGCGTGACGGCGGGGCGCATTTCGAACGCGGTTCTCGGCTTTGGCAGGCTGCCCCATATGGAGTTGCGGACCGCGAGCATCCTGAAGCGCTTGCGTTCCGACAAAAAGACGCGGCAGGGAGTAGTGCATTTTATTCTGCCGCGGGAGATCGGGAAGGTTGAGATCACGACCGACGTGCCCGAAGCGATCGTCCGCTCAGCCATCGACGGGATCCGGCAACTGGCGCGAAACTAGTGGTTTGGGGAAGGGCACGGCTTTCACAGGCGGAGAATACCGGCGTTGAACATGGTTTTGGGTGGCGCAGCGGTTTACCGCTGCGATAAGTGAGCTCTTTTCAGAACCGGCTTTAGCCGCTGAGGGCAGCCGCAACCCGGCAACGCGACTTCTTCCGCGGCGTGTTCCGCCGTGCCGTTCAGGACTAAAAGATCGTCGTATGAATCAAGAAATGAATCACCGAATCGTAGGCGCAACTCCCCCCGGCGCCCAAGACCGCGACTCTGCGGCCCAGGCAGTCCGGGAGATGTTCACCTCGATTGCGCCGCGCTACGATCTGCTGAATCACGTTCTCTCCTTCAACATTGACCGCTTGTGGTGGTGGCGCACCGCGCGCACCTTCGATGCGATTCTGAAGCGTCCCACCGCTCGTGCGCTGGATATTTGTTGCGGCACCGGAGACATGACTTTCGCCTTGCGCCGACGTGCCGCCTCAGGGTCTGCGGAGATTCTGGGCGCCGATTTTTCTCACGCCATGCTGCAACGCGCGGCGGAGAAGGCGGCGGAGAAGAGGAGAGGCGCGACCGTGCGGCCCCTGCAATGGATCGAAGCCGACGCGCTTCATCTGCCGTTTCCCGATGGGCATTTCAACCTGGTCACCTCGGCATTCGGCTTTCGCAACCTCGCCGACTACGACGCAGGCTTACGCGAAATCGTGCGGGTGCTCGCTCCCGGCGGAGAATGTGGCATCCTCGATTTCGGAGAGCCAGGCGGCCTGCTCGGACGCCTCTACCGCATCTACTTCAAGAAAGTTCTTCCCAAGATCGGCACCGTGCTCTCTGGAGTGCGAGGTCCGTACGCCTATCTGCCGGCGTCGGTCGAGCGCTTTCCCGCGCCCGAGGAAATGCTCGCGCGCATGCGTCAGGCAGGATTCCGCGACGCTTCCTGGACTCCGTACACATTTGGCATCGCGGGACTGTACCGGGGAGTCAAGAGCGTGTAACAGTTGGAAAACCGAGAGAATGGTCTCGAATTTGGGTCAGTGATTTCGTTCAGCTGAGCAACCGGCGCCACAGTTGCGAACTCTGATAGCGTCCAGCATATGGTCGAGATCGCTCCGACTGAAGTATCGTCCCTTCACAAACACGGATTGAATCTTCTTGATGTTCTCGATGCCAGCAGTCGGGTCGGCGTCAAGCAACAGAAGATCCGCTGCGTTCCCTGCCACGATGTTTCCTGCATCGCTTAGCCCAAGAAATTCCGCCGGTCGGATCGTCGCTGATTGCAGCGCTTCCATCGGGGTGAATCCCGCGTGAACCAACAACTCCAGTTCCTTGGCCAATGCGAACCCCGGCACATTATGGGTGTCGAGCGAATCAGTTCCCGCCAGAATTGCCACTCCCGCCTGGTGCATTCGGCGCACCATTTCGGTTTGTTCCGACATTTCTCGTTTCCACCAAGCCAGTTTGTCCGCTTGCATGGCCCCCTTCAACTTTTCGGGAGACCACTCATCCCTCACGGATTTGGGCAAGTACTCCGCGTCGGGATCGCTGGCTGCGAGTTCATCCAAATGGCTGCGCACGAACGTGGAAACCAGAGTCGGTACGACCCAGGTCTTATTTTGGCGAAAGGTTGCCCACAACTTCTGCGCCTTTTCTTCGCTAAAGCTTTGGTCAGCCGCGTCCTCAACTTTCGCAACTTGCCGAATGCTTCCGGATTGCATGGCCTTCGCCATTTCTCCACGAAGTTCTTCTTCGTGGCTTGAGCAGGCAATGGCAATCCCTCCATACAAGATGTGCTCAATACTCTTCTGCCCCGCCTGAGATGCCTCGGCAGTCCCAACCACCGTAGGCACGTGTCCTACGATCGGCAAGTGCTGCGCTTTGCTCTCGGCGACTGCAGCAAAATAAGAATCTCGATCCAAGCCCGACAAGACCTTGATGAAGTCCACCTGCTGAGCCGCAAGCTGGTCAACTGTGTGGCGAGCCTGCTCTGGAGTCTTTACCGCAATGACACTTGGATCGTCGGAATCTCCATCTAACATCGGGCCAGCCTTGACGATCTGGGGCCCGACGAGTTCACCCTGCGAGATTTGTCGTTTCCATGTTTGCAGGGCTGCCAAGCTGCCACCCATGTCCCTGATCCCGGTCACGCCATTGGCAACCAGCAGCGGAAGCAGCGTATCTCGCGACCACTCCGGATTCGCACTCAAACCCGCGGTGTGGACATGCATGTCCCACAATCCCGGAACCAAGAACCGCTTGGTTCCATCAACCACGCGTGCGCCTTTCGGACGAGGTAGATTGTGCCCAATCTGCTGGATGCGGCCATCGGCCACCAGAACGTCCATCTCCGGCGTTACGCGGCCCCCCATCACATCCACCAGGTTCACGGATCGAATAAAGGTAGGCTCATTGTTTGTCGGCTGCTCTCCTCGAACCGGCGACGAAGCGAACAGGGTAATTGCCAGAAGAACGATTAGGTAATAACTTTTATTGCGGGCCATTTTGAAAGCATCTCCATTTTCATACCCCTCAGCGCCCCCTGTGGTTAGGATTTTGATTTTCCCGGCGTCTCGGCGGTGAACTCGTTACTTAGTTTTTCCGGAACGAATCCGCGAACGCTTCGAAATTGGTTTTCTCAATCACACGCTCGTAGTCATCGCCCAGAAATTTCTTCAGTCGGTCGGTGTTCATGATGTATTGGCCGGTCATGTAAGGGACAGCATCCGGCGGAATCGCCGAGATTTTCCAGCTCCACAACAACTGCAGAACACGGCGCATGCCCCACTGCCCGGGAACCCGCAGCAACTTCGCGTGCGCCAGCTCGATGCACTGCCCGAAGGTCAATGGATCGCCGCGTCCGGCAACGTTCAGGATGGTCAACCGCTGCGCTTCCGGTTCCCGCCTCAGGATCCACGCGATCAGCCGCGCCATGTCGTCGACGTGGATGAATTGGATCTTGTTGTCCACATATTTCTGGCCGAAGGGCAACATGCAAGGCAACCGCTTCGCCCTCTGCCGCATACGGGCAGCGCGCTTTCCCTTGCCATTCGGTGTCCCGCGGAACGCCCCCATCAGATAATTTTCCACGGTGGCTCCCGCGAAAATGTGGGGACGCAGGATGAAGACTCCGCACCCGCGCAGAGCCGGTGCGCGCTGCTGCACCACCAGATCGCTTTCCTTTTTGTGGATCGCATAAGGCAGCGTGTGCGCCCCGAGTGGCGCGTCTTCCGTCACCGGTGCAGGCAGGTCGGAGCCATACGCCGACACGCTGCTGGGAAAAATAAACTGCCGAATGGTGGTTCCGGTAGTCCGGTTGGCTTCCGTAATCGCTTCCATCACCCGGGCCGTCCCGGCCACGTTGATCCGCCACATCCGGTCAACGTCCAGAACTCCCGTACGCTGGGGATCGATCACGAACGCCAGATGCACCACCGACACCGGCTGCAGCTCGCGCAGCAGTAGCAGCAGCTCGCGCGTGGATTCTTCTCTTCCCAGGTCGAGCGGCACAAAGCGGTCGACCTGGGAATGTGTTGGGGGCGTGACATCGATGCCCACAACCGCGTAATCCGAGAGTTGCTGCACCAGCCGCTGGCCAAGATTACCCGACACGCCGGTGACAATAATGCTTGGCTTTGCCGTATCCATTTAATCCGGATCTTCGGTCTGTTGCGGGGGTTTTGCTCCCTTGCGAGGCATCGGCATCGCAGGATTTCGCGTGGGGCCGAAGTAGGCGTCGTTCAGGTCAACATTGCCCTGAAAACTCTGCATGCTATCGCGATAACGCTGGCTTGAAATTGCGCCACGAATCTCCGTTTTCACGGTATCCAGAGGTAAGGTCTCCTTGCTCACCAGCTTGTAGATGTAGTGCTCGCTGTTGGGATCGGAGATCACCTCCGATACTTCGCCGGGCTTCAAATCCATGATCGCGTGATGGTTCGCAGGCAGCGCGGTGGCGCGCACTTTCTCCATCTTCGTGTTGGGGAGATTCCCCGTGAGTCCGGCGGCAGCGTAGGCCTCTTTTTGCAGCTTGTCGAAATCCTCACCCTTCACCGCGCGGGCGCGGAGATCGGCTGCGACCTTCGTCATTGCTTCTGCAGCAGCTTTTCTCTGTTCCTCGGTCGGTGGCTGCTCTGCCGCGGCCTTTACAGGTGTTTTCCCGCCAGCCTTCTCATCGGTTTTCGCAGCCGCAATCTGCTTGGCGCGCGGAACCACAATCCGTGCAAAAGTGGCTTGCTCGTAGGAGGCTTCATTCTTCTTGTAGTAGTTCTCAATGTCGGCGTCGGAAACTTTGCCAGAATCTTCCTGCAATGCGCGGTTCAGCTGCTGGGAAAGAATTTGCATACGCGCAAACTGCATCATTTCGTCGTACTTGGCATCTTTGTCGAGGCCGCGCTTTTCCGCCGCGCTCGACATTCTCAGCATGCGCGCGTAGGCGGTTGCGAGCTGGCGACGCATGGCAGGCGCCATTCCCGGTTGCAGCGCTTCGGAGAGCTTCTCAAACTGCTCGCGAGTGATTACGGTTTTGCAGGCCTCGCCCTGCTGACTGGCATCGGCGCAAAAGCCTTTTAGAGTGATCACCGGGTCATCAGGTCCGACCTTTACTTCTGGGGCCTTATCGGGCACGGCCGAAGCGCTCTGGTCCGCCTTGGCTCCGGCGGCGGGTGGTGTAGCCGGTGGCGCAGCTTGCCCGTAAGCCAAGCCTGCGAGCAGGAGACACACAAGGTACTGGGAACGCATGAATGAATATCCTCCAGTGGAGAAATTGCGACGAATGTCATCCTAGCATGTCGAGCCTGAGATCGGCCAAGGGGGTGTGTAGTGGTGCGGTTTCAGCCCTCCGGGTTTTTTCTTTGCGCCCTTCGCCGAGTCCTTCGCGTGCTTTGCGCTTAAGATCTTTACCCACTGCCTGAGGTACAAGGGGTTGGCGGCGGGCGAATCCAAAGCGATAATGACGTTGATGCCCGAAATCCAAGCCACATTCAGTTCCGGTTCCATGCGTCGGGAAAAACGCGCCGTTGCCGGGAACTCGGTGCTGGCGGCGCTGGTCATCACCAGCCTGAAAATCGTCGTGGGCATCGCCACCGGCTCCCTCGGAATCTTGTCGGAAGCGGCCCACTCCGGATTGGACCTGATCGCCGCTCTAGTTACGTTTTTCTCTGTGCGTGTGTCCGACAAGCCGGCCGATGCCGATCACCAGTACGGACACGGCAAAATCGAAAACTTCTCAGCCTTTATCGAAACCGGTCTGTTGCTGATGACCTGCGTCTGGATCGTCTACGAATCGATAACGCGTCTGTTCTTTCACCGTGTGGAAATTGAGCCAAGCGTGGCTGCCTTCCTGGTCATGCTGCTGTCCATGGCAGTCGACGCCTGGCGTTCGCGTGCACTTGGGCGCATTGCCAAGAAGTACGACAGTCAAGCGCTGGAAGCCGACGCGCTTCATTTTTCGACCGACATCTGGTCCAGCGGTGTAGTAATCGTGGGCCTGGCGTTGGTGTGGGCAGGCCGCACTAATAAGATCGACTGGCTGCACCAGGCCGATCCAGTCGCCGCACTCTTCGTGGCGGGTGTGGTGGTTTCCGTGGGTTGGCGGTTGACCCGCAAGACGGTGGATGCGCTGCTCGATGCGGCGCCCGCCGGCGTCCGCAGCCAGATCCTCGACCGCATCGCGACCGTCAATGGTGTGCTGGAAGTGGAGCGAGTCCGCTTCCGCAGGGCGGGCAACCACTACTTCGCGGATGTTTCCGTGGGACTGGAGCGCAATTTCACCTTCCAGCGCTCGGAGCAGGTGTCCGATGCGGTGAGGTCAAGGGTGCGCGAGATTTTACCCGATGCCGACGTAATGGTGCATTCGGTTCCAAGGGCGAGGCGGACAGAAAATATTTTTGACCGCATCCGCGCCGTAGCCACCCGCTACAACTTCAATGTGCACGACATCAGCGTGCAGAACCTGAACGGCCAGTTGCATGTCGAGCAACACCTTGAACTCGATGAGCAACTCAGCATGAAGCAGGCGCACGATGAAGTTACAAGGTTGGAAACCGAGATACAGACCCAGGTCCCGGAGATTGCCACCATCCTGACCCACATCGAAAGTGAACCTGCGACGATTGAAACCGGAGAGGAGATTGTTCGCGAACCGGAACTGGAACAGCGCCTCAAGGATATTGTGAAGGAGTTTCCCGAGGTTATGGACGTGCACGAATTCCAGTTCAAAAAGGTGCGCGCGCGGCTGTATGTTTCCTGCCACTGCACGTTGCCCGATGACATGCCTCTTTCGCGCGTGCATGACGTTCAAACCACTCTCGAGATCCGCTTCAAACACGACGCGCCGCAATTGTTCCGGGTTCTGATTCATCCCGAACCCATGACCGATAACCGCCGCTAGGGAGATTGGCAACACCAGCCCCGGAGGGGCGACCAAGATTAGCCCAGCGCTTCAGCGCTGGGAAAGCGCCACAAATAATTCAAGTCCCGGAGGGACGACCGAGCGACTCAAAGGACGAACAGACCATGATTGAAGCATCAGTCAACTGGACCGACAAAGACCGATACCTAGGCACGGCAACCTCGCGACACTCCATCGTCATGGATACCGCATCCGACAAAACTGCCAACACTCCCATGGAGTTAGTGCTGCTAGCCCTGTGCGGCTGCACCGCATCGGACGTGGTAGGAATTCTCCGCAAGAAGCGCGAGAAGTTCACCGGCCTCGAAGTGCGAGCCCAAGCCGAAAGAGCCGGCGGCTATCCCGCTGTCTACACGTCGATTCACTTGACCTACGTCATCCGTGGCGGGGTCTCGAAAAAAGCCATGGAAGATGCCGTGCATCTCTCGAAAGAGAAGTACTGCTCGGTTTCCGCCATGCTGGAGAAAACGGCAAAGGTTACTTACACCATCGAGCACGCCTCGTGAAGGCCAGCCCTCATCCCCTGCGAGGCTACTTCTATATCGGGAGTGCGGCCCTGCTCTGGGGCATCTCGGCGACGCTGGGTCGCGCGGCCTTTACCGGACATCTGCTGCCCGGCGGAGTTCCACTAGGAAGTATCGATCCGCTGATCCTGTCGCAGACCCGCGCCACTCTCTCGCTAGCTGTGCTGTTGCCGGTGCTGCTGGCGCGCAGAGGAGCGTCCGCCCTGCGCGTTCCCGGCCGCGATTTGCTGCAGTTCTTCCTGCTTGGAATTCTAGGCGTCGCGGCATCGAACTATTTCTATTACCTCGCGATTCAGCGGACGAACGTGGCCACGGCCATCATTCTGCAATACACCGCGCCAGTTTGGGTGCTGCTTTATACCGTGGCCCGCGGAGCGCAGCGCCCGTCATTGCGAAGGGTCGCCGCCGTGGCCTTGGCTGTCGCCGGTTGCGCGCTAGCCGTAGGCTTTGTCGGCGCCGGCCGCTTCCGCATGGATCTAATCGGAGTCACGGCTGCACTGCTGGCTGCCTTTTCCTTTGCCTTTTACAACGTCGGCGGACACCAGGTCCTAGCCCGCTACGACCGCTGGAAGGTCCTGCTGTGGGTGTTGGTGGCGACCTCAACTTTCTGGATCTTCGTGAACCCTCCATGGAAAGTTGTTGCCGCTCACTACGGCCGCCAGCAGTGGGAATTCATGCTGGTGTTCTCGCTGGTTTCGGTCCTCGGTCCATTTTCCTGCTACTTCGCCGGCCTCCAGCACCTGGAACCCACCCGCGCCATAGTAGCCAGTTGCCTGGAGCCGGTATTCAGTATCGTAATAGCAGCGCTAGTGCTGGGAGAATTACTGCGGCCCACGCAGACCCTTGGCATCATTCTGGTGCTGGTAGCGATTGTGCTGATCCAGTTGCCAGAACGTCCCGCGCAAGGCGAGGAACTGTTGGTCGAGCCGATCGAGTGAGGAACAGCTGTTTGCGGAAAGCGGTTTGGGAAGGGCACGGCTTTAGCCGTGCCGCTGAGAGTCGCAAAGAATTCGGGCTTTAGCCCCTGAGGGCCGCTACTCTAACCTCCTCCCCTTGGTCTCCGGCAACTGTGTAGCCATCAAACACGCCAGAAGGAAACCCGCCGCGCAAAGAAAGAAAGCCCAACTCAGCCCCTTAGTCTGTCCGACCCACCCAATAATCCAGGGAGCGACGCAACTCAAGGCGCGCGCGCCGTTGTAAGTAAAGCCCAAGGCACGCGCCCGCACGCGAGTAGGGAAGATTTCGCTGCCGATGATGCCCGAGCCCGAAAAGAATCCCGTCCCAAAGAAGGCGATAACCGCTCCCAGTACAAGCAACGCGACCTGCGAACGCGCCATAGCATAGAAAGGCACCAGAAGAGCTGCCGCAAAAAGATAGAGCATGAACGATTTGCGCCGCCCCAAATGGTCCGCGACCCATCCAAAGCTGATGTAACCAGGAAACATGCCAAACAGGTTAAGCACAATCAGCAAAGTGGTAGTACCCATGACGCCAAAGCCCCGTCCGCCTTGTGCCACCGGCAACGACAGATAAGGAGGAATCCAGGTAAACAGTCCCCACCACGCAAACAATCCGAAAAAGTTGAGCAAAAGAAGAACGAAAGTGCTCTTCCCATAAGGCGCGCGAAAGATGAGAAAGAAAGAATCATCCTGATCGTGTGGCGCGGACATTCCTGTCCGCGAACTGCTGGCGCCATCGTTGCGCTGGGGTTGCAAGCCAGAAACGCCGCGGTTTGTTACCGTATTCCGATCCAGCCACATCTGCGATTCCGAAACCCGATTCTGTATCCAAAGCGTGACAATAGCCGGCAGGATTCCGACAAAGAACACCATCCGCCAGTTGGCATAACGCAGAACGATCCCCGCGACCAGCGCCGCCAGCGCATAACCGATAGCCCACGAACTCTGCACGATTGAAATCGCCTTAGCCCGCAATTCATCAGGCCAGGTTTCCGCGACCAGAGTCGCGCCCGTATTCCACTCGCCGCCCATCCCCAGTCCAAGGATGAAGCGACAGACCGCGAGCATCAACACAGTTGTGGACAGGCCTGAAAAAAAAGAGCAGATCGAGTAAGTCAGGATGCTGAGCATCAAAGCGCGCTTGCGTCCAATGCGGTCGGCAAGAAATCCAAAAAACACGCCGCCAATGCCCGAGGCCAGAAGCGTGAGCGTATACAGAAATCCCGAAGTAGCCTTCGACATGCCCAGATCGCGCATGACGTAAGCCAGAACCAGCGCGTAAAGCATGGCGTCAAAAGCGTCAAGCATCCAGCCGAGAGCGGCCGCCAGCAACGTGCGGCGCTGCTCGGCCGTCGCCTGTCGCAGCAATTGAATCGGGCCGATGGCCATGCGGAGAGCGATTGTATCAGCGGATGGGGGACCAGTGGTGTGATGGCTGTTCTCAAAAATTGCTGAAGAGGCTAGGATGTTAGCGTCTGAGCGAAGACCATGAGCAACATGCCTACCGTCATAATCGCGTTGTTCGGAATCGCGTTTGGCTGTTCCGTCCTGTTAATGGGGAAGTACGCCTTAGTCTCGCAAGACACCTTTCTGCGGCTCTACAACAGGTTGCAGAAGACAGCGCAGTTCGGCATAAAGCCATTTGACGTGGACTACTTCGGTGGCCCAGGGAAGTTGAGGTTGCTTGGAGCGGGATTGGTTGCAATGGGTCTGTTCATAATCGTGTCTGTCTGCGCAATCTCGTTCAATCAGTTACGATAACTGGCGCAAAATCGCGATCTCACCAGCAACGGATGCACGCTATTCATGAGATAGCTTTTTCCATAAGGAACCAAGCCCTGCCTAGCCCAACCGCCGCAAGTACTCCTGCGCCTTCCGCACATCTCGCCCAATCTGCTCTTTAAGCGCTTCGACCGACGGAAACTTGATCTCATCGCGCAGACGATCCAGAAAATGCAGTTCAACTTCAGTCTCCGCCGAAAGCTCAATTGGATGAAAATTCAGCAGGTGAGTTTCAATGGCAAAAGAATCGGCGCCAAACGTGGGCCGGTTTCCAACGTTAGTGACCGAATCAAAGCACTCTTGCCCGATGCGCGTGCGAGTGATGTACACGCCATCCCTGGGCACGAGTTCTTCATAGTGCGACAGATTGATGGTAGGAACCGTGTATTTCGCCCCATATCCACGCCCGCGTCCGGCGGTAGAAAGAATGCTGAACGCACGCCCCAGCAAATGGCGTGCCCGGCTCGCTCGCCCTGCCGCCAGCAGTTTGCGAATGTGGCTGCTCGAAACGTTCTCACCGCGCAGGCGCATCTCGGGATAATCGTGGACCTCAAATCCCATTTCCCGGCCCAGATCGCGCAGCAATTCAATGTTCCCCGCCGCCTTGTGTCCGAAGTGGAAGTTGTAGCCTTCGTGAACTTCGCGGGCATGCAGCCGCTTCTTCAGGATTTCATGCGCAAACTGGTGAGGCGTCATCAGCGAAAGATCGCGCGAGAAGGGAAGAAGCAGCACTGCGTCGATCCCGGTTGCTTCCAGCAGGCGCAATTTTTCCGGAAGCGGAGTCAGCAATTTCAGGTTCTGATCGGGGCGCAAAATGCGGGCCGGGTGAGGCTCAAAGGTGACAACCACCGCCTGACCTTTATCAGTCTTAGCCCGTCGCACGATCTCGTCCAGAACAAGCCGGTGCGCCCGGTGCACCCCGTCAAAATTCCCGACGCTGACCAGCGCCGGTCCAAAGTCGCGGGGAACATCGTCGAGTTTGTGAAAAGTCAGCATCGAAAAAAGTCGTTAGTCGATGGTCATTAGTCGTTAGCGGGTCTTCCTAGGTTTCGCGGTACGTACGCCAACGACGAACGACGAACGACCAACGACGCCTTTCTCGATACTCAAATCTCAAACTCCAGATTCATCCCATCAAACGCCAGCCGCACATCCGGCGGCAACGCGGCATTGGTCGCCTCGTGTGGCAGGTCGTGGCAGATGTGCGTGAAAAACGTGCGCTTCGGTTTGACCTCTTCCACGATCTTCAGCGACTGCTCCACCGTCGAATGCGTCGGATGCGGCGTGTAGCGCAGCGCGTCCAGAAAAAGAATGTCGAGCCCGCGCAGCTTCTCCAGTGTTTCCGTCGGGACCTCGCTGTGATCGGTCAGGTAAGCCGCCGATCCGAAACGGAAACCCAGAATCGGAGTTTCGCCGTGGATCACCGTCACCGGCTCAAACCGCGCGCCGAACAATTCAACCGGGCCCGAGATGGGATGCAATTCCAGCAGCGGCAGTCCGCCAAACTTGTACTCCGCCTCAAAGATGTAACGAAACATACTGCGCAGAAATTCGCAGTTTCGCGGCGTGGCATAAAGGGGCAGCTTGCCGGGTTTGTGCCGGTAAGTCAGGGGCCGAAGGTCGTCGATCCCCAGAATGTGGTCCGCGTGGGTGTGCGTGTAAAGCACGGCATCGAGCCGGGTGATCTTTTCGCGCAGCGCCTGCTCGCGAAAGTCAGGCGTCGAGTCGATCATGACATGGCGCTCGTTGTAGCTGACCATCACCGCCGGCCGAGTGCGCCGGTCGTGCGGGTCCGGCGAGTGACAGACGGCGCAGTCGCAGCCGATGGTGGGAACACCCATCGACGTGCCGCTGCCCAGTACCGTCAGGGTCGCACGCATCAGCCGTTGGTTCCTGTGACTGGACCGGGCGCTTGCGGAGGACGCGCCAGAGCGTTAGTGACTTCCACATAAGCCATGCGCAGTTCGTAGAGGCAGTTCTGCAGAAACGTCTGCTCCTTCGCAGTGAGATTACCCTTGGTTTTCTCGGCGATCATGCCCAGCGTGTCGATCGTCTGCCGCGCGCCAATCAAGTCGACTCCGGGTTGGCCGCCCTGTTCGTGCATCAGTCCAAGCTGCATCATGGCAGTCATGTAGAGCGAAGCCATGAAGCGCTCAAAATTTATTTCCAGCTCCTTCGCCGAATGTCCGCTCAATTCGACTCGCGTATCCAGATCACGCGACGACTGCTTATAGGCATCGTGTTGTGCCTGCTGCTCGGAGGCCGTGGGAGGCACGGGGATATCCGATTCGGGCGCGGGCGCAGCTGCTGGAGGCGCGGCTTCTGAGATTGTCGAAACGGGAGCAGCCACGGTCGTTGCGGCCGGAGGAGTTGCTTGTTCTTCCGCGGTATCGCGCAGTTCTCCATCGGCGGTGAACAGGCGCTTGTCGCTTACTTTGAATTCGCTTTCTTCTTTTCTTTTTTGAGCCATAGGTTTTACCAGATCTCGAAACTTGTTCTTGGGGTCATCCGATCGGAAGCGAAGCCAGTTTCAGCTTCGCCGTGCCAGCGCGCAAATCTTTTCCCGCAGCCTCGCGTCGCAGGTAACCCAATGCAACCGCGCGATCTCCACCGGGCAGAGGCAAAACGGCGCTGCTTGTGATTTCGCCAACTTCTTTTTCTTCTTGATTCTCTCCCGCCAGAATCTTCGCGCCCGGTTCGGGCAATGTTCCCTCGACCGCGAACCCCATGAACTGCCTGTGTACGGCGCCGCGCGACCGGATGCGCTCCACGATTTCCTGCCCCAGATAGCACCCCTTAGTGAAATTCAGCGCCCGTGTCTGCCCAGTCTCCTGCGGCAGGTCGCGCTCGCGGATGTCCACACCAAATAGCGGAATGCCGCGCGAGACGCGGAAAAGATTCAGCGCCGCCGTACCCGTCGCCCGCGCACCCGCCTTGAGCAGCACGCCCCAAAGCTCTCCCACATTTTCGGGAGCAATCCAGATTTGCCACGACTCGCCAGCTTCCTCGCCTGAGCGTAGAAGCGTGACGGTCGTTTGCTGACCGGCGTGCTGCCAGGCAACGTCCGCAAACTGCAGATGCGCGAGATCAGGGACGGTGATACCGGCGCGTTCGAGAACATGACGCGATTCGGGTCCAGTCAAGCCTACCGCGGTGAGTTTGTCGCTGATGTCGGCGATCTTGACATCGTCGGCAATGATGTAGTGATCGAACAGCTGCAATATTTTGTCGCGCTGCGCACTTTCGCTATCGACCAGGAGCGAGTCGCCGCGCTGAAAGGCGTAGAGATCCGCCTGAATGCGTCCTTGCGCGTTCAGCATAAAGCCATAAACGCCGTGTCCCGGGACCAGATCGCGAATGTTATTCGTGATCATGCCGTTCAGCCAGCGGACGCGGTCGCCTCCAGTCACCGCGATCTTGGCGCGCCAACTCAGATCATAGACACCGCAACCCGACAGCAAGGCCTGAAACTCGGCGCGAGTATCGCCGAAGTCGGGCACAGTGGCGACGACCGCGCCGCTGTGCTCCGTCGCATTCGCCCCAGGTAGTGTCGTCGGAGTCATAGGCTCAATCCCTGATTATAACGAAGCACAGACGCTGACCGCCGCCGAACCGATTTCCTGTAGAGACGCGGCTTGCCGCGTCTCCCACCTCGTCCCTGGAGACGGGGAGAACTCCGTCTCTACACAACGGGTTTCTGAATGCTTCAAGCCTGTGCTAACGTTTCGAGCGTGAGCGCGAAAAAGCGTATTGCCGTAATCCCCGGCGACGGCATCGGAAAAGAAGTCATTCCGCAAGCCGCAAGAGTTATGGAAGCCGCGGGTGCTGCGGTCGAATTGACGCTATTCGATTGGGGAGCCGACCGCTATCTAGCCGACAAAGTTACGGTCCCGCCGGACGGTTTCGCAACCTTGGCCCGCGATTTCGACGCCATCCTGGTCGGTGCTTTCGGCGATCCGCGCGTGCCCTCCAACCTTCATGCCAGGGAAATCCTGCTCGGCATGCGCCGCCAGATGGACCTCTACGCCAATGTCCGGCCGGTCCGGTTGCTGGATGCGTCGCTGTGTCCGCTGAAAGGCATCGAACCCAAAGACCTGGATTTCGTGGTGATTCGCGAAAACACCGAGGGCGTTTACGGCGACCTCGGAGGTGTCTTCAAGCAGGGAACGCCCGACGAAGTTGCAATCCAGGAAGACGTCAACACGCGCAAAGGAGTCGAGCGCATCCTCCGCTACGCATTTGAGTACTGCGCAAATAGTAAGAAGATCGATGGCTCGCCCCGTCGGCGCGTGCTGATGTGCGACAAATCGAATGCCATGACGCACGCCGGTGGCCTGTGGCAGCGCATGTTCAAAGAGGTGGCCACAGACTATCCGCAGATCGAGAAGCAGCACATGTACGTGGACGCGCTTTGCATGCAGATGGTGCACGATCCGCGCGGCTTCGATGTCATCGTCACCAATAATATGTTCGGCGACATCATCACCGATCTCGCCGCGGGATTGCAGGGCGGCCTGGGAATGGCCGCCAGCGGCAATCTCAATCCAGGGAAGACGTCGATGTTCGAGCCAGTGCATGGTTCAGCGCCGTCGATTGCCGGGAAAAACATCGCCAATCCCTTCGGCGCGATTCTGTCGGCTGCCATGATGTTGGCGCATCTCGGAATGTCCAGCGAGGCGCAGAAAATCGAAGCCGCCGTGCTCGAAGCCGTCCGTCAGAAAAAAACCACGCCCGACCTCGGCGGCACGCTGGGGACGCGGGAGGCGGGCGAGTGGGTGGCCGAGGTTAGTAGTTTATAGAAACTATCTCAGCTATCGTTTTGGAAAGGGCACGGCTTTACAGTTTGCGGAAAAACTCAGGTTTGTATCAGGGTATCGCTTTAGCGATACCGCAAGTTCTTCAAGATTAGAATTTGGCATGAAGATGAAACCGTCGGTGAAGCTCCGGGGATGGTTTTCCGAATTTGCTCTGCTCGTGCTGCTGGCGGGCGCGCTTTGGGGACAAGCAGCAGGCGCGGCTGCGTCGCAAGATCAGGCGTCGCAGTCTCAGCCCCCTGGCGAGAGTGCCCAAGCCACACCAGAAACCATCGTCTCTCCCAAAGAGGCCAAGGAACTCTTTCGCTCCGTCGACGAGATCCTGCAGTTCGCCAGCCAGGATACGGGTCTTCCCATCGAGCACAAGGTGAAGCGCAGGCTGACCAAACGCGACGAGGTGCAGCACTACATCGAGAAGAGCATGAAAGACGACAAGGACGCGAAGCGTTTGGAGAGATCGTCGGACGTGCTGAAGAAGTTCGGCTTGCTGCCGCGGAATTTCGACCTGCCCAGGTTTTTGGTCGCGATGCTGCGAGAGCAGGTGGCGGGATACTACGACGCCAAAACCAAAACTGTGAATTTGCTCAACTGGGTAGACGTCGAACAGCAGAAGCCTGTGCTGGCGCACGAATTGACGCACGCCCTCCAGGACCAGTCCTTCGGTATCGAGAAATGGATGAAAGGATCGACAGATCACGCTGATAATAAACAGGATGCTCCAAGCCAAGCCGATATCGAGACGGACGAAGAAACGTCGGCGCGGCAAGCGGTCATCGAAGGCCAGGCGATGGTCGTCTTGCTCGACTATTCGCTGGCCCCCACCGGGAAAACGATGCTCGAAGCGCCCCAGATTGTCGAAGCCCTCAAGCAGGGCATGCTGGAGGGGTCGGCCGATTCGCCCGCCTTTCGTGATGCTCCGATCTTCTTGAAAGAGGAGCTGACTTTCCCCTATCGCTACGGACTCGACTTCACCGCCGCGCTCTTGCAGGCGGGCGGCAAGGAACTGGCCTATGCGGGAGCATTCAAGGATCCACCGAAAACGACCCGCGAAATCATGGAGCCGAAGACCTATCTGGCGCACGAGAAGCTGGAACCGATGAAGATGATCGACATGGAAAAAGATTTCAAGAACTACGATCCCTTCGATATCGGCGCCATGGGCGAGTTTGATGTTGATGTGTTGGTGGAACAGTACGCGGGCCGGGACAAGGCTACAGCGATCTATCCGGAGTGGCGTGGCGGGTATTACTTTGCCGGAAAGCCCAAAGCCGACAAATCGGCACCCATCGGAGTGCTGTACATTTCCCGCTGGTCGAGTCCCGCGAAAGCGGCGGAGTTCGCGGCGGTCTATGCGAAATCGCTGGCCGAGCGTTATCAGAAGCGCCAGGGACTGGGAATGGACGGCAAAGTTGCGGATGATGCGCCACCAGTCGATTCCTGGCGAACCTTGCGCGGACGGCACGCTTGGCTGACGGAGGAGGGAGTTGTCATGATTGAAGTCCGCGGCGACGCGGTATTGATCAGCGAAAGCCTGGATGACGACACGACCAAGCGGGTGGAGGGGGACTTTTGGCCGGAAGAAAAAGCCGTGCCCGCGAAGCCATGATTTTCCGTCTTGTATAATCACAAGTTCCGCAGTCATTTTCAGCCCCATCAGGAGCCCATTTGCAGCAGGCAGAGATTGGCATTATCGGCGGCAGCGGTCTCTACCACATGCCCGGTTTCACCGACGCGCATGAGGTCCAGCAGCACACTCCCTTTGGCGACCCTTCGGACGCCTACATTCTAGGGACGCTTGAAGGCCGCAAAGTTGCCTTTCTCGCGCGCCACGCCCGCGGTCACAAACTGTTGCCCAGCGAACTGAATTTCCGCGCCAACATATACGGCTTTAAGCAGTTGGGAGTTGAGCGCATCGTTTCGGTTTCCGCCGTGGGCTCTCTCAAGGAAGAGCACAAGCCGCTCGACTTCGTAATCCCCGACCAGTTTTTCGATCGCACCCGCCATCGCGTGGACACTTTCTTCGGCGACGGCATTGTGGCCCACATTGGATTTGGCGATCCGGTGTGCGGAGAAATGACGAAGGTAGTCCGCAACGCATGCCAGGCTGCTGGCGTAACCGGGAAACTCGGTGGCACGTACATCTGCATGGAGGGCCCGCAGTTCTCCACCAAGGCCGAGTCCAATGTCTATCGCAGTTGGGGAGCCGATGTAATCGGCATGACCAACTTGCAGGAAGCAAAGCTAGCGCGCGAAGCGGAGATTTGCTACGTCACCATCGCCATGGTCACCGATTATGATTGCTGGCATCCGCATCATGATTCCGTGACCGTGGAGCAGATTGTCTCCGTGCTGGTGAAGAACGCCGAACACGCCGCAAAGGTCGTGAAGGCGACGGTCTCCGCGATGCCGAAGGCGCGTTCCTGTAAGTGCGGGTCGGCCCTGGCCCATGCCATTCTGACCGATCCCGCTAAGATTCCGGCAGCAACGAAAGAGAAGCTGCACTTGATCCTGGAAAAATATTTGAAATAGTCGTTGGTCGTGTGGGGACGGGCGTCTCGCCCGTCCGGCCGGGCAAAGCCCGGCTCTCCACGACCAACGACCGCCTTACGGAGCCTCATGAGCATTCTGGTAGTAGGTTCAGTAGCTTTTGACACGATTGCCACGCCTTCCGGCCGAGTGAACGACATTCTCGGAGGTGCTGCCACTTATTTCGCGCTGGCCGCAAGTTACTTCACTGATGTGCGAATGGTGGCCGTGGTGGGTGACGACTTTACCCCCGAACACGAAGCCGTGCTGACAAAACGCGGCGTGGACACTCGCGGCATCGAGCGGGTCGAGGGGAAGACCTTCCGCTGGGGAGGCCAGTATCTTGACAACCTGAACGAAGCCAAGACCGACTTCACCGAACTGAATGTGTTCGAGAAGTTTCAGCCGCGCATTCCCAAAGAATATTCCGATACGCAGTTCTTGTTCCTGGCGAACATTCATCCCACCCTGCAATCGGCAGTGCGGCTGGAGATGGAGGATGTGCGCTTGACCGGCGGCGACACCATGAATTTCTGGATCAAGGGCACGCCCAGGGAACTGGCCGAAACCTTGAAGCTGGTGAACGTCCTTCTGATCAACGATACCGAGACCAAGATGCTGGCCGGGGAGACGAATCTTCCCCGCGCCGCCAGAAAAGTTATTTCCATGGGACCGAACGCGCTGGTGGTGAAGCACGGAGAATACGGTGCGACCATTTTCTTTCGCGAAGGCGCCTTCGGCATCGGATCGCATCCTTTTCGCGCCCCCGCATTGCCCATCGAAGAAGTCAAAGATCCCACCGGAGCTGGCGACTCCTTTGCCGGCGGATTCATGGGATACCTTGCCTCGCAGGGCGACGGCGGTATTAGTCGCGAGGTGCTGAAGCGCGCCTTGTTCTACGGCGGCGTGATGGGATCATTTGCCGTGGAACGCTTCGGGACGGAACGGCTGCAGAATCTTACGCGCGGCGAAATTAATGCGCGCTTCCAGTTGTTCCGTGAACTAACGCACCTGGAATAAAGAACGAAGGGCGGGTGCCCCATCCTTTGCGCGTTTTTTGCGCAAGGGTGGGATTCCACAAGAGTGTCCGGCATGGGAATTTGCTCGCATTTGATTTTGGGTGGTGGAGCGCTTCAGCGCTGCGGCAACTGCATGGCTCTGGATGCGGCTTTAGCCGCTGAGGTCATGACCGAGCCATCAGGGAACAAACATTGAACGTCAACTCACTCCCCGATCGAGACCGTACCCCAGCCCGCGTGGCCGGCATCGCCGCTCTGGTTTCTCTGTTTTCCTTCCTCTACTACTTTCAACGAAGCGATCTCCTCCTCTATGGCGATGCCGTCGCCCACATCAATATTGCGCGGCGCGTGTTCGATTCGCAGACTCCCGGCCTGCTGCAATTGGGAACCGTCTGGCTGCCCTTGCCCCATTTCCTGATGATCCCCTTCATCTGGTCAAAATCCATGTGGCAGAGCGGCGCCGGAGCGTCGATTCCCTCCATGATCGCCCACGTCTTCGGAGTCATGGGGATATTCCGCCTCACGCGCGGCATATTGGAAGCCGATCTTCACTCGCAACCGGCGGCGGCCTTGGTGGGCGCGTGCACCGCGGCCTTTGCCTATGGAGCAAATCCGAACCTGATCTACATGCAGGCGACCGCCATGACCGAGTCACTCTACCTGGCGCTGTTCATCTGGGCCGTCGTGTACTTCGCGGAGTTTATTCGAAAATCCAGCCCCGCAGGGGCGACCCAGCTTAACCCCGCGCTTCAGCACGGGGTAGGGCCGAAAAAATTATCGAAGTCCCGCAGGGACGACCCAACCCCGCCGCGGTCGCTGGTGCCCTGTGCCGCGTGCCTGGCAGCCGCAGAGCTTACCCGCTACGACTCGTGGTTTCTTGCCGGAGTGATGGGCGCGGCGGTCGTCCTCCTTGCACTGCGCCGGCGCGAGGATCGCGCCCTGCTCCGAAATGCCGCCAAGTTCCTGCTCGGCATTGCCGTGGTTCCTGTCCTCTGGCTCGCATACAACGCCGCGGTCTATGGCAACGCGCTGGCGTTCGCGAACGGTCCTTACTCTGCAAAGGCAATCGAGCAGCGAGTAGCTGCCCCGAATCCGGCCCTTCACCATGCTGCCGTCGCCGCCCTCTACTTCCTGAAATCGGCGCAATTGATTTTGGCAAATGGCAACTGGGGCCGCTTCTGGCTGGCGGCAGCCCTTTTGGCGGTGGCCATCGGAGTCTGGAAACTGCGGGCTCAATTACCGTCACTTGTACTGCTGTGGCTTCCGCTGGCTTTTTACGCGTATTCGATCGCCTACGGCTCCGTGCCGATTCACGTCCAGACGTGGTGGCCCTTTGCCACTTTCAACCAGCGCTATGGACTCCAGTTGCTGCCCATGTTCGCAGTTTCAGCCGGCGTGCTGGCCGCTTCTGTCTTTCTCCTCGGCCCAGGCGGACGGCACCGCGGGAAACTAGTGGTCGTGACACCGGCGCTGCTGTTTGGACTGATGATCGTCAGTTATGCATCGCTCTGGAAGGCGGGACCTCTATGTCTGCAGGAAGCGCAGAGGAACTGGAAAATCGGACACCCTTTGAATTCCGCGGTGCAGCAGGTGCTTGAGGAATTACCGCGAAACTCGCGGTTCCTGATGGACATCAGCGAACATGTCGGCGTCATGCAAGCGGCGGGCATTCCTCTGCGGCAGGTGGTGAATAACGAGAACCACCGCCAGTGGATGCACCCGTCGGATCCCGATGGTCTTTGGGAGCGCGCGCTGGCCGATCCGCCACGCTATGTGGATTTTGTGATTGCCTTCGATGGCGATCTCGTCGATCGAGGCGTGAATCGGGCCAATCTGACGCTGCTGGAGGAAATCCACGCCACCGGACAGCCGCATGCGCGCCTTTACGCCGCGCGGAGCACCCCGAATCAGTCGCGTTAACCCTTCCGGCCAGCAACACAGAATGCGCCCGGATGGCGGTGGTAGAATCCGCTCCGGGCCCCACACCGCGGGCTGCGGTGGTCGAATCGGTGCGCCACTATGAGCTTTTTTCATCAAGTCTTCGAACTGCTGCGGAATGAATTGGGCGTGGTGCTGAGTTCGACGCTGGCGCGACTGCTGCTGGCTGGCTCCGTGACCTCACTCGGGGCGACGGAACAAGAATGACGGCCCCGCAGCAGAGCGCGACGATATCTTTTACGAAGGCCTCAGCTTGCGGCAACGATTTCTTGCTGATAAAAGGCGAGCACGCTTCCGGCGACCTGGCGGCCCTCACGCGCCGCTTGTGCGACCGCCATCGCGGAGTAGGCGCCGATGGCGTGGAGTGGCTGTTTCCGGATGCGGAAGCCGATGTGAAAGCCCATCTGATCAACGCCGATGGTTCGGAGGCGGAAATCTCCGGCAACGGCACGCGCTGCGTGGCAGCTGAGATTTGTTCGCGAGAGGGCAAGACGGAGATATTAGTTCGCACCGGCGCTGGACTGAAGACTTGCCGGCTCACGGACCAGCAAGGCTCCACGTTCGAGTTCGAAGCGGATATGGGCAAGCCGGACGTAGGTGGGCAATTGTCGATCGAAACCGGTGGCGTGCGGGCAGTGGGGACGCAGGTTTCCATGGGCAATCCCCACTACGTAATTTTCGTAGAGAACTTTCAGGATGGATGGCAGCGGCAAGCCGCGCTGCTCCAGACGCAGCCCCAGTTTCCGCAGGGCACGAATGTTGTGTATGTGCGGGTGCGAGGGGCGAATGGCCGGGGCTCCAACGAGATCGAGATCCGAATCTTTGAACGCGGCGCAGGCGAGACGCAATCCTCGGGTACCGGATCGTGCGCCTCAGCCGTGGCTGCGATTGCCAGCAGGCAAGTCACTTCGCCAGTGACGGTGATTGCACCCGGAGGCTCACAAACGGTGCGCTGGGAGAATCAGGTATATCTGCGCGGCCCGGCGACGCTCATTTGCCGCGGAGAATTCTTCGTGTAGCAGCTCCGTGTACGTGAGACTCGTATCAGGGCATGCCTTCAGGCATGCCGCAAGCGTACCAGCAAGAACGCGCCTTTACAGGCTGCGGGAAAAGTCGGTTTTGCGCTTGATTTTGGGTGGCGCAGCGGTTCACCGCTGCGGTAAGTCCATGGTTTTGAAATGCGGCTTTAGCCGCTGAGGGCACGCTTCTTGCTCACAAAACGACTTCTTCCGCAGCCTCTTCAGGCGCTGGATTTGTAAAGTCGAAGGTCGCCGCAGGCTGTTAAGATCGAGTGCCAATGCTCTCTACCAACCAAAATCCGCGCATCAAGCCCCGCGCGCTCCGTCCGGGCGACAAGGTGGGAATCGTTGCGCCCGCCTCAAACCTGAAACGTGAACTGCTGGAGGCAGGCTGCGACGCTCTTCGCCGCGCCGGCTATGAGCCCTTCTATTTCGACTCCATCCTGGAACGCGATCTCTACTTTGCCGGTTCGGTCGAGCGCCGGGCGCGTGAACTGGAAGATATGTTCGTGCGCGACGATATCCGCGCTATTGTTTGTGCGCGAGGAGGATACGGAGCGAACTATCTCCCGCTGACGCTCGATCCAACCAAGATCGTCCAGCATCCCAAAATCCTGGTGGGCTACAGCGATATTACGACGCTGCTGTGCTGCATCGCCGACGCGGCAAACTTCGTGACCTTCCATGGCCCCATGGTGACCAAGGATTTCGCCCTTGCCGGCGGCGTGGATATGGATTCATGGCAGAACGCATTAGGCGGAGCCGCGGAGTGGACGATCAGTGAGGGCTCAGGTGCCAAGCCGCTGGTGACGGGTAAAGCCGAAGGCACGCTCTACGGCGGGTGCCTCTCCATGCTGGCGTCGTCGTTAGGCACGCAGCACGAGATTCGAACCGCAGGCACAATTCTCTTTATCGAAGACATAGCCGCCAAGCCCTATCAGATCGACCGCATGCTGATGCAACTCAAGCTGGCAGGCAAGCTGAAAGGCGTGCGCGGCATGATCTTCGGCGAAATGCTCGATTGCCGTCAGAGTCCGGATCAGGACTACACGCTCGAGGAAGTGGTTCTGCGGATCGTAGAAGACTTGCGGATTCCGGTAGCCTTCGGGCTGCGCTCGGGACATGTCTCGCGAGCGAACATCACGCTGCCCATCGGCGTGCGAGCCAGCCTGACCGTGGACGACACGGTAGAACTAAGGATTCTCGAATCGGCCACGACCAAATGACGAAACCCAGACACATTCACCTGATCGGCATTTGCGGCACGGCGATGGCTTCGCTAGCTGGCATGCTGCAAGAGCGCGGCTTCCGCGTCACCGGCTCGGACGCCGCGTCGTATCCACCGATGTCCACCTTTCTAGAATCGCTGGGCATTCCCGTCGCGCAACCGTTTGCCGAGTCGAACCTCGATCCCAAGCCTGACTTAGTGGTAGTAGGCAACGCGCTTTCACGCGGCAACGTAGAGCTAGAGCGCGTGTTAGACCAGCGCATCCCCTTCTGCTCCTTGCCGCAGATTCTGCACGATGAGTTTCTGGTAGGGAAAGAAGTCCTGGTAGTTGCCGGAACCCACGGCAAGACGACCACAACCTCGATGCTGGCCTGGATCTTCAAAACCGCTGGCCTTCAGCCATCGTTCCTAATCGGTGGCATAGCCGAGAACTTCGGCCGCAGCTTCGGCCTATGCGAAGGCAAGCACTTTATCCTGGAAGGCGACGAATACGACACCGCGTTCTTCGATAAAGGTCCGAAGTTCATGCATTACTTTCCGGATTCCGTGATCCTCACCTCGGTCGAGTTCGACCACGCCGATATCTACAAGGATCTGGACGCGGTGGAGACGGCCTTCAAACGGCTGGTCAACCTGGTTCCAGGACGCGGCCGCATTGTCGCCTTTGATTCGGGTGAAAGCATCGAGCGCTGTCTGCAGAAAGCATTCTGTCCCGTCGAACGCTATGGAACCTCCGATCGCGCGGGCTGGAAGATTGCGAATCTGAAGTTGAACCAGGAACGAACTTCGTGGTCAGTGCTGCGCGATGGCAAAGCCTGGGCCGATTTCGACTTCCCGCTCGGCGGAGAATACAACGTCTGGAATGCGACGGCTGCTGCGGCGTTGGCCGCGAATTATGAAATTCCAAAAAACGTGATTGCGAAAGCTTTCAAAACATTTCGCAGCGTGAAGCGCCGCCTGGAGGTAAAGGCTGAGGTCAATGGCATAACCATCATCGACGACTTTGCCCATCATCCCACGGCCATCGAGCAGACCATTCACGCGTTGCGGGCGCGCTATCCCGAATCGCGCCTGTGGGTGGTGCTGGAGCCGCGCTCCAACACCATGCGCCGCAACGTGCTGCAAGATGCGCTAGCCAGCAGCCTCGCCCTAGCCGATCAGGTCGTGATAGCAGCCATCTTCAAGTCGGAGGCCATTCCCGAGGCGGAGCGTCTCGACCTAAATCGCGTGCTAGGCGAAATCCAGAAACGCGGCAAGCCAGCGCGCATCCTAGCCGATGCCGATGCCATAGTGACCGCCATCGCGCCCGAACTGCAAGAGCGCGACGTGGTCGCCATTCTCTCCAATGGCGGATTCGGCGGCATCTATGAGAAGCTTCCCCAACGATTACGCGCGCTCGGGGTAAAGGTCTAGTGTTTCGCACCATCCTCATGTTGCTGTTCTGGGCCGCAGCGCTGCCCTTCGCCGCGCTCTTCGGGATTCCCTGGACTTACCTCACCAAAGACATCACATTCTTGTACAACACCAGCATGTGGGCAGCCTTCACCGGAGTGCGCATCGCGGGCGTAAAGGTGCGAGTGCTGGGCCTCGAAAAAATTGATCCGGCGCGCACCTACGTCTTCATGTCGAATCACATCTCCAATCTCGATCCGCCGCTCACCCTGCCGCTGATCCCGCGCCGCACTTCCGTGATGGTGAAAAAGGAATTATTCAAGGTCCCCATTCTCGGCCAGATCATGCTGACCGGATCATTCGTACCGGTGGATCGGGGAAATCGCGATGCCGGCATCGCGGCCGTGCGCGACGCGCTCAAAGTCATCGAGCAGGGCTTGAACATGACCATCTACGTGGAAGCGCACCGCTCCTACGATGGCAAACTGCTGCCCTTCAAAAAAGGCCCGTTCTATCTAGCCGAGGAGTGCAAAGTTCCAGTCGTGCCCATCACCATTTCAGGCACGGAAGCGTGCATGCCGAAAGCGCGCTTTGCGATTCGTCCGGGGACGGTGACCGTAGAATTCCACGATCCCATCGAGCCCAAAGATTTCGGAGATCGCGAGTCCCTGATGGCCAAAGTCCGAGCCGCCATCAACAGCGGCCTTCCCGCGGAGTTGAGAGAATAGCGGTTCCAGCACAGGAGTAGCCGCTCCAGCACAGGAGTAGCCGTTCCTGCAAGGGACGGGCCACCCGTCCCGGAGGGACGATTGGAAATAGCCCGGCGCTTCAGCGCCGGGTCAGGAAGCGGAAAGGATCAAGCCCCGGAGGGGCGACTGAACTTGCTCTACAAGTTGTCATCCTGAGCGGAGCCGGAACTTCACGAAGTGAAGTCCTGGCGCAGTCGAAGGACCCCTACACCCTTTCACGACGCAATACGCGTCAGGGAACTCCGCTGCGCAGCCCCGTGTCATTGCAGTCGCCGTTGTTACTGGCAGCCTCGATAGCCGTCTCCCGAGAGACGGACACACCTCGGCTCCGGCAAAACAGGTCAATCCCATCGTCGCCGACAGACGGTTGGAAGTCTGTGATGGCGTGCACAGCGCGTTTGTGATGATACGGGTTGCAATATTGTGACCGACCAGCACCCGCTATCCGCAGTGACTATAATGGCAGCCGATGAAATATTGACGTCCTCAGAAGCGCGATCCGGGGCCCATTAGGCCGCCGCGTATTCGGCGGTTATCGACCGGGTATGCCTTTATATCTTATGCGAGCAAGGACTGGCCGACAGTTTCCAAGCTGGTGGCCGGTCTGAAGGGCAGTGGCATCTGGGTGGACAAGAAAAACGTCGAATTGGGCGACGCGCTACCCGAGAAGATCGAGTCAGGGATCGCGGGGGCAGCTTCGTTCATCCTTGTTCTCAGCAACGCTTCGCTGGAGAGCCGTTGGGTTAAGTACGAATCCCACATGGCAACCATTAGGCATCTAGAGGATGCAAATTTTCGGATCGTCGTCATCAAGATTGATGAGTGTACTGTGCCTCTGCGCTTTCGGCCTTTCCTTTACGCCGATCTCACGAAAGATCCCGGAGCTATAGCTGCGGTCGTCGAGGCCGCATCTTCCAAGGAGGGCCCTGCTTCTTTGTACCGCCGCCATTTTGTGGATCGGTCAGAAGAGCTCGGAAAGATCGAACTGCATGTTGCCGATTCCGAGCTTTCAATCGTTTGCTTGCACGGCTTCTACGGTATAGGCAAGCGTACTCTTGCTGAGGAATCTATACGCCGTACTTGGCAGTCGCAGAAAATTGCCGTGCTTGACCTCTCACCGGCGCACAGAGGGGCCCGATTGGCGGCCGCATTGTCCGCGATGGCTGGCTTACCTGTGCCTCCAGATGGAGCGGCTCCCGATAAAGTTCGCTTCGCGAGCCTACTCGCGGTTGAGACCCTGGTCGGCAAGAATCAGGTCTTGCTTATTGACCAGCTTGAGAAATTGCTGGACGACGAAGGAAGGCCTCATGCTGACATTCTCTCCGTGATCGAACACGCCGCAGCCCTCCCCGCCACGTCTCGCGTACCTTGCTACGTGCTTTCACGCCGGCTGCCTAAGTTTCCGGTCGCTACCGCGCTTCGGGTTGGTTTCGTCCGTGTTGGCGGTATGGATGCAAAGCACGTCGTAACCATCCTTGAAAGCGAGGCCACGCGCATCGCGCGCGCGCCGTTCAGGTCATCCGCCTCTCTGGAGCGGCTTGCCGAACACCTATTCGGTTATCCCTTGGCGGGTCGCCTGGCTGCGCCGCTGATCGTTAAGTACTCCCCGGAATATCTTCTCAACAACCTGATACATATCACCAGTCTTCGGAGGGACCTCGCAGAGGCAATCTTGGCAAACACCGCATTCTCTGACAGCCAGCTCCGCATCCTCCAGACGTTGGCGGTCTGCGATGGTGCCCTATCAGTTGATGACTTGTCCTCGATAAGCGGCGTTTCCTCCGATCTTGTGGTAGAAGACATTGACGTATTGGCTGACCACAACCTGCTTGAGGCCGAGGGAAGCCTTGTTCGACTGCATCGGTTGATTTCGGACTTCTATTGGAAACAGGCGCGTTCCGCTCCCGATTTTAGGAACCTAGTCTCGCGCATCGCCGATCGTGCGCAAGATATGCTCAAGCATGAGGCGCGGGATACCGTCAGATTTGTGAACTGGCTGTCGACTGCGTGCCGCACGCTCTTTCTAAGTGATCGCGCTGCAGAGGCTCGAAGGCTGAGGAGAGATTTCAGTGGCGAACTGAAAATAGCAGCAATAGAGCTGTACCAGAGAGGCGACTATCAGCTGTCCCTCAAGTATTGCGAGGCGTTCCTGGAGCAGGAACCGGAAGATTTTGAGATAAGGTTTCACCGAGCGCGCAATCTTTCTCGTGTCGAGAGGCGCGACGAGTCCTTAAGCGCCATCGACGACATGATCAAAGCGACTACCAGCTCATTCCGGCTCGCGAGACTGCATTTCGCGCGTGGTCGCGTTTTCTGGGAAACCCGCAGGCCGGACGGCGCACGCACGGAATATCTTAAGGCTCTCGAACTGGCCCCCAACTTCCTTCCCGCGCTTCAGGGCGTGGCGGAGGTCCTTCTCACACAGGGCCAAATCGACGACGCTTCGGGGTTTAACGAGCGGGCACTCAAAGTTTCCCCTATGGATTCCTTTTCGCTGTCAATGAAGGCAGAAATATACTGGCGGCGGGGCCAGGTGCATGAGGCGGTGGATACGATGGTGGTAGTCGTCAAAGCGCAGCCGGAGAATGCGACCTTCTTGTTCAGGCTTGGCCGCTTTCTCCAACAAAGCGCCATGCTCGATGAAGCATACAAGTACTTTCAACGAGCAAAGAGCGCGGACGAGACGTTCGTCGATCCGCGACTGTCCCTGGCTAGCACCGCGATTGATCTTGGCAAGTTGAATGAGGCGAAGGCGGAGATAGACAGCCTTCGAGTCAAGGTCTCGGCGGATAAGAGGTTCGTCCTAGACGAGATTGAATCAAAGTACTGCCTCGCATGCGGCGAGCTCGACACGGCGGCGGACTTGGCGTTGAAGGCCCTGAACTACCACCGCAATGCATTCACTCTGAGTCTCATGGCCAAGGTGGAGGCTGCCAAGGCTGAACAGGCGAGTGCCCAGGGAATGAACATATTGGCCAAATCCCACCGCGATGCTGCCCTGCGACTGCTGCGCGAAGGGCTAAAGGACGATCCGCATAACGTCGCACTTGCGAACCAGCTTGGCGCGCTCGAGGCCATCGGCGGCGGTGACTAAGCCACCTGATTCGACCAGGAGCCGTGCATGGCCATCACGAAGGCGGGTGGGCCAGGTCTCCCGGGAATAACGCAGGTCTACTCCTTTAACATCGATCGAAAACAGCCGGGGGTGCGCCACTTCTCGCGCTTTTCGAGAAGTGGCCTGCCGAACCGCTCTACACAACCATGAGCTAGAACGGGTTGACCTGGGGAAGACGAATGTTCAGCTTAAAGCAAATGTAAAGAAGCAGGATCGCGCCCAGGACGGAAAAAATCAGGCCGGCGGGATGATATCGCTGGTTCGTCGGACGCGAAAACATGTGGGTAACGCCGCCGCCGATGACCGATCCGATGATGCCGAGCACGATCGTCCAGAAGATCGTCATGTGCACGTGCATCACCGATTTCGCGATAAACCCCG
>Ga0209415_10002039_pt1 | contig 38343 bp, 39 predicted proteins | sample PeaSoiSIISIP2007_FD_187696 | JGI IMG/M metagenome (GOLD analysis project Ga0209415, IMG submission 187696) | Peat soil microbial communities from Weissenstadt, Germany - SII-SIP-2007 (SPAdes) (version 2) | ecosystem: Environmental > Terrestrial > Soil > Wetlands > Peat | place: Germany...
CCCCCGCCGCGAGCGAGCAGGTCGTCGTGGTTGCCCTGCTCGACGATGCGGCCAGCCTCCATGACCAGAATGGTGTCGGCGTTGCGGATCGTGGACAGCCGGTGGGCGATCACGAAGCTCGTCCGCTGCGACCGCAGGGCCGCCATCGCGTCCTGGATCAAGACCTCCGTGCGGGTGTCGACCGAGCTGGTGGCCTCGTCGAGGATCAGGATCGTGGGGTTGGCCAGGAACGCACGGGCGATCGTCAAGAGCTGCTTCTCGCCGGCGCTGATGACGCCCCCCTCGTCGTCGACGAGGGTGTCATAACCGGCGGGCAGGGCGTGCACGAACCGGTCGACATAGGTGGCGCGGGCGGCCTCCAGGATCTGCTCCTCGGTGGCATCGGGATTGCCGTAGGCGATGTTGTCGCGGATCGTGCCGCCGAACAGCCAGGTGTCCTGGAGGACCATCCCCATGTTGGACCGTAACCGCGACCGGGGCATCTGGGCGATGTCCTGGCCGTCGAGCGTGATTCGACCCCCGTCGAGCTCGTAGAACCGCATGATGAGATTGACGAGGGTGGTCTTTCCGGCACCCGTCGGGCCGACGATGGCCACCGTCTTTCCGGGTTCGGCGACCAGGGACAGGTCGGAGATGAGCGGGTGGTCCTGGTCGTAGGAGAACGACACGTGCTGGAACTCGACGCGGCCGCGGGGCGCGGCTCCGAGGTCGACGGACGGCGCCGCCTCGTCGGCCGACTGCTCGTCGGTGTCCAGGAACTCGAAGACCCGCTCGGCCGAGGCCAGCCCGGACTGGAACAGGTTGGCCATGGAGGCCAGCATCTGGAGCGGCTGGGCGAACTGCCGGGAGTACTGGATGAAGGCCTGCACGCCGCCGATGCTCATGGAACGGGAGGCCACCCGGATCCCCCCGAGCACGGCGATGACGACGTAGTTGAGGTTGCCGATCAGCACCATCAGGGGCTGGATGCTCCCGGAGGCGAACTGGGCGGCGAAGCTCGCTCGGTAGAGCTCTTCGTTCGTCCGGCGGAAGGTCTCTTCGACCTCCCGCTGGCGTCCGAAGGTCTTGACAATGGCGTGGCCGGTGAGGGACTCCTCCACCAGCGCATTGAGCCGTCCGGTGTGCTTCCACTGCGCCATGAATCGGACGCGGGACCGCTTGGTGATGAAGCGGATGATGCCCGAGGACGCCGGAATCGTGAACACCGCCACGAGCGCCAGCGTCGGTGAGATGGAGAACATCATCACCACCGTGCCGAGCAGCATGAAGGTGTTGGTCAACAGCTGGCTGATCGTTTGCTGGAGGCTTTGGGCCAGGTTGTCGATGTCATTGGTGACCCGGCTGAGCAGGTCGCCGCGGGCGGCGTGGTCGATGTAACTGAGCGGCACCCGGTTGAGCTTGTCCTCGACATCGGCGCGCAACTTGCACATCGTCCGTTGCACCATGCCGGCAAGCGTGTACGCCGACAGGTATTGCAGCAGCGCCGAGCCGGCGTAGAGCCCGACCACCACAAACAGCAGGCGGTGCAGGGCCCCGAAGTCGATGGCCCGGGGACCGCCGTGGAACAGGCCGTTGACGATGACATTGGTGGCGTTCCCCAGGATCCTCGGACCGAGGACCGTGAGAATGACGCCGCCGACGGCGAGCACGACCACGAAGGCGAGCCGGGAACGCTCGGGCCGCAGCCGTCCGCCGAGGCGGCGGAGGGTGCCGCCGAAGTCGCTCGACTTCTCGACGGGCATGCCGAGGGCGCCCATCCGGCCCATGGGACCCGACGGCGGCGGCGGCTTGTAGTCGGCTTCCTCGGCGGTCTCGGGTCCGCCGGTGGCCAGCGGCTTCGCGTCGATGCTCATGCCGCGTCCTCAGCCGAGGCCTGCGAGGCCACGATCTCCGCGTAGGTGGCGCAGCTCTCGAGCAGCTCCCGGTGCGTGCCCAGCCCCACCGCTCGGCCGTCCTCGAGCACCAGGATCTGGTCGGCGCTCATGATCGTCGAGACGCGCTGGGCCACCACGAGGACGGCGGACTCCGCCGTGTACGGGCCGAGGGCCGTGCGGACCCGGGCGTCGGTGGCCAGGTCGAGCGACGAGAACGAATCGTCGAAGACGTACACGTCGGGTCGCCGCACGAGCGCCCTCGCCATGCTGAGTCGCTGCCGCTGGCCGCCGGACACGTTCGAGCCGCCCTGGGTGATCGGCGCGTCGAGGCCACCCAGCTCGGTCACGAAGTCCACGGCGGCGGCCACCTCGAGCGCGGCCCAGAGCTGGTCGTCGGTGGCGTCGGGCTTGCCGTAACGAAGGTTGCTGGCGACCGTTCCGGTGAAGAGGTAGGGCCGCTGGGGCACGAGGCCGATGCGGTGCCACAGGATGTCGGGATCGAGCTCGCGCACGTCGACCCCGCCGACCAGCACGGCGCCGGCCGTCACGTCGATGAGCCGGGCGACGAGGTTCACGAGGGTCGTCTTGCCGGCCCCCGTGCTGCCCACGACGGCCGTCGTCTGGCCCGGGAGAATCCGGAAGGAGATCCCCTGGAGGACGGGCTCGTCCGCGCCCGGGTAGCCGAAGCTGACGTCGCGCAGCTCGAGCGTCCCGACCGTTCGCAGCGCGGTGACGGGATCGGCCGGCGGCGTGACCGAGGGCTCGGTGTCGAGCACCTCTTGGATCCGCTCGGCGCTGACCGCAGCCCGCGGCGCCATGACCCCCACGAAGGTGGCCATCATCACTGCGAACAGGATCAGGGTGAAGTAGGTGAGAAAGGCGATGAGCGAACCGATCGTCATCTGGCCGTGGGCGATCCGGTTGGCGCCGAACCACACGACGGCGGAATTCGAGCAGTTGATGACGAGCATGACGATGGGGAACATCAACGCCATCAGGCGGCCCGCCCGCAGCGAGGTGCCCGTGAGCTGGTCGTTCACCACCCGGAAGCGTTGAACTTCCCGGTGCTCCCGGACGAACGCGCGGACGACCCGGACGCCGGTGATCTGCTCGCGCAGCACCCGGTTGACGTTGTCGAGGCGCTCTTGCATCAGCCGGAACTGCGGGATCATGAAGCCGATGATCGTCCCGAGGGCGATCGCCAGAATCGGCATGCTCAGGCCGAGCAACCAGGACAGCCCGGCGTCTTGTCGCAAGGCCATGATGACCCCCCCGACGACCGTCACCGGGGCGGCGAGCACCATGGTGCAGGACATGACCACCAGCAGCTGGACCTGCTGCACGTCGTTCGTGACCCGGGTGATCAGCGAGGGGGCGCCGAACTGGTTGACCTCACGGGCCGAGAGCTGGATGGACCGGTGGAACAAGGCGTCGCGCACGTCGCGGCCGAATCCCATCGCCACCCGGGAGCCCAGGTAGACCGCGCAGACGGCGAAGAGGGACTGGAAGATGGCGACGACGAGCATCACGCCCCCCCGGCTCCAGATGTAGCCGGTGTTCCCCGTGAGGACGCCCTTGTCGATGATGTCGGCGTTGAGGTTCGGGAGGTACAGGTTGAGGAGCGCCTGGATCCCTTGGAGCCCGAGGAGCACGAGGAGCGCTCCCCGGTAGTCGTGCAGCCGGGTCCGGAGCAGTCGGATCAGCACGGGGACGCTCTCGAGTGGAGGTCCGACTCGTCCGGTCGCACGCGGATGCCTTCGAGCAAGAGGGTGACGATCTCGGAAGGGGATGCCGGCTCGTCTCCGTAGAGCGCGGGGTGGCTGAAGGCCAAGGTGAGGGCGGCCAGCAGACGTGCCGCCTTTTCGGTGTCGTAGCGGAGCTCATCGCGTTCGAGTGCGAACAACGAGGCGAGCCCGGCAACGTCGGGAATCGGGCGCTCGCGACCGGCAAAGACCGCCGGTCCGCCGACGGCCGAGACGAGCCGCCCGATGTCGATCATGCGGCGTTGGATGATCTCGACTGCCTCTACCAGCTGCCGATCGAGGGGCTGCGCCCGGTCGATCTCGCCGAGTGCCCGCTCGATGGGCGCTGGGTCGAGCGCGAGGTCGACCGCCGCGCGGATGACGGCCTCCTTGTCGGGAAAGACCCGGAAGGTGGTGCTCTCGGCGATGTTGGCCGCCTCGGCGATCTGCCGGGTGGTGATGTTGGTGCCGTGCTCCAAGAGCAGCTTGAGCGCCGCCGCGGCGATCGCGGCCCGCCGCTCGTCGGGAGGGAGGCCGGCCGCGCGCCGGGGGGCGAAGGTCTTGGGCCGGACGATTCCCGGGGTGGCGGGCACTGCCGACACGTTACCGGAGTGACCGGTCACTCCGACGCGGCGAGGCCCCCTTTTCTAGCGCCAGCTGACCGACCAGGCGGCCGCACGGTCCCTTTGACCCGTGACCGAGAACGTGGCCCAGTTGGCGGACACCGCGGCCCGGACGCGCAAGCCGTCCACCTGGCAGATCACGTCGGTGGCGCCCCGGGGGACGGCCACCTGCACCCTGAGGCGGCCGGTGGCCAACGGCCGGAGGTAGCCCTGGAGCGCATTGCCCCGCCCGCTCACGCCGATGGTGGGGAAGCGCACCGAGAAGTCAGAGAACGGGAAGTGTGGCGACACCCGGTACCCCGACTCGGTCGGGGTCACCCCGGCCAGGGTGAGCGCGCCCATGACCATCCATTCGGGTTGCTCGGTGTTCTGGCCCTCGTAGTTGGTGATCCCGAGGACCCCGCCGCAACGGCCCGGGTCGCTCGAGTAGAAGGACCAGCAGGTGTCGTCGATCGAGGTGATGCCCACCCACTCCGCCGGGTAGGCGGCCGCATGATCGGCCAGCGTGGATCGGACGTACTCGTCGAAGGCGAGCGACCGGGCCCGGGGCACCTCGCCGTCCAGCGAGGCGTAGGCCCAGGTCAACCAGCCGTCCGGCTCGTACCAGGTCCCGCCCGGGTACACGGCGTTGTTGTCGCCCTCACCGGTACCGGGGAGCGGGGTCGTCTCGGTGACCCCGGGATCGTCGCGGGCCGGGCTGAGGGACGTGCCGATCCGATCCGGGCCGCCGAGGTTCGTCGGCGCGCCGACCGCGTCGAGATACCGGCGGATGTTGTCGACGAGCGTGACCGCCTGCCCCGGGCTCGGCGCGCCCGCCAGGATGGCCCAGGGCTGCGGCTCCAGCCAGATCGCGCCCGACCCCAGCTGCTGGTTGTCGGCATAGCCCCGGGCGTACCAGCCCTGCCCGGTCCACTGCCCTCGTAGCGTGGAGAGGAGTCGGGCGGCCGCCGAACGCAGCTGGACGGCGAAGGCATGGTCGCCCCGGAGGTCCGCGACCGCGGCCAGCTGCGGATAGACGTAGGCCGACTGGGCCACCACGAGATCCGACTCGGTCATGCCCGAGAAGGTGGGGAGCAGATCCGACCAGTCGCCGATCGAGAGCGCGTCGTACTCACCGTGCGGACCCAAGAGGGACTGCTGGTGGGCGAAGGCCAGTTGTACGTGCCGCCAAAGGCTGGCCGACGCCCCGGCCCCCGAGAAGCGGACCGATCGGTTGAAGAACCCCACGTCGCGCGTCGCGAGCCCGTAGGTCGCCGCCGCCCACAGGAACCAGAAGTCGAGGTCGTCGGACTGCCCGAGGTTGAAGGGCTGGCACAGACTGGTCGATCCGTAGGGGAACTGCAGCGTTGACCGGGGCTGGAACTGGGCCGAGTAGATGAGGATCTGGCGGGCCAGCGCGGGGTCCATGTAGGTGAGCGGGACCGCGTACTGGAGCCAGCTCCGCGTCCCCCAGTTCTGGCCGACCTCGTACTGGTAGTAGCCGCCCTGGGTGACCGTGTGCTGACCGCAGACCTGCTCGTCGACCGTGGCCGATCGCAAGAGGTAGGCGTCCCAGAGGAACTCGCGGGCCAGCCACTCCCGCCCACTCCCGAAGGATGCCTTGGGCAGGCTGGCCGCCCACGCGCGCTCGCTGCGGGCGAACGGATCGGCGATCTGCCGGTACCGCGCCACCACCGCCCTGATGGCCCCGGGCTCGTCGTAGCCGTACAGGTAGCGCAGGGTGACGGTCTGGCCGGCCGCCAGGTGCTCCCGGCTCTGGAGCGCGAAGAGCGTGGTCCCCTCGGTGCCGTTTGGGACCGGCGGCGCCGTCGCGTCGTCGAGTCGGTCGGCGACGACGGCCGCGGGTCGGGCCACCGTGCCGGAACCGAAGAACGACGCCTGGGTGGTGGTGTACGACGCGGCGCCGCCGCCGATCTGGGACAGGAAGATGGAGAGCGGGGCGGCGTCCCCGTCGAGCGGCAGCTGGGCCACCGACAGGGTGCGGGTGCCGCCGGACCACGACGGAGCCGACATGCCCCGGAACTGGTGGAGCGCCTGCACCAAGGGATTCACGTCCCAGTATTCGAACCACGAGACGCTTTGCGGATGGTTGGTGGTGTTCGTGATCCGGACGTCGTGGACGAGGACGGGGTCGTTCCCGAACGGTGCGTAGATCAACTCGCTCGCCTGCACACCCGCCGTGGCCACCGAGTGGCTGAAGTAACCCACTCCGAACGTCCGTTGCGTCCGCGCTCCGGCGGGTCGATCGTCGTAGAGGGTGCTGGCCACCGCGCCGTCGACGTTGAGGTACCCGAAGCCGCCTCCTTCGTGTCGGTGCGCGGGATCGAGCGCGTTGATCCATTGCGCGAGACGGTCCTGGCTCCACAGCTCGGTGTAGCCGTGATTGAAGGCGTCCGCTTTGACGCGGTCATTCCCGACCTGGCTCCAGGCGTCGGTGCTGCCCGCCAGCTCCGCCTGGCGCGCCAGCGGATCGGTCTGCTGGGCGACGGTGTAGTGGTAGGCGGGGAGGCCGAAGTGATCCACGATCCAACGTCCGAAGTCCCCGCTCCCGTAGGTCGAGGCGATCGGAGGCAGGGTCGCGTTCCACGCGAACGATCCACGGCCGTTGTCGGACGCCCCAGCCGGTGCCGCGAGCGCGAACGCCGTGATCGCCGGGACGAGCAGGACGGTCGACATGAGACGCGCGAGCCGCCAGATATGACGACTCATCGCTGCGGCCGGAAAGACCGGAAGACCGGCCGACCGGGTCCGGCGACGCTGACGAGCGACTCGTGCGAACCGGCCGAACCACACGTGCGTCCCTCCTCGACGGCGCAGACGAGGTGGCCTTTCGGGTGTTGCTGCGGCCGCACTCCTCGATGACCCCCTACCGCGAGTACCGCGCTCAGCGGTAGGCGGCGAAGGAGCGGTGGACCATGGGCGAGCCCAGCCGTACGGCGCCCTCGTCGGCCAGCTGCTGGATCTCGTCGGGCGCGAACCCGACCTCGGCCAGGACCTCGGCCGTGTGCTCGCCGACGCCGGGTGGCGTCAGCACCTGGTGGTGCTGGGTTCTGGAGAACCGGGCGTAGCGACCGGGCGCGACCACCGGGTCGAGGTTGGCGCGCGGGAGGACGTTGAAGACCTCCAGTCGCTGGTACTCGGGGTCGTCCGGCAGCTCGGTCAGCCGCCGGACCGGCACCGCCGGCAGGCCGGCGGCGGTCAACCGCTGCACCGCCTCGTCCCTGCTCATGGCGGCGAAGAACGCGGCCAGCCGGCCGGCCAGCTCGTCGTCGCTGGTCGGGTCGGGCCCGGGCGTGAAGCCGGCGTCAGCGAGGCGTTCCCGCGCACCCTCCGCCAGCTGCAGCCGGATCCAGCCGTCGCCGGTGGCATACGAGCGGTCGGTGGCGGAGGGGCCCTTGAAGTCGCGCCCACCCACCGGCGGGGCCGGTCGCCCCTCGAAGCGGACCAACTCCTCACTCTGGGCCAGTGCGGACGTGCCGGCCAGGGCCAACCACACCTGTTGGCCCTCGCCGGTCCGCCCGCGGTGGAACAGGGCTATGAGCGTTCCGAGGACGGCCAGGGCCGCCGTAGTGACGTCGTTGATCGCCACCGTCATCAGCACCGGCTCGCTGTCACCGCCCTGGACCTTCATCATCCCGCTCCTGGCTTGGAGGAGGGGGTCGAAGGCCGGATAGGAGGCGAACGGGCTGTCCTCGCCGAACCCGGTGATCGACACCGAGAGGATGTCGGGGTTCACCTCTCTCAGTCGCTCGTAGTCGATTGCCAAGCGACCGAGCACGCCGGCCCGGTAGTTATCGAGCACCACATCCGCCGAGCGGACCAGCGCGTGGAACGCCCGGCGGCCACCGGTCGTGCGCAGGTCGATGGCCACGCCGCGTTGTCCCCGGATGTAGGGCATGCCGCGGTCGCGCCAGCTGTCACCCGCCGGGACCTCGACCTTGATGACATCGGCGCCGAGTTCGGCCAGGAGCGTTCCGGCATACGGTCCGGCGAGAATGGTGCCCAGGTCGAGGACCCGAATGCCAGCCAGCGGCGCGGCGCCCCCGGTGGCATCGCCGGTCGGCGCTGGGCGCGGCGCCCAGCCGGTCACCGACCCCGTGTGCTCCCCGAGGCGCGGCGCCGGTCGCTCGACGGTGGCCGGGGTGGCGACCAGGTTGACCGGGTTGGCCGGCATGACTACCACCCCGCGGACGGGATCCTCGATCTCGACCCGCATCCCGATGGCCGCCACCAGGGGTGAATCCAGCCAGTCGCCGCGCTCGAGCAACGGGCCGGCCGGGACGTCGGCCGACCGGAGGATCTCGAGCCACTCCTCGCTCGGGCGCGACTCGAAGACATCCTCGAAGCGCCGGCGCACCCAGGTCCGATTGGCGGGCAACGGCATGGCCTCGACCTTGCCCGCCAGTCGCTCGTCCTCGAGGAGGTCGGCCAGCCCCAAGGCGGCCAGGGCTCGCTCCTGGAATTTGGCGGTCAGGGTGGCCAGGAAGATCCAGCCGCCGTCCGCGCAGCGGTACCGCGTGTACATGGGGTGCGGGCCGCCGGGCCCGTAGTCGGCCGGCACCGCGGCGACCGAGCGGTCGATCACCAAGGAGGCGCTCGACGCCACCATGCCGGCGTGCACGCCGCCCACGGTGACGACCTGACCGTGCCCCGAGGTCTGGCGCTCGATCAAGGCCGCCAGGGCCGCCGCCGCGGCCCACGCCGCCTGCAGGTACAAGACGTAGGGGAAGACAGGGTCGACGGGGCCGCCATCGAACGAGCTCTGCCGCAGCGACATCCCCGAGAGCGCCGCCAGCAGACCGGAGGACTCGGCGCCCCCCGACCACCGCGGCTCGTCCAGGAACGACGGGAGATCGAGAAAGACGAGGCCGGGGTTGTCGCCGCAGGCGGACACCGGGTCGACGCTCACCGCGGGCGCCACCGCGCGGTCGCTGCGCACGCAGACGTCGGCGCCCGCGAGGAGGGAGCGCAGCGCGGTCCGGCCCTCCGCGGTGTCGACGTCGACGACGACGCTGCGCTTGTTCCTGTTCCAGACGGCGGAGCCGGGTCGCGAGCGGGTCGGATCCCCCGATGGGGGTTCGACCTTGACCACGTCGGCGCCGAAGTCGGCCAGCAGCATGGCCGCCATCGGGCCGGCCACGCCGGTGCTGAGGTCGAGGACCCGGACACCGGCCAACGCTTGGCGGCTGCCCGACGGGGTCGTCCCGCCCGCCGGTGATTGGCCGTCGGCCGTGATCACGACGGCGCCGGTGCGAAGCGATACAGCGCGCTGCCCTTCCCGGTGTCGAAGAACACCACGCGCACCGCCATCCCGACCTCGACGTCGTCGGGCTCGCACTCGACGATGTTCGTGAGCAGCCGCGGGCCCTCCTCCAGCTCCACGTAGGCGACGACATAGGGGAGCGCCTCCCGGTAGCCGGGCACGCCACTTCGGTGCACCACCGTGAAGGTGTAGACGACGCCGCGCCCGGACGCTTCGGACCAGGAGGTGCGGAAGCTCCCGCACACCGGGCAGAACCCCCGCGGATACCAGATCGGCGTCTGGCAGTCGTCGCAGCGGCGGAGCAGCAGCTTGCCCTGGGCCGTGGCCGCCCAGAACTCCTCGCTCTCGGGCGTGGGGACCGGTGCGGGGGTCGGGAGCACGCCGCTCATGCGTCCTCCCTCCCCAAGATGAGGGTGGAGCTGCCCATCCGCGAACCGATCGATCCGCCCGTGCCGTGGGCGAGGGCGAGGGCGCAGTCCGCCACCTGCACCGCGGGGTGTGCCTCGCCCCGCAGCTGGCGTACCGCCTCGATGACCTTGGTGATCCCGCCGCGATTGGAGGGATGGTTGTTGCAGAGGCCGCCACCGTCCGTGTTGAACGGCAAGCGGCCGTCCGGGGCGACCAGGGCGCCGTCCAGCACGAACCGCCCGCCGTCGCCCTTGGCGCAGAAGCCCAGGTCTTCCAGCGTCTCGATCACGGTGATGGTGAACGAGTCGTAGATCGACACGTAGTCGATGTCGGCGGGGGTGACGCCCGCCTCCTCGAAGGCGCGCGGGCCCGAGACCACGGCCCCCGTGTGGGTGACGTCGAGGCGTCCGTTCTCGGCGTGCTTCACTGCCTCGCCATGCCCGAGGATCTTGGCGGTGGTCCGCCCCAGCTGGCGCGCGACCTCGGGGCTCACGACCACCAACGCACCGCCCCCGTCGGTGACGACGCAGCAGTCCTGCCGCCGCAGGGGCGCGCTGATCATCGGCGATTCGAGGACCTCCTCCACCGTCACCGGGTGGGGCAGGTACGCGTTCGGATTGTGCTGCGCATGCAGCGACGCCGCCACCTTGACCTCGGCCAGCTGGGCGCTGGTGGTGCCGAACTCGTGCATGTGGCGCGTGGCGGCCAGCGCGTACCCGGTGACCGCGCCGGCCATGCCCCACAGACCCTCGAACTCCATGTCGGGGGTCAGCTCGCCACCTCGGCGACCGGCCGCGGCGCTGCGGGGGCGACCGGCCATGGTGATCAGCGCCACGCTGCACTTGCCCGCCGCGATGGCCTCGGCCGCGTGGCCGACGTGGACCACGTAGGACGACCCGCCCGTCTCGGTCGAATCGACGTGCACGCAGTGCAGCCCCAGGTAGTCCGCCATGGAGATCGGGCCGAAGCCGGCGGAGGAATCGCAGAAGTAGGCGTCGACGTCGCGCAGCGACAGCCCGGCATCGGCCAGGGCCCCGGCCGCCACCTCGGCATGGATCTGGCTGGTGGAGCGGTCCGGGATCTCGCGCCGCGGGTGCTCGTAGACGCCCGCTATCGATGCCTTGCCCCGAATCGTCACGTCCGTCGTCCCCTGGCCGGCCCGATCGTCCGCGACGCCGTGTGCGGGCCCATGCTCGCCCGCGACGATCCGTGGAGACCGAGGCGCCAATCAGGTAGCTGTTGTTCGAAGCCCTAGATTGCCCGGCCCCGCCCGAGCGATCAAGCGGGCCCGAGGCACGGCCGCCGGTGGCCCACTCGCTGGGGACCGGAGCGACAGTTACTCTGTCGCGCCGCGGGTGACCGATGACCCGACGGGAGAGCCGCGATGACCAGCACAGGACCCTCCGGGAAGTCCGGCGAGACCGTGATCGAGGTGTCGGGCCTGCGCATGCACTACGGGCCGTTCGAGGCGGTCCGCGGCATCGACCTCCGGGTGCAGCGGGGCGAGGTCTTCGCATTCTTGGGCCCGAACGGCGCCGGGAAGACGACCACCGTTGAGATCCTGGAGGGCTTCCGTCGTCGGACCGGTGGGGTGGTGACGGTGCTCGGTGAGGACCCCCAACACGCCGGACCGGCGTGGCGGGCCCGCATCGGGGTCGTGCTCCAGGAGTCCGAGCCCGATCGAGACCTCACGGTGGCCGAGTGCCTCCGCCTGTACGCGGGCTACTACTCCACGCCGCGCGACGCAGACGAGATCTTGACCATGGTCGGGCTGGCCGATCGGGCAGACGCCTTTGCCAGCCGCCTCTCGGGGGGTCAGCGGCGCCGGCTGGACGTGGCCCTCGCCCTCATCGGCGGCCCCGAGCTGCTCTTCTTGGACGAGCCCACCACCGGCTTCGACCCGTCGGCCCGCCGGGCCGCCTGGGACATGATCTCGGGACTCCGCTCCCTCGGCGTGACCGTGTTTCTCACCACCCACTACATGGACGAGGCCGAGCATCTGGCGGACCAGGTGGCGGTGATCGCCGAAGGCCGGATCGTGGCCCAGGGCACCCCCGACACGATCGCCGGACGCCAGCACGCGGCCGTTGAGATCCGCTTCTCGCTGCCCCCCGGCGCCCGAACCTCGGACCTGCCCGAGTCGTTGCAGGCCGCGGTCGCCGAGGAGGACGGCAGCCGCGTGCTCCTGCACGCCGCCTCGCCGGTGGCGGCGCTCGGGCCGCTCGTGCGGTGGGCCGAGGCCCGGGGGGCCGATCTGGCGGATCTCGAGGTTCGCCGCCCGAGCCTCGAAGACGTCTACCTGGCGCTCACCGCGTCGCACCCGGAGAGCGCCCGATGACCCGAGCGGCCAGCCCCGCGCGGACCGCCGGTGGCGTTCGGCAGGGGGCCGTCGCGCGTCTCGCGCTCCATCAGTTCCGCTTCGACCTGCGCGCCCTGCTCCGGAACCGGCAGTCCCGCTTCTTCACGCTGGCTCTCCCGGTGCTCTTCCTCGTCATCTTTGCCTCGGTCTTCGGCAATCACACCGTCAACGTGGGCGGCGGGCGGATCGACCTCTCCGTCTACTACGTCCCGGGCATCATCGCCCTCGGCATCATCAGCGCCGCCTTTGTCAACCTCGTGATATCGGTCACGGTCCAACGCGAAACCGGGGTGCTCAAGCGACGGCGCGCGACCCCCGTCCCGGCGACCGCCATCATCGCTGGTCGGGCTCTCACCTCGGTGGTCACCGCGCTGGGCATCACCGCCGTGCTGCTCGTCATCGGTTGGGCCGGCTACCACGCGCACATCCCGGCGCGCACTGCGCCGGCCCTGGTGGTCACGGTCATCCTCGGGACCCTGGCCTTCTGCTGTCTCGGTTTCGCCCTGGCCTCGGTGATCCGCAACGAGGACGCGGCCCAGCCGATCACCCAGGCCGTGATGCTGCCCCTCTACTTCATCTCCGGGGTGTTCGTGACCGTCTCGTCGCTGCCGCACTGGCTGGTCGACGTGGCGGACGTGTTCCCGGTGCGTCACCTGGCCGCGGCGCTCCTGGTCGCGTACAACCCGCACACGACCGGCAGTGGCTTCGCCGGCTGGGACTTGCTCATCGTGGCGGCCTGGGGAATCGGGGGTCTGGCGGTGGCCCTGCGCCGGTTCAGCTGGGTCCCGCTCGGCCGCTGAGAACCGACCCAACAAGGAGCGAAGAGCATGGCCACGGAGACCCAGACCAAGACCGGACGGTGCGAGACACACGGCACCGTGGAGGCGACGAGGGAGGTGCCCCGGATCCAGTTCCCCTTCATCTACTACGGGCTGCTTCGCTTCCTCGCGCGCGGTCGACCCTTCCACTGCCCGACCTGCGATGCAGAGGTGGCCGTCCACTCCGAGTAGCGGGCTCATGCCAATGCGGTGTCGGATCACCTAGGTTCCTGCCGTGACCGAGGGGGAGATGGCGGTCGACGACCCACGGGCCGAGGACGTCCGAGCGCTGCTCGAGCGCCACCTCGCTTTCGCCCGCGCCAACACCCCGCCCGAGGACGTGCACGCGCTCGGCGTTGACGACCTGGTCGATCCCGCGGTCACGTTCTTCAGTTTTCGCGTCCGGGGGGAGGTCCTCGGGGTGGGGGCGCTGAAGCGACTCGACCGGCACCAGGCAGAGCTGAAGTCGATGCACACGGCGGAGGCGGCCCGCGGACGCGGCATCGGCCGAGCCATGGTCGAGCACCTGGTCGGCGTGGCCCGCGACCGCGACTTTCGCCGCGTGAGCATCGAGACCGGGTCCACGCCGCCGTTCGCCCCGGCTCGATCCCTCTACGCCCGCGCCGGGTTCCGGCCCTGCGGACCGTTCGGCGACTACCGCCCGAGTCCCAACAGCGCCTTCATGACGCTGTCCCTGCACAGTCCGGAGACCGAGAACCGCACCGTCGAGTGACCCTGGCCTCGAGTCGCCGGGTGCGGCTCGGGGACGGCTCCCCGGAGGGGCATCAGGAGGAGGCCGAGAGGAAGCGCCGAAGGTCGGCGATCCGGTTGCTCACGATCGCGTCCACGCCGGCTGCGGCGACCCGTGTCATGTCGGTGGGCTCGTCCACCGTCCAGGTGGAGACCTGGCACCCGAGTGCGTGCAGGGCGGTCACGTTGTCCCCGGTGACCAGTTGGAACATCGGGTTCCAGAATTCGGCCCCGAGCTCGTGCAGCAGGGAGGGGGCGGGCGGTTCCGGCGTGATCCAGGTGAGGCCGAGTCGGGCCTCGGGGGCGAGGGCCCGGAGCCGGCGCAGCGCCCCCACGTGGCCGGTCACGAACAGCGAGCGCTCGATCGCGTCGGCCGCGCGGACCGCCCGCACCGCTCCGTCGACCACCTCGGGGCCGGTGAAGTCGACCATGAGCGGGATCTCGACGGCGCGCAGCACCTCCCCAAGGGTGGGGATCCGCCGGTCGTCCGATCCGATCGAGCGCAGCTCGACCAGGTCGAGATCGGCGACCGACCGATCGAGGCCCCAGAGTCGGGACAGGGTCGCGTCGTGCAGGACGACGATCTCGCCGTCCGCCGTGCGGCGCAGATCGAGCTCGACCATGTCGGCGCCGAGCCGCTCCGCCGACTGGAAGGCCGGCACCGTGTTCTCTCGATGGGTGAGGGGGTCGCCGCGGTGCGCAATGGCGATCGGCACGGCAGGTATCTCACCCAACCCCGGTCGAGCCCGCCAGTCGGTCAGGCTCGGCGTCGCCCCCGCTGGATCTCGGTGTCGAGGGCGTCGAGGCGGTGCAGCCAGAGTCCCCGGAACTGCTCGAGCCACCGGTCGATCCCGCGCAGCGAGGTGGGGTCGAGCCGGTAGAGGCGGCGGGCGCCGACCGGTTGCACGAGCGCGAAGCCGTTGTCACGGAGCACCTTCAGGTGCTGGGACACGGCGGCCTGGGAGATGCCGAACTCGGTCTCGATGGTCGAGACGATGGACCCCGCCGCCTGTTCGCCCTCGGCCAGCAGCTCGAGGATCCGCCGGCGCACCGGATCACCGAGCACATCGAACGCGTGCATCAGCCCGGGGTCGACGGGTCCCCGGTGTAGAACGCGGTCACGCGCCGGGCCGCCGCCTCCGCCGCGGTGCGACTGGTGCCGGCCGCGATCGACGCCCGGCACCAGGCCGCGCTGGTGGCGGCGACGAACTCCCGGCCTTCGTCCGATGCGACCCAGGCGGGATCGGCCTGTGGGCCGGGCCCCGAACCGGTGAGGTGCCGGCCAAGGCCGGGCAGCGCGAGGTCCCAGCCGACGCCGACCGCGCCGGGGCCGAACTCGTCCCAGCGCGCGTCCGCCGTGGGTGCGGTGTGCTCGAGGAGGAGGCGCGTCGCCGGTCCTTCGGGCTCGAGCCGCACGTCGACCCAGCTGACCTGATCCCCCATCTCCCAGGTCAGGGCTAGTCGGCTGGGCCGGTCGCAACGGGTGATCTCCCCTCCGGCGTTGCCCTCCAGTTGATACCGACCCCCGACCCGGAGGTCGCCCGAGACCGGCAGGAACCAGCGGGCCAGCCTCCCCGGATCGGTGATGGCAGCCCAGAGGTCCTCGGCGGTGGTGTCATAGAGGCGGCTCAGTCGCACCGCCCGGGTGGGGTGTCCGTCTCGTTCCTGCGTCGTCACCGATCGGTCGGTGGCGTCGAGCCCCCGGTCACTGTCGTTCTGCATGGGGCAAGTATATTATAACTAGCTAATATAAGTCCAGCCCTGTAACTACTCGTCCAAACCGACCGGCCCCCCGTCGACGATTTGATCCAGGTACTCGGAGAGCCCGTAGCCGACGCGCCCGTCCTCGAGCGTCCAGCGCGTGAGACCTTCGGAGATGCGCGTCACCAGTTCGGCACCGTCGGGGTCGCGGCGGCGGTTGCGCAACGGGATCAGGTTGAGGACCGACCCGCGTACCACCCACGTCCGCTGGTCGGTGACGAGCTCGGCCTCGATCGCCTTGTGGTACCGCCCCTCGCCCTCCCAGGTGGAGCGGATCCGGAAGTCGCGGCACGGCTGGAGCGCCTGGCCGTCCCAGACGAAGCCGCCACGGGTGCCGGGGCCGTCGCGCCGGGCGACCCGCGACCCCATGAAGCCGAAGTCCGCCCCGACGTTGCCCGTGAGCCAGCGGTAGTACCACGGCGCCTGCCAGTAGCGCGGACCCCAGCTGTGGTCGCGCAGGCCGAAACCGTCGAACTCCCAGCGGTCGTCCCCCACCTGCAGCGTGCCGCTTGCCGCCACCAGCTGCTCGTAGTGGCCACGGGCGAACTCCTCGCCCGGGCGTTCGGCGGGTTGGTCCGGCTCGCCGCCGAACATGGCGGAGCCGCCCCGGTAGACGAGGCGCACCGAGCCCGCCGTGTGCGGGTTCGAGGTGAAGGCCCGGCGCGGGTCGGCCATCTCTAGCGGATCGGTCAACAGGACGACCGGTCCCTCGTAGCTCACCTTGAGCTCCTCGAAGGGGGTCACCACCTCGAAGCGCATCCCCGCCGCGTCGAACGCGTCGTTGGACGAGATGCGGGGGCGGGCGAACATGAAGGCCACCCGACCGTCGGGGAGGTAGACGCAGATCGTCATCTCGCCGGTTCCCTCATTGGCCCGGTTCCCCAGCCGGAAGAACGCGCCGAGGCGCGTGGCGGGGTCGTAGGCGTTGAAGTACATCGACTCGTTGAAGTTGGGCTCGGGTCCCAACTCGTGCATGTACTCGTCGTGGGGTTCCAGGCGGATGGCGATCGGGCCAGCCTAACGACGGGCCGGCAGCCGGGTCGTTAGTCTGCGCGCGTGGACGATCGGGAGCTGACCGAGCGGCTGCGAACCGTCCTCGGGGCCGCCCTCGGGGAGCCGGTGGTCGTGGAGGGCCTGACCCGCCTGCCCGGTGGAGCCTCGAAGGACACCTGGAGCTTCTCGGCCCGCGGTTCGGGCGGATCGGTGCGGCGGCTGGTCCTGCGCCGCGACCGCGACCGGATGGGGCCGTCGGGGTCGCGGCTCGGCCTCGAAGCGGCCCTCCTGGCCGCGGCCGCGGCCGTCGGCGTCCCGGTGCCGCCGGTCGTGGCCACCGGTGTCGACTCGGACGAGCTCGGCGCGGCGTTTCTCATCACCGAATTCGTCGACGGAGAGACGATCCCGCGCCGGATCCTGCGCGACGAACAGTGGGCCAGCGTGCGCCCGGTCCTGGCCGCGCAGTGCGGACAGATTCTGGCCGCCGTCCACCGGATCCCCCCTGGCGAGGTGCCGGGCCTCGGTGCCGGCGACCCCCTGGCCCAGCTGCGGGGCCAGCTCGACCAGCTGGGCCAGCCCCACCCGGCGTTCGAGCTGGGGCTCCGCTGGCTCGAGCGGACGCGTCCCGCGGCCTCGGTGCCGGGCGTGGTGCACGGCGACTTCCGCAACGGCAATCTGATCGTCGGTGACGACGGCATCCGGGCCGTCTTGGACTGGGAGCTGGCCCATCTGGGCGACGCGGTCGAGGACCTCGGGTGGCTCTGCGTGAAGGCCTGGCGCTTCGGTTCACCGCTTCCCGTGGGCGGGTTCGGCTCCATCGAGCAGCTCGTGACCGCCTACCAGGCCGCCGGGGGCCGGCCCGTCGACGAAGACGTCCTCCGCTGGTGGATCGTGCTCGGCACGCTGCGGTGGGGGATCATCTGCATCGCACAGGCGCTCACCCACCTGAGCGGCGCGGTCCGCTCGGTGGAGCTGGCCGCCATCGGCCGCCGGGTGTGCGAGGTCGAGTCCGATCTGATGGAGCTCCTGCCCTGGACCGACCCGAGTGGCATTCCGGGCCGGCCGCCGCTCACCGCCGGGGGACCACCGGCCCTCGAGCGACCCCCCGGCCCGCGCGGCGCCCCCCACGACGTGCCGTCGGCCGTCCAGCTCCTCGACGCGGTGCGCGAGTTCCTGGAGAACGAGGTGTCCCCGGCGACGGAGGGCCGGGTGCGCTTCCACGTCCGGGTGGCCGCCAACGTCGTCGCCATGGTGGGTCGCGAGGTCGAGCTGCGCGAGGCACTGGCCATCGCGCACGCGGCGCGCCTGGCCGGGCTGGGCGTCGGCAGCGAGGCCGAGCTGGCCGCGGCCATCCGGTCCGGGGCGTTCGACGATCGTCTGGGCACGGTGAGCGACGCGGTGCGGGCCACGGTGGCCGACAAGCTGGCGGTGGCCAATCCGGGGCATCGTCTCCCGCCGGCCACGTCCTCGCCCGGCCCCGGGTGAGGCCTACCATCTCCCAGTCGACCGAGCCCGGGAGGACGAGTGCCGCCGCCCACCAGCTGTGAGATCGCCGGCGGCGTGGCCACGATCACGCTCGACCTGCCCGAAAAGCGCAATGCGCTGACGGCCGAGCTGCTCGACTCGCTGGGGGACGACCTGTCCCGGGTGGGGTCCCTGTCGTCGGTCCGGGTGGTCGTCTTGACCCACACGGGACCCACCTTCTGCGCCGGCGCAGACATCGGCGGGGCCGGACCGGGGCGCGTCGACCTGGTCAGCGTGCTCCGACTGGTGCAGGACATGGAGAAGCCGGTCGTGGCCCGGATCGCCGGAGGCTGCTTCGGCGGGGGGATCGGCCTGGCCGCGGTGTGTGACATCTCGGTCGCCGGCCTGGCCGCCCGCTTCGCCTTCAGCGAGGTTCGGATCGGGGTGGCTCCGGCGATCATCTCGGTCGTCTGCTTGGCCAAGATGCGCCGGTCGGACGCCGCCGAGCTGTTCTTGACCGGCGCGCCGTTCGACGCGCCGCGGGCGGTCGCGGTCGGCCTGATCAGCCGGGCGGTCGACCCCGACGAGCTCGACCACACCGTGACCGAGGTGGTCGACCATCTCCTCCTCGGCGGGCCCCAAGCGTTGGCCGCCGCCAAGAGCCTGATCGGGACCGTGCCGGGCATGGGGCGAGACGAGGCGTTCGACTGGACGCGGTCGCTCTCGGAACGGCTCTTCTCCTCGACGGAGGCCGCCGAGGGCATCGCCGCGTTCAGGGCGCGTCGCCCGGCCCCCTGGGTCCAGCCTGAGGAGCGCTAGCCCCCGCGCTCAGACGGGGTGCACCCCGTGGCGCTTCTGCACGGCCTGGCGGTCGACGGGGTCCGCCACCGAGAATCGGTTGATGAGCTCGCCGCGGAGCTTCTCGAACGGCACGACGCCGTCGACGTGGAGGTCTCCGGCCAGCCGGAAGAGATCGACGTCCTCCTCGTACTCCCGGCGTCGATCCGAGACGAACGCGTCGCGCGCGGCGGGGTCGTCGAGCGCCGCGATCTTGTTGGCGTAGACGGCGTTCACCGCGGCCTGCGGTCCCATGACCGCGATCTTGGCGGTGGGCAAGGCGAGGGTGGCGATGGGGTCGAAGGCCGGTCCGCAGAAGGCATAGAGGCCCGCGCCGTAGGCCTTGCGGACGATCACCGAGATCTTGGGCACGGTCGCCTCGGTGACCGCGGCGACCATCTTGGCGCCGTGGCGGATGATCCCCTGGCGCTCCACCTGGGTGCCGATCATGAAGCCCGGGACGTCGGCCAGGAACAGGAGCGGCACGTTGTAGGCGTCGCAGAGCCAGACGAATCGGGCAGCCTTATCGGCGGAGTCGACGAACAGCACCCCGCCCTTGTTCGCCGGATTGCTGGCCACTACCCCGACGGCGTGGCCGTCCAGGCGGGCGAACCCGGTGATGATCTCCGTCGCGAACAGCGGCTTGACCTCATAGAGGCTGTCGGCGTCGACGATGCAGTCGAGCACCGCCCGCATCTCGTAGCCGGCCGCTTCCTCGGCGGGCAGCTCGCCGGACGACAGCTCCCGCAGGGGTCCCGTACCCGCCGCCACCGGGGGCAGCTGACGCCACGAGGAGGGGAGGTAGGAGAACAGCAGGCGGGCCTGGTCGATCGCGTCGGCGTCGTCGATGGCCAGGTTGTCGCCGCAGCCCGAGACCGTCGCGTGCATGCGGGCGCCCCCCATCTCCTCGAGACTGACCCGCTCGCCGATCACCTCCTCGGCCATGCGCGGGGACCCGAGGTACATCGAGGCGTTCCCCTCGACCATGATCACCACGTCGCAGAACGCCGGGACGTAGGCGCCGCCGGCCGCCGAGGGCCCGAACAGGCAGCAGATCTGCGGGGCGACACCCGAGAGCTTGACCTGGTTGGCGAAGATCCGGCCCGCGCCGCGCCGTCCCGGGAACATCTCGACCTGATCGGTGATGCGGGCGCCGGCCGAGTCGACGAGCCAGAAGATCGGGAGCTCGTGGCGGAGGGCGTGCTCGGTCGTGCGGACGATCTTCTCGACGGTCCGCGCCCCCCACGAGCCCGCCTTGACGGTCGGGTCGTTGGCGATCACGCAGACGGGTCGGCCGTCCACCCGACCGCTGCCGGTGACCACGCCGTCGGCCGGCAGGTCGGGCGCGTTGGTGTTGGCCAGCAGCCCGTCCTCGGAGAGCGTCCCGGGATCGAGGAGGAGGTCCAGCCGGTCGCGCACCGCCAGCTTCTTCGGGCCCGCGGGCGCGGAACCCCGGGGGGCGTTCCCGGCCCGTGCTCGATCGATCCGGGCGGCGAGGTCCTCGGGCGGTCGGCTCATGCGACCGGCAGCCCGAGGCTGCGGGCGATGACCAGTCGTTGGATCTCGCTCGTGCCCTCGCCGATTTCGAGGATCTTGGCGTCGCGGTAGAGGCGGGCGACGGGGGAGTCCTCCATGAAGCCGAAGCCACCGAAGATCTGGGTCGCGACTCGCGTGGCCGACACCGCCGCCTCCGTCGAGTACAGCTTGGCCATCGCGGCCGGTTGGCGGTACGGACGTCCGGAGTCCTTGCACCACGCGGCCTTGTAGGTGAGATTCCGGGCGTTCTCCACCGCGACCGCCAGGTCGGCGATCGCGAAGCCGACGGCCTGAAACCGCCCGATCGGCCCGCCGAAGGCCGACCGTTGCTTGGCGTATTCCAGCGAGTGGTCGAGGCAAGCCTGGGCACACCCGACCGCCAGGGCCGCGATGGCGATCCGCCCGTCGTCGAGGATCGACCGGAAGTTGACGAACCCTGCCCCGGTCTCGCCCAGCTGCGCGTCGCTCGGGATCCAGCAGTCGTCGAGCGCGATGCCGTGCGTGTCACTCGCGTGCCAACCCAGCTTGCGAGGCGCGGGCTCGATCACTAGCCCGCGGCTGCCGGCCGGGACGATGAAGGCCGTGACCTCGTTCTCGCCCGTCTTGGCGGTGACCGTGACGATCGACGTGATCGGGGTGCCCGAGTTGGTGATGAAGGCCTTGGCGCCGTTCAACGTCCAGCCCCCGGTCGCCGGGGTGGCCTTCGTGCGGGTCGCCCGGGCGTCACTGCCCCCGTCGGGTTCGGTCAGGCCGAACGCGCCGAGGGCGCGGCCGGTCACGAGATCGGGGAGCCAGCGCTGGCGCTGGTCGTCGGTGCCGAATCGGAAGATCGGGGTCGCGCCGAGACCGACGCCCGCCGAGAGCGTGATCCCGACCGACTGGTCGATCCGGCCGATCTCTTCGATCGCCAGGCAGAGCGACAGGAGGTCCCCGCCGGCGCCACCCCACTCTTCGGGGAACGGGAGGCCGAACAGACCCAGGTCACCCATGGCGTACAGCACGCCGACCGGCAGGCAACCCGCAAGGTCCCACTCGTCGGTGTGGGGTGCGAGCTCGGTCCGGGCGAAGTCTCGGACGGTCCGCTGAAGGGCGAGGTGTTCCTCGCTGGGCTGCAGATCCATCAGCTCTCCTTAGCGATTACTAAGGATACTATCGTCAGCATGAGTGCCGAGCTCGCGACCGCGACGGGGGCCCGGCGCGGCTCGCGCCACGCCGACTACCTCCGTGCCGCCGCGCAGCTGTTCGCCGAACGGGGCTACGGCGGGACCTCCGTGGAGGACGTCGGGAGCCGCCTGGGGGTGTCCGGCCCGGCGGTCTACTGGCACTTTGCAAGCAAGGAGGCGCTGCTGACCGAGATGCTGTCGGACATCAGCGATTCGCTGCTCGAAGGCGGGCAGCGTTGTGTCTCCCAAGCCGGTGATGACGAAGACGCCCTCACGAGCCTGGTCCGCTGGCAGGTCCAGTTCGCACTCGACCATCCCGAGCTCATCACGGTGCACGCCCGCGACCTCGCCCACGTCCCTCAACCCGCCCGCCAGCGCATTCGGCGGACCCAGCGCCTGTATGCCGAGCTGTGGGTGGGGGCGCTTGGCGGCATCGCTCCCGACGTTCCCGAACCGCTCCGGAGGGCGGCCACACATGCGGCCATCGGGCTCATCAACTCCACCCCCTACATCGCCGCCAACCTGAACCGGACGTCGGTGGCCGCCCTGCTCGAGCAGATGGCGGTCGCCGCGCTCCATCGGGCGGTCGGCGTGCCGCCCGCCGACGAGCACCGGGCGCAGACGGGTCGAGGGCCGTTCGCCCGTGGTTGACCAGGTCCAGATCTCGATCCGCGAGGTGGGACCTCGCGACGGCCTCCAGCGCGAGGCGCCGCTCGGCGTCGCCCAGCGCCTGTCGCTCATCGAGGGCCTGGTCGGCTGCGGCCTCTCTGCGCTCGAGGTGGCCGCGTTTGTCTCGGAGCGGGCCGTGCCGGCCATGGCCGGGGCCGCCGAATTGGTGGCCCTTCTGCCCCAGGACAGTCGCTGCACCTGGTGGGCACTGGTTCCCAACCTCACGGGTGCTCGGCGAGCGATGCAGGCCGGCATCGACCATGTCAGCGTGACCGTCTCGAGCTCGGAGGAGTACAGCCGGCGGAACGTCGGGATGGGCGTCGAGGAGTCAGCCGCCGAGGCGATGGCGATCGCCGCCATCGTCCCGGTCGTCGACGTCGTGGTGTCCTGCGCGTTCGGTTCGCCCTATGAGGGCGCGGTGGATCCCGGCGCAGTGGCGGCCCTGGCCATCCGGTTCGAGAGCACCGGCGCGTCGGTCACCCTGGCCGACACCACCGGCCTGGCGACCCCCCGAGGCGTCCGGGACGTCCTGGCGGCCACTGGCAACGGGGTGGGGCTCCATCTCCACGACACGCGCGGGACGGCGCTCCTGAACGCGTACGCCGCGCTGGAGCTGGGGGTCACGAGGTTCGACACCTCGGTCGGCGGGTTGGGCGGTTCGCCGTTCGCCGACGACGCCGGCGGGAACCTCGCCACCGAGGAACTTGTCTACCTCCTCGACGATCTCGGGCTCCACACCGGCGTTGACCTCGACTCGGTCCTGGCGGTGGCCCGGCGCCTGGGCGACTGGTTGGGTCGTCCGCCACCCGGTCGATTGGCCGGCATCGGCCAGCCGAGCTGACGGCATCGCCTGGGCACCGGTCAGGCGGCAACCCGGCGAGCGTCTCGGCCATCCCTGGCCGGCCGGTGCGCCGTAGGCTGGCGGGCGGACACGAGGTCGGGGCGCTCGAGTCCCCGGCGCTCGATGGGACGCGGAGGCAAGCCGATGACCTCGAGGACCGACTCGACCAACACCGCCCGTCGACGCTGGAACTCGGCGGGCCTCACCGCCCTCTTGGCGGTGGTGATCGGGTTCGGGCTCACGGGGTGCTCGATCGTGACCAAGGTGCGCGGGGTCGTGCACGGTGTGGAGGCCAACAAGGCCGCGGTCGACGCGTTCACGGCCAAGATCCAGTCCGGCCAGCCACCGACGTTCGAGGTGACGTACACGACGACCGGTAGTGCGCCGGCCACCATCGTCTACGCCGTCGAGGCACCGAAGGGGCTCGCGTTCACTGATACCCCGTCGGGCGGTGCCAATCCGACGAGCCTGGACATCATCGTGAATTCGTCGGGCGAGTACTCCTGTTCGCCGGCCTCGGGCGGTTCTGCCCCCTCGTGTCAGAGGGTGCAGCCGGCCAACCAAGCCACCGAGAACCAACTCTTCGACTTCTACACGCCGTCCCACTGGGTCGCGTTCCTGCAGGACTTCTCGCTGGCTGCCGGCTTTGCTGGTGACAAGGTCACGTCATCGACCATGACGGTGAACGGGTTCCCCCTGTCGTGCGTCGACTTCAACGCGACCGGTGTTGCCGGGACCAGCACGATCTGCACCACGGCCCAGGGCCTGCTCGGGTACGTGAAGGTGGCGTCGGACACGACCAGCTTCGAGATCACGAGCTTCACGACGTCGCCGTCCCCCTCCCTCTTTGCACTGCCCCCAGGGGCCAAGGTCACGATCGTGCAAGCCCCCACGACGACGACCTAGCGCGCGCCGCGGCGGCTTCCTCGAAATGAAGAGCCGCGACTTGGTCGTTGTCTCGCCGAGATCGAGCCGCCGACGGGCCCCCGACCCGCCGCCCAGGGGGTGCGGCGGTTCGGGGGCCCGTCGGGCGCGGGTGCGCGGGGGTTGGCTACTGGTGATTGGCGAACTTCATCGGCCAGGGCCAGTCACCGCTCTGGCGAATCTCGGTGATCGCCGCACCGATGTTCGGGAGCTGCACCTTGGAGGCGGCCAAGATGCGCTCTTCGAAGTCGACGAGGAACTGCTGCTCGGAGAGCTGTCTGTCACACGCCCGCTTGGCCAGCTCAAGGATGTATCCGGCAAGTGGCGTCATCGGTCGGCCCCCATCACCATCGACCGGGTCATGACCGGAGCCTGTTCAAACGCGTCCCGGTAGGCGATCAGACACGGATTGCACCACCACCGCTCGCCGACGACCAGCGCCGGGGCGTCGACGGAGCTCGCGCAATCGGCGCAGGTACTCGCGCGCGAGGTCGCGTGGGCCGGGATCGGTTCTGCGGTTTCGGGGCTCACCGGACGGGCCCACGCCCTGAGCGCTTGCTTCGACGTCACGGTTCCTGGCACCGCGGCCCCTTCCAACTCTGCTCGCCGTCAGAGCGACGCGTTAACAGAGCTCAGCTCGGGCCACCAAGGTCCAGAGTGACAAATTCCAAGAAGGACTGTACATGACGCCCCTTGGCCGGAGGCGTATTCATGGCCACTGGTGGTCGGCTGGGTCCCGTGCGGCTCGCAGTTCCGATCGCACTCCCGGCGCTGGCCGCGCCGGTCGCCGCCTACCTGGCCGCCCTGGTCAAGGGGACCCAGGGCCATGTCTTCGGCGGACCGCTGGCAGTTCGGCTGACCGGGGGAGGCCGGGCAAGCGGCCCGAGCCGACCCGGGCGGCCCCGCCCGGGCGCGCGCCGCCGAGGGCCTCACGGTTCTGGCGTCGATGCCGCACCTGTGCGCCGTTTCAGTGGCCCAAACCCGGGTACCCAGTAGGGTGTCGAAGCACGAGAGCACCGCTGTGAGTGGCCGGCATCCGCCGACCCGGGCGGTCCGGTCCGGACCCTGGTAGTTCGCCGCTCGAACGGGAACCATGTCAGGGGGGCCGGCGGTGGCTGAAGGGGAACGGCGGTTGCGGATCCTCGGCCGCTTCGTCGGCGACGGCACCGTCGATCTTGGGACCAAGCGGCTGTGCCAGCTGTGTGCCGACGTCACGGACCTGAGCGGCGCCGGGATCATGCTGATGTCGGGCGACCTGCCCCGGGGCTCGCTGTGCACCACCAATGCGGTGAGCGCCATCATCGAACAGCTGCAGTACGACCTCGGCGAGGGCCCCTGCGTGGACGCGTTCCGGCAGGACCGGCCGGTCTTGGAGCCGAACCTGGCCCATCCCCGCACACCCCGCTGGCTGGCCTTCGCGCCGCCGGCGGTCGAGGCCGGGGTCCAGGCCGTGTTCGGCTTCCCGCTCCAGATCGGCGCGGTCCGCCTGGGGGCGCTCAACCTCTATCGCGACCAGCCGGGGCGGCTCTCCGACGAGCAGCACGCGGACTCCCTGGTACTGGCCAACATCGCCGCCAACACCATCCTGATGCTCCAGGCGGACGCCCCGCCGGGCATGCTCGCAGCCGAGCTCGAGGCCGGCGCCGACTTCCAGTACGTGGTGCACCAGGCCTCCGGCATGGTCGCGGCCCAGCTCGGCGTGAGCGTTGCCCACGCCATCGTCCGGCTCCGGGCCTACGCCTTCGCCAACAACCGCTTCGTGGCCGAGGTGGCCGAAGACGTGGTGGCGCGGATGCTCCGATTCGATGCCGACGACAGCGCGCAGGACGCCGCCAGCTAAAGTCGGATTTGCGCCTAAGACCCGCCGCCATTCCCGTTCGAGAAGGCGGTATAGTCGGGCACCCGGTGATTGGGGGTAGGCAATGACCGGTACCGATTTGAGCGGAAAGCCCACCGCCAGAGAATCCATGCTGGCGAAGACCTTCGTGCAGTTGGCCGACTCGCTGGTCGAGAATTTCGACGTCGTCGAGTTGCTGACGTTGCTGGCGGACCGATGCGTCGAAGTGCTCCACGTCGGCGCAGCCGGGCTCATGCTGGTCGCGCCCGATGGCGACCTGCGGGTGATCGCGTCGTCCAGCGAGGCGATGCGGATCCTGGAGCTCTTCGAGCTGCAGGCCCGGGAGGGCCCCTGCGTCGATTGCTTCCGCTCGGGACTGCCTGTCGCCAATCCGGACCTGTCCGTCAACAGCGGTCGCTGGCCGCTGTTCACGGCCGAAGCACTCGCCGCGGGGTTCCACTCCGCCCATGCCCTGCCACTGCGGTTGCACGGCAAGGGGATGGGCGCCCTCAACCTGTTCTATTGGTCCAAGGGCGACATGCCCCAACCCGACCTCGACGCAGCCCAAGCGCTCGCCGATGTCGCGGCGATCGCCATCTTCCAGCACAGCACCACCGTCGAGGCTCAAGTGCTCAACGAACGGCTACACCACGCGCTCAATAGCCGCGTCCTCATAGAGCAGGCGAAGGGGATGGTCGCCGAGAGAAACGGCCTCGGAATCGAAGAAGCCTTCTCGGTCTTACGCAGCTACGCGCGCAACCACAATCTGCGTTTGGTTGAGGTTGCCGACAGCGTTATAAGCGGCGCCATACCCTCGTCCATTTTGCGTCCTCCGGACCGACCCAATCCGTCCTGAAGACGGACGCGACTCTGAGCGGGGTCGGCCGGTTCGATCGCGCTAGCTCGAGCGGGACCCGACCGCGTGATCGATGACCCGCACCACACGGTCCGTGCAGGCGTCGAGCGGGTCCGCGGTGTCGACGTAGAGGTCGGCCCCCGTGGGGCGCTCCCACGCCTCGAGAAACCGAACGACGTCGCGCCACTCGAGCTCATACCATCCCGGAATGTCGCGGGAACGGTCCTCGATACGCTGCCGGTGTTGCGTCCGGTCCCCACACGATGTCACGAGCACGAGACTGCGGGCCGCCACAGCCGTAGCGACCGATCGGGTCTGGTCGACCTCGCCCTGGCGCGCGGTGCCGTCGAGCACGACCCCTCGGCCCTGACGAAGCTGCAGGGTCGCCAGGTTCCACAGGATCCCCCAGCCGACACGGCGATGCTCGGCCCGGTCGAGCTGTTCGATGGTCCTTTGGACCGAAGCGACCGGCCGCAGCGCAGCCATGGCCCAGTCCCAGGAGAGCACGGCTGCCTGCAGGCGCGCGGCGGCGGCCTCGGCCAGCGTCGACTTGCCCGTTCCCGGCGGCCCGGTTACCAGTACGAGTGTCGGGGTGTTCCCCACCACCCCATCTTGGCGTCAACACGCGGTGCCACCCCCATCACGACCGAATGTGCGGACACCGAGGTCCCGGTGCCCCACCCCCAGCTGGACCGGATGAAAGAAGGCCGATGCCCCTCCCAGAGCGACCCGTCAAGCCACAGATCACCGCCGGCAAGTTCGACAACGTCGATCTGCGGGTGGCCCGGGTCACCGCCGCGCCCTTGGCGGAGGGAACCCGGTTCCCGTGCCGGGTGCTCTCGCTCGATCTCGGTCCGGCCGGTCAGCGGACCAGCGTCGGGCAGTACGCACTGGTGGCGGAGGCCGACCTGGTCGGGACGATGGTCGTGGCGTGCGTGAACCTGGGCGCGCGCGACATGGGCCCACACCGATCCGAGGCCCTCGTGCTCGGTACCCGGCACCGAGACAGCCCCGACGATCAGGCGCAGGCCGTCCCGCTCTCGGCCGATCCGGCGGCCCTCCCCGGAACGCCCGTCTTCTGATCCACGGCGCGGCGGTGGTCCGGGCGGCGGTTTGACGGCGAGGGGTGCCGAGACCAGCGTGGCGCGCATGACGCAGGGCGAGAGCACAGGCGGAGCGTCGGCACCAGAGGCGCCGCCGGCGCTCTCGGTTCCCCGACCGCCCGAGTCGGTCCCGGCCGACGAGATGGCGATGGCCCGCGGGTGGCTCGTGCACCTGCGCGAGAGCGCGATCTACAAGTTGGAGGGCCTCGACCTCGAACAGCTGCGCTGGCGGCCGACCCCGAGCGCCAACTCGCTCGGGACGATCGTGCTGCATCTGGGCTACGCCGAACGCCTCTGGCTCCGCGTGATCTTCGCCGGCGAGGCGATGGACCTGGCGTGGCGGCGCCGGATGTTCGAGAACCCGCCGGAACGCTGGGGGGTGGCCGAGGTCGTCGCCTTCTACCGGGCCGAGGCGGCGGCGGCCGACCTGGTGCTCGCCGGGGCGGCCTCGTTCGACGAGCCGTCGCGCGCAGCGGCTCGCCCGACCACGCTGCGCTGGGTGATGTCGCACCTGCTCGAAGAGACCGCCCGCCACGTGGGCCACATGGACATCACGCGCGAGCTGCTCGACGGTCGAACCGGGCGCTGAGGGGTCGAAGGGTCGCCCCTACGGCGCCGGGCTGGACTCGGAGAACTGGTCGGCCAGGATCGACTCCCCCCGGAAGATGGGCGACTGGCGGACCCGACGCTCGATCGAGTGCGCCGTCAGGGTGTAGCCGAGGAACAGGAAGAGCGAGAGCGCCTGGATGCCCACCCAGGGCCACAGCGTGTTGGTGTGCGACAGGATCCAGTCGTTGAGGGCGTGCAAGAGCGCGACCATCGAGATGCCGGCCACGATCAGTTGGATCCGCCGGCGGGCGTAGTTGATGCCGATGCCGATGAAGAAGGCGGAGATCCCGGCCCAGATCGCGTGCTGGAACCCGTCGACGAATACGCGCTCGGCGAAGGAGAGGATGCCGACGATCACCTGGCCGGGATTGTGGTTGATCCCGAGCACCGACTCCGCGGTGTACTGGGAGGCTTCCCGCACGCCGAAGGTGAGGCCCGCCACCGTCCCGAGGAACATCCACATCCGCACGTCCCATCGGGCGTTGCGGAACTTCCGCAGGACCAGCGCGATCAAAAGGATCGGGACGGCCTTGGTGAACTCCTCGTTGAAGCCGACGCCCAGCGCGTCGAGGAACCGGCTCGGATTGAGATGTCCGTTGAGATTGATCGTGACCACCTGCATCCAGGCGAGCACGCCGCCGATGACCACGAGGGCCGCCAAGAGTTCCCGCCGGCCGAGGCGGCCCGGGCGGATGAGCAGGTAGAAGGCGATCGCCCACAGCGGGGCCACGTAGAGGCTGTAGGCCCAGCCGGGCGTGGCCGGGTTGAGGGTGTTGGAGTAGAGCTGCAGGAAGACGAGCGGCAAGAGCGCGTAGGGGATCACGAGGATCCGCCAGCCGGTCCGCCACCCGCGGTTGGTCAGCCAGCTCTTGATGGGCACCAGGATGTGGAGCGCGGACAGCAGCTCCTGGGTGCTGCCCGGTGGTTGGCCGGGCGGGCCGCCGTCCACGACGGCCGGGGTCGCCACCGCGGGCATCGCCGCCTCGGGCTGGGGCCCTGGGCCCGGCGCGGCCACCCCCGGTGCGACGTGGACGAGCGGCCCATCTGGCGACGCCAGGTGGATATCCATCGGCCGGGTCACGCGCCGCTGACCGACGTCCTGGCCCTCCCAGAAGGTCCTGCCCCGACCGACATCGGAGAGCAGCCAGCCACCCGCGTCATAGGTGAGCTGTGCGTGCTCGCGCGAGACCGTCGGGTCGTCCACGACGACCGAACTCTCCGAGGACCGCCCGATGGTGACCGTGGTGCCGGGCGCGAACAGGTAGGTCCGCCCGTCGTAGACGACCCGAATGTCGCTCATCTGCCGCCCCCGGCTCGCCTCGGACCCGCCGGTCCGATCCTTGGCCGGCCGAATCCTGACACCTGGCCTCGCGCGGCGCCACCGTCGGAGTGCCCGGCCGAGCGCGTGTGGGAACGGGCGGTGACGCCGTCAGAAATGATCCGTCCACCCGCGCCGGGCGGGGAAGGACGGGTGGTCGGCGGTATGATCCCGCTCCGATCCGCTCCGGATCCGCGGGGGCGCGCGGCGACGCCGAGCGTTCGAAGGAGGACCGTGCCCGATCCAGTGTGGGACCCTTCGGGGAAGGCGCGCGACGCCCTCCACTCGATCGTCTCGGACTTTGGGATGCGTGCCCTGTCCAGCCCGTCGATCCTGGACAACGTGCTCCACGACCTGCTGCCGGACTCGCCCAAACAGATCAGCCTCATCGTCGCCGCCGGAGGGTCGACGGTGGCGTCCGCGCTGCAGGAGCACGTCACGCAGGGGATGGACGCCGACTCGGCGGTCCGCCTGGCGGCGTCGCAGCTGGCCGAGCAGACGCCCTACGACGCGGCCGGGTGCCGCTGGGTGACCGGCGAGTTCGCCCGGGCGCTCGGCTACCCGGTGTCCGACGAGGCCGCCTCGGCCGGGCCGATCGCTCCGTCGGGAGCCCCCACCGTGGCGCCGCCCGCTCGACCGTTGACGCCGGTGATGCCGGAGCCCGAAACGGTGCCGCCGCGACCCGACCAGGCCGAGACCGTGTTGCCGCCCGTGGCGCCGGTGGGCGCCGGGGGTGGCAGCGCCCCGCGGCGTAGCCGGACGGTCCCGGCCCTGATCGCCGCCGCGATCGTGGTGTTGGGGGGCCTGACGCTCGGCGCGGCATTGGGTCACATCGGGCCCTTCCAAAAGTCGGGCTCCACCACCGCCTCCTTGCGCCGGCTCCTGCCGAACGACGCACGCGGCTGCACGACCAAGGTCAGCACCATCAAGACGCTCCAGGGGCTCTCCTCGGTGCTGGGCTGCAACGAGTCGACCATCAACGGCGTGGTGTTCGCCTACCAGTTCGACAGCAGCGTCGATTACCAGGCCAGCCTGACTGCGTTCAACAAGGGGGAGTCCTTCGACCCGTCCACCGCGGCAGCCACCTGTCCACCCAAGCAGGCTGGGGGCGACGGCGTCACCAGTTGGCACAGCAAGCTCTATCCGTCCCTGCCGGGCCAACGACTCGAGTGCTTCAGCGTGTCCCAGAACGGGAGTGCCAACAGCCCGCAGCAGCCGACCTACATCTGGACGGCCCCATCGGAGAACGCCATCTTCCAAGCGGTCGGCGGCACCGACACCTCGATGAGCACGCTCGACACGTGGTGGACGAACCACGCCGGACCGTTCAACAAGTGATCCGGCGCCGGTGACCGCCGAGGGCACACAGGGAGCCCCGCACATGCCCGGCGGCGGTGTGGCCCGCCGGCCGCTGCACTTCATCATCATGGCCGACTGCTCGGGATCCATGACCGGCGAGCGCATGCAGGCGCTCAACTACGCCATCGCCGACATGCTCCCGCAGTTGGCCGAATGGGAGCGCGACCAGCTGGTCGCACAGGTGCTGGTCCGCGTGCTGTCCTTCGCGACGACGCCCACGTGGCACGTGCGTGAGCCGGTGCCGGTGGGGGAGCTCCGCTGGAAGCCGCTCCAGGCGGTCGAGGGTGGCTACACGAACATGGGGCCCGCCTTGCGGGAGGTGGCGGCCGCCATCGGCCCCGACAAGCTAGAGAACCGGGCCCTCCGACCCGCCATCCTGCTCGTCACCGACGGCCGACCGACCGACCTCGGGAACGAGTTGGCGGCGGGCCTCGGCGCCCTCACCTCCTTCCCGGCCGGCCGCGCGTCATTGCGCCTCGCCATCGCGATCGGCCACGACGCCAAGTCCGAGTTCCTCGACCAGTTCATCGGCGACCCCTCCGTCCCGGTCATCGTCGCCGGAAACACCGAGGAGATCGCCGAGCGGCTGGTCGCGGCGTCGATCGCCGTCTCGCGGCTCTCCGAGGGGGGCGTCGACCACGGCGCACTGGTGAACCAGCTGCTCGGGACCGGTTCGGGCGGACCGAAGGAGTCCGAAGACCACACCATCGTCTGACGAGATGCGAACCTCCTCCGACGTCCCCCCGATCGACGCCCAGCCCTGGACGGTGCTCGTCGCTTCCGCCCGGGGTGCGGCGCACGCCGCGGCCGGGTTGCCGAACCAGGACGCCTCCGCCTGGAGGGTTCTCGAGACGCTCGGGCCGCCGCTGGTGGTGGCTGCTGTCGCCGACGGGCATGGACATCCCCGTCACTTCCGGGCGGAGCGCGGCGCCCACCTGGCGGTCGAACAGGCGTGCGCCTGTGTCGAGCGCCTGGCCGACCAGCTCTTGGTCGGCCGTTCGGGCGGCGAGCTCGAGGCGTTCGCCAGGGAGACGCTGGTGCCGTCGGTCGTCCAGGCCTGGCGGCGGGCGGTGGCCGCCGACCATGCGGCCTCGGCCTTCACGCCCGACGAGGAGGCGATCCGGGCGCAGGTCGCCGACGAGCCGGTCATCGCCTACGGCGCCACGCTGCTCCTGGCCCTGCTCTCGGAGCGCTGGTTGCTGGTCGCCCAGATCGGCGACGGCGACGTCGCCGCGCTCTTTGCCGACGGCCGGGTCGAGACGCCCGTGCCGGTGGACCCGACGCTCGATGGGCACTACACGACGAGCCTGTGCCAGGCCGCCGCCGTCGACTCCTTCCGGATCGCGGTGATCGACCGCGCCGCCTCCCCTGTGCTCGCGCTCCTGCTCGCCACCGACGGTTTCGGGAACGCCCAGGCGTCGGATCCGTGGCCACCGGCCGTCGGGGCCGACCTCATCTCGATGTTGGGCACGCGCGGCATGGAGTGGGTGCGCGGGCAGCTGCCGATCTGGACCGAGCGGTGCGCCTCGACCGAGGGCAGCGGCGACGACACCACGGTGATCCTGGCCGTGCACGCGTCATGATCAGGCTGCCGACCGTCGGAGAGACACTCGTCATGACGCGTGCGGGATCCATGCTCACCGTCGGGCGCCGGCTGCAGGAGGGTGGCCAGGGGGTGGTCCACGAGGCCTTCGTCGGCGACGGTGTCTTCGCGCTGAAGTGGCTTCGCCACTCGGATCGCACCGCCGCGCTCCAGAACTCGATCGCCGCATTGGTCGAGCGCCCGCGCCCCCACCCGGCCTTCGTCTGGCCGATCGACATGGTCGTGAGCGACGAGGTCGAGGGCTTCGGATACGTCATGCGGCTCCTCGAGCCGCGGTTCGTCTCCTTCGCGCGGATGCTGGCGGACCAACCGACGTTCCGCAGCATCGTGACCGTGGCCCGCAAGCTCGTGGACGCCTTCGCCGCGCTGCACGCCTCGGGGCTCTGCTACCGCGACATCAGCTTCAACAATCTCTATGTCGATCCCATTCGCTCCGAGGTGGCGATCATCGACAACGACAACGTCGGCCTCGACGGCGGCGACGTGTTCGTGAAGGGCACCAACCAGTTCATGGCGCCCGAGATCGTACGAGACGAGGCGTTCCCGTCGACGGTCACCGATCTGTACTCGCTGGCCGTCTTCTTGTTCATCCTCTTCATGCGGGGCCATCCACTGGAGGGGATGCGTACCATCTCGAGCTACTCGTGGGCGGCGGCCGACCACGTCTCGGAGCACAAGCTGCTCCTGCGCAACTACGGGTTCGAGCCGCTGTTCGTGTTCGACCCCGACGACGACGCCAACCGGCCGTCGCCCGAGAGCCCGCTCCTCGTCTACTGGCCGATCTTCCCCCGCTTCTTCCGGGACCTGTTCATCCGGTCCTTCACCGACGGGCTCACCGATGCGTCCCTCTCGGGACGGATCACCGGCAGCGTGTGGCGCCGCGCGCTCCTCCGGTTGGCCGACTGCCACGCCACCTGCCCCTGCAACGCGGCCATCTTCTTCGACCCCGATGAGCCGGACCGGCCCTGCTGGCGCTGCGGCCGGATCCCGCCGGCCCCGCCCCTGCTGCGCCTGCCGGGCCGCACGGTGGTGCTGGCCGAGGGGGCGGTGATCACCTCTGACCACCTGCGGCGCGACCGGGCCTACGACGAGTCGGTGGCCGTCGTCGAGGCCCACCCCAGCCAGCCCGGGGCGGTCGTGCTTCGCAACCTGAGCTCGGTCACCTGGACGGTCGAGCCCGTGGGGGAGGAGGCCAAGTCGGTGCTGCCTTCCCAGCGCCTGGGCGTCCGGCCCATGCGCATCGACTTCGGGTCTGCCGAGGCGCAGATCGCGCTCGGCGGCTGACCGTCGGTCTCAGGCGCGCGCCGCCGGGACGACCTCGGTCAGGCCGCCGGCCTCGGTCTTCTGGTAGCCGGCGCTGGTGCGCGCCATGAACCCCCACTCGTAGCCCTCGGGGTCGCGCACCGTGTAGGTCCGCACGCCGTAGGTCTTGTCCTCGGGCGGGTCGGCCTCCACCCCGGCCGAGCGCACGTGCGCGTGGTGGGCGTCGACGTCGTCCACCCACACCAGGATCAGCTGGTCGGGGCCGCCACCGTGCGCCGGCCAATAGCCGGGGCCGTGGCCGGCCAGCCAGAGCTCGGTGTCGCCCACCAGCATCTCGACCTGGCGCGCGGTCGCCTGGTCGTCGACGTAGCGGGCCCGCTCCTGGAATCCGAAGACCCGGGCCAGCCAGTCGGTCATGGCGTCGGCGTCCTCGTAGTGCAGGTACGGCGTCAAGCCACCGAAGCGGAAGGCACCCATGACGTCGACGGGTTGCCTAGGCGGCCCGGTCGGCGTTGGCCGCGATGGCCGCGATGACCTCGGGCCAGACGGCCTCGGGCAGGTCGTGGCCCACCCCCTCGATGATGAGGAGTTCGGCGCCGGGCACCGCCTTGGCGGTGGCCTCCCCGCCGCTCGGCGTGACGAGCGGGTCGGCGTCGCCATGGATCACGAGCGTGGGCACCGCCACCTCGCCCAGCGCGGCGGTGCGGTCCTTCGCGCTGAGGATGGCCGCGACCTGCCGGGCCGTCCCCTCGGGGTAGTAGGCGCGGTCGTAGGCGAGCGCCGCCGCGGCGCGCACGGTCGCCTCGTCCATCGGGTAGCGCGGGGAACCGATGAGGCGCGACCCGCTCACCATGGCCTCGACGACGTCGGCGCGCGTCGCCGGCGGCGGCTGCAGGATGACGGCGAGGGCCTCGGGCGTCGGCTGTCCCACCGCCGGGTCGCTGGTGGTCGACATGATCGAGCACAGCGAGCGGACCGCCCACGGGTGCCGGATCGCCATCGCCTGGACGATCATGCCGCCCATCGACGCGCCGACGATATGCGCGGGAGCGAGCCCGAGGACCTCCAGCAGCGCGATGCCGTCGTCCGCCATGTCGTCGAGCGAGTAGGGAGAGGAGGTTGCCTCGCCCGCGGCCAGCGAGCTGAGGGTGGCGGCGAGATCGGGCAGGCCGGCGTCGCCGAACTTCTGGCTGAGGCCGACGTCGCGGTTGTCATAGCGGACGACGGCGTAGTCGTGGTCGGCCAGCTCCGCGCAGAACGCGTCCGGCCAGGAGATGAGCTGCCCCCCGAGGCCGCACACGAGGAGGAGCGCGGGGTCGGCCAGATCCCCGATGATCTCGTACTCGAGGGTGATGTCGTTGGCTGTCGTCTGGGGCACACGAAGATGCTTGCCCCTGGTGGAGGGCCGGTCAAGAGCCGCGCTGGCACAGTGCCTGGACGTGGGACTACCGCCGGTTCAAGCGCTCCCTCACATCCCTGCCGCTTTGGCGCGACGGCCCGCCCTCAGATGTCCACGAGCACGTGACATCGCCAGCCCCCCACCTGGGCCCCCATCGACAACCCGCGAGACGACACGGCCCTCGGCACGGGCCCGACGAACACCACCTGGTCCAGGGGGACGACCTCCATGTCTCCGGCGACACCGCCCTCCTCGGTCTCGGTCAGGTGGAACCGCACGGGCACCACCGAGAAGACATTGATGGCGTCGATCACCTCTTCGAATAGGGACGCCAGGACGTCCTCGGCTCCGCCCGGCCCGGCCGCCAGGGGGAGGACCCCGGGTGCAGCGGCGTCGGGGGCCTCGGTGAACTCTTCCATCAGCGCCTGCAGCGCCTCGGTCAGGCACGACGCGCGATCGGGACCCCAGGCCTCGATGACGCAGTCGCTGGCGTGCGGCACCAGCCGGTGCCCGGCCGAGGCAGGCTCGCCCGAGCCGGCTGGATCGCCTTGGGTGCCTGCAAGCCCCCGAGCACCGGCCGTCGTCACGGCTGCGGCGCTTCGGCCGAGGAGGGAGATCCAAGCGGACCGCGGTCCAATGACTCCCTGGCCGGACTGGCCAGGGAGTCACTCTTCCCATCGAGGACGGCCGCCAAGGGTTTCACACCCTCGTAATGGCGATCTTCTTCGTCTCGGCCTTCTCGCCGTCGACCGGGACGCGGACCTCCAGGATCCCGTCGGTGAAGGTGGCCTTGACGTCGTCCTGACCCGCCCCTGGCGGCAGCTGGACGCTGCGGGTGAAGCTCCCGTAGCGGAACTCCGAGCGCCGACGGTGCCGGTCCTTCTCCTCTTTTTCCTCACGCCGCTCGGCCCGCAACGTGAGCCGACCGTTGTCGACCGTCAGCTCGACGTCCTTGTCGGGATCGACCCCGGGCAGTTCGGCTCGGATCACGAGCGTGTGGTCCTCGACCACTTCCTCGACGCGGATGAGGCCGTCATCCTCGAACAGGTCCAGCCAGCGCCCGGGCCAACGCACCACCGGAAACCGCGGGGACCACTCCACTAATGAACGTGCTGAGCGTGCTGTCTCTCGTGTCATCGGCATCGACCTCCCTCGGTCGTTGTTCTCAACTCATTCCATTACCCCTCTGGGGGGGTCGGGTGAACAGAGGAGAAGGTCACTTTCGGGGCGGATCGGCGCCCGCGCCCGAACCACCTCGTCCAAGACCTGTTCGTTCTGCACCCTGGCCACCTCCGATTTCGACGGTACGCCGACGGCGCAGGCGCCGATAGGGCCCAAGGGCCCGACCACCGGTCCCAATTCGGCTCGGGACCTTTGACCCTGGCGACCCCGACGCGGCCGGAGCACGATCGTTCTGGTGAAGGGAGACAGGCATGCAGGCGAAACCAGGTGATCGCATCGTGATCGAGGGTCACCGCGTCGGTGACCCGACTCGCGACTGCAAGGTGATCGAAGCCCATGGCCGGGATGGCGGGCCGCCGTATCTGGTGCGCTGGGGGGACAGCGATCACGACACGCTCTTCTTCCCGGGCTCAGACGCCAGCGTCCGGCCCTCCCGAGCCAAGAAGGGTTGACCGACGCCGACCGCGACAGGGTTGGAGCGGCTCGGCCATGCCGTGATCGGTGCGCGCGCCGACTACGACGGCCTGATTGACCTCGTCGGTGACCGGCGCTTCGTGCTGATCGGCGAGGCGTCGCACGGCACCCACGACTTCTATGCCGAGCGGGCCCGCATCACCCATCGCCTCATCGACGAGTGCGGTTTCAATGCGGTGGCGGTCGAGGCCGACTGGCCCGACGCCTACCGGGTCAACCGCTACGTGATGGGGCTCTCCCACGACGAGGACGCGGAACGCGCCCTCACGGACTTCCAGCGCTTCCCGGCCTGGATGTGGCGCAACCGGGACGTCCTCACGTTCGTGGAGGGCCTCCGGGCCCGCAACGAGGCCCACCTCCATCCGGCGACCAAGGTCCGCTTCTACGGCCTCGACCTCTACTCGCTCCGGGCCTCGATGGAGGCCGTCGTCGGCTACCTCGACCGAGTCGATCCCGAGGAGGCCCGCCGGGCGCGTCAGCGGTACTCCTGTTTCGACCACGTGGCCGGCGAGGGGCAGGCCTACGGGTACGCGTTGGCCTTCGCCGGGGCCATTCCCTGTGAGAACGAAGTCGTGGCCCAGCTGATCCAGCTGCGTCGGCGCGCCGACGCCTACCTCCGGCGCGACGGCTGGATCGCCGACGACGAGTTCTTCTTTGCCGAGCAGAACGCCCGGCTGGTGCGCAACGCCGAGGAGTACTACCAGCAGATGTACCGGGCCGAGACGTCGTCGTGGAACCTGCGCGACCGGCACATGGCCGGCACCCTCGACGCGCTCATCGAGCACCTCGACGCCCAGCTCCCCCGGGCCAAGGTCGTCGTGTGGGAGCACAACTCGCACGTGGGCGACGCCCGGGCCACCGAGATGGGCGCCCGGGGCGAGCTCACCGTGGGCCAACTGGCCCGCCAGCGCTACGGCAGCGAGTGCGTGTTGATCGGTTTCACCACCTACGGCGGCACGGTCACCGCGGCGAGCGACTGGGGCGGCCCGGCCGAGCGGAAGCGGGTGCGCGTAGCCGCCCCCGACAGCCATGAGGCCGTCTTGCACGGGAGCGGGGAGCAGCGCTTCTGGCTGGACACGGCGCAGCCCGGCGTGCGCGAAAGGCTGGCCGTCCCGCGCCTCGAGCGGGCGATCGGGGTGATCTACCGCCCGGAAACCGAACGCGCCAGCCACTACTTCCACGCCCACCTCAGCCAGCAGTTCGACGCGGTCATCCACCTCGATCACACCCGGGCGGTCGAGCCGCTCGAGCGCACGTCGTTCTGGGACGAGGGCGAGCCGCCGGAGACCTTCCCGAGCGGCATCTAGGCCCGAGC
>Ga0209415_10002040_pt1 | contig 38332 bp, 33 predicted proteins | sample PeaSoiSIISIP2007_FD_187696 | JGI IMG/M metagenome (GOLD analysis project Ga0209415, IMG submission 187696) | Peat soil microbial communities from Weissenstadt, Germany - SII-SIP-2007 (SPAdes) (version 2) | ecosystem: Environmental > Terrestrial > Soil > Wetlands > Peat | place: Germany...
GCCGCTTTGCGCCGCCCACAACGCGGGCGTGATCGAGTCTTCGGGGACGCCCGCGGCCTTGATCGAGACCAAGCCTTGTGCTCGCGCAGCGAGTGGAAGCGCCAGCAGCGATGCCGCTACCGCTATCGCCGAACGCCGCCCGATCTTGTCCACGAGCGGTAGATATCTTGGATCCAGGGCTTTCCCCTCCGCGAGGGTTTTCGGTCCAGGAGGCCAAGCACGATAAGTTTGACTACCGAAACGCTCGACGACGCTCTCGGCTTAGCGCGCAACGCGAAGGGGGAGCCTCTCAAAGAATCGACCAAGGCGGACATTCGATCGCTTGTCGACGACCCCAATCCCGCGGGTTGGGAAAAGTGCTCGACCGTCATTCTGCGCGGGGGAGAAGACGTCGAGACCGTGACCTTATGGAAAGCGGTCTGCGAAGTCGATCCCGCATTCCCGGCGAGCACCTCTCACGACGACGCCGGGAATCGCATTTGGGAGCAGATCCCGACCGCGCGGACGATCCGCCGCGCGATCCGCTGGGCAGTCGGAACGGAAGAGCCCGCGGTTGGCGTCATCGAGATGCCCGACGCTACGGCGTCGGCAAACGGCGCCGCGACGGTCGATCCATGGACGGAGATCGATCTCGATCCCGACCGCAAGGCCGAGCTGCAAAAATGGTTCGCGATGTTTCAGGCGCAGCATCCGGCCGCGCCGCGCGGCCTATTGCTCTTCGGTCCGCCCGGTACGGGGAAGACGCTGCTTGCGCGGACGCTCGCCAGGGCGGCCGGCGCGCAGTTCATCGCCACGACGATCTCCGACCTGAAGGCGCCGCACGTCGGCGGGACGGGCGAACGCATTCGCCAGCTCTGGCGGCGCGCGCGCCAAAACGCGCGCGCGATCATCTTCGTCGACGATTGCGAGGGGATCTTCGGCGCGCGCGAAGACGTCGACAACGATTCGTTCAATCGCGAGGCGCTCCAGGAATTTCTCGCGCAGTGGGAGGGCGTGCTCGACAACAGCCGGCACGTCTGGGTCATCGGCGCGACGAACAAGCGCGAACGCATCGATCACGCGATGGTCTCGCGTTTCGGAGCCGAGTTTGCTTTCGGTCTCCCCAACGCGGAGATGCGTCGCAGCATCTTACAGCGTGAGATGAAACGCTGCTGGGTTGAGTATGCCGCGGTCGACGAAGTCGTTGCTCAGACCAACGGCTTCTCCGGACGAGATCTGCGCACGCTCGCCGAGAGCGTCGCGCGCGATTCGTTCAGCGAGACGACGAAGGCCTGCGAGCCCACCGAGGCGATCTTCGACAAGCATATCGCGGCGATTCGCAAGCGCGGGAATATCGGTATCGCCAAGCGCAGTACCTGGGAGAATCTAATCCTTCCCGACGAGATCAAGTCGGATCTTCGGATCATGTGCGAGATGCTGCGCCGTTCCGAGGAGATGAAGGGGCTGAGCATCGAGCTCCCGCGCGGCTTGCTCCTCTCGGGTCCGGCGGGGACCGGAAAGACCGAGATCGCGCGTACGCTCGCGAACGAGAGCGGTCTCAATTTCATCGGGACGAAATCGACCGACTTCGTCGGTGGCTACAGCGGTTGGAGCGGCCAGATGACGAAGTCGATCTTCGCGCGGGCACGCGCCGAGAGCCCGGCGATCCTCTTCATCGACGAAATCGACAAGATCGCGCCGAAGCCCGAAGGCGTTGGGGGCGGGCACGGCTTTACGATCGAAGTCGTGCGCGCGCTGGTTGAGGAGATGGAAGGCATCGCCGAGCACGAGGGACATGTCTTCGTCATCGGCGCGACTAACCGGATCGAAGCCGTCGATTCGACGATCCGCTCTCGCTTGGGCAAGGTCATCACGGTCCCGCTACCGGACACCGCACAGCGAGAGGCCTTGCTGCGCTCACGCTTGACGGACGCAACGGTCGACTTTGACCTCCGGTCGGGTCTACGCGAAATTGCCGAAGCGACCGCAGGCTGGTCGGGCCGCGATTTGATCACGTTGATCGGCGGCGCGCAACGCCGCGCGATCTTGCGGCTGCTCAACGGCGAGACGGCGGAAGTCGTTCTGTCGTTGGCCGATTTTCGCGAGAACCTGAACGTCCTCGCGCGCGAGCCGAAGCGGCGGCGGTGGTGGCCGTTCATGGCGATCTTCGCTTCGGCGATGCTGCTTTTCGGTCTCGGTCGGGCGGGCATAGCGGCAGTCCCGGCGAGCGTGACGGACGCGGCGAAAAAAGAAGGAACCGTCGTCTGGTACACCTCCGTCGATGCGAAGACGCTGACGCCTCTCGTCCAGCGGTTCGACCAGTCGCATCCCGGCATTGCTCTGCAGACGCTGCAGATCACGAGCAACTTGATCCCGGCGCGGATCATCACCGAGCAGCGAGGCGGCAAGTTCAATGCCGACGTCGCGAACGGGGACGTCGTGCCGATGGCACAGCTTGCCGCGGCCGGTGCATTGCAAGTCTATCACCCGGCCGATCCCGGAAAGTTCGTCAAGGGGGCAAACGATCCCAACGGTTTGTGGAGCTGCCTCTATTTTGATACGACCGTCCTCGCCTGGAACGTCAAGAAGCTGCAGGCCGACGGCTTGAAGCCGCCGACGTCGGTCGCGGACCTTGCCAGACCGGAATGGCGCGGGAAGATCGGCCTCAATGCGACCGCCTACAACTGGTATCAAGGCTTGACGGAGATCGATCCGAACGCGAAGGACCTGCTGACGAAGATCATCGCGAACCATCCGCTCCTGACGCAAGGCCACACGAACACGATGACGCAGCTCGAATCGGGTGAGTTCGACGTCACCCCGACGGTGTATGGCTATTTGGCGGACAAGGAGCACCGTGCCGGCTTGGGGATCGACTTCATCAATCCAAAACCACTGATCGTGGGTCTGACGCCCGTCGCTTTCATCAAGAACGCGCCGCACCCGAACGCAGCGCGCGTCCTACTGGATTGGCTGCTCTCCAAAGACGGGCAGAATGCGCTCGTCGAGTTGAGCGGCCGACCATCCGCGAGAATCGATGTAGAGAACAACCCGAACGTCTTCAATACACGCATGCAATTGCATGTGATCAAGACACCCGATCCCTCGGAATACAACGCGTTGGTCTCGCAGTACAACAAGATCCTCGGCGTTAACAACTGAACGACGTCATAGAGCGCACGCGCGCGCTGGTCCCGCGGCTGATCGAGCGTGCGCCGCAAAGCGCGCGCGCGCGCAACTTGGACGCGCGGACGATCGCCGACATGCAGGAAGCCGGCGTCTTTCGCGTCCTTCAGCCCAAGCGGTGGGGTGGCTTCGAGATGGACCTGCGGACCTATTTCGAGGTTCAAATCGTGCTCGGTGAGGGCGATATGTCGGCGGCGTGGATCTACGGCGTCGTCGGCGTCCATCCGTGGCTGATGGCCCTACTCGACGATCGCGCAGCACAGGATGTGTGGGGCAAAGAGACGTCGGTCCTCATTTCGTCCTCGCTCGCGCCGATGGGAAAGGCGACGCCGGCCGACGGCGGGTTCATCCTCAACGGCCGCTGGAAGTATTCGAGCGGCTGCGAGCACTGCGACTGGTCCTTCCTGGGCGCGATCGTCCAATCCGAGAAGCCCGGGCTGCCGGACCAACGGCACTTCCTCGTCCCGCGCAAGGACTACGAGATCGTCGATACGTGGAACGTCCCGGGATTGCGCGCGACGGGGAGCCACGATATCGTCGTCCACGACGTCTTCGTCCCCGGTTACCGCGTGCAAGCGCTGGTCGATAGTTTCAACCTCGTCGGCCCCGGCCAGGCGGTCAACGCGTCGCCGCTGTACCGTTTACCCTTCGGGCAAATCTTCGTGCGCGGCGTGAGCACCGCCGCGATCGGCGCGCTGCGAGGCTTGCTCGATGCCCTGCTCGAGTACGGCTCGGTTCGCGTCTCGCGTGCCGGCGGCCGCACGGCTGAGGATCCCGTCGCCCAATTGGCCTGCGCAGAGACGGCGGCTGCAATCGACGAGATGAAGACGGTCCTCTTCCGCACGTTCGACACGTTGACGCAGTACGCGCACGCCGGTCAGACGCCGCCGCTCGCCGAGCGGCTGCAGTACAAGTTTCAGTCTTCGTACGTCCCCGAGCGCTGCATGACGTTGGCATCCCGCCTGTTCAAGCTCACGGGCGCGGCCGGGATCTCCGCCGATCTGCCGTTCGGCAGGATACTCAACGACATCACGATCGGCCGCCAACACTTGGCGAACCAGTTCGAATACTACGGGCGGAACTGGGGCGCAACGATGTTCGGCCTCGAACACAACCGCGACCTGATGATGTAGGTGGAGTCCGCTACAGAGGCGTTCCGCCCGGTCTGCTAACGCCGATCCACGTGCCCTTTGCGACGTCCCATCGCACGACGACCGCGCCCTTCACGTCGAGCCCGCGCTGCGGAACGGCGCGAAAATCGTACGGACCGTTGATCCCGGTCCAACCTTTGAGATTCGCGATATAGTCGCGGATTTGGGTCGCACTCGCATTCATCCCCAGCTTTCGAAATGCTGAGATCACGATGAGCGCCGGATCCCAAGCCGACGCGCGCGGATAGTCGGCGCGCAGCCCGGCGGTCGCCAGAGCTGCGTGATAGGCATTGATCTGGTCGCGCGTCGCTTTATCGGCGACTTGCACTTCGCCGACCGACGGGACTGTCGGGAAGTAGAGCTCTTTGGGCATGAACGACGCGTACTGCTGCATTTGCGTGTACGTCAGGTTGCCCGACGTCGTGAGGATCGGGACGTCGAGGCCCGTCTCTTTTACTCCGCGCAGCAGCGTCCCGGCCGGCGTCCCCGTGCTCCATGCGATCAGGACCTGCGGATTCGCCGCCTTGATGCGCACCATCTGCGCGGCAACGCTGACGTCGCTGGTGTTGAAGTGCTCGCGATCGACGACGTTCAGGCTCTTGTTCTCAGGGAGCGCGAGATCTTCGTTGAACGCGTTCTCCGCGTCTTGGCCTGAAGCGTCCGTCGAGGTAATGATCGCAATCTTCGTGAGGCCGCGCAGACGGAAGTAGTTCAGTGCTGCACCCATCTGATCGACGGTCGAGACCGCGGAGGAGAAGACGTAGGTCCCCTTCACCGGATGGATCCCGGGTGAAAAACAATATTGCATCGGTCCATTCGCGGCGGTGAGCGCGGCGACGGCGCTGCAGACCGCGACGATCCCCGGGCCGAGGATGATCGACGGTTTCTTTGCGAGGATCTCGTTGGCAAGCTGGACGCCGATTTGCGGATTGGTCTGGTCGTCGTAGATGACGAACTTCACCGGCCGGCCGTTGATCCCACCTTGCTTGTTGACGAACTGCTCGAGTACCCCGAGAGACTCGGCGATCTCCTTGCCTACGAATGTCCCGGTGCCGGTCAGCGGTGCGATGGCGTTGAGCTCGAACGGCGTCGTCTCGGCGGCGCGTCCGCCGCACGGAACGAGCGCCAGCGAGCAAGCGAAAACAAGCGCAAACAATGTCCGCATGAGCGTCCTCCTAGGCGATGGCAGCGGCCTCGGCGCCGATTCTTTCTCGTAAGAATGGCATGACACGCGTCGTGAAGAGCTCCATGTTTTTTCTGGTCAAGTCGGCAGGCAACGTCCCGAACTGCATCAAGCACAGCTGGTGCCCGTAGCCCATGTCGCGCTGACGTTCGAGCAGCGTGTTGCGGACGGTCTCGACTGAGCCGCAAATGAACGATCCGCTCGCTAAGATCTCTTCGGCGGTCCGATCGACCGTTTGTGAGACCTTCGCTTGCATGACGCCTTTGAGGGACTTCATGCTGACGTAGCCGGGCGGCAAGCGCATCTCGAACGGCTTCTTGAGGAACTTGTTGGCGAAGGCTTCGATGTGCGGCTTGGCTTCCGCGAGTGCGCGCTCGTCGGTCTCGGCAACGTAAATCGGCGCCATCCAGCCCATCTGTTCGGGCGTTGCGGTATAGCCCGCCTTTTGGGCCTCGATCTTGTATTGTTCGAGGTTCTTCTTGACCGCTGCGACGGGGCTATACGTCTGAAGGTAGGTGTATTTGTGTTGCGCTGCCCACATCACCGTCTCGATGCTCCCCGACGAGGGTATCCACACCGGCGGATGCGGCTTCTGGTACGGACGCGGCCACAGATTGACGTATTCGAAATCGTAGTGCTTGCCTTCGAAGTGAAAGGGTCCGGGTTCGGTCCAGGCGCGGAGAATGAGATCGTGCGCTTCCAGAAAGCGCTCGTGCGACTCCGTCGGATTGGCGCCCCAGGAGTGATACTCGCCGCCGATGCCGCGGACGAAGCCCGCGATCAGCCGGCCGCCGGTGAGCTGATCGAGCATCGAAAATTCTTCGGCAACGACGAGCGGGTTGTTGAGGAGGGGAAGAGCGCGTCCGAGGACGGCCAGCTTGCCCTTGATTTTCCGCGAAAGCGCTCCGGCGATGACCGAGGGGATCGGCATCAAGCCGTACGCGTTTTGATGATGCTCGTTGACGCCGATCGCATCGAAGCCCATCTGGTCGCCGAGTTCGAGCTCGCCGAGGTAGCGCTCGTAGAGCTCGTGGCCCTTCTCGGGATCGAAATACGTGTTGGGCAGCGTGACCCAAGCCGATTCGTATTTGTCCGTGTAGTTGAGGTCCAAATACGCGTACGGCATCAGGTGGAAGAGCATGAATTTCATGTTTTAGGCGCCCTTTTGCTCGATGAAGCGGGTCACGGCCGCAAGGAATTCGTCCGGTTTTTCGACTTGCGGCAGATGGCCGCACTGCGCGATGATCGCGGTCCGCGTGTCGGGGATGAGGCGCGCGAACTCAGCGGCGTAAGCCGGCGGCACGAGACGGTCCGAATCGCCCCACACCAGCAGCGTCGGAACGTCGATGCGATGCAGCCACTTCGCCAAGTGCGGATCGAATAGTCTCGGCTGCCAGGCGACGCGCGCGACGCTGTAGCGGTTTTTGAGCTGCGCCTCCGTCGTCGCTTCAGTTACCGGCTGCGCGAGCATTTCGTCCGCGAGTTTTTGGTCGAAGAAGAGCGCGCGCGTCAGGGCTTCGGGCGACATCAAGAAAATGTCACGCTTGCGAACGCCGGCAAGGCGAATCCCCGCGGCGCCGACGAGGGTGAGCGTCCGCAGCGGCGCAGTTTGGCGAATCGCGATCTCACAAGCAAGCCAGCCGCCGAGCGATCCGCCGATGAGGTGGATCTCTTTGAGGCCGAGCTCTTCGATGAAGTCGAGATAGAAGTAGGCTAGATCGTGGATGTTGTCGAGCCAGCTCGGGATCTCGGAGGCTCCGAAGCCCGGATGATCCGGAACGATGACGTCGTGCCGTTCGGCGAGCCGCGCGAGGAAGGGCAGCCAGCCGGGGACGTTGTTCGCGCCGTGCAGGAACAAGAGCGGCGTCCCGCTCCCGCCGCGCAGATAGCTGACGGTGCACCCGTCGAGCTTGAGCGTTTTGCGCTCGACCGTCTCGACGACGCCAAAACCGCGCATAGAAGCCGGATTTGCTCCGGTAACGGCGGAAACGCCTCCTTATGAGCGAGATGCCCAAAGCGTTTTCGCGGCGCCGGATGGTGGGGTTACTCGGCGCGGCTCCCGTCGTTACCCTGCCGGCGCGAGTCTCCGCGCAGACCGAGCGTATCCGGATCGGCTTCGGTCTGAACGATCCGTATTTGGAGCCGGCCTATGCGCGCGATCTTGGGATGTTTCGGGAGGCCGGACTCGACGTCGAATTGGTTGTGCTTGCCAATGGAGCGACGATCATGCAGGCGGCCGCCGCCGGCGCGATCGACGTCGGGCTGGGCGACGTTATCCAGCTGAGCAATGCCGTGAACCACGGCATCCCCTTGGCATTTTTTGCGGGCGGCGCCGTGTACACCGCGGCGGCGCCGACGACGGTCCTCGTCGTGACGAAGAACAGCCCTGTTCGCAGCGCTCGAGATCTGGAGGGCAAGTCAGTCGGCGTCGTCAATTTGAAATCGCTCAGCGGGATCTCGGTAACCCAGTGGCTGCGTGTCAACGGTGCCGACGACGGGAAGGTCACCCTTTTCGAGATCCCCTTCGCCGAGATGAGTCAAGCCCTCGTTCGCGGCACGGTCGCAGCGGCGCTCGGCGGCGAGCCGTACCTGAGCGCGGCCCGAGGCGATCTGCGTTGGCTGGGGAAGCCGTTCGATACGATCGCGAGCAGATTTTATATCAACTGCTTTTATGCAAAACGGGATTGGATCGCGCGCAACCCAAGCGCGGCAGTGCGGCTCAGTAGAGTGTTCTATGATGCGGGCCGTTGGGCGAACGCGCATCATGCAGAATCCGCGGCCGTAGAAGCTTCATACACCAAAATCGACGTCGGAGTCGTTCGGGCGATGTCCCGGAATCTGTTCTCGACATCGTTCGAGTCCCGGCTTATTCAACCGGTCATCGATATCGGCCGCCGTTACGGCCTCATCGACCGGCCTGTGAGTTTCGCCGACATCGCCGTCGTTTTATGAGCACGCTCTTCGAACCGTTGACGTTGCGCGAAATCACCGTGCGCAACCGCATCGTGACGTCCCCGATGTGCCAATACTCCTCCGAAGACGGCTTTGCGACGGATTGGCACTTGGTCCATCTGGGCAGTCGTGCCGTCGGCGGAGCCGGGATCGTCTTCACCGAGGCGGCAGCCGTCGAGCCGCGCGGTCGAATCTCGCAACTCGATCTCGGGATCTGGAAGGACGAGCACATCGAGATGCTCGCCCGGGTCAACCGTTTCGTCGAGGCGCAAGGTGCGGTCGCCGCATTGCAGCTCGCGCATTCCGGCCGGAAAGGATCGGTCGGGCCGCCATGGGATCGGACGCGCGGCTGGGTCGAGCCTTCCGACGGCGGTTGGGTCCCCCTTGCGCCGACCGCGGAAAAAGACATGCCGCACTATCCGCTTCCGCACGCACTCGAGCGCGACGAGATCGCGACGATGGTCCGTGCTTTCGCCGAGGGAGCGCGCCGAGCCGACGCGGCCGGCTTTGCGATCGCCGAGATCCATGCCGCGCACGGGTATTTGCTGCACGAGTTTCTGACGCCGCTCGCCAATCGCCGCACCGACGACTACGGCGGCTCTTATGAAAATCGGACGCGCTTTCTGCTCGAGACGACGGACGCGGTGCGCGCGGTGTGGCCGGAGCGCAAACCGCTGTTCCTGCGGCTCTCGGCGATCGATTGGGCGGAAGGCGGTTGGACGATCGAAGAGTCGGTCGCGGTCTCGCGCACGCTCGCGGCGCGCGGCGTCGACGTCATCGACGTGACGAGCGCCGGAATCGGACGCAGCCCGCTCGAGTCGGCGGCGCAGGCACCCCTCTATCAGGTCCCTTTCTCGGAACGGATCCGCCGCGAAGCGCAGGTCAAGACGATGGCGGTCGGACTGATCACGACCGGCAAAGAAGCGGAGTCGGTCATCGCCGAAGGGCACGCGGACTTGGTTGCGATCGGGCGCAAGACGCTGGCCGATCCGTATTTCCCCTACCGCGCGGCGCACGAGATCGGCGTCGAATTGGCCTGGCCGCGACAATACCGCCGGGCAACGCTTTAGGTTAGTTCAGCCCGTCGAGGGCACCCGCGCGTCGTGCCGTCTCCTCGTGGTAGTGCCAGAACTTTTCGACGGCGTTGCTCCAGTTTTCGCGTTTGAGGATCGCTAACGTTTTGCCGCGCAGATACTTCGGTTTGCCGACTTGCAAGGCTTGATATTGCAGCATCGCGTTGTTCTCGAGGCAGATCATCCGGACGACGGCTTCCTCGACCGTTGTGCCGACCGTGACTGCACCGTGCTGCGGCAGCACCACGGCCGGGGCGTCGCCGAGCGTCTTCGCGAGCGCGCGCCCGCGCTCGACCGTGTTGATCAAGACCGGCGTCTTGAACGTCGGGGCGCCGGATTCGGGCAAGAACGACCCGACCGACGTCGAGGGCATGATCGTCTGGCCGTCGATCGAGAGCGTGAGGACGAACGTCGGATGCGAATGGACGATCGCGCCGACGTCGGGACGCAGCTTGTAAATCTCGCGATGGATGTGGTACTCGCTCGGCGGCTCGTCGACGTCGCCGATCCGCGTCCCGGACTCGATGTCGAAGGGCACGATATCGACGAGACTCAGGGTCGAGCGGCTTGCGGCGCGCGAGTTGATCCACATCGTCAGCGGCGAACGCTCGTCGCGGACGCTGACGTGCCCGTTGAAATCCATCACGCCCGCGGCGTTGCAGATCCTCACGGCCCGTGCGATGAGCTCGCGATGCTTTTGCGTGGTCGGCTCGAACGTCACTGCCATGCGACGGTTTTCGGCGCTATGAAATATCGTCCCCTCGGGAAGACCCGCTTGCAGCTCTCCGAGATCTCGTTTGGGACCGGGGACAACGCGGGCCTGATGGTCTTGGGAAGCCCCGAAGAGCAACGCGGGGCGGTGGCGCGGGCGCTCGAGCTCGGGATCAACTATTTCGACACGTCGCCTGATTACGGCAAAGGCGCCGCCGAGACGAATCTCGGCCGGATTCTGCGTGAGTTGCGTGCCGATGCCGTCGTCTCGACGAAGGTTGAGATCATGCCCGATACGATCGAGGATATCGAGCGTGCGATCACGCAGTCGCTCGATGGCAGCCTACGGCGGTTGCAGCGCGATTACGTTGACGTTCTGATGATTCACAATCCGCCGCGGCTGCAACGAAATCTGAAGGCGCCGTTCTGGACACCGCTCACGCCCGACGACATGCTCGGCCCCGCGCTACGCGCACTTCAGAAGGCCCGTGACGACGGAAAGGCACGTCATTTCGGCTTTGCATGCGAACACGCCGAACCCGCGGCCGTGTATCCGCTGCTCGAAAGCGGGGAATTCAGCCTCATCAATGCGTGGTACAACTTGGTGAATCCGACGGCGGGGATGCGGCTCCCGCAAGGCGTGAAGCTCGGGCCGGACTACGACGACTACGGCGAGATCATCGCGCGCGCGAAGGCCTGCGACGTCGCGGTCGCGGCAATCCGGCCGCTCGCGGGCGGCGCGCTTACGCCGCAAGTTGCAAGCGGCGGCCCAACGGCACGTCATCGACTCGCCGGCGGCATGTATACCAGAGCGCCTGAGACCTTTCGTCCCGAAGCCGACCGCGGCCGCCCGTTCGCATTTCTCGAGCGTCTCGGACGGACGCTGCCGCAAGCCGCGTATGCTTTCGCACTGATGAATCCTGCGGTCACGACGGTAGTCGGTGGATTCTCCGACGTCGCACAGCTCGAAGAGCTCGTCCGCTACTCCGATGCTCCGCGGCTCTCAGACGACGAGCTCGCGCAAATCCGAGCGGTCTACGCGAAGAACTTCGGCCTAGCCTAAGCGCTCTTCGCTTGCGCGGCGAGGCGGTTCATCGCGCGCAAACGCTCGACGAGAACCCGCATGACTTCCAAGGAGAAGAACGGGTGATGCTGGACGAGGAACATGAAGCGTTCCTTGGTTATCGGAACCATCTTTCCATCGCTCGAAGCGACCACGGAACCGCTCCGATTGTGTTCGTCGATCAGCGCCATTTCACCGAAAAAATCCCCGGGACCAAGCGTGCTGAGCAACGTCTCCCCGGCTCGGATTTCGACCGTTCCTTCTTGGAGCGCGTACATCTCTCGACCGGGTGCGCCCTCCGTCAGCAACACGTCGCCTTCCTTAAAATGGACCGGATTCTCGAAGTGGCCGAACAGATCGAGTTTTGGCATGAGCATCCGTTCGTCGAGCGGAGCTCCTTTGCTTATGTTCTTAAACTATTCTTAAGAAAAGTCAGTGCTCTTTGGCAACTTGCTCGCGGTTGGAATAGTACGCAGCGGTCTGACGCTCGTTGGCCTCGATGCCGATGGGGTCGAGGTCGAAGCGCGGGATGGGATCGGAGTCCCAGTGATGGAACTCGTCGACGCCGCGCACGAGCAGTGCGGTGCGCCGCCCGATCGTTGAGCGGACGTGCGTCGGGATGTAGTTCACCTGAAAGCCGAGCCGGCGCGCTGTGCTGCCGTTCCCTTTCGATCCGTGCACGGTCCGCTCGTGATGGAACGATGCTTCGCCCGGTTCCAGTATTGCGTCGACCGCTTGCGCCTCTTCGATCGTCGTGATCTCTTGCCCGCGTGTCAAGCGGTTCATCGGATTGCCGACGATTTCGTGGACTTGATCGCCCCACAGATGGCTCCCCGGGACGAATTTGACGCAGCCGTTTTCAGCGTTGCTGGGCGTTAGAGCGACCCAGAGCGCGACCTCATCGTGCGGGTCGAGTCCGTAATAAGAATTGTCCTGATGCCACGCAACGTAGCGGACGTCACTGGGATGCTTGTTCCACGGGCGTGACCCGAAGATCAGGATGTTCGGCCCGATCAGGTCTTCGACGACGTCGAGGACCGCAGGGTGGGTCGCGATCTCGTACGCCCAGCGAAAGACGCAGTGGATCTTCAGGCCGGGGCTGTCGTCTTTTATCCGGCCGTCGCGTTCGAAGCGGGCATAGAGCGTTTCGTATCGCGCCGCCTGTTCGGCGGAGAAGATGCGAATCGGGGAGACGAAGCCGTCGCGGGCAAAACGTTGGGCGAGCTCGCTCAATGGAACGCGTATCCTCCGTCGACGGTTAGTGCCTGACCCGACATGAAGCGCGAATCGTCCGAAGCTAAGAACGCCGCCGTCCCGACGAGATCGTCGGAGACCTCGAGACGCTTGAGGCTTTGCAGCTCCAAAAGTGCTTTGTGGCGCGCAGGGTCGTCGCTGATCCGAGCGACCCCGGTTTGCGTCAAGCCCGGCAAGATGCAATTGACGCGGATGTTGAACTCGCCGAGCTCGCGCGCCGCAACGCGCGTGATCCCGACGACCGCGCCTTTCGAGGCCACGTAGTGCAAGAGTCCGGGGCGACCGGCCAGGAACGTATTCGACGACATGTTGATGATGCTGCCGCTCCCTTGGCGACGCATCGCCGGGACGACGGCCTTCATGGCAAGCCACGTCCCCCGCGCGTTGACGGCCATCACGCGGTCCCACTCCTCGACGCTGATCTCCCAAAACGGCTTGCGCCGAATGTCGGCGAAGACCGCAGCATCGTTGATGAGCGCGTCGATCCGGCCGAAAGTGCGAAGGGCCTCTGTCGTCATTCGCTCGCAGTCTGCTTCGCTCGAGACGTCCATCGTTATCGCGAGTGCGGCGCCGCCCGAGGCAACGATTTCGTCTTTCACCGCCGTCGCGTTGGCGCCATCGAGGTCCGCGACGACGACACGGTAGCCGTCACGAGCGAAGCGCAGAGCGAACGCGCGGCCGATGCCGCGTCCGGACCCGGTGATGACCGCTACAGGAGTTGCCTCGGCGTTGTTCATAGCTGTCTCTTCTGGAGGTGACGTCATGGTCCGCTCGCTCCGCTTGTTCGCTGCCGCCGCCCTGATGCTCGCCCTCTCCGGCTCGCTCGTCCTCGGGCAGACGCCGGATACGACGCTGATCCGCATCGGCGCGGCGCTCGACGATGAGACGACGCCGCTGGTCTACGGCTGGAAGTCGGGTTTCTTCCAAAGCCGTGGCCTGAACGTCGAGATCGAGCGCTTCAACAGCGGCTCCGCTGTCGCGGCGGGCGTGGCCGGCGGCGCGCTCGAAATGGGCAAAGCGGGGACCATGGCTATCCTGCAAGCGCACGTGCGCGGCTTGCCGTTCACAATGATCGCGCCGGTCTCGTACTATCGTAACGAGCAGCCGGCCTGCGCCATCATCGTCCCGGCCGCCTCGCCGATCCGCGCCGCCAAGGATTTCGGCGCCAAGACGCTCTCGGTCTCGTCGATCGGCGATCTCTTCCAAGTCACGATGTCGGCGTGGCTCGAGCAGAACCACGTCGATAAAGACTCCGTGAAGTACGTCGAGATCCCGCCGCCGGCTATGACGGCGGCGATGGACGCGAACCGCACGGACGGCGGAGCGGCATGCGAGCCGATCTTGCACACGGCGATCGGCTCGGGGAAGTACCGCATGGCGGCGCCCATGTTCAATTCCGCCGGCATCCACTGGCAGACGGCGGCGATCTTCGCCAGGACCGATTGGGTCGATGCGCACCGCGAACTCGTCGAGAAATTCGTCCGCGCCGTCCGCGACGTCAACGTTTACGTCGCCGCGCATGAAGACGTCGCGTCACCGTACATGGTGCAGTTCATCGGACTCGATCCGGCAACGGTGAAGACCGAAGTCCACCCGGGCCGAGCGATCTATCTCGTCCCCGATCAATTCCAATCGCTGATCGACGTGGCGGCAAAGTACAAAGCGATTGCGCATGCGTTTCCGGCGCAGGAGCTCATCAGCCCGTACGCACTCAAGCCGAACGCGAGGTGACGGAGAAGTTCAGCCTCCGCGGCAAGGTCGCGCTGGTCACCGGTTCGGCTCAAGGGATTGGGCGCGCTGCAGCGCTCGGGCTGGCGCAAGCCGGAGCCTCGGTCGCCGTCCTCGACCGACCGGCGCAGGAACGAGCCGGCAACGACGTTGTGCGAGAGATCGAGGGCCTGGGATGCGCCTCGCGCTTTTATGCCTTCGACGTTACGGAATTCGATCGCATCGACGCGGTGATCGGCGCGGTCGTCGCCGATTTTGGGTCGCTCGACATCTTGGTCAACAACGCAGGAGCGTCGGACTACCTCTCGGCTCTCGAATGCACGCCGCCGGCCTGGGACGCGATCCTCGACCTCAATCTCAAGAGCGTCTTTTTCTTCGCGCAAGCCGCTGCCAAACACATGATGACGAAGGGGAGCGGGAAGATCATCAACTTGGGCTCGACGCATGGCCTCGTCGCGACCGGGACCGCGATCTCATACAAGGCGAGTAAAGGCGGCGTGCACAGCCTGACGCGCGAGCTCGCCTACGAATGGGTCAAGTACGGGATCAACGTCAACGCCGTCGCGCCGGGCCCGGTCGAGACGCCGCGCATCCTGAAGGTCGACGAGGAGCGCGGGCGGACCGGCGCCGTCTTAAAGGAAGACATCGAACGGCGCGTCCCCCTCGGCCGCCGCCTGCAACCCGAGGAGATCGCCTGGCCGATCGTCTTCCTCGCGAGCAGTGCCGCCGACGCCGTCGTCGGGCACATCCTGGTCATCGACGGCGGACAAACGATCTTTTGAGGCGAAAATGCATTCTGGAATAAGCAAATGTTGACACGCGAAGAGAACGAGCTGCTGTGCCGCGTCGGCCCGGACACCCCGATGGGGAAAATGATGCGGCGGTATTGGATTCCCGCACTCCTGAGCGAGGAGCTTGCGCCGGGTTGCGACCCCAAGCGCGTCCGCTTGCTCGGCGAGAATCTCGTCGCGTTTCGTGACAACTCTGGTAACGCCGGCCTCCTCGACGAGAACTGTCCGCATCGCGGCGCGTCGCTTGCCCTTGCGCGCGCGGAAGGCTGCGGCTTGCGGTGTCTCTACCATGGCTGGCTGATCTCCGCGGATGGGACGGTCCTCGAGACGCCGCCCGAGCCCGAAGATCTCCAGTTCAAGGACAAAGTTCGCGCTCTGACCTATCCGGTGCGCGAAGCGGGCGGGATCGTATGGGCGTACATGGGCCCGGCCGGACTCGAGCCGCCGTTTACCGGGTTCGAGTTCTGCACGCTGCCCCTCGAACATGTTCAGATCCTGAAGATTCGGGTCGAGTGCAACTACGCGCAAGTGATCGAAGGCGTCATCGACTCGGCGCACTCCAACTACTTGCATAGCGACTCGATCAAGCCCGCAAAGAACGACACCTCGACCTACACGGATACCTTGCTCGTCGACCGGCCGTCAAACGACGGCCAGCCGCGGATCGACGTCAAGAACACGAAGTACGGGTTTCGCTACGCCGCGATCCGCAAGCCGACGGTCGATCCGGACAAGCGCAAGTTCATCCGCGTGACCTTGTGGATGGCACCGTTTTACGGGATGTTCCCCGCGCCGAAAGGCTGGGGAAACATGCAGGCGATGGTCCCGATCGACGACACGCATACGATGTTCTACTACTTTAAGTACCGATACGAGACGCCGATCCCGCCCGAAGAGCGCAAGGCGCACGAAGCATGGTCGGGTTTTCGGATGGGGATCGACATCGTCGACGATCGCGAGTACCGCAAGGTGCAGAGCCGCGAGAACAACTGGCTGCAGGACCGTGAGCGCATGCGGGCCGGCAGCTGGACGGGGATCTCCGGCGTCAACATGGAGGATCTCGCGGTCGAGGAGAGCATGGGCGCGATCTTCGATCGGACCAAAGAACATCTGGGAACGAGCGATATCGCCGTGATTCGGATGCGCCGCCTGATGATCGATTCGGCGCGCGCGCTCGCCGAGCGCGGCGAGGCGCCGATCGGGTTGCGCGAGCCGGTCGATTTGCGCCGGCTCCGGGCGGAAGAGGCGATGCTCCCGCTCGACGAGACCTGGGAAGACAAGCTCTCGGTCTACGAGGACGAAACCGCGCAGGCCGCGACTTAGCCGTGCTGCGCATAGGAGTCGCCGGACTTGGGACGGCCGGCCGTTTGCTGATTCCGGCGATCGAGCAGCATCCCCAGGCGCGACTGGCCGCGGTCGCCGATCTCGTCCCCGAGGCGCGCGAGAGCTTCGCCGCCGCGCACGGCGCCGTTTCATGCGCCGACATCGACGCGCTGTTGCAGCTCAAGGACGTCGACGCCGTCTACGTCGCGACCCCGACCCACCTGCATCGCGAGCATGTCATGGCCGCGATTGCTGCCGGCAAGCACGTCTTGGTCGAAAAGCCGATGGCGCCGACGATCGAAGAAGCGCTCGCGATGACCGAGGCCGCGGAACGCGCCGGGGTCGTCTTGAGCGTCGGACACTCGCACGGCTACGATCTGCCGATCCAGGCGATGCGCGAGATCGTTGCGAGCGGCGAGCTCGGGCGCGTGAAATTGATCAATACGGCCTATTACACGGACTGGTTCTACCGGCCGCGGTTGCGCGAAGAACTCGACACGGCGCTCGGCGGCGGCGTGACGTTCCGCCAAGGCTCGCACCAGTTCGACGTCATCCGCGTCCTTGGCGGCGGGTTACTCGAGAGCGTGCGCGCGACGACGTTCGATTGGGATCCCAAGCGGCCGGGCATCGGCGCCTACGCTGCGCACTGCACCTTCGCCGACGGCGCGGTTGCGGCCGCAACGTACAACGGCTACGGCCTTTTTCACAGTTTCGAGCTCTATGACGACGTCGGCGAACTGGGCTATTCCGAATCGACGGAAAAAAAGACGGGGACCGCGCGCAAAGCCTTCTACGAGCGGACGAGCAATGACGAGCGTGATGCAAAGCGGACGCGCATCGAGCGGCACACGTTCACGCAGCCGCCCATGCACCACAACTTTTTCGGACTGACGATCGTGAGCTGCGAACGGGGCGACATTCGGCAATCGCCCGGCGGGTTGTACGTTTACACGATCGACGGCCGCAGCGAGCGCGCCTTGCCGGTCGACTTGGATCCGCGCTCGCTGGTCCTCGCCGAGTGGTACGAAACGATCGCGAGACGGCGTGCCCCGCTGCATGACGGCCGTTGGGGCATCGCCAACGTCGAGATCTGTTTGGCCGTCATCGAATCCTCGCGGACCGGTCGCGAAATTCGCCTCAAGCACCAAGTCGCGGCGCCGGAAGTCGCAGCGGTCTGATATGAGAGCAACGCTATTATGTTGACCAAGGAAGAGAACGAGCTGCTCACCCGCGTCGGACCCGGGACGCCGATGGGCGATCTGCTGCGCCGCTACTGGCAGCCGGTTTGCGCGGCTGCTGAAATGGACGAGCGTTGGACGAAGCGCGTACGGCTGTTCGGCGAAGATCTCGTCTTGTTCAAGGATCGGCTCGGACGATTCGGTTTGATTGCCGAAGCGTGCCCGCACCGGCGTGCGTCACTCGCTTACGGCATCCCGACCGAGGCCGGGATTCGTTGCCCGTACCACGGCTGGATGTACGACCGGACCGGTCAGTGCATCGAGCAGCCCAACGAGCCCGAAGGGAGCACGTTCAAGGACAAGATCAAAGCGAACGGCTACCCCGTGCAAGAGCTCGGCGGACTGCTGTTTGCGTACATGGGGCCGCTGCCCGCCCCGCTCATGACACGCCTCGACGGCTACGTCGCCGATCCCGCGATCCGTATGGTCGGGCGCACGATCATCCCGTGCAACTGGCTGCAGATCATGGAGAACTCCGTCGATCCGATCCACAGCGAGTGGTTGCACGGGCATTTTCAGGAGTTCATCGAGAAGACGGGGGTCAAGTACACGTTCTCACGTCGTCACCTCAAGATTGCCTTCGACGAAGTCCCGTACGGGATCGTGAAACGCCGCTTGAAGGAGGGGCAGCGCGAAGACTGCGACGACTGGACGATCGGCCACCCCATGATTTTCCCGAACATCTTGGCGGTTGGGACGGCCGACGCGTCATGGCGAACCTACGAGTTCCAAATTCGCGTCCCCGCCGACGACGAAAACACGCTCCACATTTGGTACACCGCCTACGTACCGCCGCAAGGTGCCGACATTCCGCGCGAACTGCTCGAGCGGGTGCACTATTTCGACGTCCCTGCGGGCGGCGAAGGGCGATACGAGCTCGACATGACCGATCATCAGGACGTTATGGCTTGGGCGACGCAAGGAGCGATCACCGATCGCACGGCCGAGCATCTCGGTTCGGGCGATCGCGGGCTGACGCTCTATCGCCGTGCGTTGCTGCGCGAGCTCAAGAAGATCGAAGCCGGGGAGGATCCAATGGGGATCGTCCGCGATCCCGAGCATGACGCGGTCCTCGATCTCGCGCTCGAACGCGACAAAGCGCACTTTGCGGACGGTTTCGAAAGCTATTTCCGCCGCCGCCACTGGCGCTATTCGCCGATCGCGAAAGACTTGGTCGCGCTCTTCGGCAAGAAAGAAAAAGCGCGCACGCACGCGTGAGGGTCGTCATCGTCACCGGCGGCACGGCCGGCTTAGGCCGTGCGATGGTCCTTGCCTTGCTCTCGGCCGGACACAGGGTCGTCGCCGTCGGTCGAACGGGAGCGGGCGAGCTTGTCCAAGCGGAGCGCCTGTTGATCGCGACGGGAGACGTGACCTCACCCGAAGATTGCGCCGCCGTCGTTGCGCGGACGCTGGAGCATTTTGGTACCGTCGATGCGCTGGTCAACAACGCCGGAATCAACTTGCCCACGCGGCTCCCCGGCGCGATGGGGCCGCAGACGAAAGAAGGGCCGAAATTTTACGAGCTCTCCGTCGAGCAATACCGCTCGATCATGCGAACCAATGTGGACGGCGCCTTTTTCATGGCGCGGGCCGTTATGCCGCATCTCGTCAAGCGAGGATGGGGAAGGATCGTCAACCACGTGACCAGCTATCGGACGATGGTGCGCGGCGGCGAAACGCCGTACGGCTCATCGAAAGCCGCGCTCGAGTCGATGACCGCGATCTGGGCCAACGAGCTCAAGGGGACGGGCGTCACCGTGAACGCGATCCTGCCGGGCGGCGCGGCCGATACGCGAATGATCGCGCGCGAAGTCGTCCCCGACCGGAGTAAACTCGTGCCGCCGGCGATGTTCGACGCGCCGATTCGCTGGCTGATCTCGGACGCTTCGAACGCGGTAACGGGTCACCGATTCATCGCTGCTTTGTGGAGTGCGAACGCATCCGACGAAGAAAACGTTGAGAAAGCGGGGAGCGTCGCGGGCTGGCCGGAAAGTGTCGCGACCGCGGTGGCACGACCCTGGCCGCCGGCATAGCCGAAGGAGATCGACGATGAAGAAGGCCCTGACGTTCGTGACTTCGATCCTGCTCGCCTTATGCGCGAGCTCCGCGATGGCGCAAACGATGCCGACGATTCGCGTAGCGGCTCCGCCGGCCGAAGACGTCGTGCCGATCTACTACGCCATGAAGGCCGATCTGTTCACGAAGGCGGGGATCAACGTGCAGTTGACGAGCATGACAAGCGGCGCGGCGGTCGCGGCCGCCGTCGCCGGCAACGCGGTCGACGTCGGTTTTTCGAGTTTACAGGGCTTGATCTCGGGACGCTCCCACGGTCTAGGCTTTCAGCTCATCGCGCCGGGCGGCGTCTACACGACGAAAGATCCCTACGCGCTCATGGTCGTCCGTTCCGATTCGAGCATCCGCACGGCGAAGGACCTCGTCGGGAAGACGATCGCCTCACCCGCCCTGAAAGACCTCGATTGGATTGCGAGCTACGGCTGGATGGAGAAGAACGGCGGCGATCCGAAGTCCGCGAAGTTCGTCGAGATTCCCAATCCGACGCTCAACCCGGCGCTCCTCGACGGCCGGGTAGACGCCTACACGGTCGGCGAGCCGTGGATTCAAAAAGCGCTCGACTCGGGGAAGGTGCGCGTTTTGGCGAAGTCGTTCGATACGATCGCGCCGACCTTCCTGATGACCGGGTGGTTCTCGACCAGCGACTATGTTGCGAAGAATCGAGACGCGGTCGACAAATTCTTGCGTGTTATACGCGATGCAGGCGAATACGCCGACAGCCACCACGCGGAAATGGTCCCGCTGTTGGCGTCGTTCACGAAGCTCGATCCGGATCTCGTCGCCAAGACGATTAAGAACGGCGGCAGCCCGTATCTCGATCCCAAGCTGATCCAACCGATGATCGACGCGACGGTCAAGTATCAGATCATCGACAAGCCGTTCAGCGCGACCGATCTGATCAGTCCGGCTGCGCTCAAGCCCAGCCGGTAACCTACACCCGGATCGGCGCTACGGAATAGGCTTCTTTCCAGACCTTCAGCACGTCGTCGGCTTTGGCGACGGTCCCGAAGTGGTTGCGCATATTCTTCAGCGTGGCGTCATGCAGGGCGCGGTCATACGTCGCGGAACAATCGTCGACGAAGACGATGTTGTAGTCGCGCTGGAATCCGTCGCGGGCCGTCGACTCGACACAGACGTTGGTTGCGACGCCGGTGATTACGAGCGTCTCAATCCGCAACGTGTTCAAGATCGACTCAAGGCGCGTGTTGAGGAACGCGCTGTATCGATGCTTGACGACGATCGGATCGTTCGCCACCGGCGCTACGCGGAAGAATTCGGCGCCCCACGACCCCTCGCGGCAGGTGTCGAGCCGCTCGCGCTCGTCGCTGCGATAGAGCCAAGTGTCTGAATCGGTCCAGCGAGTGTGGATCGTCTGGATGAAGATCACCGACGCTCCATACGCGTGGGCGCCGTCGAGCAGGCGCTCCAAGTGCGGGATCATCTCGGCACAAGCTTCAACGGAAAAGCCGCGCTTGCCGACCGCGCCGTTCGGCTCGCAAAAATCGTTCTGAACGTCGACGACGATAACGGCGGTCTTCGAGGGTTCGAGGATCTGCTGAAGGTTGCGCATGACCGACGCTTCGAAGGACGGTACTTCAGTGCCTGCGCGCGTTCATATCTTCGGAAACGGTCCGCGGCTGCGCGCGCTTTGCGCGGCGCTTGTTCGGGCCGCCCTTCCCGAGGCTGCAATCACCGAGTTTGCCGATGAAGAGCGCGCGCTCGAGGCCGCCCGCCGCTCTGCGCAGCGCACGATCGTTCTCGACGCGCGGGTTGCGCCCGAAGAGCGGGCGTTTACCGCTTTCGCCGATGCGCGCAGCGGCGTGGGGAGGGCGCGCGGCTTCGATGGGACAGTCCGCGCGGCGGGCGCCGCACTGATTGTCGACTCGCATGCGGCGCCGACTCCAAGCGAACCGCCGATCATCGGGGATTGGCTCGACGATCCGGAGCCCGCCACCCCGCTTCGGATCGACGAGAGCGTCGAGGTCCATTCGCCGGGATTCGGTTTCGGCGGCTACGCCAGCGCGGCTCGAAATACGATTGTCGGTCTGCATCGCGCCGGCGTGCGCGTCGCGTGGCGGCAATTCTCTCCCGAACGGGAATCGGTCGACATCGACGCCGAGGATCGCGCGTTGCTCGACCGTCTGGCCCAAGAGCAGTTTCGTGCCGAGCGCGCACTACTGATTCATCTGCCGACGCACATCAGCGGACAGCTGTTTCTCGATCGTTACATCGACGCGTACGTTACGGCACCCTATGCGTGTTATACGATGTTCGAGACCGATGCGATCCCTGCGCGCTGGCCGGCGTTCCTTGCTCGAGCCGGACGGGTGTGGGTCCCGAGCCGCTTCAATGTGGAGACGTTTGCTTCGGCCGGCGTCCCGTCCGATGCGATAGAATACGTCCCCCTCGGCCTGGAAGTCGAGCGCTTTTCGGTCGACGGCGACGCGCTGGACGTGCCGGGCCGGCGCGGCTTTGCGTTTCTTTCGGTTTTCGGGTTCACGTCGCGGAAAGGTTGGGACGTCCTCGTCGAAGCGTGGGCCCGGGCCTTTGACCGCGACGACGACGTCTCACTGATCTTGCGGACGGGCGGACCGGATTTGGACGTTCGCGCGGAGATCGCTGCTTTGCTGAAGGCACGCGGAATCGACGCGACCCGGCTCGCGCCTATCGTAGTGCTGGAGCAGGCCCTTTCGGCGCGCGAACTCGCCGCACTGTACCGCAGCGCCGACGCGTTCGTGTTGCCGTCGCGCGGGGAAGGCGTCGGCTTGCCGTATCTCGAGGCGATGGCTTTCGGATTGCCGGCGATCGGGACGGCGTGGAGCGGCGCAACCGAATTCTTAAACGCCGAGACCGGCTATCCGATCGAATGCGGGCGTGAGCTCGTCGATCGGATGACGGCGCGCGCGTTCCCGCTCCTGCGCGATCAGCAGTGGGCAGCTCCGTCCGTCGAAGCGACGGCCCGCTGCCTGCGCGACGTTTTCGAAGACCGCGCGGCCGCAACGCTGCGCGCCGCGCGCGGTTGCGCCTTGGCGCGCACGCAGTACAACCGGATCCGAACGGGCCGGATCGCGGCACAGGCGTTGCAGCGCATCGGCTCGGCTCCGCGGCGAAGGGCTGCATCGCGAGCTGCAGTCGGTTACCGGGCAGACTTTTTTTCGATCGGAACGCGCGGTTCGAGCGCGCGGGCAGCGCTCGGGGCGCTCGAGCGCGCCGGCGTCCCGGTAGCTGCGGTCGCCGAAGGCGTCGATCAACGCCCCGCGCTTTTTCTCGACGACGCGCGGTTATTGAAGACGGCGCTCGCCCGGCCGGCGCAAGGGGTCCGAGCCTCGATCGTTCAGGTCGATGCCGAGACGATTGAGGTCAGCGGATCGTTCGGAACGCGCCGTCTGCGCGTTCCGCCGGCGATCGACGTCGAGCGTTGGACGCCCCAGCTGGGCGGCCTGTCCGGCTTCGGACCCGCCAGGACGATGCGCTTCTTGACGACGGCCCAGCTCGATGAGCGCAGCGGTTACGATCGCGCCGTCGGCGCCTTTCTGCGCGCATTCGAGCCCGGCGACGATGCGATGCTCGTCATCAAAGTCCCCTCCGCTCCGGTCGATCCTGCGCATGCGCAGGGCTTAATCGCCGCCGCAGCCGCGCGCCATGCGCCGCATCGAGCGCCGCGGTTGCATCAGTACCGTATCTCGGTTGCCGCGGGGATTGTCCCCGAGGGCGACTATATGCAAATGCTCGGGTCGTTCGATGCGTACGTGCACGTCCCGTCGATCGCCGGCTCGTCGCGCGCGCTGCTGGAAGCAATGGCGTCGGCGCTAGCGTGCATTCGCGCGCGTTCGAGCGAAGGCGGGATCGAGCGCTCGGAGACGACCGCATTTCTGGTTGAGGACGACCTCGACGACGTCGCCTCGGCGATCCGCTCGATCGCGCGCGATCCCGCGGCCGCAGCAACGCGCGGCCACGCGGCACGCCGTGTTGTCGTCGCGAGGCACGGCCTCGATGTCGTCGGGCAGATGATCCGCACGGAGCTCGAAGCGCTTGCCGGTGCCGCACTGATCGTCCCGGGTGAGCCGGCGCCGCCGGACGGCATCCTGGGCATCATCGTCGATGAGCGTGACGGCAGCGGATCTGCGGCCGATGCGTCGACGGCGATGACGCATCGCGAACATCGCATCGTCGTCCTGCGCGAAGGAGGTCCATCATTCGATGCGGCGGCCGCGCAGCTCGAAGACTGTCGCTGGATCGCCTATCTGCGAGGCGACGCGCGCGTGACACCTTCGTGGGACGTCGTCCTCGCCGACGCGCTCGACTCGCGCCCGCTTGTGAAGCTTGTCGTCCCGCGCATCGTCGACGCGCCGGCATCGCAGGGATTCGCGCGCCCGCAGGAACCATTCGCCGACTTCGTGCGCGGCCTGACGGTCACGCAAATCGGCCGCGGCGCGCAGCCTGCGTCCATCGTGACGACCTGCATCCTGTTCGATCCCGTTGCGCTGCTCGCCGCGCTCCGCGCCGCGCCGGGTGGGTCGATCGAAGTCATTGCACGCGTCGTCGCGGCCGGCGGGAAGAGCGCATGGTGCGCATTCGACACCGCGATCGAGCGGAGCGGGACACGGCCGTGGCCGCTCGTCGCGCTCGGCTGAGGCCTAAGCCTGCTTGTCGACCGCCAGCAGCTTCTGGACGTCCAGCTCGATCTGACTCAGCATCGCGTCGCCGAATGAGGTGTCGACGTTCCACGGATTCGGATTGAGTTGATCCGCAGGGATCGGCTTGAGAACCGGTGCGCCCGGGTGCTCTTCCTGTAAGATCACGTTCAGGAGCGAGCCGAGCGATTGCATGAGATCGGGCGACGCGAGGATCGACGGCTGCGTGTCATGATGGAAGAGGCTCTGCTGCGCGCGAACCGCTGCCTCCGTCGCGGCGAAGGGATCCGGTATATTGGCCTGGATGGCGTGCAGCGCTCCCATATGATAACGTATCGGTCGGGCGGGGAAGAAATCCGCCTGAGACCCTTAAAGAGTGACCCGGGTGATCTTCCAACTCCTCGATTACGTCAACTTAGCCGCGACGCTCAATTCACAGGGCCGATACCACGAGGCGATCGCGGCCTGCCGTTTGGGGCTCGAGGTGCGCCGGGATTTGCCGCGGCTTCTTGCCCAGCTCGGGCGCGCCGCACTTGGACTGGAAAACACCGCCGACGCAATCGCAGCCTGCGAAGCTGCGCTACAGCTGGATCCGGCATGTCTTGAGGCACACCTCGAGCTCGCGTTCGCGCATCGGCTGAGCGGTGACCGTGAATCGGCCCTCGCGGCGGCGAACGCCGCCCTCGCGATCGACGCCGAATCGGAACACGCCCATTGCGTCCTCGCGACGCTCTTGTTGTGGGACGGCGATCTGCGCGAGGGACTGCGCGAGCAGGAGTGGCATTGGCGCCGCGAAGCCGAGCTGCTCGAGGGGCGCTTCGGCGCGGGGCGACGTTGGGACGGAGCCGCTTCGCCGGCATTGCGGCTCCTCGTCGCACACGAGCAAGGCTATGGCGACCTCTTTCACGCGGCGCGTTTCTTGCGGCATTTGCGCGAACGGGCCGGGTACGTCATCCTCGAATGCGCGCCGGACGCTGCCGATGTTCTGCGTTTCGTCGCGGGCGTCGACGAGATCGTCGTCAAAGGCGGGCTGCTGCCGGCGTTTGACGCCTACGTGCGCCTCATGAGTGTCCCCGCAATGTTCGTCGACGATCTGCCGCCGGTCGAAATTCCCTACATACGCGCCGAGCCGGACCGCATTGGGCTGTGGGCGCAGCGGTTGGATGCCGGCAGCCTGCACGTCGGCGTCGCATGGTCCGGAAACCCCGCGCATACGAACGATCGCGATCGCTCCCTGCCGCCCGACGCCGTCGCGGCGCTCGACGGGATCGAGGGCGTCTCCCTGCACTCGCTGCAAAAGAGTCCGCAGCTGGAGACATTCGCGGACACCGCCGCAGCGATCGCCGGGCTCGACCTCGTGATCTCGGTCGATACTGCCGTCGCCCATCTGGCAGGCGCGATGGGCAAGCCGGTGTGGCTGCTCTTGGGTGCGCGTCCCGATTGGCGCTGGATGCTCGAGGGTCGCGATACGCCTTGGTATCCGGCGACGCGGTTATTCCGGCGCCCGTTCGGCGGCGTTTGGGACGCGGTCTTGACCGAGGTTCGCACCGAGCTCGCGTCGTTAGCCGCTTCGTGACTGCCAAAGTGTCGAACCAAGCCGTGACGCGCTACAATCGCGCGGTCCAGCTGCACGGCCAAGGCGATATCGCGGGAGCCGTGCTCGCCTACGAGGACGCGACACGCATCAACCCAAGATTCGCCGAGGCGTGGAGCAATCTCGGGAATGCCTATCGACAACTCGGCCGCCGTGATGACGCGTTGCGGGCGTATGAGGCAGCGATCCGCGCGAAGCCCAATTTCGCGGCGGTCTATTGCAATTTGGGTGTCCTGCTGATTGAACTCGAGCGGTACGACGAGGCGACGCGTACGCTCGAAACGGCGATCCGTCTGGCGCCGCAGATGCCCGAAGCCTACGCCAATCTCGGCCAGGCGCTGCGGCGGGACCGCCGATACGAAGCCTCGATTGCGGCCAGCCGGAAGGCGATCGCGTTGCGTCCCGACTACCGCGATGCTTACCTGAACGTTGCCGTGGCGGCGCTCCAGATCGACGCGCTCGACGATGCACTGCTCGCCAACCAGCGAGCGCTCGAAATCGATCCCAGCTGCGCCCAGGCGTACTGCAACCTCGCCGGGGCGCTCCATGCGCTGGCCCGGTACGATGAGGCAATTGCTGCTTGTGAACGGGCGATCGCGCTGAATCCCGATTATGCGGAAGCCCACGCGAATCGTGCGCTCTCGCTGCTCTTAACGGGCGATTTTGCGCGAGGCTGGCCCGAATTTGCCTGGACGTGGCGCGTCCCTGCGAAGCGTGCGTCATACCCGTATCTCGACCGCTTCCCGCTCTGGGACGGCGGACCGTTCCCGGGGCGCCGGTTGCTCGTCACGCGCGAGCAGGGCTTCGGCGACGCGATCCAGATGGTGCGCTTTCTCCCCGCGGTCAAAGCGCGCGGCGGGACGGTTGTGCTGGAGGCGTCGCCGGCTCTTGCGAGACTTTTCTCGAATCTTCCGGGCGTCGACGAATTGCGGATCGTCGAAGATTTCTCACTTCCCAGAAGCGATGTCGATCTGCACATTCCGTTGCTGGGATTGCCGCGAGCGTTGGGGACCGATGGGTCTTCAATACCGTCCGCCTGCCCGTATCTCTACGCCGATCCGGCGCGCATCGAGCGCTGGCGTTCACGTTTGGCTGCGGAGGGCCGATTTCGGATCGGTTGCGCATGGGCGGGGAGCGCCGGGCACGTCGACGATCGTCACCGCTCGTGCCGAATCGAAGACTTTGCGCGTCTCGCCGAGGTCGAGGGTGTGGCGTGGTTCAGCCTGCAAAAAGGGCGCGACGAAGAGCGGCGCGGCGTCGAAGGGGCTGCGTTCGAGCCGCTCGGGCCGGAGATCGGCGATTTCGGCGATACCGCGGCGATCGTCTCGCACCTCGATCTCGTGATCGCGGTCGACACGTCGATCGTCCATTTAGCGGGAGCGCTCGGGAAACCGGTCTGGACCCTCCTCCCATTCGTTCCCGATTGGCGGTGGCTGGTCGCGGGAGAAGGCACGCCGTGGTATCCGACGATGCGATTGTTTCGGCAACCGCGCGCAGGCGATTGGGCGAGCGTCTTTGCCGAGGTCGCCCGCGAGCTGCGAGCGTTGGTCTAGTTGGTGATCAGCGAATCCATATGACGCAACCGCGCGACTAGCGCTTGCATCACCTCGATCGCAAAGAACGGCGTGTTCTGCACGAGGAACATGAAGCGCTCGCGCGAGATCGGGACGACCTGAATGTCGGTCTTTGCAACGACGGTCGCGCTGCGCGGACTGTCGTCGATCAGCGCCATCTCACCGAAGAATTTCCCGGGGCCGACCGTCTCGACGACCTGGTCGCCGACGCGAATCTCGGCCTCGCCCGTAACGACGACGTACATATCGCGGCCGGCCGACCCGGATTCGACGATGGTCTGCCCCGCCTTGTGGTCCAGCTTATTATCGAAGTGCCTGAAGATGTCGATCGTGGCCAATAGCGTTCTCCTTTACCCGCCGATCCGTTTTACTCGACGACCCTGAGTCTCGAAGTGTGCGGCGACGCGGTCGCGGTGGTCTCCCTGAAGCTCGAGAACGCCGCCCTTTGCCGTCCCGCCGGTCCCGCACGAGCGCCTCAGTGCCTTCCCGGCTTCGGTCAATTCCGAGGCGGGCAAGCCGTGGACGATCGTTACGACGCCTGCGCGGCGCCGCTCTCTTCCGACCCTGATAATACCGTCGTCGGGGAGCTGCGCGTGCCCCGGCCTAGGCGGCGCCTTGGCGCGGCCCGGTACCGGCAACGGTAAGTCCCCGTCGGTGGAATAGACCAGGCGACGTTCGTCCATCGTGAGACCGTTCGCATAGGCGGGAAAGCTCGCCTGTGCCTTAAACTCGCTGGCATGGCGATTTCGACCTCCGTGAGCTCCGACGTCGACGGCGCGATCGGGATCCTCAAGCTGCTCTTCCGCTCGGAGTTCGCTCGCCGCTTTTCGGTCCGTCTGTGGGACGGGACGTCGATCCCGGCCGCCGAGCGCGCCGAGTTTGAATTCTTTGTGAATACTCCGTTTGCGCTCCGCGCGGCGTTCACGCCGCCGCTCGACCTCAATCCGGGGCGTGCCTACGTCGAACGCTACATCGACATCGCCGGCGACGCCGAAGCGGCGGTCGACGCGTTCGCCACGGCACTCGAGCGCTTGCCGAAAGCCTTCCTGCCGCTCCTCGCTTACCGGCTGGCCCGCTCCCCCCGTCCACCCAGCGACAGCGGGACGCGGCAAGCGCGCCTTCGGGGCAAACTCCATACGCGCGCGCGCGACGCCGCAGCGATCGGCTTTCACTACGACCAGCCGCTCGCGTTCTATCAAACGTTCCTCGACCCGGCGATGGTCTATTCGTGCGCATACTTCGACGAAGGGGTTGCTTCGCTCGAAGATGCGCAGCGTTCGAAGATCGATCACATCTTTCGTAAAATTCGATTGATGCCGGGGGATCGGCTCCTCGATATCGGATGCGGTTGGGGCGCGCTCGTCATTGCGGCGGCGCAGCGCGGCGCCCGCGCGCTCGGGATCACCTTGAGCCGGATGCAGTATGAGGAAGCGATGCGCCGGATCTCCGACCTCGGGCTACAGGGACGTGCCGAAGTACAATTGCGCGATTACCGGGAGCTCGGAAAGCGAGTGTTCGACAAAATCGTGAGCGTTGGGATGGTCGAGCATGTCGGGCGCCAGCGCCTGCATCGCTACTTCGAAGCGGCGTTGGGCGCTTTGCGGCCCGGCGGCTTATTCCTCAATCACGGGATCGCCGATCAGACGGCGAAGCGGCGCGGGATCAGGGCGAGCGGCTTCATCGACAGCTACGTCTTTCCCGACGGCGACCTGATCGCGGTCTCCGACAGCAATGCCGTTGCCGAACGAGTCGGCTTCGAGGTCCGCGACGTCGAGAACTTGCGCGAACATTATGCGCGCACGCTGCGCGAATGGGTCGCCAATCTCGAGGCGCGGCACGACGAGGTCGTGCGGCTCACCGACGAGCGTACGTACCGGATCTGGCGCTTGTACATGGCCGGCAGCGCGCAGGGCTTCAACCGCGGCCGCATGGGTCTGTTCCAAACGCTGTTCGCAAAGGCGGATGCCGAGGGCCGAGGCGGCGTCTCCGCGACTCGTCGCGACCTTTATCGGTAAAGCAGCTCGCCCGCCGGAAACGTCGGTATGCCGCCGTACTTCGCCGCCAGATCGATGACGGGCTGAATCTGCGCCGGATCCAGCCGCTCCGCAAAGACCGTTCGCAGCATCGTGTGCAGCGTATCTTCGTTGAGTTTGGCGTACTTCATGAGGATTTGCCCGCTCCGGTCGTGATTCTTGTTTGCCCACGCCGCGGTCTTGACGATGACGCTTTGCAAGCGGGTGACGACGGCTGGATGCGCTCTGGCCCAATCGAGCGTCGTAAAGTGCGCGGTGATCAGGAACGCGGGCGCGATCGCATCGAAAGGATGGGCGATCGGGGTCGCCGTTTGCGTCGCGGGCGTCACGAAGGGCTCGACGAGGACTGCGGCATCGATGCGCTCACTCGCAAGCGCGGAGAGAATATCGGGAGACGACATCTCAACGAAGCGGACTGTCGATGAGTCGCCGCCGTGCTTGTCGAGCCACGCTTGGGTACCGTACTGCGGCAAGCCTCGCAGCGTATTGACCGCGATCGTTTTGCCGCCCAGGTCGCGTGCCGACCGCGCTGTGGATTTCTTCGGTACCATGAGGATCGCCGACGGCGTGCGCGTGTTGTACAATCCGCCGGGGGCGACGATGACAAACGGAATCCCCTTTTGGTGCGCTTGCGCGATCGAGACGACGTTGGAGTTGCCGACATCGACGGCCCCCGAAGCAACGGCAGCCGCGATCGCTGCGCCGTTCGAGGCGGGGACGAGCGTGACGTTGAGCCCGGCCTCCTTAAAGAAGCCCGTTTCGTACGCAAAGTACGGTTCGCCGCCGGAGTCGACCGGCGTGGTCGAGACGGTGATCGAAAATTCCTGAGCGTACGCGGCCGGCGGCATCAGGGACGCTGCGCCCAGCAATGCGAGGGCCTTGCGCCGGATCATCGCCGTACCGACCCGTTCGGCGCAATCGTTACTCCGTAGTCGCGCCGCGCCGCCTCAATCGTCACGTATCCGCGAGCGAGATCGCGCTCGATCAGCGCCGGATCGCGCTCGTGCGGCGGACCGTAGCCGCCGCCGCCGCCGGTCTCGATGCAGACGACGTCGCCGTCGTCGAGCTGGTAGCTGTCGGTCTTGTAGATCGTCTCGCCGTGCGCCGTGCCTTTTTTGAAGATCGTGACGCGGCCGGGCTTCGCGGCGCCTCCGCCGAGCACGCCCCACGGCGGACACCCGATGCGTTCGTAGTTCAGTGAAAGCGTGCACGGTCCGAGGATCCGGTAGCGCTTGCGGAAGCCGAGCCCGCCGCGAAATTTTCCGGGGCCCGCTGAGTCTTCGCGCAGCGAGAACTCTTCAAGCCGGTACGGATACATCGACTCCTGCAGCTCGACCGGGATGATCCTGGTATCGCCGTGCGCCATCGTGCGGAACGGCCCAGCGCCGTCGTGCATGGCGCACGCGCCCCAGCCGCCGTGACCGCTGTCGTAGCATTGAAAAAACGCCCCGTTCGGACGGCGTCCGAGAAAACGAAGGGAAGAGAAGGAGCCGAAGTGCGCGCCGGTGACGCGATCGGGCAGGGCGCGTTCGAGCGCTTTGATGAACGTGTCGATGATCGTGGGAAACGGAAACGAGTAGTTTCCCATTGGAGCCGTCGGCGCCGCGCTTACGAGCTTGCCTTCGGGAAGGATCAGCTTGAGGGGCCGGAACGTCCCTTCGTTCGCCGGTTCATCCGTCGCGATGAGATATTTGAACGCGACGCGCGCCGTCGTGCGTCCGCCGCCATGCGCTCCGGAGTTGATCGTCCCCTTAGCCTGAGGTGCCATCTCGGAGTAGTCGACGGTCATCTCGTCGCCTTGGACGATCACGCGGACCTTGATCGGGACCGGCTCGTCGCCCTGGCCGTCATCGTCCAGAAACGATTCGGCTGCGTAGACGCCGTCGGGGATCGCGCGGATCTTCTCGCGCGTTGCAGCTTCGCATTGGTCGAGGATCGTCGTCACCGCGTTTAGGTACGTCCGCACTCCGTAACGATTCGCGAGCTTCGTGACGAGGTCGCGCCCCAGGAGGCAGCCCGCAAGCTGGGCTTCGATGTCGCCCATGAGCTCTTCGGGAAAGCGCGTGTTGTTCTCGATGATTCGGTAGACGTCGTCGACGCGCTCGCCTTTCGACCACAGCTTGACCGAGCGCAGCTGTAAGCCTTCCATGAAAATGTCGGTCGCCGATTTCGAGATCGATCCGATCGCGGCTCCGCCGATATCGAACCAGTGCGCGTTGATCGCAAAGAAGCCGATCGGCTCGTCGCGATCCGGTCCGGCGAAGATCGGCGTGTACATCACGGTGTTGTTGAGGTGCTGTCCTTGAACGGCGGCGTGATTGCAGACGACGACGTCGCCGTCGAAGATGCGTTCGGCGCCGTGAATTGCCAGCCCGTCGCGGACCGCCATCCCGACCGAATCCGCGACGAAGACCGGCATCCCGCCCGTCGAGATCGCCACGAGCTCGCCGCTCGGCCCGGTCAGTCCGACCGCATAGTCCTTGTACTCGTAGATGTACGGGCTGAAGGCGGTGCGCGTCATATTTGCGTCGATCTGATCGGCGATCGAGACGATCCCGTGCCTGATCACTTCGAGCGTGATCGGATCGATCGTCGCGATCACGCCGCACCGTCGCTCTGCGTGCAATCGATACGGATCTCGTGCAGGGGGCCGATTTCAAAGCGATCGCCCGGCCGGACGATCGTCGTCGAGCCGTATTCCTCGAGCACCGCGGGACCAGCGGCGCGGAAGCCCGGCGCCAGCCCGTAGCGATCGAAGACGCGCGTTTCGCTTGCTCCGCCCGCGTCGCCGAAATAGACGCTGCGCACCGACGAACTTCGCCCGGCCGATGCTGCCCGCGGTAGCCGCCCGATCTCCGGGCGGTCCAAACGAGCAAACGCCGAGAGATGAAGCGCCTGAAACTCCGCCGGCGCCTTCGCATCGGCGTGGCCGTAACGCCGCCGATAGTCGGTTTCGAACGCCGCTCGAATCTGTTCGGCCGTCGCGAGTCCCGAGACCGGGACCCGAATGTTGTGCCGCTGCCCGCGATAGCGCATCTCGGCAAAGCGCGCGAAGCGCACGTCCGCCGTCCCGAACTCGGCTCCCAGCGCGGTGGCCGTCGAACGCTCCAGCGCTGCGAACCGTTCGTCCATCGAGGCGATCGTCGCGTCGTCGAGTATCCCGACGAACGTGGTCGACTCGTCGAGCCGCGCATCGGCCAAGAGCATTCCGGTTGCCGAGAACGTCCCCGGTTCGGGCGGGACCACCACGGTTGGAATGGAGAGTTCCCGCGCGAGCGCGGAGGCGTGCAGCGGTCCACCGCCGCCATAGGCGAACAGAACGAAGTCGCGCGGGTCACGCCCATGTTCGACCGAGATGCGCCTGATCGCACCGGCCATGAGGACCGTCGCAATCGAGATGATCCCGTCGGCCATGCGGACGGTCCCGGCATCGTCACCGTAGCCGAGCGGCTCCGCGATGCGGCTCGCGATCGCGCGATACGCGGCGTCGACGTCGAGTCGCAGTTCGCCGCCCAAAAACTGTTCCGCGTTGAGACGCCCCAAAATGAGGTTCGCATCGGTGACCGTCGGATCGAGCCCGCCGTGCCCGTAACAGACCGGTCCCGGGGTCGAGCCGGCGCTTTGCGGTCCAACGCGTACACGACGTTGCGGATCGAGCCACGCAATCGAGCCGCCGCCTGAGCCGACTTCGACGATGTCGATCACCGGCGATTTGACCGGAAATCCTTGAACGTAGCCCCCGGCGTAGTAGACGGCGTCGACGGAGTAGCGGCCGTCCTCGACCAGCGCGCACTTCGCCGTCGTCCCGCCCATGTCGAATGCGATCACATTCTTGAAACCAAGCGCTTCCGCATAGACCCCGGCGCCGATGCAGCCGCCGATCGGTCCCGATTCGACGAGCGCGATCGGCTGCCGGCACGTCCGATCCGCGGAAAGGACGCCGCCGTTCGAGCCCATCATGAAGAGCGATCCGCCGAATCCGCGATCGGCCAACTCGGCTTCGAGGGTGCGGATGTAGGACCGTACCTGTGGGCCTACATAGGCGTTCGCCGCGACCGTCGACGTGCGCTCGTACTCGTACCATTCACGCGATAGATCCGTGCTGTGCGTGACGAACGTGCCGGGCAAAAGCCGCTTGAGCGTTTGGGCCGCGAGCTCTTCGTGTTGCGCGTTCGCGTACGAGTGCAGGAAGAAGATCGCGACCGCATCGACGTCGCGTTCTCGCAATGTCCCGGCGAGGCGCTCCAGGGCAGCGACGTCGAGCGGCTCGATCACTCGGCCTTGCGCATCGACCCGTTCGCGAACCTCAAAACGCAGTTCGCGCGGGATCAGCGGTTCATCGCGCTGGTAATAGAGATCGAAGGGATTCGGCCGGTTGCCGCGCGCGATCTCCAAGATGTCGCGAAACCCGGCGGTCGTTATGAGCGCTGCTCTCGAACCTGTGCGCTGGATAAGCGCGTTGATGACCAGCGTCGTCCCGTGGTTGACGAGCGTCGCGTCGCGCGGCGTCAGCCGTACCTTTGCGAAGCAGTCCAGGATGCCGTTCGCGAAGTTTTCGTAGGTCGTCGGACTCTTCGTGTAGCGCACGCTGTTCGTTTCGTGGTCGAAGGCCACGAGATCGGTGAACGTCCCGCCGATATCGACGGCAACGACGTAAGACACTAGTGGAGCGCGTCGGGATTGAAGAGATCGGAGGCCGGGAAACGGGCTGTCAACGCTCCGTACTGCGCTCCCGCGTCGACGACGGGTTGCACGACGGAGAGATCGGTCCGCTCGAGGAAGCTTGCGCGCGCCATCGAGCGGACGACGCTGAGATCGACGTTCATTGCCTTGCTGACGATCTCGGCGGTCTTGTCCTGATGGTGGTTTGCCCAGGTCCCGGCCTGACGCATCGCTTGCGCAAAGCGGCGCGCCAGATCGCGATTGGCCGCGATCCAGGTTTCGTTTGCGATGTAGGCGTCGATCATCCAGCGGTCGGCGATACCGTCGTAGGACTTCGCGAAAAAGCGCGTGTCGTTCTTGGACTGCGTGAGAAACGGCTCGGGGACTACGCCGGCATCGACGCGGCCCGCGATGATCGCGGCCGGCGTTGCAGAAAACGGGAGTTCGACGAACCGCACTTGCTTGGAATCACCGCCGTTTTTGTCGACCCAGCCCTCGGCCGAGATATGCGCGATCCCTTTGAGGACGTTGACGCCGATCGTCGTCCCGTTGAGGTCACGTGCCGTACGCAGCTTCGAGTTCTTTGCGACTAGCATCACCGTCGTGGGATTCTTCGTCGTATAGACGGCGCCCGATCCGATGATCTTCAGCGGCAGTCCCTTCTCGTGGGCTGACGCAAGCGACAAGACGTTCGAGCCTCCGACGTCCAGTGAGCCCGAGACGACGGCCGCGGCGATCGCACTCCCGTTGGTGAAGTTCTGCAGCTGGACGTCGATTCCGGCGCGCGAAAGAAACCCTTCCGACATCGCGCTGAATATCTCGGACGACGAATCGAGCGCGACGTTCCCGAGCCGTATCGGCGAATCAGCTGCAAGGACGCGACGAGGAAGCTGAACGAATGCGGCAGACAAGCCGAGGACGAGGGTACGGCGCTTCATGACCAGCTGACGAAGGCCATAGCAGTTCCGGTGCCTGCTTCCGACCGGTAGCAGGGGACGTAGTCGACGAGGTTCATCGAGAGGCCGGCCGCGTTCATTGCGCCGGCGACGGGCAGCCAGTTCTTGAGTTCGGCCGTACCGCCGGACTGAAGCCACGCCTCATCGATGCCGCCTAAAGTCTTCGCGTCCTTGCGTTCCATCGCGTCCAAGACCCGGCGGTCGAACTCCTCGTCGATCACGTAGTGCGTCAAGCCGCCCGAAGCGATGAGGGCGACGCGCGCATCTTCCGGCCACGACGAAATCGTTTGGGCCAGCGCTTCACCGAATGCAAGGCATCGCGCGGTGCGAGGGCGATTCGGCGGATAGTGCGTGTTGACGAACACGGGGACGTTCGGCACGACATCGTCGCGCATGATCCGCCGGTAGACGAACCCGAACGCGTGTTGAATCGAGTTGGTGCCCTGCGGCCCACTTGGAAGCTGCGTCGTTTGGGCCACGTCAAACCCGTTGTCGATCAGCGACTCGATCATGTGCGTAGCGAGGGGCGGGACGCCGCGGTAGGCCGTTTTCTGAGGCGGACAGTACCCGAGCGCGGTCGGCGCAATCCCGGGAGGCAGTTTGGCGATCTGCTCGGCTGTTTTGGGAATGTTCTCGAACGAGTCGCCGCGATGGACGCAAAACGCGGCGACGTTCTCCGTCGAGAAGCACTCATTTTGGTCATTGCCCACGACGACGGCGACGTCGATTTTCGACCGCGCGAACAAATCGGCGAGCTTGTCTAGGGCTGCGTCGTTTTGTGCGTGGCGTGCCTGCTGCCGCTCGGGGGTTAGTTGCGCCGCAAGGCCCTCGCCCGAGCGCAGCGATACGAGCTCGTCAAACGTGTACGGCTTGCAGCGAAAATAATGCGCCGGAAACTTCCGGTCTGCTGCGACTCGTAGTTGCCATTCCTCGACGGTCGTAATAAGCTGCGGCGCGTGTGAGGTTCCGATTCCCAGGACGATTTTTGCCATCAAAGACCGGGATTTGGCGGCCTTTGTACCGGGTCCTGGCCAACGCCGAGGGACGCTACAGGGAGAATCGAATAGATGCCCCGCTATGTTTCAAGGGAAACTCGTCATCGACGTTCACGGCCATATGTCGACCCCGCCGCAGTTTCGCGCGTTCGCCTACAACCTTATCGCTTTGAGAACGGCGGAGGACGAGTTGGTCCTCAGTCGCGAGCAGATGAAGGGGCCCATCGAGCGGCATCTTCGGTTGCTCGACAGTCACAATATCGACGTTCAGCTGATCTCGCCGCGCCCCGTTGCGATGATGCAATGGGAACGGCCGCGGTTAGTTCAGGCCTGGACGAAGTCGACGAATAACGTCATCGCTGCGCAATGCGAGATCTGGAGCGACCGGTTCGTCGGCATAGCGCAGCTCCCGCAGAGCGTGGAAGTCGACACATCGAATTGCGTCGCGGAGCTCGAGCGCTGCGCCAAACTCGGATTCGTGGGAGCGACCGTGAATCCGGATCCGGGGGCGGACGGCAAAACGCCCGGGATGAACGACGAGTACTGGTTTCCACTCTACGAGAGCGCGGAAGCGCTCGATATGACCCTGGTCGTGCACCCGTCGATCTCGAAAGACCCGCGTATCGAGATCATCGCGCACTCGTATCAGTTCAACAACGTCAAGGAAGAGACGCTCGCGACCTTGCTGCTCGAACAGAGCGACGTCTTCGAGCGCTTCCCGAAGCTCTGCGTGGTCGTGTGCCATTGCGGCGGTGCGCTCAACCGGAACGTCGAGAAGGGCCGGCCCGTCGATGCCGTCAAGCACGCGCACGGCGCGGCGAACATCGTCCGCGAAAGCGGCGAGGAAGCGGGTGGGAGCGTCGGCATCCAGCGAAAACGCGAGCCGCGCAAGCACGTCGACGTTTCGAAGAATCTGTTTTTCGATACCTGCGCGTACGACCCGAGCTTTCTGGCCGCTGCCATCAAGCAGCGCGGCGTCGACCGGATGGTCTTCGGAACCGAAGTCCCGGGAAGCGCCTCGGACATGTGGAATCCCGAGATCGAAGCGGCAGCCGACGACGTACTGGCTCTCATCGACAGCTTCGATTTCCTTACGGCGGACGAGAAGCTGCAAATCGTCCATCACAATCCGCTGCGCATGTTCCCGCTGCTCAAGAACGTCTCCGCGCTAAAAAAGCAACCCGCCTGACTACGAGGTCCCGATTGTGAAAAACGTGAGCGAGCCCAACTACGAAATGCAAAAGGTCGACCACACGAAAATGAAGGACCGCGTCTTCGTGCGGGGCATCCAGGGCGAGTACAATTTGGCGCAGGAGCTCGCGAGATTGCGGTCCTTGCCTCGGGTGCGGAAAGCGCGCGACCTTCCTTTCAAGGGATATCCGCAACAGTTCCATCGGGACTATCTGATTCCAAAGGATGGTCTGGGGCAAACTCTTCACATCCACTTGGAAGAGTACGCACCCGGAGGCGTTTCACAAAAGCATGGTCACGTCAACGAGGCGGTGTTCTACATCCTCGACGGCGAGGGCGCGGAAGAACACGACGGCGTTCGGTATGAATGGGAAGCGGGCGACGTCGCGATCGTGCACAACAACTGCGTCCATCAGCATTTCAACCGCAGTCCCGACAAGCCGGCGCGCGCGCTCGTGATGAAGACGAAACCGATGTACATGTTCATGAACATGCTTTTCCAAAAGACGATCATCCCGATTTCGAAGGACCCGTCGGCGACCGGCGTTGGATTCGTCCCACGCGATGACCCGCGGCATTCCGAGATGCACCTCGCCCACGAGCACGACGACTACGCTCACGTGCACGGCGACGACGATCACGACCACGTGCACTTCAGCACCGGCAAGGAGCACGAGCGCGCGTAGCGCCGCAGCACTCTTTCTGGCCGTCGCTATGTCGTGTGCGCCGAATGCTTCCGGTGCACAACCTTCGTTCGTACATTTGCGTGTGGCTTCATCGACGAACGATGACGTCACACCGGTCCTCTACGCTCAGGCCAACGGGCTATTCCGCGCTGCGGGCATCGACGTTGAGATCCAAGCGGTCAACAACGGCGCCGCAGTTGCCGCCGCGGTGGCCGGCGGTGCCGCCGATCTCGGGCGGTCGAGCATGCTCCCGCTCATCAGCGCGCACTCCCGCGGAATCCCACTGACTCTCGTAGCACCGT
>Ga0209415_10002043_pt1 | contig 38296 bp, 24 predicted proteins | sample PeaSoiSIISIP2007_FD_187696 | JGI IMG/M metagenome (GOLD analysis project Ga0209415, IMG submission 187696) | Peat soil microbial communities from Weissenstadt, Germany - SII-SIP-2007 (SPAdes) (version 2) | ecosystem: Environmental > Terrestrial > Soil > Wetlands > Peat | place: Germany...
GCACAGGCAACCAACGTACAGGGAGAAACCCAGCAAAAGCTCGACGTCATTTCGAACGATATCTTTTGCACGACCAGCGAATACGGCGGACATCTGGCCGGCATGCTGTCGGAGGAACTCGACGAGCCCTATCAGATTCCTTCCGAGTATCCGCGCGGCAAGTATCTGCTGGCTTTCGATCCGCTCGACGGCTCGAGCAACATCGACATCAATGCACCGGTGGGCAGCATTTTTTCGGTGCTGCGCGCGCCCAGAGGCACCGAGGTCCCGAGGGCCGAGGATTTTCTGCAGCCGGGCTCCAAACAACTCTGCGGGGGCTATGCCATTTACGGCGCGACGACGATGCTGGTGCTCAGCGTTGGCCGCGGCGTGCACGGCTTCACGCTGGACCGCGGATTCGGCGAATTCATTTTGACGCATCCCAACATGCGGATTGCCGAAGAGACCAACGAATTCGCGATCAATGCATCCAACGATCGCTTCTGGGAGCCTCCGGTCAAACGCTACGTGGTCGAATGCCTTGCGGGCCGCGGCGGTGTGCGCGGCAAGGATTTCAACATGCGATGGATCGCGTCCTTGGTCGGAGAAGTGCATCGCATACTCATACGCGGCGGACTATTCATGTATCCGAAGGACACCAAGGATCCGGGCAAGCCGGGACGGCTGCGACTGTTGTACGAGGCAAATCCTATGGCGATGCTCATCGAGCAGGCCGGCGGCAGCGTATCGACGGGGCGCATGCGGATGCTCGATATCCAGCCAACTTCGCTGCACGAGCGCGTGCCGGTGATTTTGGGCGCCAAGAAGGAAGTCGAACGTCTCGAGCAATACCATTTGGAACACGATCAGGGCCTCGATAGCACCTACAGCTCGCCCTTGTTCAAAGAACGCTCGTTGTTCATTCAAAATTGAGGGGTAGTCATGTCCGTAAAGCATCCCGTAATCGCCGTCACCGGTTCATCCGGCGCCGGAACCACGTCGGTCACGCGCACCTTTGCCTGGATTTTCCGCCGCGAGAAGATCACGGCGGCCTTGGTCGAGGGCGATTCCTTTCATCGTTACGACCGGGCTCAGATGAAGGTCAAGATGGCGGAGGCCAGCGCCAAGGGAGACAATCATTTCAGCCATTTCGGCCCCGAAACCAATCTGTTCAAGGAAATCGAGGAATTGTTCCACACGTACGGCGAGACCGGACGCGGGCGCGTGCGGCATTATCTGCACAACGAGAAGGAAGCCGAGCCCTACAAGCAACCGCCGGGAACATTTACGGATTGGGAGGACATTGCGCCTGATACCGATCTATTGTTCTACGAAGGATTGCATGGCGCCGTCGTGACGCCGGAAGTCAACATCGCCAAGCACGCGGACCTGACGATCGGCGTCGTGCCGATCATCAACCTCGAGTGGATCCAAAAGCTGCACCGCGACCGGGAATCGCGCGGCTATTCGACCGAGGCGGTCGTCGATACGATTTTGCGGCGCATGCCGGACTACGTGAATTATATTTGTCCGCAGTTTTCCGAGACGCACATTAATTTCCAGCGCGTGCCGACCGTCGACACCTCGAATCCGGTCGTGGCGCGCTATATTCCGACTGCCGACGAAAGCTTCGTCGTGATCCGGTTTGCCAATCCGAAGGGCATCGATTTCCCGTATTTGCTGTCGATGATCCACGACTCGTTCATGTCGCGTCCGAATATCATCGTGGTCCCCGGCGGTAAGATGGACTTGGCGATGCAGTTGATATTGACGCCGCTGATTCTGAAACTCATGGATGAGCGCCGCCGTGCGATCGGCGCCGTGGGCGGCCGCGCGAAGTCTTAGCGTCGCCGAGCCCAAGGACAAAGCCGCCCGCGAGAGCCTTCAGTCAAGTGTTGCGTCGAGCGCTCTCGATCTTCGCTGCCGTGCTCGCGGTAGTGGTCGCGGTGCTCGCGGTCAATACGTTCGCGGATCGATCGCGCCAAATCACGACGCCGGCGGCGCGGCTTGTCCCCATCGATGCGCAGGCGGCCGCGGAGCGCCTCGCGGGCGCCGTACGGCTGCGCACGATCTCGCGCGAGAACGCGCGCGAGAATTCGTCCGATGAAAGCCATGGCGAGTTCCTGAAGCTGCATGCCTACCTCGCGCAAGTCTTTCCCAATGCGCACCGCACGCTAACGCGCGAACTCATCGGCGATTATAGTCTGCTGTACACCTGGGTCGGCGAGGACACCCAGGCCAAGCCGATCCTGCTGATGGCGCATCAGGACGTCGTGCCGATTGCGCCCGGTACCGAGAGCGACTGGCATGCCGACCCGTTCGGCGGGCAGATCCGCGACGGCTTCGTCTGGGGCCGCGGCAGCTGGGACGACAAGGGCAATCTGATGGCGATCCTCGAAGCCGTTGACGCGCTCGCGGCCGCAGGCTTCAAGCCGCGCCGGACGATCTACCTTGCCTTCGGCCACGACGAGGAGGACGGCGGCGAGAACGGCGCCGTCAAAATCGCGGCGCTGCTCGCGCAGCGCGGCGTTCACTGCGAATTTGCGCTCGATGAGGGGCTGTTGATTACCGAGGGCATCATGCCGGGGCTCGCCGCGCCGCTCGCACTGATCGGCGTCGCCGAGAAGGGCTCGGTCACGCTGCGACTCACGGCGACGGCGACGCCCGGTCATTCCTCGATGCCTCCCAGGGTATCCGCGATCGGCGCGCTGGCGAAGGCGCTGGAACGGCTCGAGGCCTCGCCGATGCCCGCGGTGATCGGCGGTGTCGCAGACGAAATGCTCGATACGGTCGCCCCCGAAATGACCGGCATGCAGCGCGTCGCGCTATCGAACCGCTGGCTGTTCGGGCCGCTGATCCGCGCGCGGTTGCAGAAGGCGCCGTCGACCGATGCGCTGCTGCGCACGACGACCGCAATCACGGTAGTGAGCGGCGGCGACAAGGCGAACGTGCTGCCGGGCCGCGCGGAAGCACTCGTCAATTTTAGGATTTTGCCCGGCGACACGGTCGCCGCGGTCCTCGACCATGTCAAGCGAACCGTCGGCGAACAGGATATCCGCGTCGAAATCGCCGCACCCCCCGACGAACCCTCCCCGGTCGCCTCGCGCGATTCCGACGCATATCGCATGCTCGAGCGAACGGTCCGCGAATTGTTTCCCGGCGTGCTCGTGGCGCCGGGGCTCATGCTCGGCGCAACCGACTCGCGTCACATGAGCGCGGTCGCCGACAATATTTACCGCTTCTCCCCGGTCCGGGCACGGTCCTCCGATTTAGCGCGTTTTCACGGCACCGACGAGCGCATGGCGACGGCGAATTACGTCGAGCTGATACGCTTCTACGACGCATTGATACGCCGTGCGGCGGGCGCCACATAGAGGTGCACGGCGACGCTTAAACGCGCAGGAACGCTCTCCTCGGAGCATTTGACGCGCGTGATGGGCACGAATATTCTGATTCGGACGCGCGCATCGAACGGAAGGAGAGACCCTTGGCGGAAGACTCGAGTCGGATCGCCGAGCTATTACAGCGCTGGGTCGACGGAGACAAGGATGCCCTCGGGGCGCTGGCGCCGGTGGTGTACAAGGAGCTCAAACGGCTCGCGCACAACCACCTGAAGTCCGAACGCGCCGATCACACACTGCAGAGCACGGCGCTCGTCAATGAAGCCTTCATTCGTTTGATGGGAGGCGAGCCTTTCCCGCTAAAGGACCGCGGGCATTTCGTGGCCGTCGCTTCCCGCCTGATGCGGCAGATTCTGGTCGAATATGCCCGCGGCCGCCGCGCGCAAAAGCGCGATGGGGGAAACCGGATCGGTCTCGAGGAGATCGCGGATCTGCCGGTCGGCGGAGATACCGAACTCGTGGCCTTGGACGTGGCCTTGGACGAATTGTCCCGGATCGATGAGCGGCAAAGCAGTATCGTCGAGATGCGGTTTTTCGGCGGCTTGGCGGCGGCGGAAATATCCGAGGTTCTCGGAATCTCGGTCGCGACCGTCGAGCGCGACTGGTACACGGCGCGCATTTGGCTGCGTCGCGAGATGAGAAGGGTTGCATCGCCGTGACCGTGCCCCCGTGGCAGCGCGTCAAGGAGCTACTGCACCACGCCGCGGCACTCGAGGCGGAGCCGCGTGCCAAGTTCCTCGATGAGGTCTGCGCATCGGATGCGCCGCTGCGCGCCGAGCTGGAGTCCCTGCTGTCGGTCGATGCGGATCTCAGCGAGCAATTTCTGCAATCGCCGCTGGGCGCGGATCTCGATTCGGATCTCGAGAAATCGGGCGCGACCCGCTTGTCGGAGGGACAGGTTTTTGCGCAGCGTTTCCAACTGATCCGGAAACTCGGCGAAGGCGGCATGGGCCAGGTATGGCTCGCGGAACAAACCGCGCCGGTCCGCCGGCCCGTGGCGTTGAAGCTGATTCGCGCCGGCATGTACGACGAAGCCGTCGTGCATCGCTTTCAAGCCGAGCGCCAATCGCTCGCGATCATGGAGCATCCGTGCATCGCCAAGGTATTCGACGCCGGCTCGACCGCCCAGGGACAGCCCTACTTCGTCATGGAATATGTGCCCGGGCTGCCGATAACCGAGTATTGCGATCAGAAGCGGCTCAAGATTCGCGATCGGCTCGAGCTGTTCATACAAGCTTGCGAGGGCGTGCAGCACGCGCACCAAAAGGCGATCATCCACCGGGACCTGAAACCCGCCAACATTCTCGTCGTGGAGATCGACGGCGTCGCGGTGCCGCGGATCATCGATTTCGGCTTGGCGAAAGCGACGACGCCGGAATTGACGGATCAGACCCTGCTCACCGGATTCGGACAGTTCATGGGAACACCGGGCTACATGAGCCCGGAACAAGTCGACCCGAACATCCACGATATCGACACGCGCACCGACGTGTATTCGCTAGGCGTGATTCTCTATGTACTGCTGGCCGGACTGCAGCCGTTCGAGACTAAGCGTCGCCACAAGCCGGCGCTCGATGAGTGGCTGCGCCAGCTGCGCGAGGAAGAGCCGCCCAGCTTGAGCGCGAAGGTCAGTGCGGACCGGCAGCGCCTGGTCGCGACCGCCGCCGCGCGCTCGACCGATCCTAAACAGCTCGTACGCATGCTGCGCGGAGATTTGCAGTGGATCACGAGCAAGGCGCTGGAGCGCGAGCGCGAGCGCCGCTACGGCCTGCCCTCGGAACTGGTTGCCGATCTGCGGCGCTACCTGAATCACGAGCCGGTGCTCGCGCGCCCCGCAAGCGCCGGATATCAGCTGCGCAAATTCATCCGGCGCAATCGCGTCGCGGCCGCCGTCGCCGCCCTCGTCAGCATACTGGCGCTGGTCGCGTCGGGTGGCGGATTGATCGCGGTTCGCAAGCAGCACGAGGCGGAGTATCAGGCCGCACAAGCGCTGCAAACGCAGTCACGGCTGCTGACCCAGGCGGCCGCCGAACGCCTCAAGGACTGGGATATTGCGGGCGCGCAGGATGTCATTCTCCACGTGCTCACGAGTCGCGGATTCGCGCCCGAACACGCACCCGCGGCCATCAGCGTGTTTCAAGACGTGCGCGTGGCCGATTTGCAGCTCGCGGTGCTGTCCGGGCATGCATCCGTCGTCAACACGGCCGCATACTCGCCGGACGGCAGCCGCATCGTCACCGCGTCGCATGACAAGAGCGCACGGATCTGGGACGCGCGCACCGGCACTGAAATCGCCGCATTGTCCGGCCACACCGATCACGTCGGTTTCGCGGCCTATTCGCCCGACGGCAGCCGCATCGTCACCGCCTCGGATGACAAGACCGCACGGATCTGGGACGCGCGCACCGGCGCTCAGCTCATGCTGCTATCCGGCCACGGCGACACCGTCAGCAGCGCGGCCTATTCGCCCGACGGCAGCCGCATCGTGACCGCCTCGGACGACCGCACGGCTCGCGTCTGGGATGCACGCACGGGCGCGCAGGTCCTCGCGCTCCCGGGCAACGGCGGTAACCTGTACTACGCCTCCTATTCGCCCGACGGCCGACACATCGTCACCTCCTCGGATGACAAGACCGCGCGGATCTGGGACGCGCGCACCGGCACGCAGCTCACGGTGCTCGCGGGGCATGACGGCATCGTGCTGTCAGCCGCTTATTCGGCCGACGGCACACGAATCGTCACCGCCTCGGACGACAGGACCGCACGGATCTGGGATACGCGCACGGGCGCTCAGCTCACGGTACTCTCCGGCCACACGAATCAAGTCATTTCCGCGGCGTTTTCTCCGGACGGTACACGGATCGTCACCGCATCGAACGACAACACGGCGCGCATCTGGGACGCAAATACAGGCGCCCAAGTGGCCGTGCTTTCCGGGCACATTGGCTACGTCAATTCGGCCGCGTTCTCGCCCGACGGCACGCGCGTGGTCACTGCCTCGGACGACAAGACGGCGCGCATCTGGGACGTCGGTGCGGGCGCGCAACTCGCCATATTCCCGGGCAACGGCTACTTCTTCGAATCAGCCGTGTTCTCGCCCGACGGCAGCCGCATCGTTGCGGCTTCCGCCGACAAGACCGCGCGAGTTTGGGATGCGCGCACGGGCGCTCAGCTCGCAGTGCTTGCAGGGCATGACAGTTACCTCTTTTTCGCGGCCTATTCGCCCGACGGCACTCGCATCGCTACGGCGTCGCGTGACAAGACTGCACGCGTATGGGATGCACGCAGCGGCGCGCAGCTCGTCGTATTGTCCGGTCATGATGATCTGGTGCTTTCCGCGATGTTCTCGCCCGATGCCACCCGCATCGTCACCGCCTCTACCGACAAGACCGCGCGCATCTGGGATGCAAAAACCGGCGCCCAGCTCGCGGTGCTGTCCGGTCACGGCAAGCTCCTGACATTCGCCGCGTACTCTCCCGATGGTGCAGACATCGTGACCACGTCCAGCGACAAGACGGCGCGCATTTGGGACGCAAATACAGGCGCACTGCGCACCGTGCTCGCCGGCCACGGCGACTCGGTCCGGTCCGCCGCTTACTCGCCCGATGGGAAGCGCATCGTCACCTCCTCGTACGACAAGACCGCGCGCATTTGGGACGCGCACAGCGGCGAGCAGCTCGCCGTCTTGACGGGGCACAGCGGCTACGTTCACTTCGCGGCCTTTTCGCCCGATGGCACGCGGATCGTCACCGCGTCGTACGACAGAACCGCGGGCATTTGGGATGCCCGCACGGGTGCGCAGTTGGCGGCGCTCAGCAGCTATGGCGGCGGCATTTATACCGCGGTTTACTCGCCCGACGGCAGCCGCATCGTCACTGCGGCGCGCGACAAGACGGTGCGAATATGGGATGCGCGCATCCCGGCGACACTCTCGGCGCAGATACTCTGGGCGGCATCGGCCGAAACCGACCCGCTCGCCGACTTCGATCGCAATCAGTTGGGTCTTCCGCCCGACTATCGGGAAAAGTCTTGGCCACCTCATGCGAACCTCTGCGATCAGGACGCCGCAGCAATCTACGATCCGGACCGGGTGACGCCCGGCATTTCGGTAGAAAATATCGCGACCGATAGCGCCATTCTCGCCTGCTCCGCCGAGATCAGCCTGCGTCAACATGCGGCGCGGTCGGACTATCAGATGGGCAGAGTGTTAGCCGCGAAAGGCGATGCGAGCGGCGCGCGGCGGGAATTCGAGATTGCCGCGGCGAAGAATTATCGCGCGGCACGCGTCGATCTGGCCGATCTGCTCGATCCGGACCATGCGGTGTCGCTCTATGAGCAGGCCTGGCAGCAGGCGGTACCGATCGCGGCTTTCAAGTTGGGCCAACATTACGAATTCGGAGCGCATCCCGACCAAGCCGAGGCATGGCGTTGGTACCAGCGCGCCGCCGATGCCGGCGAACCAAACGCGTTTGCGCGCTTCGCCGAGCGCGATGAGAGGAATGCGCTCGGCGAGACCGATGCGCGCAAGCGGAACGCGCAATTGTTCGCCGCCTTCACGCTGTACGCGGCCGCCGCCGAGCGCGCCCGGCTCGAGGACTGGCCCGACGATGCCTGGAAGAGCTGGCGCTATCGGCGCGCGACGCTCGCACGCATTTTGGCGCACGAGGACATGATGCAGCAGGTCGCGAATGCCTACGGCGACGTTCTGGCGAGATGGAGCCCTAATTCACGCAGCTCGGGGCAGCGCTAGACACCGCATTTCGGATCACGCGGGCAGGCGCCGCTACGCGGACAAATCACGCATGCGGGCGCATCGAGCGCGGCCGCGATCCATGCAATGTTCAACACTTGCGATACGGCGCGGATACATTGCGCGGCGGACTCGGGTATAGCCCCGTCACCGCCACCGCGCCTACAAGACTCGGCCACCGCGGCGACGATGCCGTCGCCGTCGTAGCCTTGGGCATCGAGCGCGGGCAATAGATCGACACCGACGGAGAGCACGTGCACCGCATCGAGCGCGTCGCTCGTCAGCAGCGAGTGGCAACAGTAAAGCCTCGCGCGCTTGCCATCTTGCATGATCGAAATCTGCGACTTCGGCTGGCGTAAAGTCGGTGCCGGCGCGGGGGTCTGCTGCAATAGCCGGAATACGGCCCAGCGCGGGCAAGGGTCGGAAACCAAACTCATATTGCCCCAAGGCAGCGGAATGCCGTTCGCGCGGTAGACCGCGCGCAAGAAGCCGGGCGGATAGGCATCGAAGAAATGCCAATGTCGATACGGTGAAACCGCGGTCATGCGGCGCATGACGACCGCCGGCGTCACGCCGAGCTTCGTGCAGGCCGACACGCTATGCGCCTCTCGAATCAAGAAGCGGCGGAACGGGATGCGCGGGCACAACAAGGCGCCCGCAAAGAAACTACATTCGAAATCGCGCCAGGCGTGCAGCACGTCTTGAGCCCCCATACCCGCGGTCGACGCCCCTGCGGTCGACGCTGCGGATTCGATTTCGCCCGATTGGGTTGCGCTGTGCGGCGAGATCAATCCGTCGCCGTTGTGCAAAATCTTGTGCCCGATGAAGAAGGCCAGATCGTATTTGAGGCGATCCTCCAGCGCAAGCAAGCGCTTGTTGAGCAGCACCGTGCACGGCGGCTCGAAGCGAGCGCGGACCAGCGCATCGCGCGGGCTGTCCGTTTCACCATCGAACCATCGGATCGCGAGCCCCTGCTGTCGGCAGATCTCGAGCAGCTCCTCGAGGCTCAGCGGCATGCGTCGTTTGCCGGCCTCCTCGGCCGCGCGCTCTATGTCGGGAAAATCGTTATGCCGCGTTTCCTGCCATACGCGGATCAAGAGTTGCGCGAATTGGCGTCCCGTCGTACCGGTCTGCGACAAGAGTTCGGGTAAGGCATTTTGCAACAGCTCATGGGAAAACAGAAACGCCGGTTCGAGCGGCATCGCCTCGAGACCACCGCGTTCGGGCCGCGCCGGTGCCGCTTCGATTTCGGTGTTCTCGTCGAGAAACCAACGCGGCTCCTTGCTGAATACCCCCGCGAGCATCTCCAGCGTCCCCGCCGATGGCATGCGTTTACCGGTTTCCACCATGCTCAGATAAGAGACCGATGGGGCCGCCGCGGCGTCGATCTGGATACAGCGCGACGACAATTCGTCGAGGGTGAGGCCATTGCGTTTGCGCAAGGCGCGCAGCTTTGCTCCCAGAAAATGTCCCTGTCGTATCAGTCCCGCCATGCCTGCCTGCAGTTTGTGAAGTTCACAGTGTGAAATTTCTGTTGTGTAAATTCTCTTCCATACACTCTAATCTTACTGCACCCCACGGAGCAAGTGGCAACCGCAAGCGGCAACAGGAGATCCCTCGATGAAGAGTCCAGAAGACAGCTCGGCGCGTCTGAAATCGGATTGGTCCGATAGCCGGCGCTGGCAGGGTGTAAAACGGCCTTATTCGCCGGCCGAAGTGCTGCGCCTGCGCGGCTCCGTGATGATCGAGTACTCCTTGGGTCGCCTCGGCGCCGAGAAATTCTGGCGTCGCCTACAGAGCGAATCGGTCATCGGCGCACTCGGATGCATGACGGGCAATCAAGCCGTGCAAGCGGTGCAAGGCGGCCTTAAAGCCATTTATTGCTCCGGCTGGCAGATCGCCGGCGACGCCAATACCGCGGGAGAGATGTATCCGGATCAGAGTCTCTATCCGGTCGATTCAGTGCCGCGCATGGTCGAGCGCATCAATAATGCGCTGCTGCGGACCGACCAGATTCATCACATGGAAGGCAAAACCGACACCGACTGGATCGTCCCAATAATCGCCGACGCGGAGGCGGGCTTTGGCGGCAACCTCAACGCATTCGAATTGACCAAGGCGCTGATACGCGCAGGCGCCGCCGCCGTGCATTTCGAGGATCAGCTCTCCTCGGCCAAAAAATGCGGCCATATGGGCGGCAAGGTGTTGGTGTCGACCGACGAAGCGATCAATAAGTTGGTTGCGGCACGGCTCGCTGCCGATGTGCTCGGCGTGCCGACGATTCTGATCGCGCGCACCGACGCCGATGCGGCGAACCTGCTGCTCTCGGATCACGATCCGCGCGATGCACGCTTCCTCACGGGCGAACGCTCGAGCGAGGGGTTTTATCACGTCAAAGCGGGTCTCGATCAAGCGATCGACCGCGGCCTGTCGTACGCTCCGTACGTGGACATGCTTTGGTGCGAAACCTCGCGGCCCGATCTTGCACAGGCGCGGCAGTTCGCCGAGGCCATTCACGCCAAATTTCCAGGCAAATTGCTGGCCTATAACTGTTCGCCCTCGTTCAATTGGCAGTCGAGGCTCTCACCCGAGGCGATGAAGGCTTGGCGCGAGGACCTCGCGGCCATGGGTTATCGCTTCCAATTCATCACGCTGGCAGGCTGGCATGCTTTGAACCTGTCGATGTTCGAACTGGCATCGGCCTATCGCGAGGACGGCATGCTTGGCTACTCACGGCTGCAGCAGCGCGAATTCGATTCCGAGCGCGCCGGCTACCGGGCCGCGAAGCACCAAGCATTCGTCGGCACCGGCTACTTCGATGCCGTGCAAACCGCGATCACGGCAGGACATTTCTCGACCGGGGCATTGCACGGCAGTACCGAGGAAGAACAGTTTACCTCGGCGCCGGGCGCGGCGCCGAAGCGTGAGGTGGCCTGAGATCAGGCGAGGCGCCCATGGCACAACCGCCAGCGCGAATCCCATGAGTACCGCCGCGATACGCAGCGCGCCGGCGTTGCCGGCGGCAGTGGTTGCGGCGGCGATCGCCGAACAATTCGTGCTCTATAACGACGAATTCGGCCGCATTACACGCCGTGCCGCGCTGCATTTCATGGCCTGCGATTGGCGAGCCGCGCAGCAGGATTCGGTCGCGCGGATCGAGTTGTACGAACAGCGCGTCGCGCGCTGTGTACGTGCGATAGCGGCTGAATTGCAGACCCGGCGCACCGACGTTTCCGTCTGGGCCGAGATCAAAATCGCCTACGAGCAAATCGTCGCACGCCGGCCCGACTGCGATTTCTATCGCACCTTTTTCAACTCCGTGACGCGCGACAGCTTCGGCACCGTCGGCGTCAACCGGGACGTGGAATTCTGCGCCACCAATGTGGGCCGCACCTCGGGAGCCGTAGCGATCCGCGTCTACCGCGTCGGATCCATGCTGCCGGCGGCGGTGCGCGAAATACTCGCCGATCTGCCGTTCACGGCCTTCATCGCCGATGGCAATGCCGCAGTCCATCGCATCAGCGCCGAAATCGGCCGCTATTTCGAAACCCATCGCCAGAGCGCGGCACCGGAATCGATCGAGTTGATCGAGCCGCTGTTTTATCGGGGCTCGCGCGCGTTCGCCGTCGGGCGGCTCATCGACGATAACTCCATGACACCGCTCGTCATCGCCTTCGGTAATTCGAGCAGCGGCGTGGTTGTCGAAGCCATCATGCTGTCGCGCGCCGAGATCGGCTCCCTATTCGGCTTCGCGCGATCCTATTTTCACGTCGATCTGCCGGTCGTCGGCGCGGCGATCACCTGGCTGCGCTCGTTCATGCCGCGCAAGCCGATCGATGAACTCTATACGGTTTTGGGACGCGCCAAACAAGGCAAGACGGAGCGTTACTTTGCGCTGCGGCGCCACCTGGACAACTCGATCGACACGTTCGTGCATGCGCCCGGCGAGCGCGGTTTGGTCATGATCGTCTTCACATTGCCCTCGCACGATCTCGTATTCAAGGTTATTCGCGACCGATTCGGCGAGCCCAAGAGAAGCACGCGCGCCGATGTCATCGAGCGCTATCAGTTCGTGTTCCGTCATGACCGCGCGGGGCGCCTCGTCGACGCGCAGGAGTTCAAGCGGCTGCGCCTGCCGCGCGCCCGCTTCATGCCGCAGCTCGTCGAGGAACTGCTCAGTGAGGCGAGTCAGAGCTGCCGCGTCGAGGGCGAGGATTTGATCGTCGAGCATTGTTATATCGAGCGGCGCTTGCGCCCGCTCAATCTGTTCCTGCGCGAGGCGGACCCCGCGGCGGCGGAGTCCGCGATGGTCGATTACGGCAACGCACTGCGCGATCTGGCGGCGAGCAATGTGTTCCCCGGCGATCTATTGCTGAAGAATTTCGGCGTGACCGGGCATGGCGGCGTCATTTTTTACGATTATGACGAGCTCTGCCAGGTGTCCGAGTGCGTTTTTCGCGATTACCCGACGCCGCGCTCGGATGACGAGGAGACGAGCGCGGAGCCCTGGTTCTATGTCGGATCCAAGGACGTGTTTCCGGAGCAATGGCTGCAGTTCTTAGGGATACCGCCGGCGCTGCGCGAAGTATTCTTGCGCCACCACGGCGATCTGCTGACGGCGGCTTGGTGGCGCGGCGCTCAACAGGCGTTGGCGTAGCTCTGATTCCCGACTCTGCGATCGCGCGATGGCGCGATCGTCTACAATGCGCCGCAATCAGACGCGCACCTTAGCCAGCACGGCATGTCCGACTCCGCCCACAACAAAACCAACGAACGCCTGCGGGGGATCGCATCGATGATCGCGGCCGTGTTCGTGTTCGCGATCATGGACGCGTCGCTCAAGCGCCTCTCCACGCAATACGGAATGTTTCAGGTCGCCTGTATGCGCTCCCTGTCGTCGCTGTTTTTCATTTGCTTGCCGCTCGCTTGGCAAGGGTCCTGGAGGACGCTGCGTCTGCGATCACCGATGCTGCACCTGTTTCGCGCCTTGCTCGGCGTCGCGATGCTCGCGAGTTTCGTCTATGCCGTGCGCAGTCTGAGTCTCGCCGAGACGTATTCCGTGTTTCTGTGCGCGCCGCTATTGATGACGGCTCTTTCCGTGCCGCTGCAGGGCGAACAGGTTCCCGCGAGGCGCTGGATCGCGATAGGCATCGGGCTCGCCGGCGTGCTGCTGATTTTGAGACCGTCCGGCCGTGCATTGGGCTCGACGGCTGCGCTGCTCGCGGCAGCTTTGGGTACGCTCTGCTATGCGCTGAGCGCCTTGACCGTGCGCACGCTCGGTAAGACGCACTCGAGCACCGCGATGGTATTTTGGGTGCTGGCGATGATTGGGGTGCTGAGCGCGCTGCTCGCGCTGCGTGATTGGCAACCGATACCGAGCGCAGAATGGCCGTGGCTTGCGCTCATCGGGGTCAGCGGCGCGCTGGGTCAGTTTTGGATCACGGACGCATTTCGACGGGCACCGCCTTCGGTCGTCGGACCGTTTGAATACACGTCCATGCTGTGGGCGTTCGTCATCGATTGGATATTCTGGTCGGCGCAGCCGACCGGCGGGCTGCTGCTGGGTGCGGGCGTGGTGATTGCCAGCGGCATTTTCGTGATCGTGGACGAGCGCCGCATGGCGCAACTGGCGATGAATCCCGGCTCGCCGCCACCCTGAGCTCATCGACGAGCACTATGCCCCTTGATATCCGGCGCCCCGCCCCTATGCTCATCCAATTGAGGAGGTCCCAATGAACGCGCTGCGACGTAGTCAAGAACGAGGATTTGCCGATCACGGATGGCTCAAGTCCTTTCACAGCTTTTCGTTTGCCGAGTACTACGATCCGCGGTTCGTCGAATTCGGCCCTTTGCGCGTCATCAACGAGGATCGCGTGCAGCCCGGCGCCGGCTTCGGCACGCATGGGCATCGCGACATGGAGATCATCAGCTACGTGCTCGCGGGCGAGCTTGCCCACAAAGACTCGCTCGGTAACGGCTCGACGATTCGACCCGGCGATGTGCAGCGCATGAGCGCGGGCACGGGCGTGCGGCACAGTGAATTCAATCCCTCCTCGACCGAGGGCGTGCATTTCCTGCAGATTTGGCTGCAGCCCGATGCGCAAAACCTTGTCCCAAGTTACGAGGAGAAGCGCTTTGCGGCGGCCGAGAAGCGCGGGCGGCTACGGCTCATCGTATCGCCCGATCGGGCGGAGGGCTCGCTGCTCATGCATCAGGATGCCAGGCTTTACGCCGGCCTATTCGATGCCGGCGAGTCGGCGCAGCTCGATGTCGGCGCCCCCCGCCGTATCTATGCACACGTCGCGCGCGGCTCGATCAGCGCGAACGGCGTGGCACTCGAGGCGGGCGACGCGATACGCGTCACCGAGACCGGCAGCTTGAGTTTGACCGAGGGCCGCGGCGCGGAGGTACTCGTGTTCGATTTACCGGCCGCGCGCTGACCCGCAGGCATCAACTCGCGGGCCCGCAGGCGTCAAGTTGCGCTTTGCTCGCGCTTGAGCTTCGCAATCCATTCGTCGACGAGCTGCTCGAGGATCGTCAGGGGCACGCCGCCGTTCTCCAGCACGACGGCATGGAAATCCTTCAAGTTGAACCGGGGTCCCAAGGCGGCCTTGGCTCGGTCGCGCAGCTCGAGAATCTTGAGCTGGCCGACTTTATAGGCGCAGGCCTGGCCCGGTAGACCCATGTAGCGCTCGACCTCGGAGACCACCTCGCCCGCGGGCATCCCGGTCGTATCGGACATGTACCCGATCGCCTGTTCCCGCGACCAGCCTTTCGAATGAATTCCGGTGTCGACGACCAGCCGTACCGCGCGGAACAGCTCTGCCTGCAAGCGGCCGAGGTCGCCCCAGGGGTCGTCCTTGTACATGCCGATCTCGGCGGCCAGTTGTTCGGCGTACAGCGCCCAGCCCTCCGCGTACGCCGAATAGATCGTCTGCTGGCGTATCAGCGGTAGTCCCTTCAATCCCATCGCGGTCGAGATTTGGAAATGATGCCCGGGGATGCCCTCATGGTAGGCAAGCGTCTTCATACCCCAGCTTGGGATCTCGTTCAAATCACGCAGGTTCGCGAAAAACTTGCCCGGCCGTGAGCCGTCCATCGCTGCGGGCTGATAGTAGGCGCCGGCCGAACCCTTTTCGGCCGCTGCCGGCACGCGCTCCACCATGAGCTTGCCCGGCGGCACCGTGCGGAAATACTCGGGCATCCGCGCGTTCACTTCGTCGAGGATTTGCTGGTACCGCGCCACGACTTGCCGGCGGCCTTCGTCGGTATTCGGAAACAGGAATCGCGGGTCTTTGGCGAGTGCCTGCATGCGCGCCGCGACCGTGCCTGCGGCAAGGTCCTGCGCCTTGAGCAGCGCGTCCATTTGCGCCTCGATCCGCGCGACCTCATTGAGGCCGAGCGTGTGTATGTGGTCCGGCGTGTAATCGGTCGTCGTCATCTGCCGCAACATCAGCGCGTAATAGGCGGCGCCATCCGGCAAGCGATCGACGCCCGCCGACTGGACCTCGGCGCGCGGCCTCAATGCTTCGAGTGCAGCCGACATGCGCGCGTAGGCGGGATAGACGCGCGTTTTGACGGCCTCGATGGCCTGTTTCGCGAGTTCCCCCTTCAATCCGGCGTCGAGGTCGCCGACCTTATCCATACGCGCGATGAAACTCGTCACGAGCGGATTGTCCTGCGGCGCCGGTTTCACGGTATCGGCAATGCCGATCAGCGCTTTGTCGAGCAGCGCAACGGGTTCGACGACCCCGGCGTTGGCCTGACGCTGCACCGCGGCCGTAACGGCATCGAGTTTGTCCCCGGCAGCCTCGAGGCGTGCGACGTAGTTGCGAGCGCTCTTCGCGTTCTTGACGACGTGCACCGACAACAAAAAATTAGGCAGTTCGACCTGTGTGCCCCACATCGGCGAGACCGGATAGAGGCTCTCGGACGACAACCAGTCGAATCGTTTGAAAGCGAGACTGGTGCCGTAGAAATCGGTCAGGATGTCATAAGTGATCTGATCCTGCCGACCGAGCTTGGCGCGCTCGAATTGCCGCAGCTCGCTCAAGAATGTCTCGAGCTGCGCGTAATCGGCGTCGCGTTTCGGCGTGCCGACCGCGGCAAGTTTATTGGAGTGCCGATCGAATATCGTGCCGTCGGCGAGACCGACCTGACTAAAGAGCTCGGGATTCTTGATCAAGAACTCGATGGCCTGCCGGTTCGCCAGCATGTTGAGCGTGAACGGCTTGCCCCATATCGTCCGGTATGCCGCGTAGCCGACGACGAGAGCGAGCACGAGCGCGGTCCAGCCGGCGATGCGCAAAAACTTCCTCATGTCGCTCCCCTTCTTGTTCTATCGCCAGACCCTGCTCGGCAGCACTCTACCTGAGCGCCGTGCCGCTCACTGGTTCGTCTCGCCGAGACAGCGCCTGAATCGTTCATCGACTCGATTCGCGTACCATACCGTGGTCAGCTTGCGCGTGATTTTCGGGCTGTGCAGCTCGATCTGAGGCAGCACGGCGCGCGCCGTCTGGCGCCCCGCCGCGGCATCGGCGGCGGCAAATACGCGTTGGTACAACGGCGTTCGTTCGAATTCCATGGTTCTGGCCTGCTCGAGAGCCGCGCGTATCGCGCTATCCGAGAGATTCAGGCGCCGACCCAGCATGCGCACCGCCGACTCGGTATCGCCCGGATTGCGCGCGTCGCTATCGTGCCCGAGCAGCGCGCCGTCGTGGACCAGCGGGACACCGGCAAGACGCGCGACCGCGCCCTGAAACGCCGCATTGCGGCTCGCATATTGGCCGGCGTTGAAATCGGCGAAGCGATAGAGATAGCGATCATAGGGAGCCGAATAGTCCAACAGGTGTGCGATGCCGAAGTACAAGCTGCCGCGGCGCGTGAACACCTCATCGGCGATGCTCGTCTTCACCGCATAGGGGTAAGGCTTGACCGTCGCAAACTGCTCGGCGAACGCAATATTGACTTGCATGGGCCCGCGCGTGCGAATCGGGTTCGATTCCGCGAACAGAGTCCGACCCAGGGGCACCGCCGCGATGAAGTCTTCGTAAATGTCGCTGAGCTCCCGCTCGGTGCGTGCGCGGTCGATCCGATCGCCGTAGCTGCGCCCCGTCGAGGACTGCAGCTTCAGCACGCCGTGAACGATCGACCGCGGCAGCAGCGCGCGGTCCGCTCGCACATCGATCTCTCGCCAGGCGATTGCGCCCAAATCGGGAATCAGCGGATCGACGCGAAATCCCGACTCCTGCTCGATGACCGCGACGACCGCGCATACCGCATTGCGGCTGGGTTCTATCCCCAATGCATTGAACCCCGATAACAAGTCGGCCGCCCAGCCGGCACGATCGGCCAGCGTCGAAGGCAGCGATGCATCGATCAGTGCACGCGCTTGCGCCGGTTTGGCGACCGGCGCCTCGGCGCGGCGCTCGGGAACGCAGCCGCTCAGCGAACTCGCCAGCATGAGGAGTGCTGCGAGCGCCGCGGACGGCCGCCGGGTTGCGATTGGTTCGCGCAAGAAACGCCGCCTACGGTGCCGCGAGGATCGCTTGCCAATTGATGATCGAATTCCACAGCATGCGTTGGTCGCCGCGATTCAGATCGCGATGCATGGGATTGAAATTGAACGCGACCACGTGGCCCAGTCCCACCGGCATGTCGAGTATCGCCGGGCGGCCGATCAGTTTGTCGGCGCCCCAGGCCTGACCGCTGACGACAAAGTCGGCCGCGTCGCCGTCACCCCACTGCAATACGACCGTATGCGAATCCGTGGGGCCATCCAGGCAGCTCGTGCAATAGGCCATGCGCAGCCAGCGGCGCGGGGTCGCGTACAGCGCATAGTTTTGACGAAACACGTGAGTCGATGCCGCATATCCATACGCGATCGGATGCTCGGGCCGCATGAAGTGCACGCGCACATGCGCACCCGGCGTGCGCGTGACCGCGTCCTGTGCGGCCGCGGCGGCCGCAGCGCCGCCGCCTTGCGAGCTGCGCGGGACGCCGCCCGAATCGCGCCGCACGCCCCGCACGATGCCGCCTTCGATCGGCAGCATCGATGCGTTGCCGAGCGTGACCATCAAGCCGCCGGCTTCGATGAACCGTTGAATTTGCGCCAAACCACTCCAACCGATGCCGCCCGTGATGTCGTCCGATTCCGCGGGCGTTCCGTGGCTCGGCGTCCGCGGCGTCTTTTTGAACGGCATCGGACCCCAAGCCTTCGGTATGCCCTGGATTTGCTCCGCGAGCTCGAGATCGACATGTCCGTACAACAGCACATCGATCTTTTTCCGTAGGTTGCCCGCGCGAATATCCTCATCGCGCAGATAGACATAGGGGATCTTTCGCTGATCCAGGGAGTAGCGCACCCAGCCGCTCGAGTCGGTATCCGCCCAAGGCACCCAAAGCCCGAGGCGCGGCACGCGCGTGGAATGACGCGCGACGTTTGGCATCGCATCGCTGCTCGCGAAATCCAGCCCCATTTGTTGGGCGACCTCGCGCAGCGCGGCGTCGACGCCGCTTTGGGCGGGTACCAACCAGCTTCCTGCCGGATAGCTGATATCGGCCGTCGTGAAAGCGTGTTCCGCAATTTCGATATTGAAATGAGCGAGCCGGTAGCGTGCCTCGAGCAAGCCTTCCTGTCCGGTATCCTTCAATAGATAGACCGGCCCCGCCCCCTCGACGTGTCCGCTCGGCAACGGCGGCTGCTCGAGCAAGGTCAGCGGCGCGTTGCGCACGCCGGCATCGGCGGTCGGCGTGACTTGCAGGTGGTAATTGGCGGGCAGCGACCACGAGACATCGTCGTAGGGTTCGCCCGCGTCCTTGGGATAATGCTGCGGCGTGAGCAAGTCGACCGCATAATTTCGATACGGTTGATCCAGGCGTACGACATACGTGCCGGCTGGGAAGCTGCCTTCCTGCAGCTCGAGCGGCGCATCGCTGCGGCTGACCTCGATATGCTGCGACTGCAGTCTCGCGATCAGCTGTGCGACGCGCATCGGATCGCCCTGCTGCGCCGGAATCACGAATGCATAGGGCGGTGTGTCCAGCCCTAGCCGCCAGCTGTGCACGCTCTTGGTATAAAAGTTGCGCAATAGCGCTTGCGCGTTATCCGCTGCGTAGTCCAAGGCCGATAGAATACCGGTCTCGTTGTAATTGACATTGTCGCGCGCCGACCATGAGAATTCTTTAGTCGGCGGCGGCGACAGACGCCACCATTGAAACGAAGTGTCCTCGGGGAGGAGCGATTGCGTCAATGTCTCGGCCGTGCTGTTGCCGAAGGTTTCGTAGCCGCGGCCGACCGCATTGTGGTTCATGGCGACGGATTCGAGAAACAGATGCGCGAACCCGTCGCCAAAGTTCCAGGTAGAGACGCCCGGCATGCCGAGGCCGGTCATGGTCTCGACTTCGTGGAAACTGTAGGCCAAAGCTTCGCTATAGCTGATCGGGTCGATATTCGGGTCATAGGGATCCGTGCCGTTCCAGGACATCAGCAAGGCCACGCTTTCGTGCAAATCGTGAACGATCACCGGGTGCCACTCGAAGAACATCCGGCTCACGGCCTTGGTCGTCTCATGCGTCAACTGATGCGCGTCGCGATTGATATCGACCATCGCGTATTTCGACCAATAGGGCGGCGATTGGCGCGGCAGCGTGTCGAGATCGGTCTTTCCCTTCAAGAAGCGGTAAAACCATTCGACTTGTTTGTCTCTGCCATCGGGATTGCAGACCGGATTGATGAGCACGACCATGTGTTCCCGAATGCGACGGATCATCGGTTGGTCGGATACCGCGAGTCGGTAAGCGAGTTCCAAGACCGACTCGGTCGAGCCGGTCTCGTCGGAGTGCAATGCCGCGTTCAAATAATAGAACGGCCTGGAATCGGCGATCAGGCGCTCCGCCGCCGCCGCATCGATCGTGCGCGGATCGGCGAGCGCGGCATTCGCGGCTTTGAATTTCTCGAGGTTTTCAATGCCTTTTTCATCCGCGATCGCGAGCATGATGATGTCGCGACCTTCCTCCGAGCGGCCGATCGTAAACAGGCGTACGCGCGGCGATGCGGCGGCGAGCGCGCGCGCATAGGCGTAGGATTTGGCGGAGTCGACGAGTTCGCCCGGCGCTCCGGAAATGCGGCCAAAGAAGCGCCGCGGCGAGGGCACTGTGCTCGACGCCGGCAGATACGCAACCCAGGGGGACAAGAAACGCGGTTCGGTCGTCGCCTTGGCGATTTCTTCCACGGAGCCCGGCTCGGCGGTATCCGGCGCGCCCGGGCTGTCCGCGGCGATGAAGCCCGCTGCCGCAAATGCCGTGCCTACGCAAAACGCGGCGATCGAGCCTAAAATCATTTTTTTCACTGCGAAACTCCACGACCTCAACGCGCAATGGCTGCGCGATCCGGCGCGAGTGTAGACGTTTTTTCAGCGCGGCGCGCGACGCGACCAGTACCAATAAAACGGCAGTCCCGCGACGAGAACACCGACGCCGAGCAGCGCCTCCTTCGGCGCGGCGAAGAAGGTGTTGGCGAGCAGAGCCGCGGTCACCAACAGAAACACCGAAGGCACCAAGGGATAGCCGAATGCACGGTATGGGCGCGGCACGTCCGGCATCGTCTTGCGGAACACGAACAGCGATCCGGCGCTGAGCCCGTAAAACAGCCAAAGCGCGAAAATGACCGAATCGGTCAGCGTATCGTAGGATCCCGACAGCGCCAGAATGCTGGCCCAAAACGCCTGTGCCAGGATCGCTCTGACTGGAACGTGCGTGCGCGGCGACAGCATACCCAATGCGCGAAAAAACAGACCGTCGCGCGCCATCGCGTATGGAATGCGCGAATTCGCGAGCACGCTCGAATGCAGCGCGCCGAACGAGGAGACCATCAGCGCGACCGCCATCAACGATACGGCGACCGGCCCAAGAAAGCGTTTGAGCACCTCGGTGGCCACCGACGATGCGGTCGATATGCTCGCGATCGCGCCCGGCGCCAAGGCGTAGAAATAAGCCAGATTCACCAACAAATAAAGCGCGGCGACAATGAGAATCCCGCCGACGAAAGCCCGCGGCAAGTTGCGCTGGGGGTTGCGAATTTCGGCTGCGAGCGGCGCGACATTGTTCCAACCGTCGTAAGCCCAGAGGGCGCCGAGCATCGCCGCTCCGAACCCGGCGATCCCGCCGCGCGCGCTCGCTGCAACGCCTTCGCAACTGCCGTTCGCGCCCGACCCGATCAAATGCGACCAGGCACCTGGCGCGAACAGGAACGCTCCGACGCCGACGCCGAGCAGCAACAGCACTTTCGCTATCGTGACGCCGAGCGCCGTGCGCCCCCCGGTGGTGACGGACGCGCAGTTGATGGCTGCGACGATCCAAATCGTCGCCAAGGCGACGAGCGCCAATCCATTGAGCGCCCATTGATGGCCGAACGCGTCGATGCCGACCTGCCAGGCCTGCAACGCGCCGCCCAAGGCTACATTCATGAATATCGCCAATCCGACCGCGAGCGCCGCCTGTGCGCCGGAGTGCGCGACGACGAAACCCATCCAGCCATAGAGAAAGCCGACGAGCCGGCCGTAGGCGCGGCGCAAATAGAGGTAGTCGCCTCCGACTTCAGGCATCATCGCCGCGATCTCGGCATAGGAAAAGGTGCCCGCGAGCGATAATGCGCCTGCGGCGAGCCAGGCGGCGAGCACCAGCATCGGTGAGCCGACGTTGCAAGTCATGACGCGAGTTTTCAAGAAAACGCCGGTACCGATCATGTTGGCGACATTGACCGCGATCGCCGACCACGGGCCCAAACCACGCACGAGCCCAATCTGCATTTTATTTTGCATTGCTGGGGTAGTATTCCCCGATGCTGCACCAAGCGTCCAGTTCCCCATTTGCCGGCCACGAACAATTGTGGATGCTCGCGCTCGGCGCACTCATGCTATTCGGGATTTATCGGCGTTTTCGGCGCAATTTCGGTCGTCAGCCGTTGCGCCCCGTACGCATGGGCTTGCGCATCGGCCTGCTCGCCGTGATCGGCGTGGCGCTGCTGCCGCTCGCTCTGCGCTCGCTGGAATTCATGGGAGTGATCGCGGCGGGTGTCGCGATCGGGCTCGGTCTCGGCATCTTTGCGGCCAGCCGCACGCGCTTCGAAACACATGCCAACGAAGTCCATTACATACCGCACACCTATACGGGTATCGCGGTCTTCGCGCTGTTTCTTGGCCGAATGATCTACCGCCTCGACCAACTGCATCTCGGCGGCGGCAACCCCGGCGGTGCCGGCGCGGGTCCATCCGCGACCGGGTTTGCGCCACAGTCGGTCGCAATGAGCCCGCTGACGCTGGGCTTATTGTTCGTTCTAATCAGCTATAACGTGTATTACAGCGGTCGCGTGCTGTGGAAATCGAGGCACATCAAACCTGAGGACCTCGAGACCGCGTCGCTTCCGAACTAGCGCAGCTGCGCTTACCGCAGCGCGATCACAATCGCCACAGTCACAAGTCCCGTCGCAATCAACAATACGTTGTGGCCCCAACGGGCAACGAATCCAAGCATGATCATCTCCTGAAAAAAAGTCGTACAAATCAACAAAAGGCCGCCATTTCGGCTTTTGTCTAATATGGGCGCGGAATTCTAAATTTCCAGAGCCCTGCAAGGGCTGACGCACGTCTCAAACGCCAAGGTAAGCTCTCTGGACATCGCATTCGCGCTGCAAATTCCCTGATCTCGGGTGCAATAAATTCACCAGGTGATGAGATAAACTTCACTGCATCGGGAATTACCGCAACCCGGGATGCCCGCAACCCCAGCGTCAGCGCAGGTCAGGCGCGCTGCAGTTCCGCCTTGATCCAGTCGTGCAGCTGCTTGACGACGTATTCTTCGGGCATCACGACGCCGCGAACATGCGGCAAGGCGCGCAAGCCCTGCTGATTGAGCTCGCAGACCTGCGCATCCTCGCTCATCACGAGGTTGGTGAAATCCACGATATTGGCGAGATCGAAGCGCGCGTCCGCAAGCGTTTCCGGCGCAAACAGGTATTCGACGCGTAGTTCGGTGCGTTCCGCCCCGAGCGGCAACAGGCGTACGACGCGTACATAATCCACGTGTCCGACGATGAACATCGACGGCAGGCCAGTCATGTAAATGTGTGCCGCCTTGCGGTCGGCCTCGCTCAAACCCGGAAACTGCGCGGCGCTCGCCTGTCCGTCGAGCGACCAAGTGACCGCACCCGCGCGCAAACCGCCCTTGTATTTCGGGTCGTCATCGCCGAGGTGCTCACGCCATTTCGGGTCGTCACGCTCTTCGAGCAGCGCCCGTCCGAAGATCGGCACCAATTGCGACAACTGCGGGTGCACGCCGGGACAATGCAGACATTCGTTGTAGTTCTCCCAGAATATCTTCCAGTTGCACTCGATCGTCTTGGTCAAGACATGGCCGACGACGAGATTCCCCAATCCCCAACTATCCAGACGATCGAGCGGCAGATCGAAACTCCGTGCGAACGGGGGCGCACCGGTGAGCGCGACGAACACGAAGCCGCTCCATTCGACGACGCCGATCCGATACAAGTGGAAATCATGCTTGTCGAAGCCATGCGGCTGGGTCTTGGATGAGGTGCGGAGCAACTCGCCCTGGAGGCTGTAGACCCAGGCGTGGTAGGGACAAACGATCGCGCCGCTACGCAACTGTCCGGCCGGTTCGCGGCACAGCGCCGCGCCGCGGTGCCGGCAAGTGTTGTGAAACGCGCGCAAAATCCCGGTCTCGTCCCGGACCAGCAGCACATGCTGATCGCCGATCGCGATGCTTTGATACGAGCGCGGCGCGGCCACCGCGCTCGAGCGTCCGACATAGATCCAATTGCGAAACCAAATCTTCTCGAGTTCGCACCGGTATTGCGCGGGGTCGAAATACCAGTCGGCGGGCAAGCCGTCGACTCGCTCCGTGAGACCGTTGAACTCGAGTGGCGGATTTGCGGCCATCGTTAGCTGCGCATGCGCGCGCCCGGCGCATCAACGGGTGCGGTTGAGCGGCGCGTCGCCTTGCGGCGTTCGCCGATGATCTCGATCTCGAAGCCCGATTCGGCCGAGGCCAACTTCACCGGCACATAGCCGAGCGCAATCGAGCTTTCAGCGCGGAAGCCGTAGGCACCGGACGTCACCCAGCCGACGACCTTGCCGTCATGCCAGATCGGCTCATCGCCGAGCGCATCGGCATCCGCCGCATCGACATGGAATGTCACGAGACGCAACTTGCCGCCGTTCGCCTTCTCGTCGAGCGCCGCCGTGCGTCCGATGAACTCGTCCTTCCTGAAATCTACGAACCGCCCCAGGCCCGCTTCGAGCGGTCCGTAGATCGGCCGGTACTCGCGCGCCCAAGTCCCGAAGCTCTTCTCGACGCGCAGCGAATGCAATGCCCGGCCGCCGAAACACTTGAGCCCGTACTCGCGGCCGGCCTTGGTCAGCAGATCATAGAGCGCGCGCTGATAGTCGGTCGTGACCCAGAGTTCGTACCCGAGTTCGCCGGTGAATGATATGCGCCCCACGTACGCGGGCACCATCCCGACGTCCATGCGGCGAAACGACATGAACGGGAACGCCGGCGTCGCGAGGTCGCTGCGCACGAGGCTCTGCAGCAGCGCGCGCGAATGGGGACCCGCGACCGACAGGCCGACGTATTCGACGGCACAGGGCCTAACGCTGACGCCCGTGGGCGGCAAATGCCGCTCGAACCAGCGCAAATAAAACACTTCGGCCGCATAGGTCCCGATCAGAAAGAAATGATCGTCCGAGACACGGCAGACCGTGAAGTCGCCGATCAGTTTGCCGCGCTCGTTGAGCATCGGTGTGAGCGCGATGCGCCCGACGTTGGGTACGCGGTTCGCCATCATGCGCGACAGCCAAGCCGCGGCACCCGGCCCGCGAATCTCGAATTTGCCGTAGTTCGAAATCTCCAAGAGGCCGACGCCCTGCTCGACCGCTCGGCACTCCGCACCGACGTGTTCGTGGGCGTTCGAGCGACGGAAGCTCACGCGGTCCGCGGCCTCGGCCGCCGAGGGCGCGAACCACAGCGCATGCTCGAAGCCGCAGTAATCGCCGAATACCGCATGTTCGGTCTGAAGTTTCTCGTAAATCGGCGTCGTGCGCAGCGGCCGCGCCGCCGGCAACTCTTCGTTCGGAAAACGAATTCGGAAGCGCCGTGAATAATTCTCGCGCACCTTGGCGTTGGTGTAAGCGAGCGTGGCCCAATCGCCATAGCGGGCGACGTCCATCGCCCAGACATCGGCACCCGGATCGCCGTCGACCATCCAATGGGCGAGCGACAAGCCGACGCCGCCGCCCTGGCTGAATCCGGCCATGACACCGCAGGCGACCCAATAGTTTCGCAAGCCCTTGACCGGCCCGATCAGCGGATTGCCGTCGGGCGCGAACGTGAACGGACCGTTGACGACCTTCTTGACGCCGGCGCCGCCCAAGGATGGAAAATGTTCGAAACCCACTTCGAGACTGGGCGCAATGCGCTCGAGGTCGTTCGGCAGCAGATCCTGTCCAAAATCCCATGGCGTGCGGATTTCCGACCACGGCACGCCGGCACGTTCATAGGTCCCCATGAGCATGCCGCCGCGTTCTTGCCGGATATAGATCTCGCCCTCGAAGTCGATGCAATGCAGCTGTTCGGGCTTGCCGGCGAGCTCCGGCATGTCGCCGGTGATCAAGTACTGGTGTTCCATCGCGAGCACCGGCAGCTCGATGCCCACCATGCGGCCGACCTCGCGTGCCCATAGGCCGGCCGCGTTGACGACGTGTTCGGCATGCACGTTACCGCGCTCGGTGATGACGTCCCAAGTGCCGTCGGGCCGGCTCTTGAGCTCGGTCACGCGAGTTTGGCGCACGATCTCGGCGCCGCCGATTTGCGCGGATTTCGCGTAGGCATGCGTCACGCCGTAGGGATCCACGTGACCCTCGATCGGATCGTACATCGCGCCTTTGAAATGTTTCTTGTCCATGAGCGGAAACAGCTTGGCCGCCTCATCGACCGAAATGACTTCGAGTTCCATACCGAGGTAGCGCCCGCGCGCTTTGGCCATCTTCAGCCAGTCGACGCGTTCGCGCGTGCCGGCGAGCATGATGCCGCCGGTGATGTGCACGCCGCAGGACTGGCCCGAGATCGTCTCGATCTCCTTGTACAAATTGATCGTGTATTGCTGCAACTTCGCGACATTCGGGTCGCCGTTGACGGTGTGCATGCCGCCGGCCGCGTGCCAGGTCGAACCCGATGTCAACTCGGCGCGCTCGATCAACAGCACATCTTTCCAGCCGGCCTTGGTCAGGTGATACAGCACGCTCGCACCGACGACGCCGCCGCCGATGACGACGACCTTTGCATGGCTTCTCATGAGTTCAATTGTCTCTCACTCGTTGGAAACCACCAACTGCACGCTGGATTGGGACGCCGCCGTACCGTTGCCGAAGCGTTCGATGAGCCAGGAACGAAACAAGGCAATCGCCGTGTCGCCGAGGCCTTCCGGGTGGGTGATCAAATAATAGCCGTAGCCGTCGTCGACGCTGATATCGAACGGCCGCACGAGCCGCCCGCTGCGAATCTCTTCGCCGAACAGGTTCGGGTCGACGAGCGCAAGCCCCTCGCCGCTCAGCGCATATTGTACGGCGAGTATGGCGGTATCGAACACCACCCCGCGCTCGACATTGAGCGTTTGCAGACCCGCCTGACGCGCGAACAGCGACCACATATGATGCCGCGGCGAATCGGAGAATCGCACGTGCAGCAGCTCGTTCGATGCGATGTTCTCTTGCAGGCTCTTGCCGGCGAATTTCGAGGCGAGCTGCGGATGGCACAGCACCGTGACCTGCACCGGCCAGAGCAGATCACGCACCAAATCCGTCACCATCGGCTTCGAATAGACGACCGCCACATCGACGTCGCTCAACGGCGGTCCGACGCCATAGGGACTCACGAGATCGATTTCCACTTCGGCTACGGCGCGGCGGAAATCGCGCAGAATCGGCACGGCGAGGTGCAAGGCAAAGCTCGGCGGCATTTGCACGCGCAGCGTGCGCATCGCGGGCGCCCCGTCGTTGCGCAGGTCGTCCAGGGCATATTCGAGCCGATCGAAGGACTTCATGACGGCGGGCAATAAATGCTGGCCCGCCTTCGTGAGCACCAACGCGTGCGGCTTGCGCTCGAACAACTGCGCGCCGATCAACTTCTCGAGTGCGATCACGTGGCGCGACAAGGCGCTTTGCGAAATCAACAGCGCATTCGCCGCGGCCGTGAAGCTGCTGTGCTTCGCGACTCCCTCGAAGGCCCTCAGGGCGTTCAAGGGAAGCCAACGCCGGTCTATCGTGGGTTTTGCCATGTCGCTTGCCGCGTCGGGTCAGGGCGCCAAGACCGTGGTATAGCCTATCGCGCGTTTCTGATCCGCAACGATCGTCTTCGAGGCGAGATACAAGTGATAGGCCGCCCAAAAGCCGGTCGGCGCGAGCACCAGCAGCGCCAAGCGCAAGGACGCGGCATCCGTCGCATGGCCGCCGGCGAATCGATCGCTCAAGGCACCGATTATCAAGGGTGCGACCATGAGGTTCAGTATGTTCGCGACCAACAGCGAGATCGCAATGAACATCGAGCGCATGCGGCAAGGCGAGAGATTATTTAGCAGGCCGAAGCACGGCCCGATGTAGAAATAGATCGAGGGTATGAATATCCAGAACATCACCTTGGTGACGAGCAGCGAATGCGTCCAATAGGCGACGATCGAGGGAATCGTCGCGAACGCGATGCCGGCGGCCAGCAGCCAAACCACGCGGCGCGGGTCGGCCATCGATGGCCTGCCCAAGAACCAAGCGGTCGCCACGGTCGCGAACGAGCCGCCGAGCAAATGAATGTTGCCCGTGATCGCTCCCGCCTGGCCGACATCGAGGTTGTAGGCGCGCTGCAAAAAAGTCGGCGTAAAGTACATCAAGCCCCATCCCCAGAGCGCGCAAAGGCCGCCGCCGATGACGACATGAAATGCCGCCTTCTGCACCCAGAGAAACTTGATGGTTTCGAGCAAGGACGGCTTCTGCTCGCCGACGATCCCGTCGAGCCGACCGCGCACCGGTTCGCGGATCGTCAAGTACACGACGATGCCGATGATCAGGCCCGGAATGCCGAGCGCAAGGAACGCCGCGCGCCAGCTGTAGATATTGGCGACCTCGCCCGCCATGTTGTAGCCCAAATACGCGCCGATCGGCGCACCGAGCGCGAGCACCGCCATCGCCATCGGCCGCCGATCCGGAGGAAAACAATCGGACACGATCGCGGTCGACGGCGGGGTGCCGCCCGCCTCCCCCACGCCGACGCCGATACGGCCCGCAACGAATTGCCAGTAGCTCTTCGAGAGCCCGCAGAGCGCCGTGAAGCCGGACCAGAGGATCAGCGAAATCGACAGGATGTTGCGGCGATTGGAGCGGTCGGCGAGCCAGGAAAGCGGAATGCCGCAGGTGACATAAAATAGCGCCAGAGGAAAGCCCGTCAAGAACGCGACGCCGGCATCGTCGAGGCGCAGTTCGAGTCGGATTGGCTCGAGTACCGTCGAAACCACATAACGGTCGGCGATGTTGATCGCGTAGATCAACAGCATGAGGATCAAAACGTACCAGCGCTCGACCGATGAGGGCGTGCGGGCGTGTGCAACATTGATTGCCGTGGTAACCACTCGACGCAACCTCGATTTGGGCTTGTTCGCACCATACATGTTTCGGTCCCGTTACGCGACGAGGACCGGCGCGGACCGGGTTCGTTGCCGCCGATGCGGCCGTATCCGAAAAAGATATGGGTAAATCGGGAAATGGCATAGCGCTGCCGGGCGATCAGGCTAAGCTCGGTGCAGTGAGCGATTTTGACTACATCATCGTGGGTGCGGGCTCGGCGGGCTGCGTGCTCGCGGACCGGCTCTCGGCAAGCGGCCGCGAGCGCGTACTCGTGCTCGAGGCCGGCGGTACGGACCAGCGATTCTGGATCAAGCTGCCCATCGGCTACGGGCGCACGTTCGCCGACCCCGCCGTCAATTGGAAATACCAGACGCTCGCGAACCCGGACTTGAACGGCCGCACGATGTATTGGCCGCGCGGCCGCGTCGTCGGCGGCTCGAGTTCAATCAATGCCTTGGTCTATTGCCGCGGCATGCCCGTCGATTTCGATGACTGGCGCAGCATGGGCAACATCGGTTGGGGCTGGGACGACGTGCGCCCCTATTTCGAGAAATCGGAGCGCCGCGTCGATGCCAGCGGCCGGACCCGCGAGGATCCCGAAGACAAAACCCGCGGCGGCGGCGCACTCGACATCAAGGATGTCAGCCCCTTCCTGCACGCGACGCGGCAGCAATGGTTCGACGCCGCGCAGGAACTCGGGCTGCCGACGAGCGACGATTTCAATGGCGCGCATCCCGAAGGTGTCGGGTGCTACCAGGTCACGATTCGACGCGGAAAGCGCTGGTCGGCGGCCGACGCCTTTCTGCGCCCCGCATTGCAACGGCCCAACCTAGCGCTGTACACCGACGCCTGGGTCCAAAAAATTCGCGTAAGCGGTGGTCGTGCCATGGGAGTGGAATACCGGCGCGGCACAGACACGCACTTCGTCGCGGCCAGGCGCGAAGTCCTCGTGAGCGGCGGTGCCGTTAATTCACCGCAACTGCTGCAGCTCTCCGGTATCGGCCCGGGCAAATTGCTCGCCGATTTGGGCATCCCCGTGCTCATCGACAACGCGTCGGTCGGCGGGAATCTGCAGGACCACCTGGCCGTGTCCTACTCGTTCAAAGCCACGCAACCCACGGTCAACGACGAACTCAATTCGCCGCTCGCAAAGCTGCGTGCGGCATTGCGCTACGTCTTTACGCGCGGCGGCCCTCTGTCCTTGAGCGTCAACCAATTCGGCGGATTTCTGCGTGCGGACCCGGCCGCCACGCGGCCGGATGTTCAGCTCTACTTCAACCCGGTCACTTACGGCGCCGGGGACGCGAATCGCGCGCGTATCGAGCTCGACCCGTTCCCAGGTTTCATTCTGTGCTTCCAGCCCTCGCGGCCGACGAGTCGCGGGCGTATCGGCATCGTGAGCGCGGATTACCGGCAGGCGCCGGGCATCGCACCGAATTACTTGTCGACCGACAAGGATCAGCGCGACGTCGTCAACGGCGGATTGTTGGTCCAACGCATCGCCAGAACCAAGGCGATGCGCTGCTTGATTCGAGAATCGATCGCCCCGCATCTCGATGCGATGACGCCGGCCGATCTGCTCGCCGACTTTCGCGCACGCGCCGCGACCGTCTATCATCCGGTCAGTACGTGTCGCATGGGAGCGGCAGCCGCCGACTCGGTCGTGGATTCCAATTTACGCGTGCACGGCGTCGAAGCGCTGCGCGTCGTCGATGCGTCCGTTTTTCCGGCGGTGACGTCCGCCAATACCAATGCGCCGACACTGATGGTCGCGCAAAAAGCGGCTGACCTGATCTTGCATGGATGAATCCAAAGGATGGGATGGCAATGAAGCTCGATAGCGTCAAAGTATTCGTCGTCGGCAACCCGCCGCCCGGGTTCGGCGGCCGTTATTTCGTGATCCTGAAGCTCAAAACCGCGTGCGGCATCGAGGGCGTGGGTGAAGTCTATGCCGCGACCTTCGGTGCACAGGTCATCGCCGCAATGGTCGAGGATGTGTTCGAACGCCGCTTCGCGGGTCGCGATCCGTTCCAAATCGAGGCGATTTGGCGCGACACCTACGGGTCCGGCTTTACGCTGCGGCCCGACATTTCGCTGATGGGAGTGCTCAGCGGCTTGGAGATGGCTTGCTGGGACATCATCGGCAAGGCCGTCGAGCAGCCGATTTACAATCTGCTCGGCGGCAAGGTCAACGAGCGCTTGCGCAGCTACACCTATCTGTATCCGGCCGCCGGCGAGGGCGATGCGTTTTACCATGACCCCGAGCGCTCGGCACAGCGCGCCGCCGAATACGTGGCGCAGGGTTTTACCGGCCTCAAATTCGATCCCACCGGCGGCTATTCGGCGTTCGACCCGAGGCAACCCACGCAAGAAGCGTTGGAGCGCACCGTGCGCCTGGTGCGCCTGGTGCGCGAGGCGGTCGGCCCCAAGGCGGACTTGCTCATGGGCACGCACGGACAATTCACGACCTCAGGCGCGATCCGGCTCGCCAAGCAGCTCGAGCGCTACGATCCGCTGTGGTTCGAGGAGCCGGTGCCTCCGGAGATGCCGGAACAAATGGCGCTGGTCGCGCGCGCGACGAGCATTCCGATCGCCACCGGCGAGCGCCTGACGACGAAGTATGAATTTGCGCGCGTGCTCGCGAGCGGCGCGGCCAACATCCTGCAGATGAATTTGGGCCGGGTCGGCGGCCTGCTCGAGGCCAAAAAAATCGCCGCGTTGGCGGAGGTGCATTATGCGCAGATCGCGCCCCACCTCTATTGCGGCCCGATCGTCGGAGCCGCGAATATTCAAATCGCGGCCTGCTCGCCGAATTTCCTGATCCTCGAAAGTATTTTGACCTGGGGCGGTTTTCATGCCGAATTGCTCATGAAGCCGATCGTTTGGGACGAGGGTTACGTGATTCCGCCGACGACGCCGGGACTCGGCGTCGAATTGAACGAAGCGGTTGCGCTCGCGCATCCTTACGTTGGCGATACCAAGCTGCATCTCGAGATGGCCGATCGCCCTCTCGGGTAGTTGCAAGGGCTCCCGGATCATTGCACGCTACGACAGAGGAATATATTTGCGCTACGGATTCGTCGGACTTGGGAATCTCGGCAGACAGCTTGCGGCCAATCTCGCGCGCGGCGGATTTGACGTCAGCGTTTTCGATCTCGATCGCAGCGCCGCGGGAATCGTGGTGGCCGCAGGCGCGACATGGGCCGCCTCGGTCGCGGAAGTCGCGGCCAGTTCCGATGGCTTGATCACCTGCTTGCCGTCGCCCAAAGCGAGCGCCGCGGTCATGGATCTGGCGTTGCCCGCGATGCGCCCGGGAAGTACCTGGATTGAGATGAGCACCAACGATTTCGCCGAGATCGAGCCGCTGGCAACGCGCGCTGAGAAATTGGGTATCGAGACGCTGACCTGCCCGGTCACCGGCGGCGTCCACCGCGCCGAAGCCGGCGAGATCACGGTATTTGTGGGTGGGGCACAACAGGTGTTCGAGCGCCACCGGGCAGCACTGCAGGCCATGGGCGGCAAAGTCATCCATTTGGGCGGGTTCGAGCAGGCCGCAGTCACCAAGGTCGTGACCAACATGCTCGCGTTCATTCATTTGATCGCCGTCGGCGAGGCATTGATGCTATGCGCTAAAGCGGGCGTCGATCTCGGTTCGGCGTACGAGGCGATTGCCGCGAGTTCGGGCAATAGTTTCGTCCACGAAACCGAAAGCAAGCTCATCCTGAATGGCAGCTATGATATTGGTTTTACGATGGATTTGGCCTGTAAGGATGCCGGCTTCGCGCTCGAATTCGGGCGTCGCTTCGGCGTTCCGCTGCGACTCGCGGGCGTCATGGAACAAACCTTCATCGAGGGGCGCGAAAAATACGGCGGCACGGCCTGGTCATCGATGATCGTGAAGCTGCTCGAAGATGCCGTCGACACGCCATTGCGCGCGCCGGGTTTTCCGGCGCGTCTCGGCGCCGATGATGGCTGAGATCTAATTTTGGCATGGCATGATCGAAATTGCGCATGCGAGCGATGTGCGGCTACAACAAAATAGCTATTTAGTTCGGTGGATGCGATGCTATTCTTTATCCAAGACAGCAAATGCGCGGCTGCGACTTTGAGGACTGGAGCAAGTCGGGGACCGAAGCAAACCGTGATGGGTTAGAAACGCGAATAAATCAGGAAGGGATCGAGCATGAATTCAAATCAGAAATTGTCCTATGCGATCGCCGTCATTTTGAGCGGGAGCGCAGCCGGCATTGCCCACGCGGCACCCGACGCCGCGTCTGCATCCGACGAGATCATGGAAATCACCGTGACGGCACAGCGCCGCACGGAGAGCGCGCAAAACGTGCCGATCACGATTCAGGCGCTGACGGCCGAAACACTAAAAGAACTGAGCGTCTCGACCTTCGATGACTTCGTCAAATACCTGCCCAACGTGACCCAGTCGAGTTGGGGACCTGGGGCGAGCCAAATCTACATGCGCGGTCTGTCGATCGGCGCTTTGGGTCCTCAGGGCAGCGGCACCGATGCAAATTTCCCGAACGTCGCGGTCTACCTCGACGACCAGTCGGCACAGATGCCGTATCGCAACCTGGACATCTACGCGGTCGACCTCGAGCGCATCGAGGTTCTCGAGGGACCGCAAGGAACGCTGTTCGGCGCTGGCGCCGAAGCGGGTGCGATCCGCTACATCACGAACAAACCGAAGCTCGACGTCACCGAAGGCAGCATCAATGCAGGCTACGGCTATACGAGCCACGGCGATCCGAACACCAACGCGGATGCCACGATTAATCTGCCGCTGATTCCCGATACCTTGGCGCTGCGCGCGGTGATCTACGACGACACTCGCGGCGGTTACATCAACAACGTGCCGGGCACCTTCACGCGACACGCGACCGACGCGGGCATTGGCGCTTATGCCGGCGGCAGCGTGCCGACGACGCCGGGCTCAATTACGACGATCGGCAACCAGAGCCAGATCGGCAATGCCATCAACCCGGTCACCTACCAGGGGTTCCGCTTGTCGGCGCTGTGGAAGATCAACGAGGACTGGAATGCGTTGGTCACGCAGGCTTATCAAAATATGAATGCCCAGGGCGTGTTCTATCAGGAGCCGTTCTCGACCGATGGCGTACCCTTGCCCGACTTGTCGGTCACGAGCTTCAACCCGAACTACGACAAGGACCGCTTCGAAGATACCTCCTGGACTCTGAACGGCAAGGTCGGGGATTTGCGGCTCGTTTACACGGGCGGCTACCTCGTCCGTCACGTCGAACAGGAAGGCGATTACACCGCCTACACGCGCGGTTACTACGCCGATTACTACCAGTGCACGCATCCGGCAACGGATGCCAAGGTATCCGGCCAACCGGCCTCAAACTTCGCCGAAACCTGCTACTCGCCGAGCGCCTATTGGCGAAATACGCAAACGCTCACGCATCAGAACCACGAGATCCGCATCAGCACGCCGGACGACTGGCAGGTGCGCGGAATTCTTGGAGCGTATTGGGAGAAATTCGAACTCGACGACAACACCGACTGGTTCTACAAATCGCTACCGGCTTGCACAGCGGCAGGCCAAACGGGCTGCATGACCGACATCCAGCCGGCGCCGGGTTCGACGGCGAACAACCCGAGCATCCGTGCCGACAACGAGTCGTTTCTCGACGACGTGCAACGAGCTTACAAGCAGTACGCATTCTTCGGCTCGGTCGATTACGATCTGATCCCGAAGGCGCTGACCCTCACGGCCGGCACTCGCTACTATAATTTCCAAAATACCGAGACCGGCAGCAATGTCTACTCGTTCGGCTGCTACGACGGCGGGCCGCCGCCCTGTGCGCATGAAGACGCCAACGACATCAATCGCTTGGGCTTGAATTCGACTTACAGCGGATTCAAGAGCCGCGCCAACATGACCTGGCACGTCACGCCGGACGTCATGGTGTACTACACCTGGTCGCAGGGCTACCGTCCAGGCGGTTTCAACCGATCGTCGAACGGCCCATACCTCGGTGGCGAGTTCAAGACTCCGCAGGCCTTCACACCGGACGAGCTGACCAATAATGAACTCGGCTGGAAAACCGAGTGGTTCGATCATACCTTGCAGTTCAACGGCGCGATCTATCACGAACAATGGAACAACGTGCAGCTGCAGTTCTTCGATCCCGGTGCAACGGGTAACTTGAGCTTCGTGACGAACGGAGCGAATTATGCCGTCCAGGGATTGGAGACCCAGCTCGTGTGGCGCGTGACCCATGGGCTCACGATTCAGGGGTCGGCGTCCTGGAACCGTAGCTACCAGACGAATTCGCCCTACTTGATCGGCAACGTCCCGGGCAGCGCGGACTTTGGAATGCCGCTGCTGAACACGGCGAACCCCTACGGCAAGCAGGGCAGTCATCTCGCCAATTCTCCGCCGTTCGAGGCAAACCTGCGCGCCCGTTACGAGTGGACCGTCAACGAGTACCAGGCGTTCGTCCAGTTCGGCGGCTCCCATACGGCGCATTCGGCCTCCGAGACGGGCAACGTTCCGGCGATCACGACCGGAACGACTGACGTCACGACACAGGCGTTCGACCAGCCCGGTTACACGACCTACGATTTATCGGCAGGTTTTGCCAAGGATAACTGGAACGTTCAGCTCGTCGGCCAGAACATCACCGACACGCGGGGTCTGACCTTCATCTCGGCTTCCGAGGCGATCGAGACGCAATCGGTCATTCGTCCGCGGACCATCTCGGTGAAATTTGGATATAAGTTCTGAGCGCAAGTCCGAACCAGTCCGCGGCGACCGCGACTGGTAGTCTGTAGTGTCGTTAAGATCCAGGCGGGCAGCAATGCCCGCCTTTTTTTTGAGGTTTGAATGGCCGCATCCCCTCAGAATGATTCGCCCTCCCGGATTGAGCCGGAAATCCGGCGCATTCGCGCGTTGATGGAGCAGGGTCAGTTTGCGGCCGCACTCGAGGCCTCGGAGGCCTTGCGCGCGGAAGTGCCCGAGAATCGCGATGTCCTTTACATGATCGCCGTCAGCCAGCGCTATCTCGGGCGCATCGCCGACGCGCTATCGACGCTGGCGCGCACGGAAGCGCTGCATCCGGCCTACAGCCGGCTATTCCAAGAGCGAGGCCATTGCTACGTGGCGATGCGCGAAGGCGAGCCCGCGATCGCGGCCTTTTTGCGCGCCGTCAACTTGAACCACGCGCTGCCGGCGAGTTGGAACGCGCTGCAGGCGCTGTTTCGCATGACCGGACGAGCTGCGGATGCCGAGATGGCCGCCGGCCACGTCGCCGCTCTCGCGAAGTTGCCGACGGAAATCGTGACTGCCTCGAGCATGTTTGCCGACGGCGAGATCCATCCGGCGGAAGTGCTGGTGCGTCAATACTTGCTGAAACACGGCAACCACGTCGAGGGCATGCGCTTGCTCGCGAAGATCGGAATGGCGCACGGCGTTTTGGATGATGCCGAGCTGCTGCTCGAAAGCGTGCTGATACTGGCGCCGGACTATCAGGCAGCCCGCTACGATTATGTGCGCACGCTGTTGGACCGCCAAAGCTACGTCAAAGCCCGCGAAGAACTCGAAAAGCTGCTCGCGGCCGCGCCGGCCAATCGCTCCTACCGCACGGCCTACGCGACGACTTGCGTCGGACTCGGGGAGGCCGAGCGCGGAATCCATCTCTATCGCGAATTGCTCGCGGAGACGCCCGAAGCCGCTGATCTGCATTTGTCGGTCGCCCACGCCCTGAAGACGCTCGGCAAGCGCGAGCAGGCGATCGATTCCTATCGACGAGCTGCTGCACTGCGCCCGAGCTACGGCGATGCATACTGGAGTTTGGCGAACCTCAAAACTTATCGGTTTGCCGAGGAGGAGATCGCACGCATGCGAGCGCAAGAGGCGGCACCCACAACCGCGCTCGTCGACCGCTACCATTTGTGCTTTGCGCTCGGCAAGGCGCTCGAGGATCGCGCCGAGTATGCCGAGTCGTTTCTGTTTTATGAGCGCGGCAATGCGCTCAAGAAATCGGAAATCCACTATCGAGCGGGTCCGATTGAACGCAACGCGCGCCTGCAGGCGGTGCTTTGTACGCGCGAGTTTTTCGCGGCGCGCCAGGGCGTCGGTTGCCAAACCGCAGATCCGATTTTTATCGTCGGCTTGCCGCGATCCGGCTCGACGCTGCTCGAGCAGATTCTCGCCTCGCATTCACAGGCACAAGGCACGATGGAGCTGCCCGAGATACCGCGGATCGTCAACGAATTGCGCGGCAGGGAGTTGGACGAGACCAATCCGCGCTATCCGCGCGTGCTGGCTGAACTCAGTGCCGCGGACTTCCGCCGCTTGGGCGAGACTTACCTCGCCAACGCCCGCGTTTACCGCGACGGCAAGCCGTTCTTCATCGACAAGATGCCGAATAATTTCCGGCACATCGGTTTGATTCATTTGATATTGCCAAATGCCAAGATCATCGACGCGCGGCGCGCGCCCGTGGCCTGCTGCTTCAGCAATTTCAAACAGCTATTCGCATCGGGCCAGGAGTTCACCTATGGCATCGAGGACATCGCCCGCTATTACCGCAGCTATGTCGGCCTCATGGATCACTGGGAAACGGTGCTACCCGGCAAGATCCTGCGGGTGCAACACGAAGACGTCGTCGCGGATCTGGAAGGCAACGTGCGCAGGCTGCTCGAGTTTTGCGGCCTCGAGTTCGAAGCGGCGTGCCTAGAGTTCTATAAAACCGATCGCAGCGTGCGCACCGCGAGCTCGGAACAGGTACGCCAGCCCATTTACAAGGAGGGTCTCGACCAATGGCGTCACTTCGAGCCTTGGCTCGGGCCGCTGAAGACGGCGCTGGGACCGCTCGCGACGACGCGCGCTGCGGCAGGCGAGATCGAAATCGAGCATACGGACGATGCGCAGCAGCAACAAAATAGTTGATTGAGCGCCGGAGCGCGATGCTATTCTCGACCGGAAGTGCCAAGCGACACTGTTCGATAAGACCAAGTAAGGTAGAAGGGGATACAGCATGAATGCAAATCCGAAACTATCCTACACGATTGCCGCGATCTTAAGCGGCAGCGCGGCCGGCTTTGCCTACGCGGCACCCGCTCCCGACGCCGAAGAGGCTACCGATGCAATTCAGGAAATCACGGTGACGGCGCAGCGCCGAACGGAAAACAACCAGAACGTGCCGATTCAGATTCAGGCGCTGACCGCCGAGACCTTGGTGCAGTTGAACGTCTCGACCTTCGAGGACTTCGTGAGATATTTGCCGAACGTCCAGGATGCCAGCCAGGGTCCGGGCCAGGGCAACATCTACATGCGCGGCCTCGGCACCACGTCGGACGGCACGCAAGGCGCCGGCGGTGTCGGCCAATTCCCCAACGTCGCGGTCTATCTCGACGATCAGTCGGCGCAATTGCCGGGCCGCAATTTGGACATCTACGCCGCCGACCTCGAGCGCATCGAAGTACTCGAGGGACCCCAAGGG
>Ga0209415_10002044_pt1 | contig 38281 bp, 36 predicted proteins | sample PeaSoiSIISIP2007_FD_187696 | JGI IMG/M metagenome (GOLD analysis project Ga0209415, IMG submission 187696) | Peat soil microbial communities from Weissenstadt, Germany - SII-SIP-2007 (SPAdes) (version 2) | ecosystem: Environmental > Terrestrial > Soil > Wetlands > Peat | place: Germany...
CCCTGTGGCCATCGGTCCCCCCGTCGCGAATTCGGCTGTGAGCGGCGACTACTGGCCCTTGGCACTCACCGGCGCCAACGCCGCGCATGTCATTGTGCCCACGGCCGTCGATGTGCTCGCCTCCGGCGCTTATGTCTACGTCACGGCCTACGATTCGTCCACGCCATCGCCAGTCGGTTATATCTTCGGATTCGCAGTCGGTACTGGCGGCGTTCTTACGCCCTTGCCCGGCTCGCCCTCGAGCACGAGCGGGTGCAACTCGGCACGTGCCGCGTAGATCGCGGCAGTGAGGCCTGCGGGCCCCGAACCGAGAATCACCACGTCGCGTATCGCGCCGGACTCCATTTGTGTCGCTTCCCTTCGTGCCGACCGGTTAGCTCCGGCTGTGGCGCCTCGTCGAGATCAACGTTCCGGCAAGCACGAAGATTCCGCCGATCAACAAGTAGCTCGCCCACGCCCGCTGGTCGAAGACTTCGTTGTTGAGCAGGCGGATGAGACCGATGACAAGCACCACGATGACGAAGACGACCACCGAGAAAGCCAGCGCCCCGAAGATGGCAGCGCTGACGACCTTCTGCACCGGGCGGACCGTGTGGTCACGTATGACCTCGACCGCCTGCCCGACCTTCTCGGTGAGTTGGGCGGCCCAGTCGTCACGGGGAGCGGGCTCGGAGGACATGGTGATCAGGTTAGCCGTCGACTGCTTCGGCGAGCCGATAGCAGACGCCGATGCATCCCGGCCCAGCGTGGGTCCCGATGACCGGGCCGATGTAACTGACGACGATGTCCTCTGGCGGGAAGGTCCCTGAGAGCATCTCGAGCAGCACGTCGAGGTCCGGTGCCGCCGCGTGCGCCACCGCCAGGCCCTCCAACTTGCCTGCCTCCTTCACTTTGTGGGCGAGGTATTCGAGCGACCGGGTGCGCGTTCGCTGCCGTGACTCGGCTTCGACAACACCGTCACGGATCTCGATGATGGGCTTGATCGAAAGAAGGGACCCCAACAGGGCCTTCGCCGATCCGATCCGACCGCCCTTTCGGAGGTTCTCCATGGTGTCCAGGGCTCCCAGCACACGAACCCGCGGGACCAGTGCGTGCGCTGCTGCCTCGACCGCGTCGAGATCGTTTGTAGCCGCTGCGACCTCTGCTGCTTCCAGAACGATCATCGCCTCGCCCAAGGTCACAAAACGCGTGTCCACCACGCGCACGTCGATACGGTCGCGCACCTCGTCCGCCCCGGAGCGAGCGGCCTGGTAGGTGGCAGAGAGCCCCGAGGAGAGTGTGAGACAGACAACGCCAGAGCAACCCTCCTCCGCCGCCTGAGCAAAGCTTTCCGCGAACGCGCCAGGCGACGGCGCCGAAGTCTCGGGCAACGAGCTAGTTATGGCACAGCGCCGCCAGAACTCGGCGGGCTCGATCAGTCTCATCTCGTCGGGTCCCCACTCGCCGAGCCGGACGTCGAGCGGGACAATCCGGATGCCCTGCTCCTCCGCAAGACTGGTCGGAAGATCACCCGCGCTATCGGTAACGACTCTTATCCCGGCCATGAATCCCCCTCCCGGCGTTCCCGCGTCGCTGCCTCGCAGTCTGCCAGCCGACAAGAGTTCCGGCGAGTCCCGCCGCAAGAGCGTAGGCGAGGACGCCCGCGACGACGCCAGCCGAGACGCGCAACAAGAGTCCGAAGCCCCGGCTCGACCCGACGCCGGCGAGAACCAAGGCGACGACGAAAGCCATGACGAGCGTGCAGACCGCGGTTCTCCACACGTAGCGTCCGACGATGAGGCCGCCAAGGCCGCCAACCCGGATCCGGAGAAGGATCAGGGCCGCGAGTGCAGCGACGGAATACGCGATCGTGAGTGACAGAGCGAGCCCTTTGGCTCCGAGGGTGCTCCGGAACCCGAACGCGAGCAAGACGTTCAACCCGTTCTCCAACAGGTAGAGGAAGAAGGGCGTACGCGTGTCGCGCATTGCCTGGAACGCTCGGATCGCGAGCAGGTAGATGCAGTACCCGGGAAGGCCCAGTGCCAGGAGCTCGAGAAGGGAGGCAGTGAGCTGCGCGCCTCCGGAGTGGTGCGCGCTGCCGGCGCCCTGGGAGATCAAGGAGATCGCCGGTCGGGCCAAGAGGAGATAGCCGACGGCGGCCGGGAGCACTCCCGCGAGCATGCGGCGCAGCGCGAGCCCGAACTGCTGGGCGAAGCCGGCCGTGTCACCCCTCGTGAAACGCGAGGCGAGCTCGGGGGCGATCGTAGTCATCACTGAGACCGCGACGATGCCGAAAGGCAGCTGGAAGAACGTGAATGCGTACGTATAGGCCGTGAAGGTCGCCGTCCCGATGCTCACTGCGAGCGCAGAGACGACGAAGACCGCCACTTGATTCGCCATGACGAATCCAAAGGTCCAGCCCGAGAGGCTGACGATCTCGCGAACAGCCGGGTCGCTCGGTCGCCACCTCGGTCGAAGCCGTAGGCCGCTGCTCAGCACGCCCGGCACGAGGACCGCGGCTTGGACGACGACTCCGAGCGTGGTACCGGCGCCCAGCAGGAGCAGAAGTCGGTGGTCGTGTTGGACCTGGGCCAGGCTGTGGGTGTGGCCCACTGAAGCGAACGCGAGCAGGACGCCGATGGCGACGACGTTGTTGAGGATCGGGGCGAATGCCGGAGCGCTGAAGCGGCGCGCCGTGTTGAGCGCTGCGGTCATCAGGCTGATGGCGCCGTAGGCAAGCAACTGGGGCGAGAACAGCCGGAGGAGCGCGGTGGCCACCTGGCGTTCGGACGCGAGTCCGGGTCCGTGGCTCCCGATGGTGTACAGGTCGATGACCAACGGTGCCGCCAGGAACAGCAAGAGGGTCGCGACGAGGAGGACACAGGACGCCAATGTCAGAACCGCTGAGATCGAGTCGCCCGCTTCCTGTTCCGAGCGCGTGGCCAGCCGATTGACGAACACCGGGACGAACGTGGCCGTCAGGATCCCGCCCAGCACCAGATCGTGCACGATGTTCGGTGTGTTGTTGGCGAGGTTGAACGAGTCAGAGAGGTTCGAGTACCCGAGCGCATAGATCGCGACGAGGATGCGGGCCAGCCCCGTGACGCGGGAGATCGCCGTGCCGATGGCCACATAGGCCGTCGCGGTCCCGAGACCGGGGCGCCCGCGGTCGTTACCGGCCTCGCCGCGGGTCATCCTTCGGTAGCTTGCGGCAGGTGGTAGGACTCCGCGCCCCCCCGTGAGCCCTGCAGGTGCGGGTATGCCCGGCAGGGTCCGTGGCAGGCGCCCCCGATAGATCGTGCGATGATCGCCGCGGCGATAGGAGGGTTGCCGGCGGCGCCTCACGAGGCCGGTTCCGGAACCGCGGCCGTTGTCGGTACCTGGCGCGTGCCCCGGGTGTGTCCGCCGGCGCGCCGACGGCCCCGTCGCAGCGCGGATCGGAGCCACCACACGATCAGGAAGGCACCTGCGCCGGCGGTGAGCCCGATTGCGACTCCGGAAATTGCCGTGGACCGGATGGTGAATTCGCCACGCGCCAGCTCGAAACGACCCGTTGGCGACAGGAGTTGAAGGTGAATGTCCGAGTCGCCCGAGGTCCGCGTCGCCACCCGGACGATGTACGGGGTTGTGCCCCGGTCGAGCACGAGCGGCGTCATCGTCGGCTCGGTCAGGTTCTGGCCCGAGATCACCAACATCACATGCAGCGACGTCCTCGAGCTCGAAGTGATCGAGATCGGGAACCTGGCGGACGACGAGGTCACCGTCACGGTTCTGCCGCTTGGCAGGGTGAGCTCCGAGCCGAGGGCGTGCATCGTGACGAGGGACGCCGAGAGGTAGGCCTCTCGGGTGCCGGGGTCGAGTCCAGCGGTCTCAGCTAGCAGGACGGCGTCGTCGAAGTCACCAATTGTCGAAGTGTCGGTTGGGATGACCGAGGACAACTCGGCGAGCTGGAGGTACGCAGTTTGCACTTGGCCCGAGGTGATGCTCCCGCTGCTGGCGAGCGACGGGGTCGCAAGCGAGCGAACCGCAGGCGAGCAACCCGTGACAGCACTCGGTGGCTGCTGGCAGGTTCCTGGCGGGACCGTCTGGAAGAGCCTGCCGATCGGCACTGCTGAGACGACGGGGCTCGACTCGAGTCCCTGGAGCGTCGCGGCAAGGAAGCCGGGCTGCGGCATCCAGGACTGAGGAGCGACGAGGGCCACGCCTCTCGCCTGGGGATAGTTCGGCGAGTCGAAGTAGAGCTCGGCCAGGTCTGCGAGCAGCTGTTGGGCTCGCAGTGCCGCCGAGCTCCCGGAACCGCTCAGATGCGACGCCAGCCCCTGGTCGGCTTGGAGACCCTCGACCGAGGATCCTGCAATGTGAAACGGAGCCGACAACGTGTACGGCCACTGCACCGTCGCCGGCCGGTCATTGGCGATCGACTGAAGGTTCGACTCGGGAAGGACGATCTGTTTGATGCCATCCGCGGCGAGAGCTGCAAGACCGTGCGTGCCGATCGGGGATGTAGCGACGTAGATGCGCGAGGTGCCGGAGGAGTGGAGCACCTTTGAGAAGACCTCGCGACCGCGTCCAACCTGGAGCGCGAGTTCGCTGGTCAGACCCGCTCGGACCAGTCCGGTCGGGTTCACGGCGCTGAATGGGGCGCCTACGAGCGTGCGTAGGCCTCCGGAGGTGAGGGCGGCCAGAAGGCTCGCGTGCTTGTGGCTCCGAGCGAGGGCGAGCAGTGTCTGGCCATAGAGGTCGACGGTTAAGGACGCTGCCGGCCAGGTCACCGCGTCGCTTGCAATCGCGTCGATCCTGGCGATTGTCTGACGGGGAACGGCCGAGGTCCCGGCGGCCGTGAGTGCCAGCGGCGCCCCTACCGGCAGGACGAACGAGAACCGAAGCCGCTGTTGTGGCGGGACCGCCGAGGGGACGACGATGAGATACGTCGTAAAGGAATCGAGCGACTGGCCGATCAGCGTGTCGAAGAGGGATACCTGGAGGGGATAGACGCCATCGCACCCTCCGTAGCGCTGCGGGCAGGGAAGCTGGAAGACTTGATCGGACCGCACTTTCGTCGGCACTTTGCCCGGGAGGCCCGAGCCTCCCGCGTAGAACTCGAGCGACCCGTGCCCGGTCGCGAGCGCGCTCAGCGAGAACGTTGACAGCGACAGCTGTACCAGCCCGGCGAACTGGCCTCCGAGCGTCGCATCGAACTCGTCACGGCTCGCGAGCGCAGAGTCGTCGGGCTCGGTGTAGACAGCCACGTTGACCGAGAGATCTGATGCCGCGACGGACGAGTGCACCCTCAGACCGAGCCGGATCGGCTTGCTCGAGGTCTGCACCCAGGCGTTCTGCGAGGTCAGTGTGATGACACCGCTCGCACCTTGCTGGGCTTCGGCAGGGAGTGAGAAGTGGACGGTCCCTGCGGCACACAGCAGCGCGACTACACCAAGCCCGATTCGCGCGATGAGCCGCCGGAGCGGCGTCGACGCCGACCGGGCGTCGCGGAGCCATGAAGCGGACGGCAACGGTGGTCTTGTCCTCCGATCGGACAGGTGAGACGCCAGCGAGCCTATCGGCGTGGGGGTCGTTCAGACAGGGAAGGGCGTGCCAGGAGGCGCGCCTGGAGGAGGCGTGATCAGCGTGACGTCCGCGACGCGCCGGGCGGAGGAGCGGTACGGTCGTGGAATGGTGGTGCTGCTCGGACGTCACGAGGAATTCGCCGCGCACGCCACGGGAAGTTGGCATCCCGAGCGCGCCGAGCGGCTGGGTGCCGTCTTCGCCGGGATCGAAGCCTCGCCTGCTGCGGCGGTGACCGTCCCCTTCGAGCCCCGGCAGGCCACGCGAGCGGAGCTCGAGATCGTCCACGACCCCTCGTACATCGAACGTATCGAGGACCACTGTCTGAGCGGCGGTGGGCACCTCGACCAGGACACCGTCGCCGCCCCGGCCTCGTTCGACGCCGCCCTTCGGGCGGCAGGCGCGGGCGTGGACGCAGTCGAGCGACTCCGGCGCGGCGAAGGCGACGCTGCGTTTCTCGCGGTTCGGCCTCCCGGGCACCACGCGCTTGGAGCGAGAGCGATGGGGTTCTGCCTGTTCAACAATGTCGCGGTCACCGCCGGACTGATTGCCGCGCAAGGTGAACGCGTCATGGTGCTCGACTGGGACGCGCACCACGGCAACGGCACCCAGGAGCTCTTCTACGACCGCTCTGACGTTCTTTATGTGTCGTTGCATCAATTCCCGTTCTATCCCGGGACCGGGTCGCTGAGCGAGATCGGCGACGGGCCCGGTAGGGGCGCGACGGTCAACCTGCCGTTTCCCGCCGGGACCACCGGGGACGCCTATCGCTTGGCGTTCGACGAGGTGGTGGTCCCGCTGGCCGAGGAATTCGCCCCGAGCTGGCTGCTGATCTCGGCGGGATTCGATGCGCACCGAGCCGACCCGCTGACCGATCTCGGGCTCGCCGCGGGCGATTTCGCCGACCTGACCGTCGGGGCCCTTCGTTTGGTGCCCCGCGGTCGCGTGATCGCCTTTCTCGAGGGGGGGTACGACTTGACGTCGCTCGCGGCGTCCGTCGGTGCGTGCGTGGCCGCGCTCGGGGGTATCGATTATCGCCCCGAACCCGCCTCGCGGGGCGAGATCACCGAGCGCGCACGTGAGGTTGTCGCGACGGCCGGCCGATATCACCGGGCTGCGCTCACCGAGTGAGCGCCCAACGACCTTCCCCATCTGTGATTCCCGAGCGGCTCCGCCCTGTCCTCGAGGCGACACGGCCGATTGCTGAGCGCTTCCAGGCCGCCGGCAAGAGAGTATTCCTCGTCGGAGGGCCAGTGCGGGACTGCATTGCCGGGCGCCCGGGGGGTGTCGAGGCAGGAGCAGACGTCGATATCGACCTCACGACGGACGCCACCCCTGACGACATCGAGACGTTGGTCTCGGGGATCGCGGACGCAGTTTGGACCCAAGGGAAACGGTTCGGGACCATCGGGCTCATGCACGCGGGACACCGTTTCGAGATCACGACGCACCGCGCGGAGGTCTACGTACCTGACTCCCGCAAGCCCGAGGTCCGTTTTGGCAAAGATCTCGAGACGGACCTGTCTCGCCGCGACTTCACGGTGAACGCGATGGCGCTCAGCTTGCCCGATCTCGTGCTGATCGATCCCTTCGACGGAATCGCGGACCTTGTGGCTCATCGATTGCGGACCCCGCTCGAACCCGAGGTGTCCTTCTCAGACGATCCGCTGCGGATGCTCCGGGCCGCGAGGTTCATCGCCGGTTACGGGCTCGCGCCCGACACCGAACTCGTGACCGCCGTGGAGGCGATGCGTGCGCGGCTCGAAATCGTCTCCCGCGAGCGGATCCGAGACGAGTTCGACAAGTTGATCGTCTTGCCCGAGCCGACACCGGGGCTCTGGTTCCTCGTCAACACGGGGCTGGCTGCGGAGTTCCTTCCCGAACTACCGGCGCTCGCCTTGGAACAGGACCCGGTTCACCGTCACAAGGACGTCCTCTCCCATACGCTCGCCGTCGTCGAGAAGACCAGTCCCGACAAGATTCTTCGGTTGGCTGCTCTCTTCCATGATGTCGGCAAGCCTCTGACGCGGTCGATCGGTCCCGCCGGTGTCCATTTCCATCACCACGACGAAGTCGGAGCCAGGATGACCCGCAAGCGCATGCAGGAGCTGCGCTACCCGACCGACGAGATCGACGACGTCGCACGTCTCGTGCTGCTCCACCTGCGGTTTCACACCTACAAGATGGGTTGGACCGACTCCGCGGTGCGGCGCTACGCCCGCGATGCCGGTCCGCTGCTCGATCACCTGAACGAGTTGACCCGCTGCGACTGCACGACCCGCAACCAGGACAAGGCGCGGGAGCTCGGTGCACGAATGGAAGAGCTCGAGCAACGTCTCGCCGAGCTTCGTGAGCGCGAAGAGCTGCACTCGCTACGCCCGGAGCTCGATGGCGACGCGGTCATGGAACATCTCGGCATCCCACCCGGACCCAACGTCGGAGCCGCGCTCGAGTTCCTGCTGCAGATTCGCCTCGATGAGGGGCTGCTCGGTGAGGAGGAGATCCGGCGACGGCTCGACGCCTGGTGGGCGGCGCGCGCACGACCAGGCTGAACGAGGCTGTGCTCGTTGTCGACCGCGCGCCGCGCGTCAGGAGTTGTTTGCGAAGTCCTCAACCATCCGGTAGGCCTCGTCGTCGTGGAACTGCTTCGGCGGTGACTTCATGAAGTAGGCGGACGGCCCGATCAAGGGGCCACTGAGGCCGCGGTCGAGGCCGAGGCGAGCGCACCTCAACGCGTCGATGATGACGCCGGCCGAGTTCGGCGAGTCCCAGACTTCGAGTTTCAGCTCCAAGTTGAGGGGCACGTCACCGAAGTTCCGTCCCTCCATCCGGATGTAGGCCCACTTGCGGTCCTCGAGCCACGGCACGTAGTCGGAGGGTCCGATGTGGACGGAGTCCTCCGGGAGCGCGCGATTGAGCTGGCTCGTGACCGCCTGGGTCTTGGAGATCTTCTTCGACTCGAGCCGTTCACGCTCCAACATGTTGCGAAAGTCCATGTTGCCGCCCACATTGAGTTGGTAGGTCCTATCGAGCACCATGCCCCGGTCCTCGAACAGACGCGTCAGGATCCGGTGAACGATGGTGGATCCAACCTGGCTCTTGATGTCGTCGCCGATGATCGGGATGCCAGCCGTCGTGAAGCGGTCGGCCCACTCCGGATCGCTCGCGATGAAGACCGGAATTGCGTTGACGAACGCCACACCCGCTTCGAGCGCAGCGGAGGCGTAGTGCTTCTGCGCCATTTCGGACCCCACCGGCAGGTAGGCGATCAGCACTTCGGCTCCGCTCCTGCGCAGGACGTCTGCAACGTCGACCGGGGGGGCCGGCGACTCCTCGACGACCTTCCGGTAGTACAGGCCTAACCCGTCGAGCGTCGGGCCGCGCTCGACGCTGACGCCCAGGGCGGGGACCTCGGAGAAGCGGATCGTGTTGTTATTGGAGGCGAAGACGGCCTTGGAGAGATCGAGGCCTACTTTTGCTGCGTCCACGTCGAAGGCAGCCACGAACTCGGTGTCGCCGACGTGATAGCCACCGAGCGAAACGTGCATCAGGCCTGGAACCCGATCGTTCGGATCCGCGTCGCGGTAGTACTCGACGCCTTGCACGAGCGAGCTGGCGCAGTTGCCCACTCCCGCGATGGCGACCTTGATCTTGCGGGTCGTCTGAGTCATAGGGCTTTCCTTTCCTTGGCCGCAGTCTTGAGCGCCGGGAGCGCCTGTGCGCTGGACGTGTTCGAGATGGCCGGAGCAACCTCCCCGGCCGGGAATGGAGGCACACGAGGTTCAAGCGCTGATGCCTCCATCAGCACGGCTCGTTCGCTGGCGATGAGGCGATCGATCCAGGTCAAGTCGTGTTCGGTCGCCTCGTTCGCGTGCTCTACGAGAGAACGCTGATACCGGTCGAGGGGCCGCCACGGCGACTCCACCGCTCGACGTGAGCCTTCTCGAGTCGCCAGGAGCTGGGCGCGCCGGTGCTGCAGCAGGGAGAGCCGATCTTCCGGGCTCAGGTAGCGCGCGAAGGCCCAACGCAGCTCGAAGCCGCGTCCGTCGTCGGGTTTCGGATCTTCGGTTCCGAGCAGGCGATGGAAGAGCTCGTCACCTCGAGGGGTGAGCTCGTAGACGCGGCGTCCGCGCGTGCCGCCGCCCGAACGGCTCGGAGCCGCGCGGCGAGACGCTAGGCGCGCTCGGAACGCAGCTCTCTCGCCGGCGATGGAACCGGAGTGCGTGAACGTCCACGCCCCGGTGAGCGCCGCGTCCGGCGAGCGGCCCTCGGATGGGACTTCACGGACGGCGCCTGCCGCTTCGAGCCGTGCCAGAGCTGGGTAGAGCGAGCCGAAAGACAGGCTCGAGAGAAGGCCAAAATTCCCGCGCAACCGTTTGCGCAGGTCATAGCCATGCATCGGGTGCTCCTTCAACAGCCCCAGGATCGCCAGTTCGAGCACAGGCTCAAGTATATCAACGCGACATATCGATGCGATATGTCGACCAACGTCCTTGACCGGCCTCGGCGCCTGCCGACAGGGCCACTACGCTCCGCGAGCGTGGTTGATGCGATCGGCTCTGGCCCGCCGGGCTCTTCGCCGCCGCCCTCGTGGTACCGAGACCCTTGGAGAATGGCTCCGCTGCGCTGGTGGGACGGGCGGAACTGGACTGCGTTCACCTCGTTTGGGCCCGGTCCCGCTAGTCCTACCGCTCCCACCGGTCCGACCGCTCCGACCGCTCCGAGTGGGCCTGGGATCGCGAGTCCCACTGCTCCCACCACTCCGACCGCTCCGAGTGGGCCGGGGGTTTGGAGTGCCGCCGGCTCACCGGTGCTCCAGGGGGCTGATGTCGGCCCGTGGAGGCCGGAGCGAGCGGCGCCAGCCGTTCAAGCCGCAACCCCGGTCGCGCTGCCTGCACGTTCTCGGCTGACAGCCGAGATCGTCATCGTGCTCGCGATCTTCCCCGGCCCCTATGTGCTGAATGCGCTCGCAGTACTCGTCCAGTCGGCCGTCCACGAAGGCGCCCCCGGCCGATTCCCGCTTCCTATCGCGAATCATCTCGGTTTGTCGTTCCTGATCGATTTCGTGCTGGCACTGGAGCCGTTGGCCGCGGCGGCACTGGTCGTCTACCTGTTGTCGATCTCCGGGGAGGGAGGAAGCCGCGCCATCGGGCTCGATCGGTCAGATCCCAAGCAGGATCTCGCGCTTGTGCTGCCGGTGTTCCTCCTCTGCTTCCTGATACCCGAGCTGGGTGTCTCCCTCCTGCTTCGTGCGGCTCACGTGAGCGCCATCGCCCCCGCCAGCCAGAGCCTGCCGAAGTACTTCTCTGTCCTCGGGATCGTGACAGCGGTCTCAGCCGGAGTGGTGGAGGAGATCGTCGTTCTCGGCTTTCTCGTACGGCGGCTCGAGCAACGCGGCTTGCGACCCGCGGCGGTCGTCATTGTGGCCGTGCTCGTCCGGATCTCGTACCACTTGTACTACGGCTGGGGTGTGCTCCCGATCCTCGCCTGGGCGCTGGCGAGCGTTCTCATGTACCGGCGCTTCCGGAGAATCGGACCCTTCATCGTCGTGCACGTGCTCTGGGACGTGGGCCTCATTCTCGTGCCCTTCTTCGGCGGGGGGCCGCTTGCCGTCGAAGTCGTCCTTCTCGTTCCCTCGACGCTCGTGTTCTGGCTGATGTGGCGTAAGCGGCTTCCCCGCCGCCCCGATCTGCCAAGGTCGAGCGCGGGGTGGCGGGCCGGGTAGCCTGGTTTGGATGGCGAGCGTCAGGAGCGGTCCGCAGTCGAGCTGGGGCATAGGTGGCCCCGCGCGCCCGGGCCGCATCGAGTACCGGCTGATGCGCGAGTCGATCGTCAGGGAGTACCGACGGGGCCGCCTCGGCCGGCCCGAGGTCTGCGACGCTCAGCCCGAGCTGCTACGAGTGGCGAGGAACCTGGGGCGAGAGACCGAGACCGAGTGCCCGATCTGCGAACACGAGCGGCTCGTCCACGTCACGTTCGCGTTCGGCGCAGGCCTTCCGCCTGGCGGGCTGCCACTGGCCGATCTCCGCGAGCTCTCCAAGGCAGCCCGGCGCAGCGACGACGTAGCGTGCTACGTCGTCGAAGTTTGCACCGGATGCGCGTGGAATCATCTTCTGAGCGTCTTTGCTTCAGGAGGTGCCGACCGCTGATTGACCGCCGGCAGCCCAGTGCGCCGGACGGGAGGAGGTCCGAAGATGGCAGGACAAGTGACGGTGCCGGAAATCCGCGGCCGGAAACGAAGCCGGGGAGCCGAACCGATCGTGATGATCACTGCCTACGATGCGCCATTTGCCCGCATCGTGGACTCGGCCGGTGTCGACATCATCCTCGTCGGAGATACCCTCGCAGAGCTGGTCCTCGGCCATGAGGACACGCTCCACGTCGGAATCGAGGACTTGGCCCATCATGTCGCAGCGGTGGCGCGCTCGAGGCCGCGGGCACTACTGGTCGGCGACATGCCCTGGCTTTCGTACCATCTCGAGGCGAGCGACACGGTCCGCAACGCCGCGACCCTGGTACGGGCGGGGGCCCACGCAGTCAAGCTGGAGGGCGGGCGCCGCCGGGTCCCGGCCGTGCAGGCGATCCTCGACGCGGAGATACCCGTGATGGGCCACCTCGGGCTCACCCCCCAGTCGATTCACGCCATGGGGGGCTACAAGGTTCAAGGGCGCGAGGCGGCGGCCGCCGGTGACCTCAGGCGGGACGCAGAGGCGCTGGCCGGAGCGGGCTGTTTCGCAATCGTGCTCGAGGGGGTGCCAGAAGCCCTCGCCGAGCGGGTCACTGCGGAGGTCGACGTCCCGACGATCGGCATCGGGGCCGGGCCGTCGTGTGACGGCCAGGTGATCGTGCTGCACGACCTGCTCGGGCTCTCGGAAGGCAGGACTCCCAAATTCGTCCGCCGCTACGCGGAGCTGGGCACATTGGCAACCGAGGCCGTGCGGGCCTGGGGCGCGGACGTGCGGGCAGGGCGGTATCCGTCGGAGGCCGAGTCGTACCACGCATCCGCAGAGCTGCGCGAGGCTCTCGAGCTGCCGTCCTGAGGAGCGCCGAACGGCCCGCCGTCTGTTCGATTGGGTCCCCGTCCTCTGGTCCCGGCCCTCTGGCCGTCCGTGAGGTGCCCTGCGGCCACGTCGGCCCGTCGCGAGTGTTACACCCCCCTGCCAAGCTCAAGACGTGGACGACTTCCTGTGCGGCGTGCGACCGACCTCGGCTAGCATGACGACGTCCCCTATGCCCCTGCCCCGTTGGAACCGGGGCCCCGAGCGCCCCGCGTGCCGGGTCCGGAGGAGGTGAGGCCGCCATGCGGCCCTACGAAGTCATGGTCATTTTCGACGTCGGTCTCGAGGACGGCGACATCAACGCCAGTCTCGATCGCATCACGTCGCTGGTGCGCGATCGCGGAGGTAGTCCGGGTCGCGCCGAGCGGTGGGGCCGCCGGACGTTCGCGTACGAGCTCAAGCACCGCAGCGAGGGTTACTACGTCCTTATCGAGTTCACGGCCGAGCCGAGCCTGGTGGCTGAGCTCGACCGAATGCTGACTCTTGATGACATCGTGCTTCGCCACAAGGTGCTCCGGCAGCCGGACAAGCAGAGTGGGCGCGCCCTTCGAGCCGAAGCGAAGCGGCGGGAGACCGCCGATCGCAAGGCTGCCCGGGCCCGAGCGGCGAGTTGAGTGAACTGGAGCGAATGAAATGTCGAATGGAAACTCCGTCACGCTGGTTGGCAACGTCACGCGTGACCCTGAATTGCGTTTCACCCCGAACGGGCAGGCCACTGCGAGCTTCGGCCTGGCAGTGAACCGCCGCTGGCAGAATCGCCAGACCCAGGAGTGGGAGGAAGCGACCTCGTTCTTCGACGTGGTGTGCTGGCGCGAGATGGCGGAGAACGTGAGCGAGACCCTGACGCGCGGAGCTCGTGTGATCGTCACCGGTCGCCTCGAGCAGCGCAGCTGGGAGACCGCGGAGGGTGACAAGCGGTCCAAGGTCGAAGTCGTCGCCGATGAGCTCGGGCCGAGCCTGCGCTGGGCCACCGCTCAAGTGGTCAAGAACGAGAGGCGTGGGCCAGGCGACGGTGGGCCTGGTGGCGGCGGGGGTGGGCGGGGCACTCCCCGCCCAGCTGCCCAGCCGGCCGCCCAGCCGGCCGCCCAGGCCTCGGGCGAAGCGTTTGCCGCCTACGACGAGGAGCCCTTCTAGATGGCGCGAAACAACGATCGGGATCGCGGCACCCGCCGCGCACCCAAGGAGACGGGCCGGCGGACGAAGAAGAAGATTTGTATCTTCTGCAAGGACCACGCCACCTGGGTCGACTACAAGGACGTGAACCTGCTGCGCAAGTTCATGTCCGACCGGGGCAAGATTCGCGCGCGGCGCGTGTCTGGCAACTGCGCCCAGCACCAGCGCGAGGTCGCTCTGGCGATCAAGACCGCTCGCGAGCTGGCACTTCTGCCGTTCACGCAGCGGACGACGAGCGAACGGCCAGGCGGGCGTGGCCCAGGCCGCGGCGCGCCGGCAGGCCGTGGCGCGCCGCGGACGGGATCACCAGATGAACCCGAGATCGAGGTGCTGCTCGCCGAGACCGCGCTCGAGGAAGATTTCACAGAGCCGGAGCTGGACTCCTTGGAGCTGACCCCTCGCGAGGACGAGACGGGCGAGCCGTGAAAGTTGTCTTGCGCACCGACGTCCCCGGCGTGGGAAAGCGCGGCGACATCACGGAGGTCTCTGACGGTTTCGCGAGGAACTTCCTGGTGCCGCAAGGTCGCGCGATCGTTGCGAGCGCCGGGATAGAGGACCAGGCTGCCGCCATGCGCCGCTCTCGCGACGTGAAGGACGCACGCAACCGCGAGGGCGCCGAAGCGATCGCTCGCAAACTCGTTCCGATCGTGTTTCGCATCGAGGCACGGTCCGGCAGCGAGGGCCGTCTTTTCGGATCGGTCACTTCATCGGACGTCGTCGAGGCTGTGAACCGTCAGTCCGGCGTCGAGCTCGACCGGCGCCGGCTCGTCATCGATGACGCCATCAAGACGCTCGGTACCCACGAGGTAGGCGTGCGTCTCCACCCGGAGGTGGAGTTCCGCCTCACCCTCGAGGTCGTGAGCTCGAACTGACCGGAGCATGGGACGTGAGGTCGTTTGTCCCCGTTCCGTGCACAGGATTCCCCAGGTACTTCGGGGATAATCCACAAGATCCGGCTCTATCGTCCCCCAGGCTCCTTCGGCGATCCTGGTCGTGATGGCCGCCTTGCAACCAGTGCCCGACATGGCGCGCCGTCGGCGAGGCGCGGGGCCACCGTCGATCGGCGCCACCGAAGGCTCGAGGGTACCGCCGCACAATTTCGACGCTGAAGAGTCCGTGCTCGGAGCAATGCTCCTCTCGCGCGATGCGATCGCGGTCGTGGTCGAGCAGGTGGGCGTCGAGGATTTCTACAAGCCGTCGCACGCGCACATCTATGCGGCGATTACCTCGCTGTACGCGAGGGGCGAGCCCGCAGACTATGTGACCGTTCCCGAAGAGCTGCGTCGCGTCGGGGTGCTGGACGCGTCGGGTGGAACTGCCGCGCTCTTGGCGCTTCAGGCCAACACTCCCGCGATTTCGAGCGCTGGCCGGTATGCGCGGATCGTGCAGGAGCACGCACTGCTCCGCCGTCTGATCGGGGTCGGGCACGAGATCGCCGAGATCGGCTACGAGCTCCCAGCCGATGTGCCCGGCGCGCTCGATCAGGCCGAGGCGATGGTGTTCGACGTCGCGCAGCGGCGCACCTCGGACACGGTGCGCTCGCTGAAGGATCTTCTGACCGAGAGTCTCGAACGTCTCGATCACCTCTACGGCAGGGGCGAGACGATCACCGGTGTACCGACCGGCTATGGCGAGCTCGACCACCTTCTGTCCGGCCTTCAGCCGTCGAACTTGGTCGTCGTCGGCGCGCGGCCCTCGATGGGCAAGACGGCTTTCGCACTCGGGCTGGCGGCACATGCCGCCTCGAATCACGGCGTGCCGGTGCTCTTCTTCTCGCTCGAGATGAGCCATTTGGAGATCGCACAACGGGTGTTGGCGGCAGAAGCGCGCCTTGACGTCACCAAGTTGCGCAACGGCCGGTTGCTCGACAGCGACTGGCCACGTATCTCGAGCGCGATCGGCCGCATCGACACCGCACCCCTTTTCATCGACGACAACCCGAACGTGACGATCATGGATATCCGGGCTAAAGCCCGTCGAATGCGCTCGTCGGATGGCATCGGCCTCGTCGTCATCGACTATCTCCAGCTCATGACAGGTCGATCGTCTGCCGAGAACCGCCAGGTCGAGATCTCTGAGATCTCCCGCGGGCTCAAGATTCTCGCTCGCGAACTACAGCTCCCGGTCGTGGCGCTCAGTCAACTGTCCCGGGGTCTCGAGGCTCGGGCGGACAAGCGGCCGATGCTCGCGGACCTCAGAGAGAGCGGGGCGATCGAGCAGGACGCTGACGTGGTGATGTTCATCTACCGCGACGAGGTCTACAACCCGGACTCGGCCGATCGCGGAACAGCCGAGGTCCTGGTCGCCAAGCACAGGAACGGGCCCACGGGTTCCGCGCATCTGGCCTTCATCGCGAACTACGCGAAGTTCGGAGACCTGGCCAGAGTCTGAGCACCGCGGCCCTCGTGTCCGCAGGCCACTTCGTTGGGGGGGGGGCCGCTCGATGCGCGAGGGATCAGCCCGACGGCTGCTCGGTCCCCTCCCAATAGGGTCGGCGGAGCTCGCGCTTCAAGGGCTTCATGGCACCCGAGAGCGGTAGGGGTTCGATCCGGAATTCGATCGACTTCGGAACCTTGTAGCGGGCGATGCTTTGGCGAGCGTGCTCCTTGATCTCCTCTTCGGTCACCTCCGCTTCAGGTCGGGTGACCACGATCGCGTGCACCTGCTCGCCCCAGGTCGAGTGCGGTATTCCGATGACGGCGACCTCGAGGACTGCGGGGTGGTCCGCGATGGCGTTCTCCACTTCGATCGAGTACACGTTCTCTCCGCCCGTCACGATCATGTCTGTCACGCGGTCGACCAGATAGAGGTAGCCCTCCTTGACGAGGTGCCCTTCGTCTCCTGTGTGGTACCAGCCGTCTCGGAACGCGTGCTCCGTCTCGTTCGGACGATTCCAGTACTCGCGCATGAAATTTCCGGACCTGGCGCACACCTCGCCATCGGCGCCGGATCCGAGCATATTGCCGCCCCGGTCCTGAATCGAGAGCGTGACGCCGAGCACCGGCCTGCCCGCCGACCGCAGGAGCGCGCCGCCTACCCGGTGGTCCTTGTCCGAGAGCATCGTGAGGACAGAGGAACACTCGGTCATCCCGTATCCCTGCCAGAGTGCCACGTCCGGCAGTGTCGCCTGGATGCGCTCGACCAGGACCGTCGGCATGGGGGAAGCGCCATAGACAAGATCGCGCAACGAGGCCAGGCGCTCGGGTCGGAACTCGGGATGGTCGAGCATCATCGCGATCATGGTCGGGACCATCACGGTCCAATCGACCCGGTACGCCTCGATGAGGCTCAACGCAGCGGCCGGTTCGAACAGCGGCAGGAACACCGAGGAGCCACCGATCGCCGGAATCCCCAGAATTCCTCCCATGGACGCCGCATGGAACATCGGCGTCTGGTGCAGGTACACGCGGCCGGGGTCAAGGTCAACGGTCATGGCGATGTGGTAGAGGTTCAAGAGCTCGGCGCGGTGGTCGAGCAGAACCCCCTTCGGGAGCCCAGTGGTCCCGCCGGTGTACATGAGGACGACCGGGTCGTCCTCATCGGGCTCGTCGGGAGGGGTCGGGTGACCGAGCTCGAGGAGCTCCTCGTAGGAGCCGTCGTGGATGTGGTCACCGTCACCGATCAGGACGACTGCCTTCAGCGGTAGCTCCGAGCGGATCGGCCCGATGCTGCGCAGGAGGTGACCAGCGAACAGCGAGTCGACGAAGACGACCTCAGTTCCGGAGTCGGCCAGGATGTTCTGCAGCTCTTTTGGGGCGAGGCGCAGATTGAGCGGGTTGATGACGCCTCCTCCGACGAACGCTGCATGGTAGAGCTCGAGCATCTCGTGGCCGTTGGCAGCCATCACGGCGAAACGGCCACCGCGTTCGAGATGGAGCTCGCGTTTGAGAGCATCGGCAAGGCGCAGAACTCGATCGGCATGTTGCTCGAAGGTCGCGTGATACTCGCCATCGTGGAAGCCGACCAGGCCGGCCCACTTCTCGAAGGACGGCAAGAGGATTCGGCTCCCGACGAGCTCCTTCATGGCGTCTCTCCTCCCCGGCCTTCCTCAGCCGCCACCTTCGCGCAGCCGGGGCCATGCGCGCCTCTCGGGTGCGGACTCGGCCGCCCCGAGCCTTGACACAGGCGACCAGGTGGTCCGCGGCTTCGTGCCAGCATGAATGGAGTGCGACCTCGATCGATCGACCCGGCGGACTGGTCGGCTGTCCTGGAGATGAACGAGGCTGCCGTCGAACTGGTCTCGCGCCTCGACTCGCTAAGCCTGGACTGGCTCGTGAAGCATGCCCATCGGACGATCGCCGTCGAGGCGGACGGACAAGTCGTGGCCTTTACCCTCGCGCTGCCAGCCGGAACCGCGTATCGGAGCCCGAACTACCGGTGGTTCGCAGAGCGTTATGCGCGGTTCTCGTACCTGGATCGCGTCGTCGCCGCCGAGTCGTGGCGCCGGCGGGGAGTCGCGACGCTCGTGTACGACGAGATGGAGGCCTCCGCAGTGGTGTTCGGACGCATGCTCTGCGAGGTCGACCTCGAGCCGGCGAATCTCCCGTCGCTCGGCTTCCACTTCGCTCGCGGTTACCAAGAGGTCGGTCAACTCGCCAGCGCCAGCGGCAAGACCCTCCTCATGTTGGCCAAGGAGTTCCAAACCTCGGCAGCTGCGGACGGTCGGCGCTCGATCGCCAGCGCGAGGCGACGCAAGATCTGAGCGGCGAGACCGACCTTCGGCCAACTCTCCACTCATCCCGCCCACGCGTCGGTCGCGCGGGGTTGGCCTGAGGCCTTGCGTAGCGGCCAACCGAACTCCTCGGGACCGAGGCCAGGCCTGCCGTTCTCCCGGCACCACGAGTCGTAGCCGAGCGCCCAGCTGCGGTGCCAGTCAGCCTGAAGACGCGTCAGGTCTCCGATCTCGCAGTTGGCGATCTCCGGGTACCGTCTCGCGATCGCTCGCGCGAGACGAAGAGTGGCCTCTGCGTCGTTCCCCGCGTCGTGCGGGCTGCCGAGTGCGACGCCGTAAGTCCAGCAGAGTGCGTCCAGCCGACGCTTCCCGCACCGGTACCGGTCGACCTTGCGGTCGATGACGAGCGGGTCGACGACTGCGCTCCAGACGAGTGGCTCGAGTCCGAAGTTCTCGAACAGCATCGCCGCGATCGTGACGTCGAAGCTCGCGTTCATGGCCACGACCGGTACCCGGTCGGCCTGAGCCTTGCGGAGAGCCCAGTGCACGATTGCCGCTGCCTCGCCGAGCGGGCAACCTTCGCGCCTAGCTCTTGTCGTCGAGATCCCATGGATGGCCTCGGCTGCCGGAGGGATTTCACATCCCGGATCGACGATGAACACCGCGCGGTAGCCGCTTCCTCGCGGATCCCAACGAACAAGAGCGACTTGGACCGGCAGGTCTGAACAGGGATCGACGCCCGTCGTCTCGAGATCGAAACCAAGCAACGGACCTTCATTCCAGGTCATGTTGCGGAGGGTACGTGGAGGTTGTGTTACTCCAGGTGCGATCTGTCGTTGAAACCACGTAACAGCCAGCGTGGGCGCGCTACGACGATGGTCGAGATCGCTGCGTTGTCAGAGCCAATGAAGGCAAACGGCCGGGATCCGGTCGCGATCGCCAGGACGGCTCCGATCGTTCCTCCGTGCGCGAAGCAGACGACGCGTGCGCCTTCGTGGCGCTCGGCGATTCGCCCGATTGCCGAAGAGACCCGCGCCGCAACGGACGCGTTGGACTCCGCACCGGGAATGAGATCCCAGCGTTCCTGCTCGAAGATCATTGCCGCGAGGGGGTCGCCTTCCAGGACGCGCTGACGGTACGTGCCCCCTTCCCACTCGCCGAGATGAACTTCGGCGAGGTCGGGCTCGACCTCCGGCACGAGTCCGAGCCGCGCCGCGAGGGGGGCCGCCGTTTCGACAGTTCGGCGCAGGCTCGTGACGTAGATAGCGTTGAGGCGCGTTGGCGCAAGCCGAGCGGCGACGCGCTCGGCCTGCTCGTGGCCGAGCGGCGACAGCATTGGATCGCCCCTTCCGTCGACGAGCGGAAAGGGCCGGTCAGGATCGGCGGCCTCTGACTCGCCATGACGTACGAGCAGCACCTCGGTCGCGCCCGCGGGCATCGCAAAACGGATCTGCCTGTAAGCCGTCCCCGCGGCCGCTCGGCCCGTCTCGGCGGGTACCGCAGCTGCGCCCTGCTCGCGACCCATAGGCCGCCAAGCCTACGAGCAGCGCTCCCACGGGCAAAGTCGGCGTCCCAGGTTCTCGCGCTGTTGAGGGCTAGCGTTTTGGCGGCACCGCAGCACGGAAAGGGTCGGCGGGTGACTTCTCTGATGGCTGAAGCCAACAGCTTGATTGGCGCTCAACCCCAGACTCTTCTCGCCACTGCCCGAAGGCCGCCCGAAGGGCCAGTCCAACCCCACTGGGCAACATACCCGAGAGGTGCACCAAGCACCGGACTCGGTACGGTTCGCGGAGCCTCGATTCGCCTGACGGCTGAGGTCTCAACTGCCCTCGAAGCGGTCTGATGGGCGGTTTGGCGAGTGGCCTGCGGGCGCGCATGCTCGACCAGCTCGGCCGGGCGGTCCTCGGCGCCGACTTGGAATTCCGCGTGAACTACTGGAACCGCGCCGCCGAGGAGATGTTCGGCTGGTCATCCGCCGAGGTCCTCGGCCGCGAAGTGCTCGAAGTCACCGGCGGCGAGCTCCACACCGATCGCGGCACGGAACTGCTTGAGCAGCTGAACGGTGGCCAGGGCTTCTCCGAGGAGCTCTGGATGCAGCGGCGGGAGGGCGGACGCTTCCCCGTGCTCGCGAGCGTGACGCCCATGATGGACGGCGACCGCATGTCGGGCATTGTGGCGGTCCTGATCGACATCACGGATCGGATACGGATCGAGCGTGCATCCGAGGAGAGGCGCGAGAGGCTCGAGGAAGCCCAGCTCGTGGCGAATCTCGGCAGTTTCGAACTCGAACTGGCCTCTGGCGTGGAGGTGTGGACCGGCCAGTACTACCGCATCCTCGGGGTCGACCCGGTCACGACCCCGAGCGTGGAGCTCTTCACGTCGCTCGTGCATCCCGACGATCGGCCGGCATTCGACAATTGGCTCGCTGAGTTCATCGACGGTGACGAACCGGAGCTTTCCGGCCGGTGGCGGATCGTCCGCCCAGACGGCGGGATTCGCTGGCTCGAGGTCAGAGCAAGATTCCTTTTCAACGAGGCGGGGCGACGGGTCAAGGTCGTGGGAACAGCGCTCGACGTGACCGAGCACCGCGAGACCGAGGACGCGCGGAAGGCAGCCGAGGAGCAGTTCAGGCTCGGTTTCGAGAGGGGGGCGCTCGGGATGGCGATGGTCGACCTCGACGGCTTCATCACGCGCGTCAACCCGGCTCTGTGCGTTCTGCTCGGGCGGAGTGGCGACGACATCGTCGGTCACACCGCTGATGACTTCCTCCATCCCGAGGACCCCCCGGCGTCTTACGAGGTCGCCGGCGAGCGGATGCTCGACGAGGGATTGAGCACAACCGCGCTCGAACGGCGATTGTTGCGCCCCGACGGCGAGGTCGTGTGGGCGATGGTCGACGTCGCGCTCGTGCGCACCGAGGAAGGAGCGCCGCAGTACTTCTTCGCTCAAATCCAGGACGTCACCGAGCGCAAGCGTTCGGAAGCAGCGTTCGAGCACCTGGCCCTCCACGATCCGTTGACCGGCCTTCCGAACAGGCTGCTCCTTCAGGACCGGCTCGCGGGCGCGCTCGCACGAGCGCGCCGGCACGACCAACAGGTCGCAGTCGTGTTCGCCGACATCGACCACTTCAAGCTCGTCAACGACACCCTCGGACATTCCGCGGGTGATCAATTGCTCATCGAGGTGGCGAAACGGGTCTCGAAGGGCACGCGAGCTCCCGACACCGTCGGACGCTTCGGTGGAGACGAGCTCGTCATGATCTGCGAGGAGCTCGAAGAGGCGGCACAGGCAGAGGCGTTCGGCGCGCGGGTGATGGGAATGTTCGACGCCCCGTTCAACATCGAAGGGCACGAGCTGTTCATCACGGTGTCCTGCGGGCTCGTCGTGGCCGGCCCGGACGACACGCCCATGACCGTCCTACGCGACGCCGACGCGGCCATGTACCGGGCTAAGGAGCTCGGCCGCGCTCGCGTCGAGCTGTTCGACCACGAATTTCGCCAAAGGGCCGCTCGTCGGCTCGAGCTCGAGAGCTCACTTCGGCACGCGCTCGAGCGGAACGAGCTTCGCCTCGTGTACCAGCCGATCATCGCCCTCGCATCGGGCTTGCCCGTCGGAGCAGAGTCCCTGCTGAGGTGGGACCTTCCCGAGGGCGACTCGGTGCCGCCAGCCGAGTTCATCCCGGTTGCCGAACAGTGCGGGCTCATCACCCTGATCGGTGAGTGGGTGATCGATGAGGCCGTCGCGCAGGTCATGCGGTGGCGCCGCGACCTCCCAGGCGCGGCCGACTTGTGGGTCTCGGTCAATCTGTCCTCGCGCCAGCTGGCGCCCGATGTCGTCACGATCTGCGAGAGAGCGCTGGCAAAGCACGGCGCGCCCGGCTCCGCGGTCAGCATCGAGATCACCGAGAGCATCCTCATGGACGACGTCGAGTCCTCGATCGAGGTGCTGTGCCGCCTGCGCGCCCTCGGCATACTCGCCGCGATCGACGACTTCGGCACGGGATATTCCTCGCTCGAGTATCTGAAGCGGCTCCCGCTCCGGGTCCTCAAGATCGACCGGTCCTTCGTGGACGGGCTCGGGCTCGACCCCCAGGATTCCTCCATCGTGAACGCCATCGTCAGTCTTGGCCGAGCGATGGATCTCGAGCCCTGCGCCGAGGGTGTCGAGACCGCGGCGCAGCTGCAGGAGCTCGTGGCTCTCGGGTGCTGCTACGGCCAGGGTCACCTCTGGGCTCCCGCTCTCCGCCCCGAGGAATTCGAACGGTGGCACGCAGCAATGCGTGACGACGCGCTCGGGAGTGCGGGGTAGCCGAGACATCGACGTCCCGGAACTTCCCTGAGGTGCTGTCCACGGCAGCCTCGCATTGCGAGCATCGCACCGATCAGCACCTGGCGAGCGTGACGCTTCGCGCGCAATACTGTCCCGCAGCCAATCCGGGGTCGAGCGGACACGATCGGGGGGGTTCCGTGCGCCAGGAGATACCGAGCTGGACTTTGGCGAAGCTTGCGACGGGGAGCTTGCTCGTCAGTGCGCTCGCCGCGCCGCTGGCCGCCGCTGTCTTGATTCGGGCCACTGAGCCGCTTGGTGTTGCGCGCACGGCCCGGGCGGTCGTCGATGGCGTGGATCTCGTGGTGCGCTCCCGTGCCCTCCCGGATGCAGCCTTTCTCGGCTCCAAGCCCGGCGATGTGCTGCAGGGTGCCGCTGCCGTGACCCAGTCGCCCTACCGGGAGTTCTCGATCCGGGCCTATCCGTTCGGTTCATCCGCCCCGATGGAGGGGATCGGGATCGTCCAACCCGGGCACCTTGGTGCCTATCGTGCGACGGGCGCCGGTCGCCTTCTTCGATCCTCCGGGGTTCCGGCGCAGATCTTCGGTCAACTCGTCGAAGGTTCGGTTCGTGTCGTCGACATCGGGCTCGGCACGCGTCATCAGGCGACCGAGGTCGTGTCTTGGCTGACCGACGCGAGCGGCCGGCTTTGGATCATCCGCGCGGCGGCGCCACTTTCGCCTTACCTCGCGGCTGAGGCGGGACTCACGGCCGGTACGTCGGTCTCGGCCAGCAACCTGTCGGCGCCCGCAGTGGTCCCGCGGAGTGAGCTGGCCGGCGCGACGGCCGCTCATCCTGTGGTCGAGCCGGCTTCCAGTGCAGCCAACCCGCCACGAGTCCGGTTTCCCCCGTGGTGGAGCGGGAACTGTGACGTCAACAACAATTCCGAGTCCTTCCCCCTCTCGAGCTGGGATGGGCTCACCGCGTGTGGACCGGGCCCGAACCGCGGCGGCGCAGATGTTGCTGTCGACTTCTACCCCGGGGCGTGGGGAGAGCTCGAGTGGGAATGCGTCGAGCTGTCGATGCGATGGTTGTACCTCGAGTATGGGGTTCGGCCCTACCCTGCCAACGGATCGCAGGTAGTTGCGAACTACTCATCTGCCGACGGCGGCCACTTGCGACAGATCGCCAACGATGGTTCGAGCGTGCCGCAACCGGGTGACGTCCTCAGCATGGAGCCGACCTCGGCCGAGGGCCACACGGCCGTCGTCACGGGCACGAATGTCACGCACGGGAAGGGCACGATCAGCATTCTCGAGCAGAACATGAACGGCGGGAACGGGACGAACACGCTCAACGTCGTCGGCAACGTCGTGCAACCCGATTACGGCATGCCGGTGACTGAGTGGCTTCAGGGACCGGCCCCCGCCGCGCCCGGCGTCCCGGTGGGCGACCTTGTCCGCGACGGCGGCTTCGAGATCGGTGACCCGGGAGGCTGGCGGACCGAGCCCGGTTCGCATTTCGCGGTCCTTCGGGCAGGCGAGCTCGCAACCAGGCCGTACGCGGGCAACGGCTTCGGGGCTGTCAGCGCGACGGCTGCCGGCGGCGGTATTTACCAGGACATCTCGTTCCCGGTCACCGCCGGTGACAGTTTCTGTGCTGACGCAGAGGTGGTCAGCGCCGGCAAGCGTCCCGAAGCCCAGGGCACGATGACCGTCTGGCTGCTCGGCGACTCGGCTCGGGAGTCATCCAGCATCGGCTTCGGGCCACTCCCAGGCGACGGCCAATGGACTCCTCGGTCGACCTGCGTGACCGCCGCGAGAGCGCACTCGGACATCCGGATCCAGTTCTACGACGACCCTGACACCTCGGTCCTCGGCATCGACGTCGTCGATGTGCATCAGTCCCTCGTCGAGGACGGCGGCTTCAAATTGGGTGACCCCGGAGGCTGGCGGACCGAGAGCGACACACACTTCGCGGTCGCTCGGACCGGCGAGCTGGGAACCCGGCCGTACGCGGGCAACGGTTTCGGGGCTGTCAGCACGACGGTTTCCGGCGGTGGCATCTACCAGGACATCTCGTTGCCCATCAGAGCGGGTGACAGTTTCTGTGCCGACGCCGAGGTGGTCAGCGCCGGCAAGCGTCCCAAAGCCTGGGGCACGATGACCGTCTGGCTGCTCGGTGACACAGCCCCGGAGTCATCGAGCATCGGCTTTGGGCCGCTCCCGGGCAAGAGCCAATGGACCCCGAAGTCGACGTGTGTGACCGCGACGAGAGCCCATGCCGATCTCCGGATCCAGTTCTACGACGACCCGAGGACCTCGACCCTCGGCCTCGACGTCGTCGACGCTCACCAGTCCTTCGTCGAGGACGGCGCCTTCAACCCCGCTGACCCCGGAGGCTGGCGGACCGAAAGCGACACACACTTCGCGGTCGCTCGGGCAGGCGAGCTCCGAACCAGGCCGTACGCGGGCGGGGGCTTCGGGGCTGTCAGCACGACGGCTGCTGGCGGCGGCATCTACCAGGACATCTCGTTCCCGGTCACCGCCGGTGAGAGCTTCTGCGCGGATGCCGAAGTGGTCTCGGCCGGCACGAACGCGACGGCGACGGGCAATATGACCATCTGGCTGCTCGGGAAGTCCGCCAGCCAGTGGTCATCGGTGCCCTTCGGGCCGCTCCCGGGCAACAGCCAATGGACTCACAAGTCGACTTGTCTGACCGCGACGAGCCCGCACTCCGACATCCGAATCCAGTTCTACGACGACCCGAGGACTCTAATCCTTGGCATCGACGCGGTCGATCTTCGATAGGACGCCAACGATGTTGTTCCGATCGGCGTGGGGGAGCACGTACTACGACAGGCCTACTCGTGCGCGAGGGGCGACCAGCAGGTCGCGTTCAGCTGGGGAACCCACCACACCTACCGCCCGCCCGCGCTGGCCGTTGTTGCCCCCCTCATCCAGTGGGATCTTCAACCCAGCTGATCGCCCCTAGCCGCTCCTGCGGTAGCGACTCCCACCCTTGACCGGCTCCCCGGGCATCCTTAGCATCCGGGCTGGATGCGCTGGAGTGTGCCTCTCGCCGACTCGGCGATGAGGCCCGCGCTTCCACCTAGCGAGGAAGGGTGGGACACATGAGGAGCAAGTATGTTGCCGCGGTCGTTGCCGGAGGACTCGCCTTAGTCCTCGCCGCGTCGTCGTTGGCGAGCGCGTCGGGCGGGGCGACCGGGAGGAGGCACGAAAACGGCGGCCAAACCCACGTGTTCATCATCATGATGGAGAACGCGAGCTACAACGAAGTGCTGAGCTCGAACAACACAAACGATCCGTACATTCAATACCTGGCCGCGACGTACGGCTTGGCGACGGATTACTTCGGGATCACTCACGCCAGCCTGCCGAACTACCTCGGCGCGACCAGCGGATCGACCTGGGGCACGAACAGCGATGACACCGCCCAGAAGACGCTGCTCGACCACGAGAACATCGTCGATCAGCTCGAGGCCGCGCACATCTCGTGGAAGGCCTACATGGAGGGGTTGCCCTACCCGGGATTCCTTGGCGACTCGGCCGACTACACCGCTTCGCCCGGCAACTCGGGGAACGCGTTGTACCTGCTCAAGCATGACCCGTTCCTGCTCTATCCCGACGTGTACAACAACCCGGCCCGCGCGGACAAGGTCGTTCCGTTGACCCAGCTGACAACGGACCTGGCCAACAACGATGTTCCCCAGTTCGACTGGATCACCCCGAACATCTGCAACGACATGCACGGCATGAGCGGCCCGAAGTGCCCCTACCCCTCGGCCGGGTCGGGTCCCTCCGTCCAGAACTTCCAGGACGGGGATGCGTTCGTGAAGTCCTGGGTCAACGCGATCATGAACAGTAAGGCCTGGAACCGCCACTCGGTGATCTTCATCATGTGGGACGAGGGCGGCTACTCCAACGTTTCGCCTTACGGGGCTGAGAGCACGGCGGGTTGCTGCGACAGCCCCATACTTCCGACGACCCTCATCCCGTCCAGCGTTTCCGGAGGCGACCTTGTCGGAGGATTCGGGGTCTTCGGCGGAGGCTTGGTGCCCATGATCGTCATCTCGGGTGCCGTGCACCACCACGTGGTCGATTCCACCCCCTACAACCACTACTCCTTGTTGCGCACAGTGGAAGGAATCTTCGGCCTGAGCTACCTCGAGATGGCCGGGGACTCCAACCAGGTTCACAGCCTCCGACCACTGGTCGGACATTTGGGCTTCGGCTTCTAGCGTCCGTTTGCCGGACAGGGGGTAACCCCTGTCCGGCTCGGCTAGACGACCAGGAGGCTGTGGGGTGGTCTGAGGCGGGCGCTCAAACCGTCCAGATACTCGTGTTCTTGCCCGGTGAGGTGGTCGGGCTGCCAGGACACCGGTACAGCCATCACCGAGATACGGCCAGCCCGCAGCGCGGCGATATCCGTCCCCGAGGCGTCGCCTTCCTCGGCAAACTCTTCGTCGGGTCGGCCGAACAAGTAGTACGACCTCGTCTTCTCGCCTTCGGCCCACGCCGGCGAGCCCGAACGCGGGTAGGCGCGCCGGCCGACACGCGTGAGAACGCCCTCGGTGGATGCAACGTTGGCCGGGAAGTTGACGTTGAGCACGACCGGCTCGCTGGCCGGTCCTTGGCACATGGCGCGGGCAAGATCCGCGGCGTAACTCGCGGCCACCTCGAAGTCGTATCGGAGACCCAGCTGCTCGAGATCCTCGCGATAGTTGACGGCGAAGCTCCCAGTCGGCGTCTGCTGCGACAGGCACAACGCGCTGGTTCCGAGGATGGCGGCTTCGCGTCCTGCGCCGATCGTGCCGGAGTAGGCGACGTCGTCTGCCAGGTTGGCGCCGTGGTTGATCCCGCACACGACCAGATCCGTGCGGGCTGCCAGCCCACCGAGGAGGCCGACACGTACGCAGTCGGTCGGTGTCCCGTCGCAGCTGAAGACGGCATGGTCGCCGCCGCTCAATCTCGTCACGGAGACCGGGCGGCTGAACGTGCAGGCTTGCGCGAGCCCGCTGCAGTCGGTCTCGGGAGCGATGGTGATAACCGAGTCGGCGATCGCGACCAGACGGTCGCGTACTGCCAGCAGCCCCGGTGAATGCACTCCGTCGTCGTTGGTGATCAGAATCCGCATGATCTCGGTGCCTCGAGCCGGTCGCCGTCTGTCGGGTCAGGCCGACACGCGTCAGCCGTCAGGATCGTATGGGCAAAGAAGCGTGAGAGCGGCCTTCACGGCGGTCTGGCCACGTGACTGAGGGTTGAGGGCCACCCGACCGGGCCTCCCGACCCGGCCACCCGACCCGGCCACCCGACCCGGCCACCCGTGAGCAGTTTCCTGGACTATGGCCATGAAAGTGCCGACAGGTGGTCGTAATCGGGGCAGTCACAAGCCTCAAGGGACGACAATGGGCCCGCCAGCCGGAAATCCACCGGCGGACTCGTTAAGCGGCCGAGTCTTTTCGGCGCCTCGTAAGACCTAGTTCGTCACGTCATCATCTGGAGCGCTGTCCGGCCCGACTGGCACCTCGGGAGCACCAGTGACGGTGACCCGAGGGTCGTATCCAAGCGGCACGGGCTGGGCCGGGAGCAGGTTCCGCAATCCGTTGAGCAGGCCTCCGAGCTCCATCGGAACGACGAGCTTCGTCGACGGTGACGAGCCGACTTGCTTCAGCGTCTCGAGGTACTGGAGCTGCATTGTGTTGGCGTCGACGCTGCGGGCCACTGCGAGGATTCGCTCGAGCGCAGCGGCGAGACCCTCAGCGCGGAGTATGGCCGACTGTCGCTCCCCCTCCGCGGCCAGGATGGCGGCCTGCTTCGTGCCCTCAGCGAGCGTGACGGCTGCCTGCTTTTGGCCCTCCGCCTCCGTCACCGCGGCTCGCCGCGTGCGCTCGGCAGACATTTGCCGGGTCATCGCTTCCTGGACGCCGGGAGGAGGGTTCACCTCGCGGACTTCGACGGTCGTCACCTTCACGCCCCAGCGCTCGGTCACCTCGTCGAGGCGGACGCGGAGCGAAGCGTTCATGTCCTCACGCTTGGAGAGGACGTCATCAAGCGCCATGTCCCCGACGACGCTGCGCAGAGTCGTCGCCGCGACATTCTGTGCTGCGCCCGCGAAGTTCTGGACCTGGAGGACCGACATGGAGGGATCGGCGACCTTGTAGAAGATGATGAAGTCGATCGAGATCGAGGCATTGTCCTTGGTGATCGCGGTCTGACGGGGGATCTCCAGGTACTGCTCGCGCAGATCAACCCAAGTTGTCCGGTCCGTCACCGGATTGATCAGGATCAGTCCAGGACCTCGGATTCCTATTGCTCGACCCAGTCGGAACAGCACGATCCGCTGGTACTCGCGGACGATCTTCACGGACAGCCCGGCGACGATAACAAGAAACAGGACGAGAACCCCGGCGACGATTGCGACGGTCACGTTCGGCGCTTCTCCTCATCCCCGTCGGCCGGACTCAGCGACCACAGATGGTCGTGCGGAGTTGGCACCGCGGGGGTGGAACCCTGCGGGTCCACCAGATCGGCCTCATCCCCCCAGACTTCGAGGCGAAGCCCATTCACGCGAAGCACCTGCACGGGAGTCCCCGACCGCACCGTGCCGTTCATCGCGGTCGCCGACCAGTGTTCGCCGTTCACGCGGACAATTCCGCTCGGGTCGAGGTCACCGACCGCGACGCCTTCGGCGCCCTCCACCGAGAGCTGACGGCGGACCCCATTATCGACCTCCCGCATCGAGAGCCCCTTCCAGGCCAGCGTGCCTACGCCGGCGGAGACGACTACGTCGGCGGTGAGCAAGGCCCACAGGACGGGTGCCGAGCGGCCGTCGACGGCCATCCACACGAGCCAGGCAGCGGCGAGCAGCCCGAACACCCCAGCCAGGATGTGGGCGTGCGGTCCGACGTGAAACCCGATTAGCGACGCGAGCACCACGACCCCGAGCAGCACCCCTGCGATCACCCACATGCGCGCCTCCCTTGCTGGCTGCGCCAGAACCATGCTAACGGTAACGGCGGACTGGCTCGGCCAGTGCCAGCGGACGGCATCGGCCAGTGCCAGCGGACGGCATCGGCCAGTGCTGCGGACGGCGCTGCTTTGACCAACTGCCGAGCGACCCGCTCGGCCTGCCTACGGGAGTGCTGGCATGAGTACTTTTCTTGCGGAGATCCGCCAGACGATCGTTCCGGGACGCGACAGCAAGTATGGTCCTTTGCCGCCGCTGATGGTTGCGATGACGCTCGTCACCGGCTTGGTCGACTCGTTCAGCTACCTGGTCCTGGGGCACGTCTTCGTCGCCAATATGACCGGCAACGTCGTGCTCTTGGGTTTCGCCTTGGTCGGCACGAAGGGCTTCTCGATCGCGGCATCTGTAGCCGGCATCGCGGCGTTCGGGCTCGGCGCCTTGATCGGCGGGAAGATCGGATCGGTGCTCGGCCAACATCGAGGCCGGCTTCTCTTCACCTCCACCACGATCCAAGTCGTCTTTCTTGCGGTTGCCGTGATCGTCGCCGCGCTCAGCAAGAGCCCGCTACCAGCCGGTTACCGTTACGTCCTGATCGTCGTTCTAGCTGCCGCCATGGGGATCCAGAACGCTACGGCGCGCGAGCTCGCCGTGCCTGACCTCACGACCACCGTGCTCACATTGACCATTACCGGTATCGCCGCCGATAGCGCGATCGCGGGCGGGGAGGGTTCAAGAGCGGGTCGCCGCCTCATCGCGGTTGCCGCAATGCTCGCGGGAGCAGTCGTGGGTGCGACGTTCGTCATTCACGCCCACATCGTTTATCCGCTCTTGATTGCCCTAATCGTGACGGCGATTGTGGTGGCGACTGCCGGGGTTGTGAGAACGTCGGACTCCACCTGGGTCCGCGCCGAGAGCTAGCGCGACTCCGAGCGGTCCGCGCCGAGAGCTAGCGCGACTCCGAGCGGTCCGCGCAGGGAGCTAGCGCGACTCCGAGCGGTCCGCGCGCCGTCCGCGCCTCGGCTCGAGCCGAGACCCCGCAAGGAGACGATCTTCTCCGGCGCGCTGGGCTGAGATCCTCGTCGAAGGCATTCGGCCGATGCGTAAACCGGAGATCAAGTTCGAACGGTGGCAAGCCGATAGCTGTTGAGAGAACACCAATGTACGCGGAACTCAAGAGCCACCTCGAGCTTCTCCCGGCCTTCCACAGTGCCGAGGCCGTTTATGACCCTGGCACCGCCGAGCATTGCTCGCGGGTCGGAAACATCTGCGCGGCCATGAGTCGAAGGCTCGGCCTCGCCCCGAGGGACATCGAGGTCATGACCTGGGTGGGCATCCTGCACGACCTCGGAAAGCTCGGGGTCTCCGAGGAGATCTTGCAAAAGCCCGGACCTCTCACCGAACCCGAGTGGGAAGAGGTGAAGAGGCACCCAACGACGGGCTCGGATCTGATCCTCGCGATCTCGCCCAGCCTGGACCTGCTCGCAACCGCGATCCGGGCGCACCACGAACGGTGGGACGGGACGGGCTACCCCGACGGACTGGCCGGGTTCGATATTCCCCTCTTCGGTCGTATCGTCGCCGTCGGCGATGTCTTTGACGCGGTCACGCACCGACGCGGGTACCGACCGGGCAAGCTCACCCACCGTGAAGGCGTCAAGTTCGTCGCCGAACGTGCGAACCGCCATCTCGACCCGGATCTGGTGAGCGTCTTCGTCGACCTGGACCGTCAAGGCCTGATCACGGCACCTGCTTGCGGAGATTCGGAGGTCGGTCGTAGTAGAGCAAGAAGTATCTGACGGGTCTGGCTGGACGTCAGTACACCCCAAGAGTGCTGGTCAGGGGCCCACGGCACCGCACTGAGTGTCCCTGGGAAGGTGTCTCATAGGCGTCACTTCTGGACGCGAGCCTCAGGTGTCGGGATCTCTGAGTTTTCAACGGTGTGTTTGAGGACCCTTCAGCTGGCGTCGAAAAGCGTGACTTCCAGCCGACGCTGGTAGCGAGGTTATTGCGGAAGTGCAGGCGTGCGTCTCGGGTTTACGGCCTCGCTTCTCGGGGTTTAAACGCGCTCGATCGGCCGTGCGGCATGCTTCTGAGTGTCCAAACGACAGCGCCTGCCTCAGGCAAGTTAGAGAGGACTGGCGCCTCGACTCGGTGAGACCAAGCCGTGCACGTGGTCCGCACGCGGCACCGTAGGGGCCGGTCGGTTCACCACGATACAGCAGAGGCTGTAACGTACCGCCATGCCGACCGTTGCCGGGACTCGTCTCGACACCCTCGCAAGGGTCGGGAGGGCAATCGCCGACCCGACACGCTGCCGGCTGCTGCTCGCCCTGCTGGACGGCCCGGCCTACCCGAGCGACTTGGCGAACTTGCTCGGTTTGACACGGGCGAACACGAGCAACCATCTCGCTTGCCTCCGCGGTTGCGGGCTCGTGGTCGCCGAGCCGGAGGGCCGCCAGGTCTGCTACCACCTTGCCGACGACAGCCTCGCCCACGCGCTCGCTGATCTGGCAGACCTCGTCCTCGGGGTCGACACCGACCACTTCGCCGATCACCGCGCCGTCGCCGGGTCGGCCAGATGACGAGCCAGGGCCACAGCAACCACGGCCGTACGGCCGCTGGCGAACAGCGTCGCCGGCTGATGACCGTCTTCGGGATCACCACCTCGATCCTCGTCGCTGAGGTCGGCGGCGGCGTGCTCGCCCATTCGCTCGTGCTCATCGCCGACGCCGGGCATATGGCAGCCGACGCCGCCGGGATCGGCCTCTCGTTGCTCGCAGTGTGGTTCGCGGCCCGGCCGCCGAGCGACGCCCGCACCTTCGGCTACCAGCGCGCCGAGATCCTCGCAGCAGTGGCGAACGCCGTCGTGCTGTTCGGAGTCGGTGCCTTTATCCTCCTCGAGGCGGCCCGGCGTCTCGCCCACCCCGAGACCGCCAAGCCCTCGCTGATGGTTGTCTTCGGCGTGATCGCCCTTGCCGGTAACGCCGCCAGCCTGGCGCTCCTGCGGCGGGGGGAAGGCAAAAGCCTGAACGTCCGCGGGGCGTTTCTCGAGGTGCTCTCCGACCTCTTGGGCGCCGCCGCAGTTCTTCTCGCGGCGGCCGTCATCGCCGGCACCGGTTTCGAACGGGCCGACGCGATCGCCTCGATCCTGATCGGGGTGCTGATCCTGCCCAGGACCGTGAAGCTGCTCCGCGACGCGCTCGACGTGTTGCTCGAAGCCACTCCGAAGGGCGTCGACTTGGCCGAAGTCCGGGGCCACATCTGCGAGACGCCTGGTGTGCTCGACGTCCACGACCTTCACGCGTGGACCGTCACATCCGGCGTGCCGGTGCTCTCCGCTCACGTCGTCGTCGCCGACAACGTCCTCGCCGACGGCGGCGGGGCTCGGCTGCTCGACCGCTTGGCGGAGTGCCTGGCGGGGCACTTCGACGTCGAGCACTGCACGTTCCAACTGGAGCCGGCGAGCCACCTCGGACATGAGCACGCCGTCCACCCGTGAGCCCGCTGCACCGAGAGAGGCTGCTTCGCCGCGGTCTCGCCCTCGAGTACACGACGCTCGGCTGGAACGTCGTCGGGGTCGTGATCCTCGCCATCGCCGCCCTCGGCGCGCGCTCGGTCGCCCTTGCCAGCTTCGGGCTCGACTCGCTTGTCGAGATCGGCGCCTCGACCGTCGTCGTCTGGGAGCTGACCGACACTGCAGCTGGGCGGGAACGACTGGCACTGCGGCTCATCGGCTCCTCCTTTTTCGCCATCGCCGCCTACGTCGCAGCTCAGGCGAGCTACCTGCTTGTTGTCGGTGACCGCCCGCACAGGAGCTACCTCGGGATCGCGTGGACTGCCCTCACGTTGCTTGTGATGCTCGCACTCGCCTACGGCAAGGCCCGCACCGGCAAGGCGCTCGACAATGCGGTGTTGCGCACCGAGGGCCGCGTCACGCTCGTCGACGCCTACTTGGCCGGCGCAGTCCTGGTCGGTCTCAGCCTCAACGCGGCGTTCGGCGACTGGTGGGCCGATCCCGCGGCTGGGTTCGTCATCGTCGCCTACGGCATCGTCGAGGGTCGCGCCGCCCTCCGAGAAGCCCGCGTCCACTGACCGTGCTCGGGCGGCTGCTCGCGCTCGCCTCCCGCTCGGGATCGAAAGCCCCGTCGTAGCCGCTGCACTCGGTCTTACCGGCCCTCGGTACGCGAGCAGCTTCGCATCGGCGGCGGGTTCGCTCTCTTCGAAGGCGGCATGCCCCTCGCCGGCGTCCTCGCCGGCAGGCGCCTTGGTTCTGCGCTCGGGACCGGGCGCCGACTACGCGGCGACTGGCGTACTCGTGGCGTTCGGTCTCTTCACTATCGTCCGGCGCAACAAGAAGGCAGAGGAGAACGTGAAACGGCTCGCCGACGCCCGCGGTCGCGCTGCCGTTCTCCGCGGCGTCAGCGTGAGCCTCGACGAGCTGGCGATCGGATTCACCCTCGGCCTCTTGCAGCTGCTGATCGTGCCCGTCCTCGTCGCCATCACCGTGCAAGCGTTCGTCGTGAGCCAGCTCGGGCTGCGACTCGGCAGGCGTCTGTCGGAGCGGTTCCGGGAGGCGGCCGAGACTCGCCGGCATGGCCTTGCTCGGCCTCGGAGTCGCGATCTTGATTCAGAGGCCGGTCAACTGATGTCCGCCGAGTCTCTCAGCGCGAAGGGCACCTGCCCGAGTCGCCCTAGCTCGAACGAGACCAACGGCGCGAGGTGACCATCCCGACTCCGGATTCGAGCCTCCGCGCTCCACGTTCGCCTGCACCGCAGCGCAACGCCTGGCGACGGAACGGACGCCTCCCGGCGTACACAGGCGACCGAGGCGGCCAAACCGTACGCTGAGGCGAAACGACCAGACCGTCAGCGGGACGGAGTCGCGCGAAGCGCTTCATCCAAATGCCACCTGGCTCTTTGCGCACCAGAGGAGGTCCGCTATGACGACACAGGACCGTATCGAGGGAGCGAATCTTGCATGGGTCACCATGGACTGTGGTGATCCCGTGCGACTGTCGACCTTCTGGTCGGCCGTCCTCGGCGTCGCGGAGGGTGGCCGAATCGCCGATCCTCCGCAATACGTGATGCTCGAAGGACAGGCACCAAGGCAGGTGCTTCAGTTCCAGCGGGTCACGGACGCGAACTTGCCCAGGAACCGTCTGCATCTCGATCTTGTCGTGGACGACGTCGACAGTGCGACAGTCCGTGTCGAGCAGCTCGGCGGTTCCCGGAAATCGGATAGTGATTTCGATGAGGCCGGTTATCGCTGGCGCGTCATGGCGGATCCCGAAGGGAACGAATTCTGCCTCGTTCACCAACTCGGAAAGCTCTCAGGCGGTGAGGCAACCGAGATGAACCGCCGCACCGTCGACGACCTCGTGATCCAAGCACGGGCACGCCTCGACCGCGTTGCGCCTCAAGATCTCCTCGCAGAGCAAGCGGCGGGGGCGCTCCTCGTCGACATTCGTCTCGCCGAGCGGCGCGATCGCGACGGTCAGCTACCGGGCGCGATCGTCATCGACCGGAACGTCCTGGAGTGGCGCCTCGACCCGGCCAGCCCCCATCGAAGAGGTGACGTCGCAGGCTATGACCAACGGATCATTCTGGTTTGCAACGAGGGCTGCAGCTCTAGCCTCGCCGCCGCCACCCTCCAAGATCTCGGCTTGCATCGCGCGACTGACCTCATCGGTGGCTACCAAGGGTGGGTCAGGTCGGCAACAGCACTCGCCGCCGGGACGCGACCTACAGATCGAGATGCCCAAGATCAACCGGGTGAGGATCCCGGCGTGTAGAAGTTCGCCGCCTTGAGCCAGGTCTCGGGAGGCGTAGGTCGGAGCTGGCCAACAGAGCTTGGGCTCGATGGTCGATTCACCGGGATACGCCGGAAACTTCTTGAGCAGTTGGCCGCGGCCCGCGGTTCGTGCGCTGCCGGCCAGTTTGGCGCCGTTTGGTGAGATGACGCGCTGCGCGCGGGACGCCACCGTCCTACGACTCGGCCTCAGCATTGGAAGAGGACGGAGCGTCTTGATTGGCCTTGACCTCCGAGCCTCCGTTGCAACTGTGCAGTCGAGCGACGATTGCGGAGACGACCTCGAGCGCGGCGTGAACGCCGTCGCCTTCGCCCTTTTCGAAGTCGTCGCCGTCGGTGGCCATGGCGTTGGTGACATGAGCGACGCAGATCACGTCGCGGTGCCGGGCGGTCGCGTAGGCGTAAAGAGCGGCGGCTTCCATCTCCACTGCGATGATGCCGAGCTGTTCGGCGAGCTCGATGGCTTTGGCGGTTTCGCGGTACGGGGCGTCGATGGTCCACGTCGCTCCGGTGATGACCGACTGGGTCATGTTGGTAAGCGCGCCTTCGAGTCGCGTGACCAGGTGCTCGGGGGCGTGCGCCCACTGCCCGACAGGCAAGTAATGGTGGCTGGTGCCTTCGTCGCGCAACGCTTTCTCTATCAGCACAAAATGGGGCGGTTCGGCTACCGAGGTGATGGATCCGGCCGAGGTGACGCTGATGAGCAGCTCGCAGCCCGATGCCGCAAGCTGCTCGGCGATGAGCACGGCAAAAGGCCCGCCAACCGCGCAACCGACGACGCCGACCTCGGTGCCGTTGAGATCGAAGGTGTAGAGGGTCGTGTGATAGCAGGCCCACCCGAGATGCTCAGCGGCGGCACCGCCTCGTGTCAGGTACCGGACGATGTCGCCATCCGGATCCAACAGGCAGATCTCGGGGACGGGGATATCGGGCTTGTTGTGCTGACGGCGTCCCTCGCGCAACAGGTTCTCGGGTTGAAAAACCGACGGCTGGTCGTATCCCTTGGCTTGCATCAGCGGACTGATCTCATCGCCGGGAATGCGATCTCCCAGTCGCGGCAAATCCTTTGGCCGACGACGGGGCGAGGTGAGGTTCATCTCATCTTTCCAGCCACCCAAGTGAACGGCTGAACACCTCCGGCGGGTGTGACGTGGTGCTCTTCCAAGCTCGCCTCAATCTTGAAGCACTCGCCGAGCACCGACGCGAGCTGATCGGCGGAGTATCGAGCCACCGGCAGTCCGCTGCACGACGTAGGACCATCAGGTGCGAAGGTGGCGACAATCACGGCGCTCCCCGGTGCGGTTGCCGCTCGCAGCGCGCTCAGGTACGCGGACTGATCGGCGGGACTGACCAAAAAGTGAAAGACGGCCCGGTCGTGCCAAAGCCCGTAGGACCGTTCTGGCTGCCAGGCGAGCACGTCGGCCACCAGCCAGCTCACCCGCTCGTCGTCCAGCCGCTGGCGACCGTCGGCTACGGCGACCGCCGACACGTCCAGCACGGTGAGGTCACCAAAGCCCGCGGCAAGCAGATGCTCGACGAGGGTTGACTCGCCGCCCCCCACGTCTATCGTCGGCGTGTTCGCACTCACTCCCAGTTGGCCAATCAATTCGAGCGACATCCGAGGCACCGTCTGGTACCAGCTGACCCCAGTCGGCCCTCTGGTCTCGTACGCAAGGTCCCAATGCCGAGCACGTTCCTTGCTGTCGGTCATGCCGTTAGCGTAAAGCGCGCCGCCCGACGCGACCCAACGACGGTGGTCACTTCGGACCCTCGGCCGAGCCGACGCCGCAGCAACAGTGTGGCGTCCTACACTCGGGGCCGATGGAGATTCGCTTCGCAGACTGCGGATGTCTGGTCGACCGAGGGCTTCGCTTGGACGCGTGCGGCCACACCCCTTGCTGTTGTCGTCAGCTACCGATTCGTGCAGTCGCCGACCGAAGTCCTGCCGACTGAAGCAGACCCCTCGCCTTCCCGCCCGTCCTCCGCTGCTCCTTCCGCCCCGTCCTCCGTTGCGCTTCCTCGGCCGCTGCCCCGGGCTGTCGCCTTGCGCTGCGGTTCGGTGTCGCTCTGCGTGCTCTCCCTTGCTTTTTCCACCGGTCGGGAGCGCGCCAGAGGCCACGGCGGCCAGGTGGGTGCGCCCCAAGTCCGGTCGGGGTGCCTCTGGCGTGAGTGGATGTCGCAAGAGCCGTACCTTCCCACGCTGAACCGTGGAGAGACTGACCGCGTTCGGATCTGGCTCGTAGCCAGGTAACAGGCGCACGGTGACGCTTAAAGATCCACCTCCGGACGTGCTCGATCCATCTGTCCAGGAAGGCGGAGACCGTCATACGTCCTACCAGCGGCGTCTCGCCGCCCTCCGCGTCGGTCACGAATTTGGCCAACGCGCTCTAGGCTGTCCGCCGCGTACCCCGAACTGTCCTCGATGCCTGGCGTGGCTGGCCGTGAGGGCGGTACCGACGACGACGCGCAGTCGCCATACACCGGGACTCGTCCCCGCACAACGGAGCTTCTGACGAAGATCTAGACGAAGCTTCAACTACGGAAACAAAGGGCGCTGGTAGAGCGCCAAAGAATCTAGATGTCGTAGTAGAGCAAGAAGTATCTGGGCGGTCTAAGTGGTGGTCAACAGACCGCAAAAGTGCAGACCACAAGGGTTGTGGCTATGCACCAGCTGTCTTCAGAAAGGTCCTATAGTCACCAGTTCTAGACCAAAACCTAGACCAAGATCTCGGCCCGACGGCACCGGCCCGGGAGGAGTGAACCGGTGCC